>Ga0268276_1001362_pt1 | contig 24345 bp, 20 predicted proteins | sample saktaG_4_FD_190145 | JGI IMG/M metagenome (GOLD analysis project Ga0268276, IMG submission 190145) | Saline water microbial communities from Sakinaw Lake, British Columbia, Canada - sak_2010_1_5_45m | ecosystem: Environmental > Aquatic > Non-marine Saline and Alkaline > Saline ... | reverse complement strand
CGAAAAAAGAAACCATTTTGTTTTCTCGGACTCGAAAATCCGCCGCGAAAGCAAAGGATGGTACATCCCGGGTCGATTCCTCTCAATTTTGGCACCGTCATGAATGTTTATGAATAGGTCAGGCTAGCTTCCCTGTTCTTGGCCGGAGGTTGCCGTGATGACGGCGCTACCGGTCCGGCGAGCGGCGGCCTTCTCGACAGCCTGGCCCGTCCCCAGAAGGGACGTTCGATGCGGGCGACCTCGACCATGCGGGTGGGCGAATTGCGCCGCGGCCCCGATGGCGACCGCAATGCCGGAGAGCGCAGGTATGAGCCCACGGCCGAGCCGCGCGGTGATTCCGACGTCCGCAGCAACTGGGATAACTTCAACGTCCCTCCCGGCGATACCCACGTCCTGATGGACGCGAAGGGCCCGGGCGTCATCACCCACATCTGGATCACTTTCCTCGATCCCGGGCCTCAAGCCTGGGCTCCCCAGGGATCGGCCGACCATCAGGAGATCATGCTCCGGATATTTTGGGATGGGAATCCCCGGCCGGCCGTGGAAGCCCCGGTCGGTGACTTTTTCGCCAACTGCTTCGGCCGGCGCAGCAAAGTCATCAGCCTCCCGGTCGTCGTCGAAGGCGCGGACTCCTACAACGCGTTCTGGCGCATGCCTTTCCGGGAGTCCGCCCGGATCGAGATCGAGAACCAGAGCGGGAAGCCCCTCAGCCTGCTCTACTATAACATCGACTGGATCCGATTGGACTCGCTAGCCAAGGACACCCCCTACTTCTACGCGCAGTACCGCCAGGAGTATCCCGTCCGCGATGGCCAGGACTATCTCCTTCTGGAGACTTCGGGGAAGGGCCATTTCGTTGGCGCCGTTCTGGGTGTTCGGATGCGCAGCCCGGCCTGGTTCGGGGAGGGCGACGAGAAGATCTACATCGACGGGGAAAAGACGCCCTCGATCTGGGGCACGGGCACCGAAGACTACTTCCTTTCGGCCTGGGGCCTCGAGACCACGGGGACCCCCTACTTCGGAGTGCCGTTCTTCGATTATCGAACGATCGGCGGCCACGTCAGCTCTTATCGCTGGCATCTCAACGATCCCGTCGTCTTCAACACCGGCATCAAGGTCACTCTGGAACACATGGGCTGGATGTCCGAGGACGAAACCCCCGAATATAGGGCCACCAGCTGGAACGAGCGGGAGGACGATTATGCGAGCGTGGCCTTCTGGTATCAAACCGGGGTCCCCACCTTCGCCGAGAAAGCGCCGGGAGCGAACGAGCGCCGGCTTCCCAATTTGGCCAGGGTCGTGGTCAAGGCACGGGATCTCGCCGGAGCGAAGCGGCATGGGGAAGGCGAAGTCACGACGGCAGCCAGCGATTTGTACGGGGGAGACATCCTCGTCTATCGGCCTGCCCGGGCGGCCGGGGCCTGGCTCGAATTCCCGATCGAGGTCAAGGCGAAGGAGCCCTTGCGGCTGGAGGTCAGCGCCGAACGATCCCCGGAGAAGGGCCTGTATCAGGCGTTTCTTGACGGGGTGAAGATCGGCCAGCCGCTCGAGTTCTACGCGGGCGAGCCCTCCGACTCGGTCTTCCCCCTGCTCGACTTCTGGCCCGATCCCGGCACGCACATCCTCCGGCTCGAATGCGTCGGCAAGAACCCCTGGAGCTCGGGTTACGACTGCGCGATCGATTCCGTCCGGCTCCTCGAGCGCCGCCCGCGGGTCGGGGAGTTCGGCCACGACAAGGATAAGGATTGGAAAAAGAACCCGATGATCTATTATTGATGCCGAAACACACAGACCGGTGCGGGACGGTCAGATATCAAAGCCCTTTGCTTTTGCTAAGAGTAGCGATCCATTCCGTCCACGCGGCCGGGGCAGGCCCGAGGTCCTTGCCCGCCAAATGCGTCAAGAGCTGACGAACCGGAGCCCTCTCCTGCTCGCGGCTGGCTCCAAGACAATCGACGAGCAACGATCCGCCATTGGATAAAAGCGGTTCGGCGAATCGTTCGGCTATTCTCGTCTGCGTTAAAACCCGCACCGTCGTAAAAAAATGCGTAGGATTCGTTCCGTCCAGCAGCGCCCTGATCGAAGCTGCCATGGGTGCCCAGTCGACATTCCGCGGGAATGCCCGTGACAGTGCCTTCAGCAGTCCGTCCGCCGCCGCACCGACCATATCGTCGTATCGCATGGCTTCCATTAGCGCCCACCAAGTCGAATCGGATTGATGGAAATTGGCCAGGACGGAGGCGGCGGCGATCCTGTGATCGACATCCTTGTCGTTCATGATGATCCACGCCGCGAGTTCCTTATCCTTGCCGTCGTTAAGCTTGGCGATGTCAACCCATATCTTCTTCGTGGTTACGGGATCTAAATATGCGCCGAATTTCTGCAGGGCGGTTTCAATCTTGCCGCTCAAACGATAATCGTATAATTGCAGGGCGGTCATGTAATCATCGAGATTAAGCCGAATTGATTCCAGGACATCGGCCCATCTGTCGACGGCAGGAAGTCCCTCGAGCGGGAGCGGCCGTCGTTTGATGCGATCAGCGAATTGCGGCTCGACCGCAATAACCAGAGTGAACATCCGGTCGCCTTGAAATTCTTTATTTACGCTGGACGCGGCGAATCCGAGCTTATCCAGTCCGACCATGCAAAGTGGATTACGGGGGTCGACCTCGACGAGCTTGTCATAGAGTTGCTTGGCAGTCCAAGATTTCAGGCCGATGAATTCGACTTGGCCTTTGGGAATCTCCAAAACCTGTCCTAAGACAGCGCCGACGAGTCCCAGAAGAGCCATCCAGATAAGAACCAATCTTGTTCGCATCGTTGATATTTCCTTCATTTGATATATTAGGTTCGGGCTCTGAGTGATGTCAATGAGGGGCTTGAGAGAGCAGCGCGTGTCCCGGAAATTATCCTAGGCGTCAAAGAGCCTGAAATCGCCCAGACACTTCCCCCGTGTTACGAAAAATGAATAAAAAAGCTAAGCCTGGGGAGCTGCGTTTAGCCACTATCTGGGGCCCTCCCGGAACGGCCGTTCCTTCATTGATAACTTAATTCAGATTCACGAGGATAGCAAGCTGAGCGGGCATAGACCTCCCGCCGTGTCACAAATAAACGCACGAAGCGGCCTAATTCTGATAAATGGCGCCTGAAAGGAAATGCCCCGGGCGAATGTGCTATAATCCGGCCGTGAAAAAGCGGAAATCGAAGCGCGCGAACGGCAAGGCCCAGCCGAAGAAGCGCGGCCTGGCCGTCGAGATCACCGGGGTCGTCCTCATCTTCCTGGCCCTTTTCGCGCTCATCAGCGTCATCAGCTATAGCGCCAAGGACCCCTCCTTCGCCAACATCCCGCCTCCCGGCCACCATATCCGCAACTTCGCCGGCAGCATGGGCGCCTATTTCTCCCAGGCGCTCCTGTGGTGCCTGGGCCTGGCCGCGTTCTTTTTCCCGTGGATCCTCGGCTACGCCGCCGTCCGGGCCGTGCTGCGGGGCACATCCGCGCATCTCCTCCACCGTCTGGGCACCATCACCCTGGCCCTCCTCATCATCTGCCCGTTCTTGGCCCTCCTCTTCCAGAATTTTCCCTATCGGGGCGACGTCATCCCGGCCGGCGGGATCGCCGGCGACCTCCTCCTGAATTTCCTCGTCCGCTACCTCAGCACGGTCGGCTCGTTCGTATTTCTGCTCGCCGCCTCCGCCCTCTTCCTCCTCTTCTCCACGCGCTGGTCCCTGGCCAAGACCCTCCGCTTCGCCAAGGGGGCCTTCGACTCGACGGCCAAGGAAGTCCGGATCAAGGTCACCGATTACCAGAAGACCAAGGCCAAGGACAAGATGCGGGAGCAGGTCCGCCAAAAGTACGCCCCCCCGGCCGGTCCCGCCGATGCCGGACGGGCCGAGGCGAGGCCCGACCGCAAGGCCGAGCGGGAACGCCGCCGCCGCGATAAGGAAGCCCGCAAACCGTTCAAGTCCGAGCCGCCGGCCCCCAAGCCCGCGCCGCCGGCTCCGGAACCGCTCCTCTTCCCCGACCTCGGCAAGAAGGGCGAGTACCACTATCCGCCGTTCACCATTCTCGAACCGGGCAAACCCGCCGAGAAGATCGACAAGAACGAGCTCTTCGACAAAAAGCGGCGGATCGAGGAGAAGCTCAGGGAATTCGGCATCGAGGGCGAGGTCCGCGAATACCATCCGGGCCCGATCATAACGACCTTCGAGTATTTCCCCGCCCCGGGGATCAAGGTCGCCCAGGTCGCCAACCTGACCGAGGACCTGTCGCTCGCCCTGGAGGCCGAGTCCGTCCGCATCCAGCGCATCCCCGGCAAGTCCTCCCTCGGCATCGAGATCCCGAACTACAAGCGGGAGATCATCAAGCTCCGGGACATCATCGAATCGGAGAAGTTCCAGAGCTCTCCGTCCAAGTTGACCTTCGCCCTGGGTAAGGACGTCCACGGCGGCGTGACCATCACCGACCTGGCCGTCATGCCCCACCTCCTCATCGCCGGGTCGACGGGGACGGGGAAAAGCGTCGCCCTCAACGCCCTCATCGCCAGCCTGATGTACAAGGCCACGCCGGAAGAGGTCAAGCTCGTCCTTATCGACCCCAAGCGGCTCGAGTTCTCCCTCTACGAGGACATCCCGCACCTCCTCTGCCCGATCATCAACGACCCCAAGAAGGCCCACGTCGTCCTCATGGACATCGTCCGCAAGATGGAGGAGCGCTACAAGAAGCTGCAGAGCATCAAAGTCCGCAACATCGACCAGTACAACACGCAGATGAAACAGCTCATCGCCGAGCGCAAGGGCCAGCTCACCGACGAGGAGAAGGAGCACCTCCAGCCCCTCCCCTACATCGTCATCATCATCGACGAACTGGCCGAGCTGATGATGGTCGGGGCCCAGGAAGTCGAGTTCTTCATCGGCCGGCTGGCCCAGCTCGCCCGGGCCGTCGGTATCCACCTGGTCATGGCCACCCAGCGGCCGTCGATCGACGTCATCACCGGGACGATCAAGAACAACTTCTCCTGCCGCATCGCCTTCCGCGTCCCGTCCAAGGTCGACTCGCGCATCATCATCGACACCATGGGCGCCGACAAGCTCCTGGGCATGGGCGACATGCTCTTCCTGCCGCCCAACTTCCCGCGCCTGGTCCGCCTCCACTGCGCCTTCATCTCCATCCCGGAGGTGCGGCGCCTGGTCAAGCACGTCAAGAGCCAGGGCACGCCGACTTACGACACGCGCATTCTCCACGTCGTGCGCGGCGACGCCGACCAGCTCCTCGATAACTCGGGCGAGAAGGACGAACTCTACCAGAAAGCCCTCGAGACCATCCTCAACAGCGGCCAGGCCTCGGCCTCCTACCTCCAGCGGCGGCTGAAACTCGGCTACGCCCGGGCGGCCCGGATCATCGACCAGATGGAGGGCGAGGGCATCGTCGGGCCTTCGGAGGGGAGCAAGCCGCGAGAGATCCTCGTCGACCGCAAGGAATTCTTCAAGGAGCAGGCGCGTGAAAGATCCCGGAAGCAGGACCGGGACGAGGACGGCTGAGCCCGGCGGCTTGCGGAGTTGCCTTCCCTACCGTTATAATGGCGCGGATGATCAAAGAGGATAAGACCGCGCCGCCCGAGGATTCGGTCCTCAAGTATCGGGCGGTCATCTCGTTCCGGGTCAGGAAAGCGCTCGGCAGCTCCAATCCCGACTGGGAGGACGTGGTCAACGAGATCCTAACCCAGGCTGTGGCCAAGATCAAGAGCGGGGAGTTCCGGGGGGATTCCTCGGTCGGGACATTCCTCTACACCATCACCAGCCGGCGCATCATCGACTACATCCGCCAGAAGACGCGCGTCCTCAAGCACGCCCCCGAGCCCGCCCCCTACCCCGATCCCCACGAAGAGATGGAACGCCGGGAGAAGGCGAAGCAGGTCGAACGGGTCGTGGCCGGCCTCAAGCCCAAGTTCCGGGACGTCCTCTACCTCTATTATTACCGGGAGCTGTCCCGGGACGAGGTGGCCCGGGCCCTGGACATCTCACCGCGCCGGGTCAGTGAACGGGTCAACTACGCCCTCAAGCTCATCCAGAAGGCCGTCAGGAAGTAAGGATGTCCGTTTATTCCGGGGTGGAACGACTAATAGCATGAAGTCCTCCAAGGCCGCCGTTATGAAGAAGTGCAAGTACGAGAATTATATCGACGAATACCTCCTCGATAAGCTTCGCCCCGAGGACCAGACCGAGTTCGAGGAGCATTACTTCATCTGCCCGCACTGCTTCGCGCAGCTCGACCAGAAAAGCGAGATCGTTCAGATCCTCAAGAAGGAAGGGGTCCTGGCGACGCCTGAAGAAGGTTGTGAACACCTCCACGGCCGGCCCGCGCCCTGGTGGCGCCGGTTCCTGGCCCGGCTGAAGCGGCGCCGCTAATCCTCGATCAGGCGATTTTCGGACTGGGAATACATCCGCCCCACGGTCTGATCTTCGAACGCCAAGCAGCACATCAACCGGCCGCACAGTCCCGAGATCTTGGTCGGGTTGATGACGATCTGCTGTTTACGCGCCTTCTGGATGGTCACCGGCGCGAACGTTGTCATGAAACTCGAACAGCAGAGACAGCGGCCGCAGACACCGAGCCCGCCGATCATCTTGGCCTCGTCCCGGACGCCGACCTGGCGCATCTCGATCCGCATCCGGAGCTCCTGGGCCAGCTCCTTGACCAGCTGGCGGAAATCGATCCGGCCGTCGGCGGTATAGTAGAATATCCCTTTTTTTTCGTTGAAGAAATAGCGCACCGCGACGAGCTTCATGGGCAGGTTGTGCGCCGTGATCCGCCGGAGGCAGAGGTCGTAGGCTCCGGCCTCCTTCTCCCGCAGCCACTCGAACTTTCGGATATCGTCCGGAGTGGCCTTGCGGATGACCGAAACGGCCATTTTGGCCGCCTTGGGATTGCGGCAGAAGGTGCTCGTTTCGTCGACGACGACGGCCAGGTCCCCGCCGAGCTCGGATTCGATGATGCAGCGGTCCCCCATGTGAATGGCCAGGTCCCCGGCGCGGACGCGGACGATCCGACCCGATGTCTCCGACTGAACGCAGATGATGTCAGGCATGTCTCAGTTCTCCGAAATTGGAAAAGAATGTCGTCGCCAGAAGGCCCTTGTTCAGGTTCTTCGGGAGCTCGATCAGCACGAAATCGAGCTCTTCAAGGACGCCGAGGGCGCGTCGGACGGTCCAGGCCGCCGAGGCTTCGCGGAGCCTCGGTTCGAAATCCGGGTTGAGCAGGAATTGCGGGTCGCCGCCGAGCCGGAGGAGCAGGATGTCCCTGACGAAAGACGAGGAGAGCTCGAGGGTCCGGCCGAACTCCTCCTGGACGGACTTGGCGAGGGCCCCGAACCTCTCCAGGAACAGGGCCGAGCGGTCGCCCGAAGCGAGGGCCTCGAAGAGGGCCCAGGACTCCTCCTTGAGGCTCTGGACTTCCTCCCAGTCGAAGTCCAGGGCCCGCTCGAGGTTCCCGCCGACGAGGAGGGCGAGGATCCGGGCCTGCTCCGGGCCGAAATCGCGCTCGAGGAGGATCTCCTCGAGTTCCTCCCGGCCGATCGCCGAAAAAGCCAGCGTCTGGCAGCGGGAGAGGATGGTCGGGGGGAGGAGGAAGGGGCTGGCCGACACCAGGATGAGGTGCGAATGGGAGGGCGGCTCCTCAAGGACCTTGAGCAGGGAGTTGGCGGCCGCGTCGCTCATCGCGTCGGCGTCAACGACGATGAAAACTCTTTTTTTCCCCGTCATGGGCCTGAGGTAGGCCATCTGCTTGAGGAAGCGCGTCTGCTCGATCTTGATCTCCTGCCTCTCCGCGGCGATGACCATGACGTCGGGATGGATCCCCTTGTCGATCGCATCGCAGGAGAGGCACGCATCACAGCAATCGGCGGTCATGGTCAGGCAGTTGAGCGTCTTGGCCAGGGTCAGGGCCATGGCTTTCTTGCCGACGCCTTCGGGGCCGCAGAAAAGGAGCGAGTTCGGGACGCGGCCGCGCTCGAGGGCCATCTTGAGGATCCTCTTGATCCTCACGTTGCCCGCGACATCTTTGAAAGCCATGTCCTCAACCGTCCTTTCGCCCCGGCCGCCCGCCACTTAGCGCTTTTTCGAGATACCGTCCCGTATAGGAGCGGGCCACCGCGGCGACCTCCTCCGGCGTTCCCTGGGCCACGATCCGGCCCCCCTCCTCTCCTCCCTCGGGGCCCAGGTCAATAATATAGTCGCAATATTTTATGACTTCAAGGTTGTGCTCGATGATGATGACAGTATTGCCGAGCGAGGTGAGCTCGGAGAGGACTTCGAGGAGCTTGCGGACATCGTCGAAGTGGAGTCCGGTCGTGGGCTCGTCGAGGAGATAGAGGGTCCGGCCGGTCGCCCGCCGCCCGAGCTCCTTTGTCAGCTTGATGCGCTGGGCTTCGCCGCCCGATAGGGTGGGCGCGGGCTGACCCAGGCGGATGTAGCCCAGGCCGACCCTTTTCAAGGTGGCCAGCTTCCGCTTGAGCTGGGGGTAGGCCTTGAGGAGTTCGTAGGCGTCGTCGACCGTCATGGCCAGGTAGTCGGCGATCGTCTTGCCCTTGTAGGTGACGGCCAGGGTCTCTTTGTTGTAGCGCTTCCCGCCGCAGCGGTCGCAGGTGACGAAGACGTCGGGGAGGAAGTGCATCTCGATCTTCTTGACGCCGGCGCCTCCGCAGTCCTCGCACCGTCCGCCGGCGACGTTGAAGCTGAAACGGCCGGACGCGTAGCCGCGCGCCCGGGCCTCCGAGGTCCTGGCCAGGAGGTCGCGGAGGGCGGTGAAGAGCCCCGTGTAGGTCGCCGGATTCGAGCGGGGGGTACGCCCGATCGGCTTCTGGTTGACGGCGACGACCTTGTCGATGCCGTCGATGCCTTCCATCCGGTCGTGGGTTCCGACCCGCTGGCGGGCTTTGTAGAGCCGGTTTTCGAGCGCCTTAAAGAGGATGTCGTAGACGAGGGTGCTCTTGCCGGAGCCGGAGACGCCCGTGACGGCCGTCATCACCCCGAGGGGGATGCGCACGTCGATGCCCTTGAGGTTGTGCTCGCGGGCCTTGTGGACGACGAGCCAGCCGGCGGGCGGACGCCGGGCGGCCGGGACGGGCACGCTCTTCTCGCCGCGGAGATACTGGGCCGTCAGCGAATCGGCCGAATCGAGGATGGCGGCGAGCGGGCCTTCGGCCACCGTGAAGCCGCCGGCCTCGCCGGCGCCGGGGCCTAGGTCGAGGACGTAGTCGGCGGCCCGGATGGTCTGCTCGTCGTGCTCGACGACGATGATCGAGTTGCCCTCGTCGCGGAGGCTCCGGAGGAGACCGATGAGGCGGCCGTTGTCTCTTTGGTGGAGCCCGATCGTCGGCTCGTCGAGGACGTAGAGGACGCCGCGGAGGCGGGACCCGACCTGGGCCGCGAGACGGACCCGCTGGGCTTCCCCGCCGGAGAGGGAGGTCGTCGTCCGGTTGAGCTGGAGGTAGGACATCCCCAGCTCCTCCATGATGGCCAGGCGGGAGGAGATCTCCTTGAGGATCTTCCCGGCCACGAGGGTTTCCGCGGCCGGGAACTCGAGCTTGGCGCACGCGGCGAGAAGGTCGCGGATCGAGAGCTCCCCGACCTCGTGGATGTTCCGCCCGCCGACCTTGACGGACAGGGTCTCTTTCTTAAGCCGGGCGCCGCCACACTCGGGGCAGACGGCGTCGGTCAGCTCGATCTCCCCCCACTCGTTGTGGGCCGTCTCGTGGCCGAGTCCGTGGCATTTCGGGCAGGCGCCGTAGGGGCTGTTGAAGGAGAAATTGCGCGGCTCGAGCTCGGCCAGGCTGACCTCACAGTACGGACATAGGAGGGTCAGGGAGAAGAAACACTCCCGGCCCGCGTCTCCGACGACGAGGACCTCTCCGTCGGAGACTTCGAGGGCCTTGGCGACGGCCGCGCGGAGGCGCCGCTCGGCGTCCGGGCAGACCTGGATCGTGTCGACGAGGACCTCGATCGTGTGCTTGCGGTTCTTCTCGAGCGGGATGTCGTCCTCCAGGCCGCGAAGGGTCCCGTTGACCCGGACCCGGAGAAAGCCTTTTTTCCGGAGCCGCTCGAAGAGGCGCTGGTATTCGCCCTTGCGCCCCTTGATGACGGGAGCCAGGATGCGGACCTTCTTGCCGGAGGCGCTCTCGGCGATCTTCTTCACGATCTCCTCCGGCGTCTGGGAGCTGACGACCCGGCCGCAGCTCGGGCAATGGGGCGTCCCGACGCGGGCGAAAAGGAGCCTGAAGAGGTCGTAGACCTCGGTGATCGTGCCCACCGTCGAGCGCGGATTGGTCGAGATCGTCTTCTGGTCGATCGATATCGAGGGCGAGATGCCCTCGACCGACTCGACCTCGGGCTTTTCCATCTGGTCGATGAACTGCCGGGCATAGGCCGAGAGGCACTCGATGTAGCGGCGCTGGCCTTCGGCGAAGATGGTGTCGAAGGCGAGCGAGGACTTGCCCGAACCGGACGGGCCGGTGACGACTATCAGCTTGTTCCGCGGCAGCGACACATCGATGTGCTTGAGATTGTGCTGGGCCGCCCCCTTGACGCGTATCTCTTCGAGCATAATCGATCTATTTTATCACAAGCGGTGTTTCTTTTCCGAACTTTTTGGGCGCGCCAGGAGCGGCCCTTTGACTACGAGAAAAGGATGGTCTTCTGATCGTCCATATGCTATGACCGGCATCCTGAGTCCGGGCGATAGAACTTCCGGGAGTGTTGACATTGTATATACTACGTGATATTCTTTTATCGAAACCGGTTGTATGGGACGAGGCTAAGAACACGCTTCTGAAGCGCATGCGCGGGATTTCTTTCGAGGAGATCGTCGAGGCCCTCGTCAAGGAAGGCCCGTTATGGATCAAAGAACATCCAAGGCCCGAGAAGTACCCAGGACAGAAGCTGTTCGCCATCTCGATCGCGGGCTATGTCTTCATCGTCCCTTTCGAGGAAACAGATGAAAAAATCAGCTTCAGGACAATCTACCCAAGCCGCCGCGCGACCAAGGCGTACAGGAGATCGAGAGGAAAGAACGATGATCAAAGCCCGCGGTAAGCACTTTTTTGAACCGCTAGACGAACAGGAGCGGGATATACGGGACGCCATAGAAAAGGATGAACTGGTGCCGGTCCCCGATGAGGAAGCATCAAAAGAGATGCTGATCCGGGCGGCCCGCACGACGATCGCGAAAAACCGGCACATCAGCATCAGGCTATCGGAGAAGGATCTGATGCGGCTCCGGGCCAAGGCCCTCGAGCTGGGCATGCCGTATCAGACGCTCATCGGCTCGATCCTCCATCAATACGCCGAGGGGAAGATCAAAGCATCGTTTTAACGGGGCAACGAGACCGGATAGGCCTCAAAGTCTAAGTCCCGGCAAGGGAAATTCTTTTCCGGGTCGACCGGGGGGTTTCAACTTCCCGGGTTCTTGATGAATTTGACCTTGACCTCGTTGAGCTTCCTGAGCTCCTCCACGAAATCCTGTCGGACCGCTTTCATCTCGGCCAGCACGTTCGCCAACTCCTCCTTTGAAGAAGCAAACGGCGCATCGTCGGACGGATTGTTGGCCAGCTTGGTCAGAAGATCAAGGATAATTTCCAGTTCTTTTACGTGGACAGCGCAATAGCGTTTTGCATGCTTGAGAAAGGGCGCCAGTTTAGCTATCTCTTCGCCGCCAAGCTCCGCTGTGGCTTTCCGCTCGTCTTCGTCGATCTCGCTATTCAGCCGCTGGAATTTATCCTGGAACGGCAGGACCCTCGCTTTCGCCACCGCCCAATCCGTGTCTACGCCCTTCGGGAGAAGAGAGAACATTGTGTCTCGCGAATCGGATAATTCCTTAAAGGCTGTCCCGAGAGAGTCAAAAATGCGGAACCGTGACGTGACATAGGATATTCCCGAGGTCTTGACCACGGCGGGCTTCCGGCCAGTCCACAAGCGCCCCAGTTCAGCCGGCTCCGCTTTGATCGCCACGAATTCCTCGGCCTGGACCTCTTCCCGGAAGGCGACATCTCCTTCGATCTCCCGGACGAATTTCACGACCTTCCCCGGCACCTGCTCACTGAGCCAAAGGGTGATCGTTGACCTCGTCCCTCGGCTTCCGAAAACCATTTTTACCCGGGAGGCCCTGACCTTGGTTCCCTTGAGCTCGAATTCCTCGAATCCCTCGAAAGCCCTCGCTCCCCGCGAATCGCTGAGGGTACTAAGCGCGTGGAAGCCGAGCTCGCCTCCGAGGAGGTCCTGGGCTTTAAAAGACTCGTCGGCTTGACGGAATTCGATATAGCTTCTCCGGTAGACGGAGGACATGCCGGGCGGAACGGGGTTTTTTAAAGGAGGAAAGGGGGACTCGGCGTATTCGAGGACCACAGCCTCCGGACTCACCTCCTGGAGCGTGAATTTCTTCAGAATTTCCAGGCTTGACCCGGTGGATTTCATGCCGTACCGGAAGACGATATATGTCGAGGGCACAAACTGGCTCCAGTACTTATACCCGTCCGGACGCTCAAAAGAAACAATTCCCGCCCATGCGCCCGCATTGTCCGGCTTGGCTTCCGGGCCGGCCTTCACCGTCCCGGGAAATATGATGACATCTCTCGACCGTTGTTCGAGGATCTCGCGGACAAGGGATATGGGGCCCAGAACGCTTGAGGAAACCATGTCCCGGAATAGGCTTATGGTCCTATCATAGCCTGATTTGTCGCGGCAGGTGAGGGCATAGAGGGCGACATCGTTCCCAAGCCGAGCGTAAGCGACGGCCTCGTAGTTGAGGTAGCCTCCCCCGGAGAAAGCCCTGACCTGCGCCTGAGCCCCTGACTTCGTCGCAATGGGCTCGAGCGTCTCGATGTTAACCCGCGGGAACTTCTTCTTGAACTTATCGACGTCTTCGGCGATGACCGTGTCGATCGATCCTCCGGATTCGATCTGCCCGGTATTGACATACATCACTTCTGGCGCGTCCTTCCATGAGGAGCCCCTGGGATAGAGGACCGCGTGCGTTCCCTGGGAAACCCCGCTCTTGTTATCGAGAACCCATCCATCGGGCGCTATCACGGCAACCGCCAATTCCCCGCCGTAGACGATTCCGCCGGGGTATTGGACTGCTTCTGGCACCTTCTCCAGCTGAGGGCCTTTCGCCTTTTGGGCCTCGACCTTGAAATCAATCCTAAGCCACCAGGCCGGAGACGGAGGGCTGGGGTGTCCGGCCTTGGGAAACTCGGATTTCAGCTGCCGCGCAACTTCGGTAATTGGCCAAACAACGACCTCTTCTGTCTCCCCAAATTCTCCAATCCGCACAAGAACAGAAAACGGTTCAATATAAGCTCGTACTGAGAGGTGCGTGCCTCCTCCAGCGCTCTGGATGGAAACGGCGACTTCCCCCTCTCCCCCGGCAGACACGACATCCCTAAGCCGCCGGCGTAAAAACTGTTCGAGCCAGGGCTGGAGCTCTGCAAAAAAAGCCCCGCTAAACATGAGGCCATTCACCGATTTCAAGTTTTCGTCGGCGGCCTTTACCGCAGCCCCGAAAGCGGCCGGAATCTCCCCTTGGCCTTGGTGGCCAACAGCCGCCCCCGAAATTCGCGCACAGCTTGGCAAGGAGGAGAGCGGTGCCGCGGTAAGAATCAAGGTGAATACCAGGAAAAAAGGCCTTACGGGATTAGACAGAAACTTCACTTTCCCCATCTTGGCTTCAACTGACATTCCGAATATACATCATCTTATCGGAGAATTCCATCCCGGTAAGCTTTGGCCCAACTAGGCTCCCGGAGCATCCGCAACAAACTTGTTCGCATTGACCGCCGTTCGCGAATTCGTTAGGATGAAGGGACCCCATGTCCAACGAAGAGAAGATCCTCAAAGCAATTGAGTTGATCAAGGACATCGGTTACAAGTCCGACTCCATCAAGGCCATCAAGCACCTTCCGCCTCAGGAAGGGCAATACCGGGACTACCCGGACGAGGTCCACCCGGCCCTGCGCGAGGCCCTCGTGGCCAAGGGCTTCACCTCGCTTTACTCCCACCAACGCTCGAGCTGGGAGGCGCTTCGCGAAGGCAAGAACATCGTCGTCGTGACACCCACGGCCTCGGGAAAAACTCTCTGCTACAACCTTCCGGTCCTCGACGCCATCATGAAGGACCCGTCGACGCGGGCGCTCTACCTCTTCCCAACCAAGGCGCTGTCCCAGGACCAGCAGGCCGAGCTAGACGATATCAACGCTCGTCTCCCCGAGGAGATCCGCGTCTTTACCTACGACGGCGACACTCCCCAGGACGCCCGCAAGGCCATCCGGGCCCGCGGCCACATCGTCCTGACCAACCCGGACATGCTCCACGCCGGCATCCTGCCCCATCACACCAAGTGGATCAAGCTCTTCGAGAACCTCAAATACATCGTCATCGACGAACTCCACAACTACCGCGGCATCTTCGGCAGCCACCTGGCCAACGTCCTGAGGCGCCTGCGGCGGATCGCGCGGTTCTACGGTGCCGACCCGCAGTTCATCTTGTGCACGGCCACGATCGCCAACCCGGCTGAGATGGCCGAGAAGGTGATCGAAGCGCCGGTCGCGCTCATCGAAGACAACGGCGCGCCGCGGGGCGGGAAGTATTTCGTTTTCTACACGCCGCCCGTGGTCAACGCGGCCCTGGGCATCCGCCGCTCCTACGTCAACGAGTCCCGGCGCATCGCTTCGATCTTCCTCAAGAACGGCCTCCAGACCATCGTCTTCGCCGGGAGCCGGCTCATTACCGAAGTGCTCCTCACCTACCTCAAGGCCGACATCGAGACGTCGATCCAGAAAGAGGGCCTCGTCCGCGGCTACCGGGGCGGCTACCTGCCGCTGAAAAGGCGGGAGATCGAGAAGGGCCTGCGGACGGGCGAGATCCTGGGCGTCGTCTCGACCAACGCCCTCGAGCTCGGCATCGACATCGGGACGCTCGACGTCGCCGTGCTGGCCGGCTATCCGGGGACGATCGCCAGCACCTGGCAGAGGGCCGGCCGGGCCGGCCGCAAGACGGGCCTCTCGGCGGCCGTCCTCGTGGCCACGAGCTCGCCGCTCGACCAGTTCATCGTCAACAACCCGGAGTACTTCTTCTCCAAGTCGCCCGAGATGGCCCTCATCAACCCGGACAACCTGTCGATCCTCGTCAGCCACATCGAGTGCGCCGCCTTCGAACTGCCCTTCGAGGACGGCGAGAAGTTCGGCCGGGCCGAGATCGGCGAGATCCTCAATTTCCTCGAGGAGGACAAGCTCCTCCACCACTCCAAGGATAAGTGGTTCTGGACCTCGGAGGCCTACCCGGCCGACGCCATCAGCCTGCGCAGCATCAGCTCGGACAACTTCGTCGTCGTCGACATCACGGGAGAGGCCCGGGTCATCGCCGAGGTCGACTTCACCTCGGCCCTGACGGCCCTCCACCCCAAGGCCATCTACATCGTCGAGGGCGAGCAGTACTTCGTCGAGAAGCTCGACTTCGAAGAGCGCAAGGCCTACGTCAAGAAGACCGACATCGATTACTACACCGACGCCATCGATTACACCAAGATCACCATCCTCGATATCTTCGACAAGAAGGCGCTCGAAACGGGGCGCGTCTCCCACGGCGAGGTCCACGTGGCGACGCAGGTCGTCGGGTTCAAGAAGATAAAGTTCCACACGATGGAGAACGTCGGCGCCGGCGACCTGCAGCTGCCGCAGAACGAGATGCACACGACGGCCTACTGGCTGACCGTGCCGTCGGCGCTCATGCAGACGATCCCCTTCCCGGCCGAGCAGAGGATCAACGGGCTCTTCGGGCTGGCCTACCTCCTCCACCACGTTTCGCCGCTGTTCATGATGTGCGACATCCACGATGTCGGTGTGTCGATCGGCGACAACACGTCCGGCGAATCCCTGCCGCCGCGGCTCATGCCGGCCCGGCCGGCCGCCCAAGGGCAGGAGGACATACCTATCGCCATGGACCCGGACTTCGAGCCGAACATCTTCATCTACGACAATTACCCCGGGGGGATCGGGCTCAGTCCGTCCCTCTTCGCCCTCGAATCCCGCCTTCTCGAACACGGCCTGAAAACGCTCGAGGCCTGCCCCTGCCGGGACGGATGTCCCTCCTGCGTCGGGGCGACCAACGAGAGCGGCAAGGACGCGAAACGGGTCGCCCGGGTCATCCTCCTGGGCCTCCTCGGCCTCGAGGAGCCCCGCTCCCCCCGCGTCAATTAACCAGAGGGGGTCAAACCTACCTTTTGCAGCAAAAGGTAGGTTTGACCCCCTCTGGTTTTTTATTTCACGGTTTTAATAACGCGGATGGGAAGGATGATGGAGGGGATACCCTTGAACTGGAGGATGCGCTGGATGCTATAGGCCGTCTGGTTGTGGAGGAACCGGGTGAACAGGTTCTCCTCCTCGAAGACGAGCTTGCCGACGAAAAAAACGGCTTTATTGTACTTCCGCTGGATCTCCTCGCAGCGGGCCTCGACCTCGGACAGGGTGTCGACCTCGACGGAGTGGAAGGACTCGGCGTGGAAGCCAAAGTTGTTGGACAGCTGGACGTATTTTTCGAGCTCCCCGGCGATGTGGCTTTCCAGGTTCTTGACCTCTTCGGCGCCCTTGAAGTTCTTCCAGTCGACGACGCCGACGGAGATGAAGACGAAGTTCTTGAAGTAGTGGGGGAAGATGCGGTGGATGTTCAGGAACGAGTGGATGCCCAGGCCGCCGAAGTTGCGGACGAAGAGGACGGCGGTGGGCGCCGATTCGTCTTTGGCCGGCGGCTCATGCTTCCCCGCCATCGGCGGGACCTGCGCTAGGACGTCGTCCAGGCGGCTCATCATTTCCTTGACCCGGTTGTAGTGCCTCCGGACAAGGGCGCAAACCGCGATAAACGACAGGGTGATGACCAGAGTGATCCAGCCGCCTTCCTTGAACTTGATGGACACTGTTACGACCAGGATCGACATGGACATGAGAAGCCCGATAAGGTTGATGGTCAGCTTCTTGCCGCGGTGGGGGGCCGGCGTCTTCAGCCAATGGAGGCACATGCCCAGCTGGGCCAGGGAGAAATCGAGGAAGACGTTGATGCTGTACATGACGACGAGGGTCTGGACCGAGCCTCTCGTGAAGATGAGGATCAGGGTGGCCGCCGCACCCATGAAGATGATGCCGTTCTGGACGACCAGGCGCTCGTTGAGATGCATGAATCTGTTCGGGACCCAGGAGTCGATGGCCATGTTGCCGAGGACACGCGGCCCGTCGATAAAACCCGTCTGGGCGGCGACGAACAGGATGGCCCCCTCGGACAGCAGGATGGCCCCCAGGAGCCAGACGCCCAGCGGAAAGCCGCCGATCTTCCATGTGCCGATGAGCGTTTCGATGAGCGACGCGTTAAGGGTCTTGCCCGCGGCGTGTTGGACGTTGGTCAACAGATAACACACGAGGAGCCCGCCCGCCGTGAAGGATAGGGAGGCGGCCATATAGAGCATCGTCCTTTTTCCCGTCTTCACCCGGGGAGGGCGGAGGATCTGGAGCCCGTTCGCGACGGCCTCGATCCCCGTATATGTCCCGCCCCCAAGGCTGTAGGCCCGGAAGAGGATGAAGGCCATGGCCCCGAAGCCGAGTTGCTGGATGCCCTGACGTGTCTCCCGGATGGTGTCGGCGAATAGGGTCGGCGTCGCCGAGACGTTGGAGAAGATCCCATAAAGGATGAGGCCCACGTGGGAGATGAAGAAGAAGAGGAAGATCGGCGTCAGCGTGGCCACGGACTCCTTGACGCCCCTCAGGTTGAGCAGGACGAGGGCGAGCGTGACGATCAGGATGAAGGTCAGCTTGTGCCGAAAATAGCCCGGCGGCAGAAAGCTCAGGACGGCCTCGACGCCGCTCGAGATGGAGATGCTGATCGTCAGCATGTAGTCGACGACCAGGGCGCAGCCCGAGATGAGCCCGAAGACGGGCCCGAGGAGCTTGGTGGCCACGACATAGCCGCCGCCGCCGGTCGGAAAGAGCTCGATGATCTGCGAGTAGCTCAAGGAGATCGTAATGACCGTGATCGCGGTCATGACGGCCAGGTAAAGCGCCAGGTGCTTGTGGTCGCCGAGCGAAAGGAAGGCCTCCTGGGGTCCGTAGTTCGACGAGCTCAGCCCGTCCGCGCCGAGGCCGACCCAGGCGAAGAAGGCGATGAGCGACAGCTTATGGAAGATGCGGGGGTCTTTGACGTCCTTTTCCCCGCCCAGGAGGATTTTCTTTGCTTTTTCCCAGGAACTCATGTCCCCCCGGCCGCCTCGGTCCGGCATTCCACCTGATTCATGGTCGAAATATATAATGAAACGCCGCCCGGCATCAAGACGCTTATTTGACAGAACCTGGGGCGTGTGCTACTTTTTTTAACGGATAATCATGAAGATCAACATTTTCAAGATCATCGCCGACGCCGACATCGTTGTCCAGCTCATCCTCCTGCTCCTCGTTTTCTTCTCCGTGTTCTCCTGGGCCATCATCTTTTTCAAGTCCAAGACGATCAAGGCGGGCTTCAAGCAATCGGCGAAGTTCCTGGACGTCTTCCGCCGCAGCAAGAGCCTCTCCGACGTCAACGACGCCGCCAAGAAGCTCCGGGCCAGCCCCCTCGCCGTCATCTTCCTGGCCGGCAACAAGGAGTTGGCCTACCAATCGAAGGCCTCCGCCGAGAACGGCTGGAGCGCCGCCAAGACGGACAGCCTCAACCGGGCCCTGCTCAAGGCCTCCAACGCCGAAGTGTCGCGCCTGGAGAAGATGATGTTCTTCCTGGCCACGACCGGGAGCGTCTCGCCGTTCATCGGCCTCTTCGGGACGGTCTGGGGGATCATGATCTCCTTCTTCCGCATCGGCGCCACGCGGTCGGCCAGTCTGGCAACGGTCGCCCCGGGGATCTCCGAGGCCCTCATCGCCACGGCCGTCGGCCTCTTCGCCGCCGTGCCGGCCGTCATCGCCTACAACTACTTCCTCGGCCGCATCAAAGACCTGATCGCGGACATGGAGGACTTCTCCCTCGAATTCCTGAGCATCGCCGAGAGACTCCATGGCTCTTAGCACGCAATCCCTGCCCTCGGGCTCGCGCAAGAGGCAGGTCGGCACGCACCTCTCCGAGATCAACGTCACGCCGTTCATCGACGTCATGCTCGTTCTGCTCGTCATCTTCATGGTTACGGCGCCGATGATGCAGTCGGGGATCGGCATCAACCTGCCCCAGGCCGAGACCGACACCAAGCCGGCCGAGGAAGGCCTGACGCTGACCGTCACCAAGGACCAGTACGTCCACATCGGCGACTCAACGATCAACATCAACCTCCTCGAGCGCCGCCTCACGGAATATTTCTATAACAAGCCGAAAAAAGTCGTCTACCTCCAGATCGACAAGGACGTGCCCTGGGGCGTCGGTGTCCGCGTCATGGATATCACTAAGAAAGTGGGCATCGAGATCGTCGCCATCATTACCGAACCCATCGACGTCAAAGACAAGAAAAAATGACCGCTGTCCGACTGGCCCTGCCGCAAGCGTTCAAGCGGGCCCTCGTCGTTTCCGGCATCCTCCACGTCGTGCTGATCATCCTCATCGTCGTCTCGCCGTCCTTCTCGCGCTCCCAGCCGAAGGGCCTCGTCCAATACGTCAATTTCATGGGCGGGGGCGGAAGCGGCGGCGGGACGGGGGGCGGACCCGGGGGCGCGACAGTCACCGCTAAGACCGAGCCCCTTCCGGCGCCGAAGAAGCCGGCCCTCCGCGACCTGACCGTCGCCTCCAAGCTCAAGCCCGAGGCCAAGACCTCGATAACCCACCCCGTCGACAAGCCGAAGACGAGCAAGAAGGCCTCCGAAAAAACGACGGCCATCACCAAGCCCGAGCCCTCAGCCCCGGCCGGGGCCGTGACGTCCGGGGCGGCCGGACAGCAAGGCGGCTCGGGTTCCGGCTTCGGCCTGCGCTTCGGGACGGGCGGTGGCGGCGGCACCGGGGGAACCGGCGGCACCGGCTCCGGCACGGGCGACCCCTTCGGTGTCGGCAACTTTCCTTTCCAATTCTATCTCCAGATGATCTCGGACAAGATCACGGCAAACTGGTTCCAGTCCCTTGTCGACCCCGGCGTCGGCGGCCTTCTCCAAACCCAGGCCTATTTCCGCATCTACAAGAACGGCACGATCTCCGACATCCGCATCGAGGTCTCGAGCGGCGTCGAATCGTTCGACCTCTCGGCCCGCCGGGCGATCTCGAACTCGGCGCCGTTCGCGACCCTTCCGAACGAGTACGACGGCCAGTACCTCGGCATCACCTTAGTCTTCGAGCACGCCAAATGACCAAAACAAAAACGCTTCTCGGACTCCTCGTATTTCTCGCGGCTTCCGGAGTCTTCGCCCAGCAGGAAGTCGTCCTGAAGATCAGCGAAGGGATGCCCATGATCCCGCTGGCCCTGCCCGAGTTCGTCGTCCGCTCGGCGTCGCCGCAGGTTCAGGCCGCCGCCCAGGAGATCCACCAAGTCCTCGCGGACGACGTCAAGTACAGCCGGATCTTCCAGCTCCTGCCCAAAAGCTATTACGACTACATCGGTCGGCTGGTGACCACGGACAAGATCAACTTCAAGGACTGGGATGGGATCCAGGCCCGTCTCCTGCTCACCGGCGAGGTCCGGGAGGACGGCAGCCTCGTCGTTTTTGACGGGAAGATCTATGACGTCAAGAGCGAGCGTTTCATCGTCGGCAAGCGCTACCAGGCGGAGAAGAACGGCCTGCGCCTCGTCGCCCACAAGATGGCGGACGAGCTCCTGAAGCTCCACGGCGAAAAGCCGATCTTCACGACCAAGGTCGCCTTCGTCTCCAACCGCGACGGCAACGACGAGATCTACATGATGGACTATGACGGGGCCAACCCGACGCGGATCACCTTCAACAAGATCAAGGACTATATGCCGGCCTGGTCCCCCGACCAGAGGACGATCGCCTTCACTTCCTACCGCGGCGGCACCGCGGGGCTCTACCTCCGCAACATCTACGAGGGCAAAGAGACACCGGTCTCCACGAAGGGGACCAACTTTTCCGCGGCCTTCTCGCCTGACGGCAAGAAGCTGGCCTTCTGCTCGACGATGACCGAGGAGGGCAACGCGGAGATCTATATCCTCGACCTGGAGAACATGAAGACGAGGCGGCTGACTTTCAACAGCGCCACGGAAACCGCCCCGTCCTGGTCGCCGACGGGCCGCGAGATCGCCTTCACGACCGACCGCCTCGGCTCCGGCAGCCCCCAGATCTACATCATGGACGCCGAAGGTTCCAACGTCCGCAAAGCGAGCTTCGGCGGCAACTACCACGACTCCCCCGCTTGGGCGCCGACGAGCGATCGTATCGCCTTCGTCTCCCGGGTCGACAACACCTTCGACATCTACATTCTCAGCCTCAGGACGAACCAGATCACGAAGCTCACCGAAAATAACGTCCGCAACGAGTCGCCGAGCTGGTCGCCCGACGGCCGGCACGTCGTCTTCGCTTCGAACCTCTCGGGTTCCATCCAGATCTACACGGTCGACTACGACGGGGCCAACCTGAAGCGGCTGACCGACCGCGGCGAGAACAAGCTCCCCAGCTGGACGAACTAGGTTCGGCCTCGGGGTATCGTCGTCGTCCGCGCGGTGATACGTTCGCTGCCACCAACCCCCATTTTTAAAGCTGGGTTGGTGACGCTCAGTATGAACCCTGCGCATATCCCCGGGCTTAAGGCCGGGGAGTCGAATGGGTTTATTCTTAACGCCGGTCATCGTGCCGGATTTGGGGACATGTACCTCCGGTACGTGTCCCCCTTCTTTAACTCAGATATTTCCCAGAAGCGCGACTCCGAGCCACTCCGCCGCGCTTCCGACGGTCGCTCCTAAGAATCCGCTCCCCGCCGCTCCTCTCAGACGACACCCTCGGCCTCATTTTCAGTGGAGGGCGGAAATCGGCAAAATCAGGGGCCGGGCCACCTGAAGCATCACGGACTTATGTCCGTGGAATCCCGCGAAGGGGATTGACACGCCCCCCATGGACAGGGTATAAGTAGGTTGGAAAGAAGCGTCGTACCGTCACGAGCGACGGGGAAGAGACGCCTAATCTTAGGAGGTCTAATGAAAAAACTGGCTATTTTGTCCCTCGCGATCATCCTCGTTTTCTCTTTCGCCGTCTCGTGCAAGAAGAAACCCAAGGAAGTCCCCCCGCCGCCCCCGCCCCAGGCCCAGGAACAGCCCAAGATCGAAAAGGTCGAACCGCCCGTCGTCCAGGAACCCCAGCTCACTGAAGAGGAGCTCTTCCTGCAGAAGTCGCTCGACCAGATCAATCGGGAAAAGCCCCTCGGCACGGTCTACTTCGACTACGACAAGTCCCTCATCCGGGACGATGCCAAGGCCACCCTTGACACGAACGCCTCCTGGCTCAAGAGATTCCGGACGGTCAAGATCCTCATCGAAGGCCATTGCGACGAGCGCGGCACCGAGGAATACAACCTCGCCCTCGGCGAGAAGCGGGCCAAGAGCGCCCAGGATTACCTCCTGTCCATGGGCATCGGGTCCGACCGGATGAAGATCATTTCCTACGGCAAGAGCCAGCCCATCAACCCGGGCCACGACGAAGCGGCCTGGCAGATGAACCGGCGCGCCCAGTTCATCGTCATCGAGAAATAAAACTTGCGTGGGAAAATCCTCGGGGCCTTCTTCCTCGGCGTCCTGACCCTGGCCGCGGCCGGACAGGACAAGAGCAAGAAGGCCATCGAGCTCGTCTACGACGACGTCCAGGTCCTCAAGCAGCAGGTCCAAGAGCTCCGCGCCCGGGTCGACCAGAACGCGGATGAGCTCCGTGCGATCCAGGACCAGCTCAAGGCGGTCGCTGACCTCGTCCGCCAGTCGATGACCGGCCAGGCCGGCCTCCTTGAAGGATTGCGGGCCGTTCCCGCCCAGTACCAGGTCATCGTCCGCAAGATCGACCAGCTTACCATCGAACTCCAGAAGATCGCCGCCGACCTGGCCGCCGCGCGCCTGCCGCAGGCCGTGCCCGCAGCCTCGGCCGTGGCCCCGGTCGAGACGGGGACGAAACCCGCGGGGCAGGCTCCGCCGGTGACGCCGCCGGAATCGAAGCCCCGGCCCGCGCCGGTCCAGCCGGCCCCGTCCCTCCCGACGACATCCCCGCAAGAGGCCTATTCCATGGCCTACAATGACTATCTCAAGGGGAACTACGACCTGGCCATTGAGAGCTTCAAGCTCTACCGCTCGCAGTTCCCGGACAGCCCGCTGGCCGACAACGCCCTCTATTGGATCGGCGAATGCCGCTACAGCCAGCGGAAGTTCGAAGAGGCGGTCGACGCGTTCGACGAGCTCATCCTGACCTACCCCCAGGGGGACAAGGCCGCGGCGGCCTATCTCAAGAAGGGCCTCAGCTTCGTGGAACTCGGCAAGAAGCCGGAAGCCCTGGCCGCGCTCAAGCTCCTCGTCGCCAAATACCCCCTCGAGGAAGAGAGCAAGATCGCTCAGGAAAAAATCAGGGAGCTGACGGAAAAATGAGAGACATCAACAGCCTGAACAGAGTCACCCTCATCGGCCGGTTGGGCGGCAAGCCCGAGATGCGCAATATTCCCCAGACCGATCGCTGGTCCGCCCGCTTCACTCTGGCCACGAACGAACGGTCCTTCAATCCCAACACCCGGGAGTCCAAGGACAAGACCGAGTGGCACAAGATCATCGTCTGGGGCAAGCTGGCCGAATTTTGCGACAAGTACCTGACCGTCGGGAAGCAGATCCTCATCGAAGGGAAGCTGCGGACCCGGGAATGGCAGGACAAAGAGGGGAACAAACGGAAGACGACCGAGGTCGAGGCGGTCAACATCGTCCTCCTCGGGAAACGCGAAGAAAGCTCGGCCACGTCCGACACAACCGACTTGGATTCGCCCCAATATAGCCGGAACGCCGAGGCCCCCGCAAGCGGCGGCGACTTCCCCGACGAAGAGGCCGGCAGCGGCGGTTCCCCTGCCGGCGGCGACGACGACATCCCCTTTTAGCCGGTGAGCGAGAATAAAGGCCCCGAAGACTCCTATCGGGCCGGCATCGTCGAAGACATCCGCCCATGGGGGAAGTTCCGCAAGTTCTCCCACGAGGACGCGGGCTCCGTCAAGATCATCACCGTCGAGCCGGGCGGCCGGCTCTCCCTCCAGTACCACGACGGCCGAGCCGAGTTCTGGGTCGTCCTCGACCCCGGGCTCGAGGTCACGGTCGGCGACCGCGTCTGGCTGGCCGCTCCCAACGAAGAAATCCTCATCCCCCGCCGCGCCCCACACCGCCTGCGCAACGTCGGGCAG
>Ga0268276_1001360_pt1 | contig 24352 bp, 25 predicted proteins | sample saktaG_4_FD_190145 | JGI IMG/M metagenome (GOLD analysis project Ga0268276, IMG submission 190145) | Saline water microbial communities from Sakinaw Lake, British Columbia, Canada - sak_2010_1_5_45m | ecosystem: Environmental > Aquatic > Non-marine Saline and Alkaline > Saline ... | reverse complement strand
GGCCAGACAATGCTTGAGGCAGGCGCAGCAGGGCTTCCTATAATTGCAACAAAAACAGGAATTGCAAATGATATTGTAAAGGATGGTAAGACTGGCTTTTTGGTTGGGCCGGATAATCCCAAAGAGATTGCAGAATATGTTATAGAGCTATCAGATAAAAACAAAAGGGCCATGTTTGGAAAAAGAATAAGGGAGATAGTTAAAAAGAATTTTGACTGGGATAATATTATTGAAAGATACATTAAAATATATAAAGAAATAATATAAACATTATTGCACTTAGAACTTAATAACTATATAATTAATATAATTTACGAAGAGTTCTTTTTTTGTAAATATAAAAATCAGCAAAAGATTCTTTTGAAAATTTATTTTTAATTATTTTTATTAACTCCCATTTAAGCAAATTATTTTTTATCCATTTAGAAAAACATCTATGTTTAATATGGGGGTCTTGAAATTTGGAGTTGTTGTTAGTGTTTGAGGAATAAATAATCACAAATTTACTTGAAGATGAGAAGAGGTGTTTCATATATTTTTCAAAAATGTTATATTCCGTAAGATGGTATATTACATCAAGGGATAGTCCTAGTTCTCCCTTGAAGATTTGATTATTATCAGCAAAACAATGCGGGTTATATAAGAAAAAATTTTTTGTTTTGTCTTTTTTAAATCTACCAGTACATAATTTTATTGCTGTTTTTGAAACATCTAATCCTATATATGAATGGCAATTAAGTAAAGATAATTGATTTCCATCACCACATCCAAATTCAATTACCTTTTTAATATTATTTTCTTTAATAACCTTATTAATAATTTCTGCTTTAAAATTAGCTAGTTTTCCATAAGAACCTTCTCCAGATTTACCCCCTTTAGAATACCTTCTTTCCCAATATGTTTCAGAATTGTAGAAAAGTTTCTTTTTGAAAGGTATAAATATTATGATTGCAAGTTTATATAAGAATTTGTTTTTTTTAATAATTCCCTTAATTTTTTCTATCATTTTACCTTATTATATAATTTATAGTATTGTTTAGCAATATTCTTCCATTCAAAACGCTTTGCATTTTTAAAGCCTTCTTTTATGATTTTATTTCTTAAATCATTATTCTCTAAAACTTTTTTAATGCCTTTTTTAATGCATTCAATAGAATAAGGGTCAATATAAAAAACGCCTTTACCCCCTACTTCCGGCATTGATGATATATTTGAGGTAACTACTGGGCAACCACACTTCTGAGCTTCCACTATTGGCAATCCAAAACCCTCAATTAAAGAAGGAAATATCAAACAATCAACAGAATTATATATTTTTACCAATAGCCCTATACCAATATTTTCAAACTGAATGTAGTCTATATTGCACTTATCTAACAAAGATTTCTCATAAGAACTAAACTGACCAACTTTCACTAGTTTTATATTCATTCCTTTAAGTGCTTTTATTAGTCTTGGAACATTTTTATTTGGCTTTATATTGGAAATGTGCATAACTGTTTTTTTATTTTTATTGTTATGCAATAATTCTTTTTTTTCCTTTTTAGTTAAATTCAAAACCCCAAAATGGGGGTCAACACCATCGTGGATAACTATAACATTTTTACTGATTCCTGCATATATTGAAAGATTTTTCTTTGATTCTTCTGAAATAGTTGTTATATACTTGCACCTAACTTTAGGTAAAGCAAACCAAAAAAATTTGTAAATTATTTTTTTTATGAATCCATAATCTGAACTCATTAGTTTCTCACAATCGTGAATTGTTAATATAGTCTTTCTATTTTTTAAAAAATATGTTAGAAAGTGAGCATCTCCTGTTATGTGATTAATACCTCCCTGATGTTTTATTACTTCAATTGCAGATTTTATTCTGTTTAAAATTCCTTTATTTGGATACTTGGTTGTATAAATATTTACATCAACTTTTTTTGGTAGACTATTAGCAATATTATTTGTTATATTTTCTATGCTAAATCCCTTTGGACAATTTCTTTGGAATAAAGTAACTTTCATTAATACAAACCCCTGTTTTGCTTATTTTTTCTAAATTTATCTACTTATCAACAAATGTTATCATTATGCTTCATTCTTTATGGTTATATCTTTTTGAAAAATCATTAACTTTATAAAGATTTTCAATATTTTGTTGATGTATGACAGACTACAAAAAAATAGCCAAAGAAACAGCAAAAGTCTATCTTCTAACATTATTAATTATTCCAATTAGCTTTTTTGTCAGAATGATTTATGCGCGCAATCTAACTCTTGTGGATTATGGGTTGTTTTACGGCTTGTTTGCGTTTTTTGGCTTTTTTGAGTTTCTTCGTGACTGGGGGTTGACTTCAGCTACCAATTATTTTGCTAATAAATATATTGTGCATAACAAGAAATCAAAGGTCAAGACCTTATTCTTCCTTGATTGGGGATTCAAATTGCTTATGTCAATCATTATTGGACTGATTTTATATTTTCTTAAAGGAGTCATTGCTTCTGGAATCTATAAGAATGAAGGGAATGTTGGATATATGTTTGATTTTTTTATTGTTTTTTGGATTATTAGCGCAGTTTATAAGTCAAATTATATTTTCTTTAGTGTTCTTCAGGAGCAGAGAATCTCAAAATTTTTTGAACTCCTTAACTGGCTTCTGATACTAGTAATGTCTTTTGTTGGCTTTAGCTTTATTCAATCATACAAAGTGCCAGTGCTTGCCTACCTGATTGCAATGGCTATTGTTTGCCTTGTTTCCTCGTTTTTGTTTTTTATAAAGCACAATGATATTTTCAGGGCTGAATTTTATAAGGGAAGTGATTTAAGAAAAGAGGTTTTCAAATATGCAAGCGCAGTCATGATTGGGGGGTTTTCATCTATACTTCTCTCGCAAACAGACTTATTTTTGATTCAGCTGTTTATTGGTGCAAAAAATGTTGCTTATTACTCATCTGGATTTGCTGCTGCAAGTCTTTTGATGATAATTGTTGGTCCGCTAGTGTTGATTATTCAGCCATTGTTTGCAAGGCTTTGGCATGCAGACAAAAAAGCTGAGCTGTTAAGGCTGATAAGTTTTATTTTTAATAACATGCTTGTTTTTGTGCTTCCTTTTTCTATGTTCTTTTTTGCCTTTTCAAACCAATTAGTCTCTCTGGTATATGGCTCTGCTTTTTTGGAGTCAGGAATTATTTTAAAAATATTCAGCTTTGCTTTTATTATAAAAATATTTGATACATTTTTGTTTCATATACTCTGGTCAACAGGAAAACCAAAGCAGACCAGTATTATTATGATTATTGCAGGGGTTGCAAATATTGTTTTGGATTTAATCTTAATCAGCTTATTCCAGAATATTGGCGCAGCAGTTGCTACAAGCATCTGCTACCTATTGATTATGGTTTTGTGCTTGAAGGAGGTTTTGAAAGAAATAACCATAAAAGTGAATATTTTGAATAATGCCAAGATTATTGCATCTTCATTAATCTTTTTAATGATGTGCTTTATCTTAAGAGGCATAAGATTGTTTGATATAGGAATTGCAAAATGGAACTTTCTGTTGAATGGAGGGAGCATCTTTGTAATATCATTAGTTATATATGTAGCCTGCCTTATCTTGCTTGGAATAATAACCAAGCAGAAAATTAAGATTATAATTGGCCTATTCAACCAAAAAGAGATTGGTTAAAGAAAACAATTAATTATATACTTATTAAATGTTTAATGCTATAAAATAAAAAAATATATAAACATAATAAAAACTAACTCAATTTAACAAATAACAAAAGGATCAAATATGATTATTTCAAGAACGCCATTCAGGATGAGCTTTGCAGGGGGAGGCTCTGACCTAAAGGCATATTACCAGCATGGCTATGGTTCTGTTGTAAGCACAGCAATCAATAAATACATCTATATAACTGTAAATAAAAGATTTACTGATAGTATAAGGGTTGGTTATTCTAAAATAGAAGAGGTTAAGAATGTTGAAGATATTGAACATAATCTTGTTAGAGAAGCATTGAAATTATTAGGAATCAAAAAAGGAGGAATAGATATTGTTTACATGTCAGATCTATTGCCTGCCCAGGAAGGATCAGGTCTTGGAGGTTCAAGCAGCCTTATTGTTGGCACTTTAAATGCTCTTCATGCTTATAAAGGAGAGAATGTATCTGCTGAAACTTTAGCAAGAGAAGCATGCAAGATTGAAATAGAAATATTAGGGCATCCTATTGGAAAGCAGGATCAATATGCTGCTGCTTATGGCGGATTTAACCATATACAATTTAATTCTGATGAAAGTGTATTTATAAACCCTATTATTTTTAAAAAAGAAATTAAAGAAAAATTAAACAGCAAACTGCTTTTGTTTTATACAGGTATAAATACAAGATCAGACACTGTATTAACTGAGCAAAGAAGAAAAACAAAAGATAACCTTGATGTTTTAAATAAAATGGTTAGTTTGTCTGAAGAACTTCTGGATGAATTAAAAAATGGTAATATTGAGAAGTTTGGAGAAATACTTCATAAGGGATGGATTTATAAGCAAAAATTAGCAACTAATATTACAAATCCAATTATAAACTCCTATTATGAAAAAGCAAGAAAAGCAGGTGCTATTGGCGGGAAAATCCTGGGTTCTGGTGGAGGAGGATTCTTGTTATTTTATTGTGAAGAGAAAAACCATGATAATGTAAGAAAAGCATTATCAAATCTCAAAGAATTACCTTTTAAATTTGAGCCAGAAGGAAGCAAAATAATTTATATTAATGATGGAATAGAAAAAGATTATTGATTAGAAAACAAAAACATTTTTGGGGGTTTAAAATGGAATTTATAAAAAATTATTTTGAGGAACTAAAAAAGACAATTGATGAAATATCAATTGAGGATATCAAAAAAGTGACTGATGTGTTATATGATGCTTATAAAAAAGATAAGCAGATATTTATTATTGGGAACGGAGGAAGCGCTTCAACAGCATCTCATTTTGCCTGCGACCTTAGCAAAGGGACACTTCAGAGAGTTTACGATGAAAAAGAAAAGCGATTCAGGGTGATTTCTTTGACTGACAATGTTGCTACTATTACAGCATTAGGAAATGATTTAAGCTATGACGATGTTTTTTCCCAACAATTAAAGAATTTGATAAATCAAGAAGATATTCTTATAGCAATAACAGGAAGTGGGAATTCACAAAATATTTTAAATGCTGTTGATACTGCATCAAAATCAGGTGCTGTGACTATAGGCTTTTTAGGGTTTGATGGCGGAAAACTCAAAGATAAGCTAGATTATTACATACATGTTCCATCAAGCCACTATGGAAGGATAGAAGATTCCCATTTGGTTTTGGAACATCTTATTTGCTCTTATCTAACTGAAATGAAAAAGAATGAAAAAAATATCTAAATTGGGAGGTTATAATGAATATTCTTGTTACAGGAAATAAGGGTTATATTGGGTCTGTATTAACACCAATGCTTATTGAAAAGGGTTATAAGGTTATAGGGCTTGATACTGATTTTTACCAGGGGATTGAAAAAAATGAGCCAGAGGGTGAAATAACACAAATAATTAAGGATATAAGAAATATATCTATAAATAATTTAAAAAATATAGATTCTATTATTCATCTTGCAGCATTATCAAACGACCCTCTTGGGGAATTTAACCAAAAGCTGACATATGATATTAATCTTGATGCAACAATAAAACTTGCTAAGCTTGCAAAACAGGCAGGAATCAAGAGATTTGTTTATGTATCATCTCAAAGCATGTATGGCATTTCAAAGGTTGATAATGAGCTTGATGAGGATAACAGCGAGAAAAATCCAATAACAGCATATGCAAAGACAAAATGGGATGCTGAATGTGAACTCAAAAAACTTGGCTCAGATGATTTTACTGTTGTTTGTTTCAGGCCTTCAACAGTTTTCGGCGCGAGCCCAAAACTAAGGTGTGATATTGTCTTTAACAATCTGGTTGCATGCGCTTATACAACCGGTAAAATAGAAATAAAAAGTGATGGCACTCCCTGGAGGCCAGTTGTTCATATAAAAGATGTATGCAATGCTTTTATTGCAGGACTTGAAGCTCCAAAAGAGTTAATCTCAAATGAATCATTTAATGTTGGAATTAAAGATGGCAATTATACAATAAGGGACCTTGCAGAAGCAGCCCAAAAGGTTGTAGAAGGATGCTCACTTGTTTTTACAGGAGAACATGGCTCTGATTCAAGAACATATAAAGTATCATTTAAAAAAATATTATCTGTTTTAAAAGATTACTACAAACCTAGATGGGATTTAATAAGAGGAGGAAAAGAGCTTGTTGAATTCTTTAAAAGAATAAACTTCACTGAAGAAATGTTCAGGGGGAGATTATGCAATCGGCTGCCTCAACTAAAACATCTTATTGAAGATAATATGGTTGATAATAATCTTTTCTGGATTAAAAATAAATAAAGTGGGTATATTATGGTATTAGTTAAACAGGCAATAATTCTTGCAGGGGGTATTGGAACAAGGCTAAGGCCTTTAACTTACAAAATTCCAAAGCCAATGATTACATTAAACAACAAACCCTTTCTGGAATATTTAATAGAATTGCTTAAGGAGAATGGAATAAAAGAGATTATTCTGCTTTTGGGGTATCTTCCTGATAAAATAAAAGAGTATTTTGGAGATGGTTCTAATTTTGGGATAAAAATAAGATATTCAGTTGGAGATGTTTCTTTTGAAACCGGAAAAAGGATAAAAAATGCAGAAGAATTGCTTGATGATAACTTCCTCTTGATGTACTGTGATAATTATTGGTCACTTAATCTTAAAAAACTAGTAAAATATCATGATAACCATAATGTTCTGGCAACAGTAACAATCTATACAAATAAAGATAATTTTACAAAAAACAATATGAAAGTTGATGATCAAGGTTATGTTATTTTGTATGATAAGAGCAGGCAGGAAGAAAATCTCTCTGGTGTGGATATAGGATTTTTCATTATTAATAAAAAGGTTCTTGAGCTGATGCCAGATACAAATTTCTCATTTGAGAAGGAGATATTATCTGAATTAATTAAGAAAAATCAGCTTGCAGGCTACTTAACTGATCATAGGTATTACAGCATTGGAAAGATTGAGAGGCTTCCAATAACTGAAAAATTTCTTCAGCCAAAAAAAGTAATTTTTCTAGATAGGGATGGAGTAATTAATAAAAAAGCTCCAAAAGCAGATTATGTTAAGAACTGGGATGAGTTTGAATTTCTTCCAGGATCAATAGAGGCAATAAGCCTTCTTACAAAAAGCGGTTATGACATTTATATTATATCAAATCAGGCGGGCATAGCTAGAGGAATAATGACAGAAAATGATTTAAAAAAGATTCATCAAAATATGACAGATGAAATTGAGAAAAAAGGAGGCAAGATTTTAGTCATATACTATTGCCCCCATGGATGGGATGAAAGGTGTGAGTGCAGGAAGCCAAAGCCAGGCATGTTTTTCCAGGCAGCAAGAGAACATTATATTGATTTAACAAAAGCAATTTTTATTGGTGATGATGAAAGGGATGTTGAAGCAGGAGAGTCAGCAGGAGTTAAAACAATTCTTGTTAGCCCCAAGAAAAGTCTTTTGGAAATTACAGAAGAAATTGTTAATTTTGATAAAAACAATACTAGTAGAACAGATAATCTTAAATAAAATATAATTATACTATAAGACCATGAAAAGAATCACTGAATGCAGAATATGTAGAAATAAATGTATTAAAGAATTTTTCAATCTAGGTGACCAGCCATTTGCCAACTCACTGCTTAAAAATCCAGATGAAAAAGAGAATTTTTATCCTTTATCTTTGAGTTGGTGTCCAAACTGCAATCTTGTTCAGCTAAATCATACAGCAGAGCCAAAAGAGCTTTTCTCAAATTATGTTTGGGTTACTGCAACATCAAAAACAGCAAAGGAACATGCAATAAACTTTTACAAAGAGATTTTATCAAGAATAGAAAACCTTCATGATGGATACATTCTTGAAGTAGCAAGCAATGATGGAACTTTCTTAGTTCCTTTTATCAAAAATGATTATAAAGTTCTAGGAGTAGACCCTGCAAAAAACATTGTGGATATGGCAGTAAAAAGTGGAGTTCCTACAAAATGTGGATTCTTTGGACAAAAACTGGCAATGGAAATAATTAAAGAGTATGGATATGCAAAAGTTATTTTTGCAAGAAATGTTGTTCCGCATGTAGCAAATCTGCATGATTTTATAAAAGGATTAAGGGAATGTTTAGATGATAATGGTTTATTGGTTATTGAGACACATTATGCAAGAAAGATACTGGAAGAATTACATTATGACTCAATTTACCATGAGCACCTTTGTTATTTTACCCTTAAAAGCATAGAAAAGTTGCTTAATCAATATGGATTATTTGTTTTTGATATTAAAAAAAGCCCTATAAGTGGAGGATCCCTTATCTTATATATTAAAAAGAATAAAACAGAGGAAAAACCAACAGTTCAATCATACAGAGAAATTGAAGAGGAAATTAAATTAAATGAATTAAGCAGCTGGGAAGGATTTGCTAAAAAAGCATACTCCCATCGTGAAGAACTATTAAATATAATGAATGATTTAAAAAAAGAAAGTAAAACCATTGTAGGTTACGGTGCATCTGCAAGAAGTTCCACATTATTGAATTTTTGTGGAATTGATACTAAATTTATTTCAATGATTGCAGACCAGAACCCTCTTAAACAGGGCTTTTACACAGCAGGAACCCACATACCAATAGATAGTCCGGAAAAAGTAATGGAAAAGAATCCAGATTATGTTTTTATATTGGCCTGGAATTTTACTGATGAAATAATTAATATATTAAGAAAAAGATTTAATTATACTAGCAAATGTATAATACCATTACCAAACAGTCCGAAAATTATAAAATGTTAATAAAAAAAAAGAAGCTTGAAGGTATATTTGAAATCAACTTAGAGCCTCATGAAGACCAGAGGGGGTTCTTTATGAGAACCTATGATAGTAAAATATTTAGGAATCATGGATTAAAGCATGAATGGGTTCAGGAGAGCCATTCTTATTCTAAGAAAAAAGGTATAATAAGAGGCCTTCATTTTCAGTTTCCACCATATGCAGAAACAAAACTTATTAGAGCTGTAACTGGAGAAATATTTATTGTAGTTTTAGATTTGAGAAAGGGTTCTTCAACATTTGGTAAATGGGATAGCATGATTATTTCAAAGGAAAATAAAAAAATGTTATATGTTCCAAAAGGTTTTGCCCTTGGGATGTGCACATTAACTGATAACTGCACTTTATTGTATAAAATTGATAATTATTATGCTCCTGAAAACCAAGGAGCAATTAAATGGAATGATTTTGATATAGGAATTAAGTGGCCTGTTAAAAATCCTATTATATCAGAAAGGGATTCAAAGGCCATAAGTTTCAAAAAATTTGTTGAAAAGTATGGGGGATTAGAAGTTTAATATGAAAGTTTTTGTTACGGGGGGTACAGGATTTATAGGGCCTTATGTTATTAGAGAACTCTCTAAAAGAGGGCACCATTTGCTTTTACTTTTAGAAAAACCTGAAGCTCAAACAAGAAAGTTAAATCTTCCTAAAGAAGTTAAGTTTGTTAAAGGCAACCTCTCTAACATTAACAGCTGGAAAAATACTGTTAAGAATTTTAAGCCAGATACAGCAATACATATGGCTTGGGAAGGAATACCAGATTATAGTGCTGAGATGAGCATAAAGAACCTTAAATATGGGCTGAATTTATTCAAAGAACTTGCTGAATTAGGATGTAAAAAAATTATTTGTACAGGAAGCTGCTGGGAATACGAGCAAAATCATGGAAAACTCAGTGAAAATTTACCTGTAAGACCGTCAAATGCCTTTACTGTTGCAAAAAATGCATTACACTTGTTAGGCAGAGAAATTGCAAAGGAGAAGAACATACAGTTTATCTGGACTAGATTTTTTTATGTGTATGGTCCTGGACAAAGGGAAAACTCACTTATTCCTTATATAATTAAGTGTGTGAAAGAGGGTAAAAGACCAGAGATTAAAACACCCTCTGCAAGAAATGACTTTATTTATGTTGAGGATGTTGCCAAGGCAATTGTAGCAATATTAGAAAAATGCAATCAAAGCAATGTTTACAACATCGGTTCTGGCTATTCAATCAGTATTCAGGATATTATTAAAATTGTTTATAATGAATTAAATCTTCAATATAACACAAAAGATAAACTTTTTAAATCACCTAATATCCCTTTTGATAACTTTTGGGCTGATATATCAAAAATTAAAAAAGAAATTGGCTGGGAACCAAAAATAAACATAGGGGAAGGAATTAAAAGAGTTATATCTTATTGTAAGTAAGAATTATTATAGCAAAATATCAAAACAATTGAAAAGTTATGGTAGAAAATTTAATTTAATAAAAATTTAATGAGTGATAATATGAATAAATATGAAAATATTCCTTTATTAAGAAAATATGTTCATACAAAAGAGAACAAGAACATTAAGGAATTGGAAGAGGTAGGAATTAAATGGGCAAAGGTTTCAGCAGAAAATCGCTTATCTTATGAGATTGACTGGCTCGGGGTTCCAATAATCCAGACTCCTGAAGATATGATACTCATGCAGGAACTAATTTTTAAAATCCAGCCAGATATTATTATTGAAACAGGAATTGCTCATGGAGGTTCTCTTATTTATTATGCATCATTACTAGAATTATTAGGTAAGGGAAAGGTCATAGGAATAGATATTGAAATAAGGGAACATAACAGAAAAGTGATTGAAATGCATCCAATGTTTAAAAGAATAGAATTAATTGAGGGAAGTTCTATTTCTGAAGAAACAATTGAAAAAATCAAAGAAATAGTGCCTAAAGATTCTAAAATTATTGTTTGCCTTGATTCAAATCACACAAAAGATCATGTTTTAAAAGAACTGCAGCTTTACCATAAATTTGTAAGTCTTGGAAGTTATATTGTGGTATTTGATACTATAACCTCAAAGTTATCAAAAGTAAGTGATTCTGAAAAAATCTATCTTAATAATAGCCCGAAAGAAGCCATAAATGAATTTTTAAAGGAGCATAATAATTTTGAACTTGATGAAAGTTATAACAAATTATATATATCTTCTAGTCAAGATGGGTACCTAAGGAGAATAAAATGAAAGTCGTTATTACAGGAGCAAAAGGTTTTGTTGGAAGAGAATTAGTTTCTCAATGCAAAAAACAAGGAATTGAAGTTATTAGTATAGATATTATCGAAAGTTCTGAAAAAAATTATTATAAAGCAGACATAACATCTAAAGATATATCTAAAATTATCCCTAAAGGAACAGATGCAATAATTCATTTAGCCGCATTATCAAGGGATTCTGATTGTAGGGATAAAGCTTATGATTGTTTTAATCTTAATGTAATGGGTACTTTAAATCTCATTGAAACTGCACAAAGAAAAGATGTTAAGCAATTCATCTTTGCTTCTAGTGAGTGGGTCTATGATAGTTTTACAGAAAATGAGATAAAAAATGAGGATTCACTCGTAAATATAGCAAATCATAAGTCTGAATATGCACTTTCTAAGCTAGTAAGTGAAGCAAATTTAAGGCAAAAATACCAGAATGGTTTTTGCCCAGTAACTATACTGCGCTTTGGAATAATTTATGGTCCAAGAAAAACCAATTGGTCTGCAGTGGAATCTCTTTTTAATGCTGTAAATACTAAGGAAGAAATAGCTGTGGGCTCATTAAAAACAGGAAGATGTTTTATTCATGTATCAGATATAGCTTCAGGAATTATTAAATCAATAGGTCTTAAAGGGTTTGATATTATAAATCTTCAAGGAAACCGATTGATAACATTAAAGGATATTATTGAAACTTCAAAAAGAATATTAAACAAAAATCCAAAAATAATAGAGAAAGACCCAAATAATATAAGTGTGAGAAATGTTTCAAATGAGAAAGCCAAGAAATTATTGAATTGGGAACCTAAAATCAATTTAGAAGAAGGATTAAAATCTTTACTTATAAAATGAAAAAAAATCATAATATAGAGATAGCAAAACAGATTTTGCAAGTAAGAATTAGTCAAATGCTTATTAATGAGAAATATAAGAATGGGGAGTTTTTAATACCAATACATTTAGCACTTGGCCATGAGGCAATTGCAGTTTCAGTGGATTCAACTATGGAAAAAAATGATAATTTAATCCTTAGTCATAGAAACATACATTACAACTTGGCAAAAGAAAAAGCCTTAAAACCTGAAATTGATGAATATTACCTAAAAAAGGAGGGATTATCTAGAGGACAATTAGGTTCTATGAACTTAGCAAATGAAAAAAAAGGAATAATTTATACTTCAAGTATCTTAGGTAATAACCTGCCTGTTGCAACAGGAGTGGCATTGGGTAAAAAGGTAAAAAATGAAGATGGAATAGTTATTGTGGAAACAGGTGATGGTGCTATTGAAGAAGGTAGTTTTTATGAAAGCCTTGTTTTTCTTAAAAGCAATAACCTCCCAGCATTAATTATCATAGAAAATAATGAGTGGTCTTTAGCCACCACAATTAAAGAAAGACGCTGTGATATTGATATAAAAAAATTTACAGAATCGTTGAATATCAAATATGAAAAATTAGATTCTAATGATATATATGAATATATTAAGAAATTAAAAAATCTACGTAAATATGCTATCTCAAATAAAACACCTGTGTGCATAGAAGTTAAACTTACAACATTAGGGGGTTTGTATCTCAAAACAGAGGAATGCCCAAATGGCAAGTTTATTAATTATCATGCAGGACCTGCACCAACAGTTAATGTTAAAGATGGAGCATTGATAAAAGAATCACAAGAGGATCCTGTTTTTGTTCTGCAAAAATATTTTTCAAAAGAAGAAATTGAAGAAATAAGTCAGAATATTTTAAAGAAATTGGAAGAGGAAATAAATTGAAGTATATTGAATTTGTAAATAAAGCTATAAGCCAAAAAATATTAGAATCCGAAAGAGTTGTTATTTTTGGACAAAATATAAGTGCTGGTTCCTGCCTTTCAGGACTTACAAGAAATTTACAAGTAAAAAAAGGAGATTATGTAATTAACACACCAAATTGCGAAAACACCCAATGCGGAGTTGGTTTTGGTTTGATGATAAACGGAGTTTCATCGATTTTTTTTATGAAACAACAAGATTTTCTTTTGTTAGGGATAGATCATCTTGTTAATACATACAATTTTATTAGACGGAAAAATCCTTTAGCTTCTTTTACTATTGTTACAACTGTTGTAGATAACGGCTATCAGGGGTTACAGTCAAGTTTAAATAACTTGGGAGATTTTTGTTCAATAGCCAGAGTTCCTGGTTTTACAATAACAAATAAAGAGGATGTAAAACAAATAATAAACTCACAACTCATAACTCCCGGATTTAGAATAATCGGAGTTAGCCAAAGATTATTTAAATCGGAACTAATTGAAATAGAAAAAATTTATTCAAATAAAGAAAATACATTATTTCAATACACAGAAGGAAATGAAGTAACTATTGTTTGTTTTAATTTTTCATTTCCATATGGTTTTGAGTTATATAATAAACTAAAGAAGAAAGGAATTGCTTCCTCTCTTTTTTCAGTAAATGCTGTTACACCAATAAATTGGGATAAAATAATTAAAGATTTAACAAAAACAAAGAAGCTAGTTGTAATGGAGGATAGTAAGAGTGAAAATCTTTCTTGCTATAATTTTCTTATGAATGCCTATAATAAATGTCAGATAAATAGTAAAATAATTGTCAAAAAGGATTTTTCAAAAGATTGGCTTTCTCCAAATCTTGACCAGCTTGAAATCAATTATGATAACATTATTGAAAAATTAGTTGGAAAAAAATATGACAAAGAATAAAATGACAAAATGCACTATAATAATCCCAACATATAACCGCCCAAATTATCTAATGAGGCTGCTTGATTATTATAATAAATATGGAAGGGAGTTTAATATAATTATTGCAGATGCTAGTTCAAATGAGAATAAAAAATTAAATAAAAAAAATATTTCATTATTTCCAAATTTAAAAATCATCTACCTTGATGATTATCCTTCTAAAATTAATGCATATTATAAGATATGTGATGCATTAAATCGTGTTAATACAAAATATTCTGTTCTTTGCGCAGATGATGATTTTATCACTCCAAATGGTATAAATAAATCTGTGGATTTTCTTGAGAAGAATTCAGACTTCACAGTTGCACATGGTTATTACATATCATTTTATTTGAAAAATAACAAAAATTTTTTTTGGATACCTTTCTCAGATCGTAAATCAATTACTTTTTCAGAACCTAAATCACGATTGATTTTTTATTTGTTAAATCCCTATACAACTCCCTCATTTTATGGAGTTCATAAAACCAAATATTTAAAGTGGTCATTCAAAGAGTTAATAAAATTTACTGATGAATCTATATTTTCTGAAGTTTTGTTAAGAGCACTTGAAGTAATCTATGGTAAAATAAAATGTTTAGACCTCATGTATGGAGCTAGGGAAATAGCAGTACCTCAAAGGGAAAGAGCACTAACTAAAAATTTCATGGATTTTATTAAAGAAGGAACTTATGATAAACAATATATTAAACTTAGAGAATGTTTATCAACACATTTATCTAAAAGATCTAGCTGGAGTATGGAAGAATCAAAGAAATTAATTGATAATGATATGCTCTCTTTTCTGAAGAAAGTTTATAAAAAAAATCATAGTGAGCCCATGATTAAGGTAACTAAATTTTTAAACAAACTGAGATTGCCTTCCTGGATAGATGAAAAGATAAGGGAATTGTATGGGGATTTATGTTTCATAAAAAAAGTTCGAATGAACACTTTTTGGAAATCAATTGATAAACCATCTTCTAAGTACTATGATGATTTTAACAAGATACGTAATCATATATTACTACACTCGCAAAATAAATAAAAAGTTTTCATTTAAAAATATTAAATTATTTTGTTGCTTAAGACCGCTGTTCACCAGTAGGGTCCTACGCTAACGCTTCAGACCATAATGAGCTCTCGGTAGTCTTTAGTAATTTCTTCATTATGCAATTCATAATATTTTTCTTTTAAAGTAACTGATTCTCTTTTGTATGCCATTTTATTCCTTTTTATTTTTATTATGTAATTAATATAATTTAGCAAAAAATAATTTAATTCTTTTGATATAAACAAAAAAAATGTTAGGTATAATATAAAGAGGAAATAAAATAATCCAAAAAGGCAGATAATCTGAATACTGTATCTTCAATTTATCTATTGTCGGTTTTAATAAGGGATCTTTATTAGCTTTATAAATTAATATGCCTTTCACTATTTGTTTAAATATTGCAAATTTAATATTTTTTGTCTTATATTTGTCATAAACCCCCCTCCTATAATAGTCTAAGAGGATTGTATTCATTTTAATCCTATAATTTATCATGTTATATCTATTTTTTTTATTGCTGTGAATTGATACTGCTGAAAGTTTAGAAATAAAAAGACAGTTACCATTGGTAGCAACATTAAGAAAAACATACCAATGAAGAGCTAGTGATCCAAAATATTTTCTCAAATTTTTAAGATTAATTAAGCTTCTTTTTATAATAACTCCTGATATCCAAATAGAATGTATTGATAAAAAACTAAAAAATTGATTATGGTCATTAAAGATTAAGTTATGTTTTACTTTTTTGAAATTAGATCCCTTCTTTTTGGTAAAAATATTATAGACATAGTGATTTAAAAAAGCACAAGAAGGAGAATTATCTATCAAAAGGTTTTTTATATTTAAAAGTGCACCTTTTATTAAAATATCATCATCACTCAAGAAAAAAATGTATCTTCCTTTTGCATGTTTGATACATTGTAAGACATTGAAATCCATCCCCTTATTTGTTTTATTCCTAAAATATTTAATAGATTTATATTGACTAAAATGTTCTTTAATTAAAAAAGGTGTACCGTCATCAGATGCATTATCTGATACAACAATTTCATAATCATTATCATCACTACTTATTTGAGAAAGTATAATACTCAGGGCCCCCCTTAGCTCATTCTTTCTATTGAATGTTGGAATACAAATACTTATTAATGGTTGTGTAATGGTCATTTTGTATTTGAGATTAATATAAATTATTTGTTTATTTTTTATATTTCTTTATTATTTTCTTTTAAAAAATTCATCAAATTTTTCTAATATATAATCAATCATCTCAACTGTTATACCTGGATATACTCCAATCCAGAAACTATTATTCATAACAAAATCTGTATTCTCCAAGTTCCCAATCTGTCTGTACTTAAGATTGTAATCAATAAAATATGGTTGCTTCGTTAGATTGCCCCCAAACAGCAGCCTTGTTCCTATTCCATTATCAGTTAAGTATTGCAAAAACTTTGTTCTGTTTATTCTTTCATCTTTTACGCTTAATAAGAATCCAAACCAAGAAGGTTCAGAATTTTCAGTTGCTTTTGGAAGTATAAAATAATCTTCAAATAGTTTCAATTTTTTATATAAATAGTCAAAATTCTCCTTCCTTTTTTGAATAAATTGGTTTAGCTTATCCATTTGAGCAACACCTATTGCTGCTTGTAAATCAGTCATTTTCAAATTATATCCTATCTCTGAATAAGTATATTTATGATCATAACCATAAGGTAAATCTCCTAATTTCCATTCAAATCTTTTTTTACAAGTGTTATCTTGTCCTGTTGCACACCAACAGTCCCTTCCCCAATCCCTAAAAGACCTTGCAATTTTATATAATTGAGCATTATTTGTTAAAACTGCACCTCCTTCTGCTGTTGTAATATGATGGGCAGGATAGAAACTCAATGTAGCCAAATCTCCAAAAGTTCCTGTTAATTTACCTTTATATTTTGAACCTAGTGCATCACAATTATCTTCAATTAACCAAAGATTATTATCTTTACAAATCTTTTTTATGTCTTCAACTTCAAAAGGATTGCCAAGAGTGTGCGCTAATATAATGGCTTTTGTTTTTGAGTTTATTGCTTCTTTTATTTGCTCTAAATTTGCGTTATATGTACTAATATCAACATCAACAAAAACAGGAACTGCCCCTATTTGAATTATGGGATTCACTGTTGTAGGAAACCCAGATGCAACAGTAATTATTTCATCTCCTGGTTTGATTTGCTTATTTCCTAACTTATATGAAGTTAATGTTGTTAAAGCAATCAGATTGGCAGATGATCCTGAATTGGTTAATAAAATATTATTAATACCCAAAAACTTCTTTAATTTTTCTACAAACAAAGAACACCATTTTCCTTCAGTCCACCATCCTTCCAATGCAGCTTCTACAATATTTTGAATTTCTTTTTCATCAAAAACCTTACCAGAAACAGGAACTGTCTCATAAGAAATTTCCTTTTTTGTTTCATAATAATAATCCTTAATTAACTTCAATATTTCTTCTTTAGTTTTTGACATAATTTCACCTTGCTAAAAAAGTTTCAATCTGTTTTTTTGTAAAATTTAACATATTTTTATTTGAGTAATAGTTTTTATACCATTCAAAAGTCCATGTTAAAGTCTCATCCATATTTAAAACAGGTCTCCAATGTAAATATGTTTTAGACTTTGTTGAATCAAGTTTTAATAATTTTGCTTCGTGTTTTTTATTATCCATCTTAATTGAATAACTGCCTTTTCCTAAAATATTAATTGATTTTTCAATTAATTCTTTAACAGTTAGATGATTGTTTTCATCTGGTGCAAAATTCCAGGCACCTACAAAATTTTTATTACTTTGATATAACTCCTTAGATAACATTAAATACCCAACAAGAGGTTCAAGTACGTGTTGCCAAGGTCTTATGCTATCTGGACTTCTAATGATAATATTCTTATTTTTTTCAAAAATATTTTTTATTATATCTGATACCAACCTATCATTTGCCCAATCACCACCACCAATGACATTTCCTGCTCGTGCTGATGCAATAAGGCAACTATGTGTTTTATTATAATTTTCAATATCAAAAAAAGATTTTAAGTAAGATTGAATCACCAATTCTGCACAAGCCTTTGATGTACTATATGGGTCCGGATTGCTGCCTATTGCATCAACTTCTCGATAAGGCCATATCCATTCTTTATTTTCATATACTTTATCAGTAGTAATCATAACAGCAACCCTAACACTACTAGTATTCTTTATTGCCTGTAAAACATTTGCAGTTCCTAAAATGTTTGTCCTATATGTGTAAAGGGGATCATCATAACTGTCTCTCACTAATGGCTGAGCTGCTAAATGAAAGACAATATCTGGTTTTTCATCCATCATAACCTTAAATAATTTTTCATACTCCGCAATATCGCCAAAATAATTTTTTATCTTATCTTTTAAATTAAGTATACTAAACAAATTTGGAACAGTATTTGGTTTTAAAGAGTATCCTATTATGTGCGCACCTAACTCTAACAACATTTGAGTGAGCCAACCTCCCTTAAAACCAGTATGACCAGTAATTAAGACCTTTTTGCCTGTAAAGAATTCTTTTAAAGATTGTTTATCCATTTTTTAACTCCCAGGAGTAGGGTATTTTTTTAGTAAAGGGGTCCATTCTTTCTATTTCATTGGTATCGTGAGGAAAGGTGGCACAATTCGCAACTATAGCTGGTTTAGTACCTATTACCTTAAAACCATTCCAAATTGAGGGAGGAATTTTAACCAGAACATAATTTTCCTTACCGATAAATATTTCCATCAGATTACCTTTTGTGGAAGAGCTTTTTCTATCATCATATAGAACCAACTTAATCATGCCTGACACCACAGCATAATTAAGAGTCATTTTTTTATGTAAATGCCAGCCTTTTATCACTCCTGGATAAGCCATTGAAAAGTAAATTTCTCCAAACTGCTCAAAAATTGGATCATCTTTTCTTAACATATGAAAAATAGCACCTCGTTCATCAGGGATTATATCTAATTTTTTTACTTCAATGCCTTCTATCCAATCTCCTTTTATTCCATATATTTTTTGGTTAATCTCAAATTTCATTTGATTCACCCCGATAATAATTATATGTTTGTTTTAAACCGTCCTGTAAACTATACTTAGGAATCCAACCTAATAGGTTTTTTGCTTTGGTATTATCACAGCACACATAAAAAATTTCATTTTGAGAATATGGTTTATCATAGCTTACTACGCATTCGCCGCCATTTATTTTTTCAATAATTTCAATAATCTCTTTTATAGAATATACTTTATCAGACCCAATATTGAATATTTCATAAGAGTTATCCATTTTCTCAATATATTTTAAAGCCTTAATGTATGCATCTGCAATATCTTCAACAAAAGTCCAATTCCACTTTTGTTCTCCTGGTGAGATACTAAACTTTTTCTTACCTAAATAATTTTTTACAACAAAAACAATTAATTTTTCGTTATCTTTTGGGCCATAAGGCGCGAATAGTTTTAGATCAATAGAAGTTATACATTGTTGATTTGAATAATACTTTAAGATTTCTGAGAATGCAATTTTTGTTGCCGCATATAAGTCGTAGGGTAATCTACTTTGAGTCTCATTTATTGGCTCAGATTTCTGAGCATATTCAAAGAAGGTTCCAGTATTTATAAAATACTTAACAAAGTTTAATCTCATTTGTTCGAGTAGCTCAGAAGGAAATTTAATATTGGTGTCTATCATATTTATAACATCATCTTTTGAATGTTTTTTTCTGTAATAAGTTGCTAGGTGTATAACACAGTCAATCTTATTTTCTTTAAAAACTGTCTCTAGAGAAGTCTTGTCTATATCATATTTTTTTACTTTAATCAATAAATGCTTTATTCTCAATGTATCCGAAAAGCTCCTTGTTAGAATTATCACATTATAAGACTCTTTCAAAAGTTTCTCTAAAAGGTGACTGCCAATAAAGCCGGTTGCACCAGTCAATAAAATATTTTTTATCATTTTGGCATATTTTTGAGTCTTATTAATTATACTAAGATATTATTAATTAAACAAAATGATTATTCCCATATTTTCCATTTAGGGTTATTTTGCCACATTTTGTTTAAATCTATAAAATCTTTATAAGTGTCCATACAACCCCAAAAACCAGGATGTTCATATAGGGCAACTTGTTTTGTTTTAGACAGCTCAGGAAGGACATTTGATTCAAACATACAATCAGATTTTATATAATCAAAAAAATCTGATTTCAGAACCATAAAACCAGCATTAATCAAATCTTCCATTTTGGGTTTCTCTTGAAAGTCTAAAACTTCAAACCCATGATTAATTTTAATTAGGCCATATTTAGTAAGAGGGTGTATACCTGTCAAGGTTGCAATTTTACCCAGTTTTTTATGGAACTCAAATAGTTTTTGAATATTTATGTCTCCAACACCATCCCCATAGGTTAACATAAAGTTATCATCCTTAATATATTTCTCAATCTTTTTGACACGTCCACCAGTCAAGGTTTCATCTCCTGTATTTGCAAAAGTAATGTTCCAATCTTCTACTTCATAATTCCTATACCATTTTTTATCTTTTGATTTAAGATTCATTGTAAAATCAAAGTTTTCCCATTCATATTCCATAAAAAATTGTTTTATCATCCGCCCTTTATATCCCAAACACAAAATAAAATCATTATAACCATAGTAAGAATATATTTTCATTACATGCCATAAAATAGGCAAGCCACCAATTTCTACTAAAGGTTTAGGTTTAAACTCTGTTTCTTCCCTCAAACGAGTACCTTTGCCTCCACATAGGATAACTACTTTTTCTTTATTCAAAAATACCACCTTTTTTAAATTAAGTAGAAGTATTATTTAAATATTTGGGTAACCTTTCTATACTATCAACTTAATCATGAATGGTTCTTATAGTTTTGCTGGTTTCTGGAAAGTCTCTTTATTGATGTTTGCAATATTTATCTTCAGTTTGTAATAAAGGACATAGAAACCTAACAGCAGGGTATAAAGGCTCACATATCCAAGGCCTACAACACAAACTGCTTTGTTTAACATAAACAGCAAAAATATCCAAAATCTTTATAAAGTTAATGATTTTTCAGGGAAAAGGGTTCAGCAAGATGTATAATAAAATTGATAAGAGAGATGTTATCATAATACTATGCCTTTTTATGTTGGCATTTCTTACAAAACTGCCAACAATAAATTATCCAGTAATGGGTGACAGTGCTATTTATGCTGAACTTACAGAAAGCATAACCTATAATCATACTTATTCAAGCCCAATTTCTTTTGGTAACAATCTGCCTCATGACAAGTATCCTCCGCTTTATCCCCTTTCAAGTTCTATATTTCTGATACTATCTAAAAATGTGGTTTTATCCCTTAAGCTATCCACTATTTTGTGGAGCAGCCTTGCAATAGTCTTAGTTTACCTTTTCTCAAGAAAAATAAAGTTTAATAGATTTGAAAGTATAGTAACATCATTATTAGTTTTATTTAACCCATGGCTTTTTTATTTTGCAGGAGTCAATGCATGCTCTGAGGGGCTAGCAGTTTTTTTGATAATGCTTGGCATACTCATGTTTATGTTCAGAAAGAATAAGATATGTTATGCTGTTTCTGGATTGTCATTTGGACTTGCTGTTCTTGCAAGATACCCTTCAGCAGTATTTCTGCTTCCTTTTTTAATCTATTGCTTTATCATGCTGTTAAAAAGAGAAAACATAAGGGACAACTTAACATTCGTATTTCTTTCAATATTACCTATTGCTGTCTGGATCATGCGCAATTTGCTTGTCCTAAACAAAATCTTACCAAAAACCTATACAAGTGAAGGAATATTGTTTGATAGATCATTATTTTACCTTATCTCAAATCTGGCTAAACAACTATTTGTTATTACACCTGCGGCACTTACAATCCTGTTTCCATTTGCTGTAATAGGCATAGCCATTATTTTCAAAGAGAAAAAACTGATATGGAAATTATTTTTGGCTGGATGCTGCATAAACTACTTTTTTTTCTCATGGTGGTATGTTGTTGGAGGAATAACTGTAATGTTAAGGTATATTGTGTTAACCATACCTTTATTAACTGTTCTTTCTATTAAGGGTTTGTTTAGCATAAAAAGAATTAGCTATAACACTAAAAAAATAATTATGGCTATAACCCTTATTATGTTTATCTTTGCTACGATGTTTATTAACTATGGCTTTTTCAAAGACAAAACAGATAATATAATAAAATTCAGACCAATATATACCCAAAAATCATATCATAGGGCGCAGGCAATAAGCTGGATAAACACTAATGTTCCAGAAAATTCAATTATTGTAACTCGGTTTTATGATGTAGACCTTATGAGGGGCATTGACCAGTGCATTCCACCGCTTCTTAGGGCTGATTTGGAATATACAATCATAGAACATGATTTTGAGCCACACCTTAAACAATATTTCCTGAGCGATCGCTTAAAAGAAAATAAAGATTACTTAAATCAAAAAGAGATTTACTTCATATCAGAGCTTAATGCAGCAGAATCCAAAAAAGCAATAACAAAGGAAATAAACCAAAGCCTAACACTAGAAGAAATGTTTAAGTCAAAACAAGATCCAATTGTTTACATCTATAAAATCCATAAGAACAAAGTTTGATATTCAGATAAATCAAAAATGAAACTATCAATTTTAATACCAGTATATAATGAACAGGCTACAATAACTAGACTTTTAGAGAAAGTGCATAATGTCAACCTTAATAAGATAGGTGTTTCCAAAGAAATTATTATTGTTGATGACGGCTCTAAAGATAGAACTGTTGAAATTATAAAAGATTTGCAGAAAAAGTATAAAAACATAAGATTTATACAGCATGAAAAGAACAAAGGCAAAGGTGGTGCGATAAAAACAGCTATTAAATATGCAACCGGAGATATATTGATAGTTCAGGACGCTGATTTGGAATATGATCCGCAGGATTATTTTAAGTGTATTCTTCCTATTATAAATAAAAAAGCAAAGGTGGTTTATGGCTCAAGGCGCCTGGAAAAGAGAAATAAGAAATATTCAGGATTATCTTATTATATAGGGGGAGTAGGGATTACATGGCTTTTTAACTTGCTTTTTTTTACAAGATTAACTGATGAGCCAACCTGTTATAAAACATTCAGGTCAGATGTTATTAAAAAAATAAAGATAAACAGCAATGGATTCAGTTGGGAGCCAGAGGTTACTGCAAAGATTGTAAAGAGCGGAATAAAAATATATGAAGTTCCAGTAAGATATTACCCCCGTTCTGTAAAAGAAGGTAAAAAAATAAACTGGAAAGATGGCCTTAATGCTATTTGGACAATAATTAAGTATAGGTTTGTTAATTAAAGTAATATACTTGGATGATAGAACATTAAAACTAATAAAAATAGTTAGAATATAATTCCAAAAAATTTTTTGGGATAGGTTAAATATAGTTATTATATTATCAAAAGTAACTGAAAATTAAAAAATAGTTGATATTGATCCTGGTTCAGGCAGCTTAATAAATTTACTCTTAAAAAAAGGAATCCATCCAAACAATATTTATGCCCTTGATTTTAATAAGAATATTTTAAGTTTAAAAAAGAAATATAAAAAAATTCATTTTAAAGTTGCAGATTTAAGGAAAACAGATTATTTCTCCTCTCAGTTTGATGTAATTTTTTGTCTCGATGTATTGGAACATATAGAAGATATTAATCCTGCAATCAATGAGATCAAAAGAATAGCAAAAGAGGGGGCTATGTTAATTGTTTCAATACCAAAAGAAAATTTTTTTTATAAATTAGGAAGATTTTTTATTAAAGGAACGTTTTCAATGAAAAGTGGTCCTGGCTCAGGTAAACATTATTATACTAATCGGGAATTAATAAATATTTTGAGTAATAATTTTTATTTAGTTAGAATGAAAAAACTTAGAGTTTTAGGAGTTTTTAATCTTTTTACAATATATGCTTTTAAAATATTAAAATAAAAAACTATCTCCCAATGCCTTTATAGACTATTCCTAATGAAACTATGCCTTTTTTGTCAAGGCAGTTCTTTCCGTCAATAACAACCTTAATGCCTTTTTCTTTTATTTGGTTAGGCCTAATGCTCTTAAACTCAGGATGGTCTGTTGCAATGACGATGCACTCTGCATCAAGGGCCTCATCAAGATTATCAACTGTGGACTTGCCAAGAATATAAGGGTCAAACACCTTTAAATCAGCCCCTAATTTTTTAAGCTCATCAATAATTTCAAGAGCAGGGCTTTCCCTCA
>Ga0268276_1001358_pt1 | contig 24365 bp, 21 predicted proteins | sample saktaG_4_FD_190145 | JGI IMG/M metagenome (GOLD analysis project Ga0268276, IMG submission 190145) | Saline water microbial communities from Sakinaw Lake, British Columbia, Canada - sak_2010_1_5_45m | ecosystem: Environmental > Aquatic > Non-marine Saline and Alkaline > Saline ... | reverse complement strand
GGCAGCTTTAAAACTCGATGAATTAAAAGATACATCCGTAAGAGATGTCGTCTCGGTGGTGTTCAGCCTGCATGATACGAATATCGAGGTGACCGCTGTCAGACTTATGACAGAATTGTCAGAAAGCCCCGAAGGAGTAAAGCTCGTGTCCGAAGCCGCCAGTATAGTGGAGACTATAACGGATAACGATAAGGCAATCTCGGATTGCATAGCCAAGATTAAGAAGGATAATATGAAGGATAAGCTCAATATCATACAGCAAGAGATAAAGTTGGCGCACACAAGGCATGATGAAGAAGCGGTAAGGAAGCTTGTTTCCGCGTATAACGATTTTGTAAAAGTGCCGAAAGCTCAAATAATCTAACAAAGAATATGAAAAATATGAAAAAGAAAAAAATCATCTTAAAATCCGAAAAAAAAGTCATCCCCAGTCCAGCGTCGGGGACGGATACTGGTAAGAAGAGGTTAAAAGAGATAACCGCGCTCATAGCGCTCGGCAAAGAGAAGGGGCACCTCACTTTCGAAGAGGTAAATAATATATTGCCGGTTGATATAGTATCTTCCGAGGAGATAGATGAGATACTTGGGATCCTAGGTGAGGAGAATATCAAACTGGTCGACAGCGATGAAGACGCTGTCAAGGAAACTGTTGAAGATGAGAAGGTAGATGAGAAGGCTGAGGAAAAAGAGGAGAAAGAGGAAAAAGAGGAGAAAGCGGCGGAAAAAGAGGAATCCTCGAAATTCACCCATGTAGACGATCCTGTGAAGATGTATTTAAGGCAGATGGGGCAGATATCGCTTCTTACCCGCAAGGAAGAGATAGAAATAGCCGAGCGCATAAAAGTGGAGGAAGCAAAATACAGAGAGGCTATTTTGAGATTCAGGCTGGCGAAAACCAAGGCTCTCGAGGTGGCTAATGAAATAGTAACAAAAGATATAAACGCCGAAGAGCTTATAAATGCGGACCAAAAGACCAAAGGTGCCAGGCTAAAGAAAAAATTTCAGAGGATATATAACAATTTAAAGAAGGCCAGGAGCCAGTCCGCCGTAACCAAGATCATCAGGGATATGAACCTGGCGATGAATATAATCGAAGATATATCAAAATCCGCGGATAGATATCTGGAAGAATATTCAAAAGTGGAGGCCAGGCTTATTGTAGTTAAGAAGCAAAGGAATAGGGAAGAGGTAAAGAGGCTTTCCAAAAGGAAGAGGCAGATCGAAATAGAATTTGGGGAATCGATAAAAGATATAAGGGAACATTTCAAGCTGGTCAGGTCCACAGAGATAAAGTTTAATAAAGCCAAAAAAGAACTCGTAGGGGCAAACTTAAGGCTCGTAGTCAGCATAGCAAAAAAATATACAAACAGGGGCTTGTCGTTCCTAGACCTGATTCAGGAAGGTAATATAGGCCTGATGAAGGCTGTAGATAAATTCGAATATAAGCGCGGCTATAAGTTTTCGACATATGCTACATGGTGGATAAGACAGGCGATAACGCGTTCGATAGCCGATCAGTCGAGGACCATCAGGATACCGGTACATATGACCGAGACAATTAATAAACTTATAAAAGCGTCAAGGGCGCTCGTTCAGCAGAACGGCAAAGAGCCTACACCTGAAGAGATCGCGCATAAGATGAGGATGCCTGTTGATAAGGTCAGAGGCATCTTAAAGATAGCGCAGGAACCGATAAGTCTGCAGACTCCCATTGGAGATGAAGGAGATACACATTTCGGGGACTTTATCGAAGATAAACGTGCAGTCTCCCCGGCGAACGCAACGGCGTATTCTATGCTTAAAGAGCAGATGGACGATGTCCTAGGGACGTTAACCGAGCGCGAAAAGAAAGTTCTACGGTTAAGGTTCGGCATAGGAGACGGCTATCCGAGGACTCTTGAAGAGGTTGGGGCGGTATTCAAAGTCACGAGAGAACGCGTAAGACAGATCGAGGCCAAAGCCTTAAGAAAACTCAGGCATCCGACTCGTTCGAGAAAGTTAAGAAACTTCCTGGCGGCGGGAGCCTCGGAATAAAAACTTCCGTAAAAATCGACTTTACAATACAGCATATATTAAGTATAATACACTTTCGTTTGTAAAACAGATAAAGCTATATACTGACACAAACGGCTAATATCGGTGGAGAGGAAGGGGAACAGCGTCCCCACCGTTTAACTGTATAAGCGTTAAGGGGAAACCATAGGTTTCCCCTTAAAGAGAAAAAATCGAACAAGACTTGCTGCGTCTATAGAGATTTGGTCGTAGTGAGATTTTTTCGATGGGCCTATAGCTCAGCCTGGCAGAGCAGGAGACTCATAATCTCTTGGTCCAAGGTTCAAATCCTTGTGGGCCCACCATGTAGTAAAGCCTTTCCGGCGTTTAACACCGGAAAGGCTTTTGCGTTGAATGGGCCCACAAGGATTTGGACGTTTTGTTAGGTGTAAAGAAAGCTTGCTTCGTGCTATTGACAATTTTTGAAGGCTAGTGTATACTATAGTTGTGGGTGTATATTTTTTTTGATAATAAATTAAGTAAATTCGAAATGTATTTTTAAGTGTAGAGGTGTGTGATGAAAAAGATCATAAGAAAGTTAAAGAGATTATTCATCGAAGAGCTGGAAGTGCGTAGAAGCACATCGCCGCTTCTTATCCAGACATTAGCGGTTGGTGAGGCAGGTGGATCCGCCAAAGACGATCAGAGCGGTGCAGCCTCATCAGGTATTACTACGACGGCAGTAGGTGAAGAGGGTTCCGGAACTAATATAACTAAACCGATATATGAGAGTGGCAATCCGCCTATGCTTATCGCCGCGCCTACAACTCTAGCAATAGGCGAGGAAGGCAAGCCTAAAAAACCGCCTATATATATCGTCGCGCCGCCTGTAAATATTGCCTCGCCTACAACTCTAGCAATAGGCGAGGAAGGCAAGCCTCCTATGCCTGTTGTCGCGCCACCTGTAAATATTGTCTCGCCTACAACTCTAGCGGTAGGCGAGGAAGGCAATCCTCCTATGCCTGTTGTCGCGCCACCTCAACAAAAACCCCCACCAGGCGTGTGGAGCGGGACTCATAAAAATAGGCCCAAATAGTTTTTGGCCTAGATTGCTATTATATGCCGTCATGGCCTTGGTCGTGGCGGCATATGTGTAGAATTAAAAAGGGAGTCAAGATGAACAGGATGTCGAATAGCCTTAAAGGCAGAAAAGGCTTCACCCTCATTGAAATTATAATGGTAGTTATAATAGTGGGCGTCCTTGTGGCAATAGCGCTTCCTCAATACTCGGACTTTATTGAAAGGACGCGAACCACAGAAGCTGTAAATGCCATAGGGGCCATTAATCTTGCCGAGCAGGCAATAAGAATAGAAACGGGTGTCTATCTAAGCTGTGCTGATGCCGCGGCGATTACAGCAGGTTTAGGCGTAACAGTTGATGTCACAAACTGGACATACGCGACCGTTGCCAATGCCGGAGATTCTGTGGCAATAACGGCGACCAGGACAGCCGCAAATGGCGGCACCGCGGGGCAGACGATCGTATTTACATGGACAAATTGATAGCGTATAGTATTTTGGATGGCTCTAATCTTAAAGGAGGTATTAAAAATGGATTACTCTTTAGAGATTTATTTGATGTCTTCTAAAAAATCATACAAAGCGATAGTTTTTGTTATTGTGATATGGGCGCTTTTATTCGGTCTAATCCCCGTAGACATTGCTTACGGCGTAGCCATCGGAACCGGAAGTGCTAAAGTATACGATGGCGCCGGCCTATTAACATCAGAGGTCATAAGTGGACAGAGGTATGTATATGTCGGATTTGCCGGTATGGGGTATGGTACTATAGCCGCCGCCATAAGCGCATCTAGAGCCGGCGATATCGTGTATGCCCACTCCGGGACTTATAATGAGCATGTCGTCCTTTCGAGTGGCGTGAGTCTGATAGGCGAAGAAGGCGGCGCTACCATCATTCATGGTAATTACCAGTCGCAGGCCAATGTTATACGCGCCCTTGGTGGCAACAGGATCGAGAATTTAACTATATCCGGAGGCGGCCCATATGCCGGCACGCCCTCAAGCGCGGTCAGTATAGAAGGCAGCAATGTAACGATAACGAACAATAGGGTTGTTGACAACCAGAATTATGGATTGTACATACGAAGCGGCAGCAACATATTGATAGAGAATAACTTTTTAGAGAAAAATGGTATAGGTGTTCAGCTTCCGAACTCAGGCACTACCATCCTGAGCAATACATTTGTAAATAACAATATAGCGATAAATGTCCTTAACGGACCAGCTACTGTTATTCGTGATAATATAATAACCGGATCGACATTCCAATCGATATATGAGTTCTCCTGGAGTGCATACTCCTCCGGCCAACCGGCAAGCGGCAACGCAATCGTAGAAGGTAATGTTTTGTATAACAATAAAGAAAAAGGAGGGTATTACACTAAATGCCTTCCACCTGCCGTTATAAATCAGACCCTGGGCAATCGCATCAGTGATCCACTCTTTATAAATCCCGCCTCCGGAGATTACTCGGTCCCTGTGAACTCGCCGGCCTATGGTAAAGGATTCGAGCTTGTAAATACGCCTATCATTGGTCCCGTCACGCAAAAACCCCCTCCAGGCGTGTGGAGCGGGACTCACAAAAATAGGCCCAAATAGTTTTTGGCTAGGTAGTTATTATATGCCGTCATGGCTTTGGTCGTGGCGGCACCGCGGGACAGACGATCGTATTTACATGGACAAATTGATAGCGTATAGCATTTTTGATGGTTTTAATCTTATTTTATTGCATCCCTGTGATATACTAACTTTATGCGCGATTCTGAAATATTAAAAGAGCACGCCTTATATATAGATAGGTCTCTGGCTAATCCTATCCTTTCTACTCTTATTTGGGAAGCTACACGTAACTGCAATCTCGCCTGTCGTCACTGCTGCATACCTAAAGCCGATTGGGACTCTAAAAAAGAACTCACTACCGACCAGGCAAGGACAATATTCTCGTCGATTGCCTGCGACTTTGATCCTAAGAACATACATATAGCTATAACAGGCGGCGAAGCGACCTTGAGAAAAGACATTGTAGTGATGGTAAAGTTCTTAACGGGCCTTTCTTTTTCTCAGGTGAGCGTCGATTCAAACGGATTAAATTATGTAAAAGATATAACATTGGTTGACAGGCTGTTTGAAGCAGGTATGTTAGGGCTTACAGTAGGTGTTGACGGCCTGCGCGAAGGATATAAAAAGACCAAAGGCGCGGACTATTTTGATGGAATAATAAAAGTGCTTAAATATATGACCTCCAGGTACGCGGACAAATTTCCCACGACATTTACCATGGTTAATAACTACAATAAGCGCGAGATTCCGGAACTCTGCAATATTTTGGCTGACATAGGCATAAAATACGCCCGGCTGGGTGTTATGAGCCCTATAGGTAGAGGGGCATGCTTGAAAGGAAAAGAGTATAAATTATCCACGAAAGACTTTCGTGATTTACTGGAGTTCATAGGCAGAAAGAGGAAAGAGTTTGAAGAAAAAAAATTTCCAATGGAGTTGGAGCTGTCAGAGGACGGATGGTGCGGCTTAAAGTACGAACGCCTTACAAAGCCGCGCAACCATATGTTCTTCTGCCAGACCGGCCTTTATGCGGCCGCCCTTCTTTATGACGGTAAAATCAGCGCCTGCCCTCACCTGCCGCGAAATCTATCCGTACAGGGAGATGCGCTTAGGCAGCGTTTTGGCGATGTTTGGAAGAATGAATTTAAGTTGTTCAGGGACAGAGGTTGGTGTAAACTGGGAAAGTGTCTTAAATGCGACCAGTGGGAATATTGCCGCGGAGGGCCGATGCATTATCGCGATATAGCCGGAAACATGAAAAAATGTTTATACGATGAAATAATGGAAGTGAACAAATTCGCGCCGACCAAAAAAAGAAAAGCAATATGAGAATAGCTATAGTAGGGGCCGAAAACGAAGTTCACAGCGCTCATATGAAGGGCCTTCTGGAGCGAAGAGGGTCGGAAGTAGTTATAATAGATACAATAAAATTCCCCACCAGCGTTACTTTAAGCGTATTTCCCAAAAAAATCACATATAACGGAAAATCTCTGAATGATATAAACGTATATTATGTAAGAAGCGTCTTCTATAGCGAGCCGCCTTATGACCTTGAAGACAGGCGCAAAGAGGCCGATGTTGATATGGGTAACTGGTATGTTGAGTACCGCGCGGAGCGCGAGAGGCAGTCTCACCTGGCGTCATGGCTTTTAATACTTTCTCTGCAGGGAAAGGCCGTGGTAAATCCGGTCGCTTCGTTTGACCTGCACTATGTGAAAAACTACCAGACGCATCTTTTAAAGAAAAATGGAATCATAGTGCCAGCCACGCTCGTGACAAACAATCCGAAAGATTTGATAGAATTCAAAAAAGAGTTTAAAACAGTCGTCTATAAACCCGTCGCCGGAGGAGCAGCGTGTAAAAGGCTTGAAAAAGGCGACATGACGAGTGAAAGGCTCAAGAGGCTCAAAAATGCTCCGGTTATGTTTCAGGAAGAGATAACGGGAGATAATATCAGAGTATACGTGTTAGAGAATAAGATAATCTCAGCAAACGTGATATATACCGACGCTGTCGATTTTCGCGGGAATGAAAAAGCTTTTGAGCGCGTTAAACTCCCAGAAAAAGTAAAGAATATGTGCATAAAGGCCGTCAGGGTTTGCGGTATGAAATTCAGCGGTGTCGACCTGAAGCGCGACCTTAAAGGCAATTACGTGTTGTTGGAATGCAATCCTTCCGCCATGTTTATAGGCATGGCGCAGGCCACGGGTGATCCGATAGACGAATACCTGGCCGATTATTTTGTTAAAAAGGCTAAATCGTTCAAATGAGTCCGGAAAAAAATAACGAACAGGAACTGATACACAGACGCTTCGCCAGATCTTTTGTGCTTGATTACGGCCTGCTCGACGACGGAAAGATATGGGTCGCCCTTCCCGACAGCCACATATTCCAGGTTGATAAACTCACGCTTAGTATAATACTCGATCTTAACGCCGGCAAGACAGTGAAAGAAGCTTCAGATAAATTTGGGATAGAGATAGGCCAGATAGAGTTTGTATTGAAAAAAATCGCGGCCCACTCCGGTATTGCTACTGAGAATAACGGAAGGATAACCAGATTTTCGCTCCGCCAGGACATGGATACAGCCTTGTATATATTGATATTTTTTGGGATGCTAATTTTTCAAGTGTATTATTTTCTGTTCGCGGCTCATACAGTCCTTATGAAAACTCTGCCGGAAGGCGTCATGGTGGCAGTTTTTGCTCTGGTGGCGGTCATCGCCCACGAAGCCGGTCATTTTATAGCCTCATGGAAATTTACCGGGCAAAAGCCGCGGGCTGGTTTTGAGATAAACCTCATATTCCCGACTGTCTATGTGGACACCTACGAGGCATGGAAGCTACCCCGAAATAAAAGGTTTGTAATAGATACTGCCGGGATGTTTTCCGATCTTATTATCAATACTGTCGCGGCCATGGCGGTTCTTATGTATCGACCGGCGGAATATTACATCACCCCGTTTCTTATTACGCAGTATATGAGATGGGCGATACTTCTGAATCCTGTCTTTAGAGGGGACGGCTACTGGATATTATCGGATATTCTTGGGCTGGCAAACATGGGGAAGCGCGGTATAGAGGAGATGAAGAGCCTAAAATTTAATTTTCTTTCGGTATTTGGGGTGATCTCCGTAATATTTTCAGTATTATCATTTATCGGGCTGATATGGTTCTTTATCAGCCTTGCTGGGGGAGCCGTAAGGGCCATCGTAGGTAAAATTATTTTCAGATAAACTAAGGAGGAACTATGAATATCGCATCTTTTGTAATTTTAGTTTCATCGGCATCGGTCTTATTAGTACTGTCCCTTTCCATTAAAGTCTTAAGAGAATATGAGAGAGGCGTAATGTTCCGGCTGGGTAAACTCAGCTTATTAAAGGGACCGGGACTCTTCTTCATCATTCCCGTTATAGATAATATGGTAAAAGTCGATATAAGGGTGGTGTCCGTTGACGTCCCGCGTCAGGACGTTATCACAAAAGACAATGTTTCGGTGATAGTCGACGCAGTAGTCTATTATAAAGTGGAGGAACCGTCAAAGGCTATAGTGAATGTGTCCAACTATATAGAATCGACATTCCTGATAGCGCAAACGACCCTTAGGAGCATCCTCGGCCAGGTCGACCTCGACGAGCTTTTGTCGCAAAGAGAGAGCATAAATCAAAAATTGCAGCTGGTCATAGATAAACATACCGAGCCGTGGGGCATAAAGGTTTTGATGGTTGAGATAAAGGATGTGGTCTTGCCGGAGTCGATGAAGCGCGCTATGGCCAAACAGGCCGAGAGCGAGAGAGAACGCCGCGCTAAGATCATAAACGCCGAAGGCGAGTATCAGGCGGCGAATAAACTCGTAGAAGCCGCCAGGATGATGCACGATGAGCCGATAGCAGTTCAGCTGAGGTATCTCCAGACGCTTTCCGAAATATCTACTGAAAATAGCTCTACCATAGTGTTTCCCATGCCGCTAGATCTTATCAGTAACCTGTTTAGGCAGGCTAAAGGGGAAAAGGGGTAATAGACTTCGCTTTAGGGTCGATCTTGAGCCATTAGAAGGATCGAAAATCCTTGCTACTTATGGTCAATGATTATATAATAACGCTTACGAATTTAAGGGATATTTAACGAGGATTCAGGACGCGTAGCTTAAGTCGGTTGGAGCACTGCGTTCACATCGCAGGGGTCACAGGTTTCCCGCCTGAGATAGTTTACAGGTGGGGCGGCGGGACCCCGCCGCAAGTCAATCGGCAGTTACAGGCGGGGCGAGTCTTTATGAAACTAGCTAAGATTTGTGGGCAGCTAGCTCAGTTGGTTAGAGCGTTGCGTTCACATCGCAAAGGTCACAGGTTCGAGTCCTGTGCTGCCCACCAGATAAAGTACTAACGAAAGAGATTATGCCGCAGATAGAAGAACAAGTTAAATTATTAGTGGAGCTGCAGGAGCTTGATACAAATATCCGAAAGATGGAAGGGGATCTCGAGTCCGTCCCGGTTATAATCAAGGATATGGAGGAAGGTTTTAAAAGTAAAACGATCAATCTTAAAAAATTGGAAGATGATTCTAAATCTCTCATTCTTAAGCGTAAGGAAAAAGAAGGAGAGGTGGAGGGCAAGGAAGGCGTAGTAAAAAAATATCAATCCCAGCTTAATCAGATAAAAACTAATAAAGAATATTCGGCGCTGCAGGACGAGATAAAACGCACCAAGGCCGATGGCTCTGCGATAGAAGATGATATTATAAAATTAATGGAAGCTATAGACGAGAAGAATAGCGAAATATTAAAAGAGAAAGAGGTTGTGAAGGCGGAAGAGGTAAAATTGGCAGAGGAAAAGAAGAGGCTCGAAGCGCAAGCCATCTCCGTAAAATCGGAACTGGAAAAGATTCTGGCCCAGCGCTCGGAGCTGGCGGCCAGGGTGGATGCGAAAAATCTTTCGAAATACGAGAGGCTTTTAAAGAACAAGGACGGCCTTGCGATAGTCCCGATATCGAACGAAGCCTGCCAGGGCTGTTTCAGAATATTGCCGCCCCAAGTGGTAAACGAGATAAGGATGAAGGAAAACCTTGTCGTTTGTGATAGCTGCGCAAGGATATTGTACATTGAAGAATAGCAGCATTACGTTATATACGGACGGTTGTTGTAAGGGCAATCCCGGCCCGGCCGGCATCGGCGTCGTGATAAAAGATTCACATAAGAAAATTTTAAAAGAGCTCTCTGAGTATATAGGCGAAGCCACTAATAACATCGCCGAATATAGCGCGCTCATACGAGGACTGGAAGCTGCCGGCGATCTGGGTGCCCGGGATGTAACGGTATTTATGGATAGCGAGCTCGTCGTCAAACAGCTAAGCGGCGAGTATCGGGTGAAGGACGACGGGATGAAAAAGTTATTCCTGCAAACGCTCGAAGCGCTTAAAGATTTTAAATCTTTCGAAATAAAACATATTGACCGCTCCAAGAACAAGGAAGCGGATAAGCTCGCCAACAGAGCAATCGATCTGGCGAGAGTATAAAATAAGTCAGCAGGACCGGGTGATCGCTGCCCGATTTATCGGGTGGAGGAAAGTCCGAGCTCCGTAGAGCAGCGTAGCGGCTAACGGCCGTCCGCCGAAAGGCGAGGAAAGGTCTGGGTTTTTCTATGAAAAACCCGACCATCCCGGGCCACTGGCCCGGGACATAGAGCCACAGAGACGAGTCTCGCGTATAAAAGCGCGAGGGTGAAACGAGGCAATCTCTACGCGGAGCAAGACCAAATAGGGCCGGAACCAGAAGTTGCTCGCTTCTATCCGTATACATCGGATGTCCGGTCGGGTAAGGTCGCTTGAGGGCGCGGAGCAATTCGCGCTCCAGATAGATGATCGCCTCATCCAGTATTTTATTCCAGCAGGAGACTGCTCGAATAAAGTGCTGGGTAGACAAAACTCGGCTTATAGGTCCTGCTGTTATTAAGAAGGGGTAGCACTAAAAGTGCTGCCCCTTCTTTATTACACATACAATATATTCAACAGTATTGACAAAGTGGAGGACGTGATGTATACTTTATCCAATAGGTGGGATAAAGTGGTGTAAAGGGGAGTGCATCATGTTCTACGGTGAACACGAACATACAATAGACAATAAGGGCAGGCTGATCATACCTTCGAAGTTTAGAGATTCATTCAAAGAGTATGACATCGTGAAGCTCTATATAACCAGAGGCCTGGACAAGTGTTTATTTATGTTTACCGAGAACGAATGGAAGACCCAGGAAACTAAATTCAGGGCGATGCCTTTTATGAAATCTGAAGCGCGAAAATTCAACAGGCTCTATTTTTCCGGAGCCGCTCAAATAGAATGTGATAAACAGGGCAGGATACTGATACCTAAGTATTTGAAAGATTATGCGGTAATAAAACGCGATGTGGTCATTATAGGAGTATCTAACCGAATGGAAATATGGTCGAAAGACTCCTGGGGAGAGTACTATTCGACTTCCAAAGAATCTTTTGAGGATGTGGCGCAAAATTTAATGTTGCAGGAAGGGTGAAAGGGGTGAGCGCATGAGTTCGAAGCATGTGATCAAGAATAGAAAATCGGATTTATTTATAACTGATATTGGATCATCTTTAGAGAGGCTTAAGAAAGTTCGGGCGCTGCATTGTGATCCTAGTTATATCGGTATAGACACGCTGGTGTTAAGGATGCTTCCTTTTAGCAGGCCGAGCAGCCTGTATTAAAGATGCATCTGCCGGTAATGCTTAACGAGGTTTTAGATTTTTTGGATTTAAAGTCGGGCGATACGGTGCTCGACGCCACGCTGGGTGGCGGCGGACACTCAAAAGAAATGTTGAAGAAAATAACGCCAGGCGGCATGCTTCTGGCGATGGACGCCGATCCCGCCGCAATAGATAGGGCGAGGGAAAATTTTAAAGATTTTACAGGTTCTTTTAAATTGGTAAATAGTAACTTCAGACGTCTTGGAGAGGCGCTCGATCGCGAAGGAATAGATAAGGTTGATGCCGCTCTTTTTGATATAGGAATATCCTCGTACCAGATGGATGAAGGCGCCAGAGGTTTTAGTATAAAAAATCCGGGGCCGCTCGATATGCGCATGGATCCCGGTCAAAAAATAAGCGCTAAAGATTTAGTGAATAGACTACGCGAAGAAGAGCTCTCGGATATAATTAAAGATTTAGGCGAGGAGAGGTTTCATAGAAGGATAGCCAGGGCAATAGTGGAGCGGCGCCGCGAGAAGAAGATAGAGACTACAGATGATCTGGCATCCGTAATATGCAGGGCCGTAGGAGGGCGCAGAGGCAAGCTGGATCCGGCTACAAGGACATTTCAGGCCATCAGAATAGCGGTAAATGATGAGCTTGGAGCTCTTCGGGGCGCCCTGGAGCAAATAGTTGACAGGCTGAAAACGGGCGGCCGGGTAGCAGTGATATCATTCCATTCGCTCGAGGACAGGATAGTAAAGAACAAATTTAAGGAATATTCGGCCGGTGGGTTTATAAAGATATTGACAAAAAAACCCGTAAGGCCAACAGATGCTGAAAGTACAGATAATCCGAGATCTAGGAGCGGCCGCCTTAGAGTGGCTGAAAGGATATAAATATTTATGAGGCTTTTTAGGTCAATTTTAACGATAGCGGTATTTACTGTAGCTTCTCTAATGTATGTTCACCAGCAGGTTGAGCTGGTGAAATTGAGCTATCTTATAGAAAAGAAAGAGAAATGTCTTAATGTGGTGCTTGACCAGAGAGAACAGCTGAGTTATAATATTAAAAACCTAGAGTCGCCGTCCAGACTTGAGAGCGCTCTTTTGGCTAAGAATATTGATATTACCTTTCCCAGGAAAGGCGATGTAATTACGATGGTCCGGCCATATGTAATGAATCAACGAGGTATTTCCGACATACGTTCCGGCGGGCTTGAAAAAAGGTTTAATATATTTGGATTTTTAGATTTCCTAACACCTAAGGCCGAGGCTCATCAGGCTAAAGGATAAAAGAAGCTTTAATCGTGCATAGCGGAATCCTTAGAAAACGGCAACTAGCCGTCTTCGTTTTTTTTATTTTGTCACTGTCTATTCTTGTCCTGCGCCTCCTATATCTCCAGGTAGTTAAGCACGATTTTTATAAAAAAATAGCAGACGAGCAACATACCGTATCTCTCGAGATAGCGCCTAAGCGCGGCACTATTTTTGACCGCAATATGCGCGTCCTTGCAATAAATCTTCATAGCGATTCAATATTCGCAAATCCCAGAGTAATAAAGGATAAACAAAAAGTCGCGGCATCTATTTCCAAAATATTAGGCATAGGTGAAGATTTTGTTTATAGCAGGCTTACGAAGAATAAATCCTTTGTGTGGATAAAGAGGAAAGTCTCCCCCGAAGCTTCAGCTCTCGTGAAGGCCCTTAAGATCGAAGGTATTGATACAATACAGGAATCGGAAAGGTCTTATCCGGACAAAACGCTCGCCTGCCATGTTATAGGTACGGTAGATATAGATAATAAGGGGCTCGAAGGGTTGGAGCTTTATTATGATAAATATCTCAAAGGTGAACCGGGGTGGGTAGTGTCGACCCAGGATGCAAAGCGCAAGCTTCTGGAATCCTACCAATATGAATATATACCGGCAAGGGATGGATTCAACCTCGTTCTCACAATAGACGAAGTAATACAGTCCATAGCCGAGAGGGAGCTGGCCAAAGCATTCGAAAAATTCAATGCCAAGGGAGCATCAATAATTATAATGGATCCACGCACCGGAGACATTCTGGCACTAGCCAATATGCCGAATTATGATCTCAATAATGCCAAAAATCGCTCGAAGGAATCTATAAAGAATCGGGCTATAAATGATTTTTTTGAGCCCGGCAGCGTATTTAAGATAGTGACCGCCTCGGCTGCGCTTGAAGAAAAGGCTGTGGGATTAAACGATAAGTTTGACTGTGAGAACGGTGCGTGGCGCATTGGCCGAAGGGTATTGCACGACCATACCCCCCATGGTATTATGACCTTTAAAGAGATAATAGGGAAGTCGAGCAACATAGGCACCGTGAAGGCCGCTCTTCGTATGGGGCAGGAAAAGATGTATAAGTACATGAAGCTGTTTGGGTTCTATGAAAAGACCGGCATAGATCTTCCGGGCGAGGTAGCCGGCATGAACAGGTCGATAAAAGGATGGTCCAAGGTCAGTATGTACGCTATTCCCATGGGGCAGGAGGTAACTGCCACCGCTTTGCAACTTGCGTGCGCGATCGGAGTTATAGCGGATAACGGATATAGGGTAAGGCCGAGAGTTGTTAAACAGGTGACCGATCCCGCAGGTAAAGTGATAAAGGAATTTCCCGTTAAAGTTCCGAATAGAGTCATATCAACCGATACTGTTCTTAAGATGAGGGGCGTGTTGAATGGGGTGGTGAATTCGGGCACCGGCAAGAAGGCCAAGATGGAAGATTATGAGGCCGGAGGCAAGACCGGCACGGCCCAAAAAGTAGAGCAGGGCCGGTATTCCAGCGACAGATTTATAGGTTCATTTATAGGCTTTGCCCCTGTAGAAAATCCGGTTCTTGCAGTAGTCGTATCTGTAGATGAGCCGCATCCGGTATATTTCGGAGGCGATGTCGCCGCTCCGGTATTTCGTAATGTTGTAAATGATACGCTCAGGTATCTGAGCCGAAAGTAAAGAGATGTTGCTAAAAAATATTCTTAAAGGTATTGAACATAGTATACAGACCGGTTCGCAAAAATCCGATATAGATATAACTGCCATAAGCGACGATTCGAGGGAAGTGACGCCGGGATGCATCTTTGTGGCTCTAATGGGACACCAAAAGGACGGGCGTAATTTTGTTGAAGAAGCTGTGTCAAAAGGTGCCTCGGTAATAGTCTCCGACCCAGGATTACATGTTCCGGAAGGTATAATTAAAGTATCGGTTACCGATGTAAGAGCCGCTTTGGCAGAGATAGCTAAAAACTTTTATGGGGATCCTTCTGCGAAATTAAAAGTTATAGGGATAACCGGTACGAACGGGAAGACGACGGTAACATATCTGATAGAGGCAATAGTCAAAGAAGCCGGTGCCCGGGCGGGCGTGATAGGTACGATTAATTATAGGTCTAACGGTGATATAAAACCGGCAAGGAATACTACACCGGGCTCGCTGGAGCTTCAAAAACTTATCTCTGATATGGTCGGTGTAGGCGTAAAGTATGCGGCGATAGAGGTTTCCAGCCACGCGCTGGATCAGGGCAGGATTTCGGGTGTTCGTCTCGACGTGGGGTTATTTACAAATATAACGAGTGATCATCTCGATTATCATAAGACTAGGGATGAATATTTTAAAGCTAAGTCAAAAATTTTCGAGCACCTTAAGGATGATGGCGTTATCGTCCTTAATTACGATGACGAAAAGGTAAGGTCTCTTAAAGGATCGATAACAAGAAGGACGCTTACCTATGGTATTGGCCAAGGTTCCGATATCAGAGCCTATAATATAAAGCTCTCATCGAACGGCTCTTCATTCGACGTGTCTACGCCGTCGGATAAATTTAAGGTTAGTACCCGCCTCATAGGTATGCATAATGTATCAAATTGCCTTGGCGCTATCGCCGCTATGTATGCGCTCGGAGTAGATAAAAAACTGATGGCCGAAGGTATAGAGTCGGTCACGTTTGTCCCGGGAAGGCTTGAGCCTGTGGAGATGGGCCAGTCATTTAAGGTCTTAGTCGATTACGCTCATACGGAGGACGCCCTCAACAATGTATTGGCCATACTTAAAGAGATCGCCGGACGTGAAGTTTGGACCATTATCGGATGCGGCGGGGATAGAGATAAAACTAAGAGGCCTCTGATGGGGCTAGCCGCCTGTAAATTCTCAGACCGAGTTATAATAACTTCAGATAATCCCAGGTCCGAAGAGCCTCTGGATATCATAAGAGATATTGAAGCAGGCGTTAAGGGAAAATTCTCAAATTATCTTATCGTCCCGGATCGACGGGAGGCGATACGAAAAGCTATAACTTCTGCTATGGAGGGCGATATAATCCTGATAGCTGGTAAAGGGCACGAAGATTATCAGATAGTTAAAGACAGTGTTATTCATTTTGATGACAGGGAAGTGGCAGCGGAGATGCTGACCGAAAGGATGAAAGAAGAAGATGAAGGTAAAAGAGATAGTAAAGGTGACCGGGGGGCGTCTCTTATCGGGAAAACCCGATAAAGAGATAGATCTTTCGAAGGTATCGACCGATTCGCGGTCTGTGAAAATCGGCGAGTTCTTTATCGCCCTTAAAGGAGCGAATTTTGACGGAGATAGATTTACGGGTGAAGCGTTATGCAGAGGAGCTATAGGCGCGGTCACGGCGCTCAGTATTACGGGGCGCGACTTACAATTAAAAGGAAAAGTAGTAATCCAGGTCAAAGATACCACGAAGGCGCTCTCGGATATTGCGTCCGCTCATAGAAAGAAATTCAAAATCCCGGTCATAGCCATTACCGGAAGTAATGGGAAGACGACTGTAAAGGACATGACGGCGGCCGTATTATCCACGCGTTATAATGTGCTGAAGAACGAAGGAACTAAAAATAACCATATAGGCGTTCCAGAGACGCTTCTTAAGCTTAATAAGAGACACAGCGCATGTGTTGTGGAGTTGGGCATGAATCACAAGGGGGAGATAAGGGATCTTTGCCGGATAGCCGCGCCTGATATAGCGGTTATAACTAACGTAGGTCCGTCGCACCTTGAATTTTTGAAGGACTTAGAAGGGGTCTACAAGGCAAAGAGAGAGATACTCGGTTCTTTTAGGCATAAGCGCGGTACAGTCGTATTGAACGGGGATGATAAGTACCTCGCCCGTATAAAGGAAAAAAACTTCAGGATAGTCAGGTTCGGTTTTGACGGAGGCAATGATTACGCCGCAGAGATTCTCGGCACAGAAAAGGCGAAGATATCTTTTTCGGTAAACTCCGACGATATATTTGCAATAAACATGCTGGGGCTGCATAATGTTAACAATGCTTTGGCCGCCATAGCCATAGCCAGGCTCATGAAGGTGCCGTACGCTTCTATCAAAAAGTCTTTAATCGAATTTAAATCTACAGGCATGCGGATGACTTCGGATAGCGCGCATGGTATCGATATAATAAACGATTCGTACAACTCTAATCCTTTATCGATGTCCGCGGCTCTTGAGGCGCTTGAGTCTTATCCGGCTTTATCGCGCTGGGTTGTTATCGGGGATATGTTGGAGCTTGGCGACAAATCGGAGTATTTTCACAGGATGGCGGGAGTTCTCGTAGCTAAGTCCGGGGCCGATGGCCTGCTGACATTCGGTAAATTATCGAGGTATGCTTTGACCGAAGCAGGCGCTTCCGGTATGCATAAAAAAAAGTTATGGCACTGCGCCAGCCATGCAGATGCCGCCAGAATATTGAAAAAGGTTGCCGGTAAAGGCGACGTGATCCTCGTCAAAGGTTCGCGTGGAATGAAGATGGAAGAAGTGATAAAGAAACTAAAAACGCAAAAGGCGACATAAGATTATGCTCTATTATCTGTTTTACCCGCTCAGGGAAATGTGGTTTGGGTTTAACGTATTTAAGTATATAACTTTCCGCGCCGCCATGGCGAGCCTTACCGCGTTTTTAATATCCGTGATAGTAGGTCCGGTTATAATAAAGTGGCTTAAAAAGATGAATTTCGGAGAGAATATAAGAAGGGATCACGTCGAGTCCCTGTACAATATTCAAAAGCACAAGGAAGGCACTCCTACTATGGGAGGTGTCATTATAATATTGGCAATAGCCGTATCAACGATATTGTGGGCCGATATCGCGAACCAATATGTGCTCGTGGCGCTGGCTTCATTCCTGTGGCTCGGCCTTATCGGATTTGGCGATGATTATACGAAGGTGCTAAAGAAGAGAAATCTTGGTCTCAAGCCCGGGATGAAGCTATTGGGGCAGTTTTTGCTGGGAGGCGCGATAGCATTATATATAATGTTTTTTACGCCGATACCCCAGGCTCTTTCGATGCCGTTCGTAAAAGGATTTGTTCTGAATCTAGGTATATTGTATATATTGTTTGTAGTGCTAGTTATCACCAGCGCCTCCAATGCGGTAAATCTTACCGACGGGCTGGACGGTCTGGCGATAGGATGCACAATAATAGCGGCCTTGTCATATGCGATATTAAGCTACATAACCGGGCACGCTAAGGTCTCCGAATATCTCAATGTATTCTATCTTCCCGGAGGCGGAGAACTTACTGTATTCTGCGCGGCTATGGCAGGAGCAGGCCTCGGGTTCTTATGGTTCAACTCCCATCCGGCCACAGTATTTATGGGGGATACAGGATCGCTGGCTCTAGGAGGAGCGATAGGGGTCGTCGCCGTGATGATAAAGAAGGAGCTTTTGCTATTTCTCGTAGGTGGAATATTCGTAATGGAAGCTCTTTCGGTGGTGCTGCAGGTGATCTGGTTTAAGACGACCAAAAAGAGGCTATTTCTCATGGCGCCTATACACCATCATTTTCAACATTTAAAATGGGCGGAGTCGAAGATTACCGTCAGGTTCTGGATAGTGGCGATCATTCTGGCTCTGGCGAGCTTGTCGACGCTCAAATTGCAGTAAGTCTGCAGATGGATTAAAAGGCTGCCCGGTCAGTGGGCTTAGGCAGCCTTTTTACTCTGAGACAGAAAATTTTATATCGAAATCTATGGATCTAAAAAATAAAAAAGTAACTGTAATAGGGCTTGGCAATAGCGGTTTTAACGCCGCTATGCTGGCTGCCGATAATGGCGCCAAGGTTTGGGGTACCGACGCAGGGGATTCGCCTGCGCTTCGGGAGGCAAAGAGTAAACTCGAAGCAAGAGGTATAAAAGTAGAGATCGGCGCCCACACCGAAGGTTTTATAAAGGGAAGTGAGCTTGTTGTATTAAGTCCTGGTGTGGAAGAGTCCTCACCCGCGCTTAAATGGGCGAGAGTTTATAAAATACCTGTGATAGGAGAGATGGAGTTTGGGTACCGTTTTTGCAAAGGCAAAATAATAGCGATAACCGGGACTAACGGAAAGTCTACAGTAACGACCCTCGTAGGGCAGATCTTAAAGGACGGCGGTTTCAGCACGGTAGTGTGCGGTAATATTGGTAACTCTCTTTGTGGCGAGATAAATAGGATAGATAAAAATACCTGGGTTGTTCTTGAGGTTAGCTCCTTCCAGCTTGAAACGATAGTAGATTTTAAACCAAATATAGCTGTGATACTTAACATAACAGACGATCATATGGATAGGTATTCAAAATTTAGCGAATATTTTGACGAGAAGCTGAAGGTCTTCAGGAATCAGGATAAAAATGACCACCTAATACTTAATTATGACGCCGAAAATTTGAGGCCGCTTGCAGACAGCTCGAAGTCCAGGATTTCATTTTATAAGAAGAGCCCGACGGATATGTTTGATACAAGATTAAAGGGTGTGCATAATACGGAGAATATTCTCGCGTCAATCCTAGTGTCATCGATAGTCGGCGTAAAAAGCGAATCAATCCTCCTCACGATAAAAGATTTTAAGGGCCTTTCCCACAGATTTGAGACGGTCGCCGTGATTGATGACGTCGAGTATATCGATGATTCGAAAGGCACGACAGTCGATTCGACCGCCAGAGCTATCGATTCATGTAAAGGTCCTGTCGTCCTCATAGCGGGCGGCAAGGATAAGAATAGCGATTATGGGGCGATCAAATTTAAGGTCAAGTCCAAAGTGAAGGACCTGATATTAATAGGGGAAGCCAAGGGCGCCATTGCAAAAGCCCTTAATGGTTCCTCGAAGGTGCATAGCGCAAAAGATATGGATGAGGCGGTGCGGCTGGCGCACAGTCTGGCTAAAAAAGGGGACTCGGTGCTGCTTTCGCCGATGTGTTCGAGTTTTGATATGTATAAAAGCTACAAGCACCGCGGCGATGTATTTAAGAAAGCGGTAGACGGCATAAGATGCGAAGCACAAGAAGCGCGATATTCATAACAGTAGCGGCACTCGTCGCTGTAGGCATAGTGATGATATATTCCGCCAGCGCCATATATGCGGATTCCGTTATGAAGGATAGCCTTTTTTATATAAAGAGGCACCTATTATATATCGGAATAGGCCTTTTTATGATGGTGCTCGCCATGTCTGTAAGCCTCGATAAGATAAGATCTATGGCAAAGCCTTTGATGTTCCTTGCCATTACTCTGCTATTGGTGGTTTTAATACCGCATATAGGCAGTCAGACGTCAGGCGCAAGGAGATGGTTTAAATTTGGGCCCCTAAGTTTTCAGCCCTCGGAATTTGCCAAGATAGCTATAATAATATACATGGCCGACTTTATTTCCCGAAAAGAGAAAGTCATGAAGAGTTTTCTTTACGGATATCTTCCCGCTATAATTATACTGGGCGGCATGGTAGGGTTGGTGCTTCTCGAGCCGGACCTAGGAACCGCTATAACGATATCGGCAATAACGATAATAATGTTATTTGCAGGGGGCGTAAGGTCACTATATATATTGGCCTCATTTTTAGCCAGTCTTCCCGTCCTGTATGCGCTTTTATTCAGAGTCCCGTACAGGCGCAGGCGTATGATGATGTTCTTAAATCCATGGGCCGATAAAAGAGGCGCAGGTTTTCAGATAATACAGTCCTTTGTGGCGCTCGGTTCCGGAGGGCTCTTAGGCGTGGGGCTGGGCCAGTCTAGGCAAAAATTATTCTATCTGCCGGCCTCCCATACGGATTTTATATTTTCTATAATCGGGGAGGAGCTCGGTTTTATAGGCGCGGCATCTGTCGTCATGCTTTTCGGAATATTTGTGTGGCAGGGGATGAAGGTGGTGTTTAAAGCGGCCGGAACATTTGAAAGAATGATGGCTCTGGGCATAGTTGCACTTATAGGTTTTGAGGCGATAATAAATATAGGGGTTACGGCAGGCGCCCTTCCGACAAAAGGGCTGCCGCTTCCTTTTATAAGCTATGGCGGTAGCGGACTTATATTTCACCTCATGGCCATAGGGATACTATTTAACATAGCAAAAACTTGCGAGTCGTGCGAATGAAGATACTTATAGCCGCGGGAGGATCCGGAGGGCATATATTTCCCGCGATAGCTTTGAAGCGAGCTCTGGCAGAGCGCGGATCGTGCGAGATAAAGTTTGTAGGGGCGGACAAAGCCATCGATAGGCGTATATTCGAAAAGGAAGGCGTTAAGTTCTCGTTATTATCGGCAAATAAGCTGCCGTATAAGATATCGCCCTCTATAATATTATTTTTTATAAGGCTTTTTTGTGACTCGGTCAAGGCGTTATGGATTGTCGCCGCATTCAGGCCGGCATGCTGCGTAGGGTTCGGAGGGTATGTATCATTTCCGGTGATGATGGTCGCTAAAATATTGATGGTTCCGACGGTGGTACATGAACAGAATGTGGTGCCCGGCAGGGCAAATAAGATCCTTTTTTTGTTAGCCGATAAAGTGGCGGTAAGTTTTGGCGAGACGATCGGCCATATTCCGGAGGCTCAGAAGAAGAAGTTTTCGGTAACAGGTAACCCTATAAGGACAGAAGATTTTAAGGTGGATAGGGCGCTGTCTTTAAAGAGCTTTGGGTTGGATAGCGCAGGTAAATTCACAGTGCTCGTTATCGGCGGAAGCCAGGGGGCGCACGTCCTGAATGAAAATTTTATCCGTTCCATAGAGGGTATGGAAGAATCCGTCAGGGCTTGTTTGCAGATAATACATTTGACCGGTGTTAAAGATTATGAGTGGGCCGTATCTGAATACGGCAAAATGAGGTCTCTTAAAGCGCGCGCGTACTCTTTTATAGATAAAATAGAGGACGCTTACGCGGCCGCGGACCTTATCGTGACCAGAGCCGGAGCCTCGGCGCTGTTTGAAATCGCGTTATTCGGGAAAGCGATGATAGCAGTGCCTTATCCTTACGCCATGAGCCACCAGATAGAGAACGCCCGTGCTTTTTCCTCGCGAGGCGGCGCCATACTTATAGAGGAAAAGGATCTCTCGGAAGTTTTCTTTAAAAATACGATAGAAGGCTTTTTAAAGGACGGATCTAAATTAAAAGCGCTTGGGCTCGCGGCGAAAGCTTTAAGCGCGCCGCGCGCTTCCGACAGCCTGGCAGAAATCATTACCGGAGGTTTAAAATAATATAATGACGTTTAAAAAGAATGCGATACATTTTACAGGGATAGGAGGGATAGGCATGAGCGGAATTGCGCATATCCTTGCCGAGACCGGCAGCGCAGTTTCCGGATCAGACAGCGAATTAAATAATATCACGCGAAAACTGCAGGGAATGGGCGTCAGGATATATGAGGGCCATAGAGCTTCCAATCTGCCCAAAAACATATCGACGCTCGTGTACTCATCTTCTATTTCAAGCGATAACCCCGAAATCGCGGAGGCGAAGAAGAGAGGCGTAAAGATAGTTCACAGGGCCGAGGTTTTAGGCAGTATATTCAACAGGAATAAGGGCATAGCTATAACCGGCACGCATGGCAAGACAACGACGACTTCTCTTATAGCGGTTATGCTTAAAAAGAGCGGGCTTGATCCGACAGTTATAATAGGCGGCGAAGTGGATGAATTTGCCGGGAATGCAATGTCCGGAAAAGGCGCTTATACAGTCGCCGAGGCCGACGAGAGTGACAGCTCATTTTTGCATCTGAAGCCTTATCACGCTGTGATCACAAATATTGAGCCAGAGCATCTCGACCACTACAAGGACATGTCCGCAATTAAAAGATCTTTTAAATCATTTATAGGTAATATTAAGAAGGGCGGCGTGTTATTTTATAATCATGACGATCCCGTCCTTAAAGATATGGCAAAAGGTTCCAAGTGTAGATGCAAAAGTTTTGGATTTTCGAAAGATGCAGATATGCAAGCCGGCTCGATAGAGCTAGACGGATTTAAAACGGCATTTAATTGTATATATAAGGGTAAGAATTTAGGCAGAATGGAGCTCGGCATACCGGGAAGGCATAATGTTTTAAACGGCCTTGCTGCTGTTCTCGTGGGGCTTGAGGCGGGATTAAAATTTAAAGAGATAGTGCGCTCGCTTAAAGATTTTTGCGGGGCAAAACGCAGGTTCCAGTTAAGGTGCGAGAATAAAGGCATCATGCTGATAGATGACTATGCGCATCATCCTACTGAGATACGGGCAGTTATCGACGCCTGTAAGGGGTGGAAGAATAGGCGAATAATAGCCGTATTCCAACCTCACCGGTATACACGGACTAAATTTCTGGTGAATGATTTCGGCAGGTGTTTTGCCGGAGCCGATAAAGTTATATTGACGGACATTTTTCCTGCCAGTGAAAAACCGATAAAAGGAGTTACTGTAAAGATCGTGTATGACAAAGTAAAGATGTCCGGCTTAACCGACGTAAGCATATTTAAAAAAGAGGATATATCCGACCATGTAGAAGAGATTGCAAGGCCGGGGGATATTATACTCGTGCTCGGGGCAGGAGATATAAAAAAGATAGCCGATGACCTTACCGACAGGCTGGGCGGCAAAGACCGGAAATCCGGCGACAGGGTCAAAGAATTAAAGAAGCTTATAAAAGGAAGGGTCTCCTCCACGGATCTTCTTAGCAAGCATACCTCGTTTAAGATCGGAGGGCCGGCGGATATATGGGCTGAGCCAAAAGACATCCGGGATCTCAGCCGTTTGCTTGAATATGCAAAAAAAATTAAGATACCTTTTTTTATTATAGGCAACGGGTCTAATCTTCTTGTCGGGGATTCCGGCTTCAAGGGGATGATAATATCATTAACATCCGATTCTTTTAAAAAAATCAAGATCGTCGGCACCGGTGTCAGGGTCGGCGCAGGACATTCTTTAAGCGGGTTAGTCAGAACTGTTTGTTCCAGAGGATTAAGCGGCCTGGAGTCACTGGTCGGGATACCGGGTACGGTCGGCGGAGCGGTATTTATGAACGCCGGAGGTTATTCAAACCCGATATTCAGAAATATAGGAGAGTTTGTTACGTCTGTGAAGGTGATGAGTTACGATGGTACCGTCAAGACCATTAAAAAAGAATATTTGGAGTTTGGATACAGGCGTTCAAATCTGGATCGATATATAATACTGGAGGCCTTCATTAAACTGGCAAGAAGCGATAAGAATATATTAAAATCGAACTGTTCACATTTTCTTAATATGAAGAGAACGAAGCAGGCTCTCGACGTGCCGAGCGCCGGGTGCGCGTTCAAAAACCCGGCCGATTTCCAGTTTACCTGCGGACAGATGATAGATATGCTGGGGCTAAAAGGTAAAAGGGTCGGCGGAGCGGAAGTTTCCACTAAACATGCAAATTTCATAATTAATAGTAATAAGGCTACTTCTAAGGATGTGCTTTCGTTGATAGAGATAGTGAAGAGGGCCGTTAAAGAAAATTATGGCGTAGATCTTGAGATGGAGATAAAGGTAATTTAGAATGAAGACTCCAAAATTCGGTAAAGTCGGCGTTTTAGCCGGCGGGCCATCAAATGAACGCGAAGTAAGCCTTAACTCCGGTAAAGCCGTATACGAGGCTCTCATCGGGTGCGGATGCGACGCGATTTTGCTCGATGTAAAAAATGACATCTGTGATATAATTGCCGCAAGCGCCTTAGACGTGGCTTTCATAGCGCTGCACGGAAGGTTCGGCGAGGATGGGACGGTCCAGGGCATATTAGAAGGTATGGGCATTCCGTACA
>Ga0268276_1001356_pt1 | contig 24379 bp, 26 predicted proteins | sample saktaG_4_FD_190145 | JGI IMG/M metagenome (GOLD analysis project Ga0268276, IMG submission 190145) | Saline water microbial communities from Sakinaw Lake, British Columbia, Canada - sak_2010_1_5_45m | ecosystem: Environmental > Aquatic > Non-marine Saline and Alkaline > Saline ... | reverse complement strand
AAAGCCATATAGCCTCTGCCGGTACCCACATCAAGAATGGTTTTTTCTTTCTTGAAACAGGCTTTGGCAAGGACAAAATTCCTCTCCTTAAGCATATCGTAATCGAGCTTTTTAAATTGAGCTAACCTTTTGTGTAAATACACAACTGCGGCATCCATCGCGCTCTCCTATTGAAAATCATTCCCATTTATAGTGAAAAAAATATATCATCTTCTATTTTTTCTTCTTACACTTTTCACATAGACCATAAAACTGAATTAGATGGTTAGTGATTGTAAAATTGTACTTTTTGGAAAGCCCTTTTTCGGTTCTATGAAGAAACTCTATTTCGTCATCTATAAAGTCGGTATAATCGATCGCCCTTTTACAATTCGTGCATATCAAATGATGGTGATGAGTGCTCCTCTTTGACCCTTCAGCCAGCTCATAACGCGCCCTGCCATCACCAAAGTCGAATTTGAATATAAGGCCCAGGTTAACAAGGATCTCCAATGTCCTATATATAGTAGTAAGACCTATAGCCGGATATACGGCATGCACCTTCATATATATATCTTCAGCGCTCAAATGCTTATCGGCCTTTGTGAGCACATCCAGAATGGCTTCGCGACCGACGGTTATCCTGTAACCGCAGCCCCTGAACTTTCCATGCCACCATACTGGGCCTGTACCGTTTCCTCTTGGCATATCAATCTTCTCCTAAATGAAAATGGTTTCCACTATCAAATATATATTATACGGCTCTTTTTGTCAAGCGTTTTTATTTTAATCACAGTTCCTTCGCTTACCTATAGCTCATAATCGCTTGTATATGTCTTTTGCGATTTTCTTGCCCGACAATAACATGCCGCCGAATATCGGCCCCATGCGTCGCTCGACTCGCACCATCGACGCCCCTTCCAAGGACCCGTAAACAATGATAGCCGACGTTAAAACGTCGGCTACTGCGATACGTCACAAGCGCCCGCCTTGTGCTAAATTTGTGCTAATATCATCGCCAGAATGCGAAGGCGGAGAGCTACGCCAGCTTTATGATGAAATTATAGCAGATTTTCGAGGGAGTGTAAATTCGTTTCGCCCTATTCGGGGGACACATCACTTAATTAATGAATTATGTATTGTGCTCCCGGAATTATAGGTCGTTTATTTGATATTATTCTTTTCTAAGGTTTCTTGGCAGGGTAAAAATAAACCTGCTTCCTTTACCAAGCTCGCTTTCCACCCAAATCTTTCCTTTGTGTAGCCCTATAATGCTCTTGGATATGTAAAGACCCAACCCTGTGCCTTCTTGTTTTTCAGCGGTAATGCGTTCATATTTATTAAATAACTTATCAATATCTTTCTTGGTGATATCCGAACCAGCATTAAATATTTCAAACCGTATTTCGTCTTCGGTGCCTGTAAGTTTAATGGCAATATTGCCGCCGGAAGGTGAATATTTTATGGCGTTACTTAAAAGATTGACAATGACTTGCTCCAGCTTATCCTTATCACCCCAAAGAAAACCTATGAGACGGATGGCGGCTAATATATCTGCTGGTAACGGCAAGCAGCACAGTAAACAGAAATCCTATAAAAACTATCAAATATTTGAATAATTTATTCCTTAGTACTGCATTTTTATTTTTCATAGCTTCACCTCACTTAAAACTAAAAAAGCAACCCCTCTGAGATTGCCAAGCATTGTCGTATATCTACCTCTTGCTAACCATTGATATTCCTTCATAACTTACGACAATATAATACTACGGAGACAACATCAGGTCAAGCGGAGAGATTCATCCGGAATTCACACAAAAAAATTTTCATTCATCACATTATTATGGTACACTTATAGAGGGTGAATATGGCTAAAAAGATCTTAGTCGTGGATGATGAGCGCGACGCACTAAAGATGCTCCGCATCCGTTTAGAAAAAAACGGCTACGCGGTTATTGGCGCCGTCAGCGGGGAAGAGTGCCTTGAAAAAGCCGTCAGGGAAAAGCCGGACCTTATCCTGCTCGATGTACTGCTGCCGAAGTTAAGCGGTTTTACGGTATGCGAGATTCTCAAGCAAAATGCCGGAACAAGAGATATCCCTGTGATTATGCTAACGGCATTAATCGGAGAATCGGTCAAGAAAAGGGGATCGGAGAGCGGGGCTAAATACTTACTGTCCAAGCCATATGATACGAAGGATCTTTTATGGGTAATAGAGAATGCTCTGAAAGGATGACTAAATTAAGACCCCTGCTAAAGGCAAATGGGGACGGTTCTATTTTATCAAAAACTTGATCTTAGCAAGAAGTGTTTGCGCATCGAACGGCTTAAGGATGTAGTCATCAGCGCCAATCTCTTCCGTATTGGTCTTGACGTATTCTTCCTCAGGATACTGCGCGGTGAATACTATTACCGGTATAGAGCCGGTAGCTTTATCGGCCTTCAGCTCCCTGCATACATCACAACCGTTCTTCCCGGGCATCACTATATCCAGAAGAACGAGATCAGGTTTTTCGGACTTAGCAAACTCCACGGCCTGGTCTCCGCTATCAAGCGTCAAAACCTTATATCCGCTTGCCTCAAGCCTTGTCCTCGCAAGCTTCAGAAGGTCGCCCTCGTCATCTATTACCAGTATCTTCTTTGATGCGGATTTGACTCCACCCATAGTACGCCTCCTTTTTTATCCTAAGACCTTCTTCACCAGATCCAAAAGTTCTTCGGGTTCGAACGGCTTGCTAAGATAGCCTTCTGCGCCGCAATCCCTGGCTCGCTGGACAACAGATACTGTAGTGGCAGAGATCAGGATTATGGGAATGGTTTTAAGCTTATCCTCATTCTTCATCACCCTGGCAAGATCGTCGCCGTTCATATCCGGCAGATAGATATCGAGTATTATAAGATCCGGGAGAGTTTGGCGCGCCAGGGCAAGCGCTTCGGGGGCATTTCCGCCGCAAATCACGTCATAACCGGACTTCTCCAGTCTTAGGGAGAGGACCTTTAATACATCCAGTTCATCATCTACTACCAGGATCTTTTTTGCCACGCTTTTAGCCCCTGCGCTCTTTTATCGGCAGCGTGAAATGAAATGCCGAACCTTTGCCGAACTGCGATTCTGCCCAGATCTTTCCGTTATGCGCGAGAATTATCTCTTTAGAGATAGCCAATCCCAAGCCCGTACCGCCGCGCTTCTTCCCGAGCCCGCCGTCCAACTGTTCAAATGTCTGGAAAAGTTTGGGCATCTCTTCGGCATGTATTCCCAGGCCGGTGTCCCGGACTATGACATGCAACATATTGTCTTCCCGCTCGGTGCTCACTTCGATACTTCCTTTTTCAGTAAATTTTATGGCGTTGCTCAATAGATTGATAAGAACCTGGGCGATCTTATCATTATCAAACCTTACGATGGGCATACTCTCATCGATATTTACCGTGAAGCCAAGTCCCTTCTCTTGGGCCAGAATATTCATATCCTTACTAGCTGACAACACCGTCTTGTTAAAATCATATTCTCTGAGATTGATCACCATCTTTCCAGATTCTATTTTTTGAAAATCCAAAACGTTATTAATAAGGCGGTTCAGCCTGTCTATATTGCTCTTCGCGGTGTCTAAAACACTCTTCTGCTCAGGCGTTACGCCGCCCAGCAGTTCCTCCAGGACAAGATTGATGCTCTCTTTAATGACCGCAAGCGGGCTTCTAAGCTCGTGAGATACCATGGATGTGAACTTCGATTTTATATCCGCGGATGTCTTTAGCCCCAATAGATGTATCTTCTCATCCTCCGCAAGAGCTTGTCGGACAACAAAAGAAATAGTGGTGCTGAGACTGCCCAGCATCGCATCTTCGGCTGCCACTATGGGGCGCTTGGAAAAAAGGGCCATAACGCCGATCGTTTCTCTGTTTGAAATTCTGAGCTGATAGCCGGCGAATGAGACCAGCCCCAGCTCGCGCGCCCATTCGCGGTCATGCACCCCGGGATCATTAACTACATCATTAGTCAGAAACTTGTGGCCCTCTCCGGAGGCGATGAGCCCGATCTTATAACAGCCAAACGGCACCCGGGCATAGCCCTTGCTGTCAATGTGAGTATACCGTCCGGAGCTTACCATAAGGTGCAGGCATTTGTCCCGATGACGGCAGACATGCGGCCCTTCCATAACTTGGGCATGAATACAGCCTTTTTCACACAGATCCCCCGGTTTTATCAGCCATATCCGGCAGAAATCCGCTCCGAAGATCCGTACGACGCCGTCAGTTATGATCTTAAGCTTATCCTGTAGTGCGGCCGGCGCAAGAAGCCTCAGCTGAATCGAGTCTATGGCCCTCTGCCAATTTAGCACTGTCTTGCGTTCGGCATCCGCATTAATGCGTCCTGTAATATCGCTAAAGAACCTGGCAAGATAGATCCTCCCGGAGATCCCTACTGTCACCGCGTTGATGTCCGCATAAAAAATCGTACCATCTTTTCTCTTTACAGGAAGACCTATAGCCAGGGGGCTCTCTCCCCTAACCTGCTTTTCAAACTGATCCACTGCATGAGAGAGGGCCTTTTCGGGATGAATGTCTGCGACTCCCAGCTTAATGATCTCGTCATGGCTATAGCCGAGCATCCGGCATAGCGTATTATTCGCCATATAGAATTTTTTATTTCGCGGGTCAACCACCACTATCCCGTCACTCGCATTATCAAAGATGGTTCTAAACTTTTTCTCGGATTCTACTATTTCCAGCTGGGCCTTCTTATTAGCGGTGATGTCCCAAAAGAGTCCGAATAGTCCGACAATGTTGCCGCCCTTGTCACGGGTAGGGATCTTGACCGTATTGATTATGGATTTTTCGCCGCCCTCCAGAAAATCCTTTATCACCACAAACTCTTCTTCTATATTCTCGATCTCTCCGGAATCCATTACTCTCTTATCGTCGTGCCTGTACTTTTCTGCCAAATATGTGGGGAAAAAATCATAGTCCGTTTTCCCAACGATCTCTTCGGGCTTTATCTTCAGGTCTTTTGAGTAATTTGAATTGCATGAAATATAAGCCGATTTCCTGTCTTTTAAGAATACTTTTTGGGGCAGGTTTTCGATAAGCGTCCTGTATTGCGTTTCCCTTGCTTCTGCTAACTCCTTATTTATCCGCTTGCGCTCAGTTATATCATCTATTATGCAAAGGTGCTGCGGTTTTGTTTTATCTTCTACAGAAACTGGGGCAATCGTCATATTGACCCAGACTACAGTGCCGTCAGGACGAATATAACGTTTTTCCATCCGGAACCCATCTATTTTTCCGGCATTCAAGAGAGCCATGTTATTCAAATCTTCTTGAACATCGTCCGGATGCGTAATGCTCACCCAGTCGATATGCACCATTTCGTCCTCGGTTCTACCTGCAATTTTGGCGAACTTAGGATTCACTGAATAAACTTGCCCCGTTAACGAGTCGATCAAGGCGACGCCTAATGGGGACTCATTGAAAATAGTTCTGAAGCGAGCCTCGCTTATCCTTAGCTTTTCGGTTGAAAGGTACTGCGCCTTATAGAAAAGCATTTTATGCCGGTACCAAACATACCAAATGACCGTGCCCAGGGTTATGACTGAAGCGATAGCGAGCAACACAATAAGTAGTAGCTGCCTCCTCACCGGACCGTACGCTTCTGAAGCGTCAAGGCGGGCAACTATAAACCAAGGCGTGTTGTCAACCGGACGCACATAAGCCACCACGGGCACTTTGCGGTAATCGATGCCGCGCACGATCCCTTTTTGCTTCAGTATCGCTTTGACGGCAAACAGGTCTTTGTTTGTCTCGACGGGAAACCGCAGGCTTAACGCGGTGTTCTTTTGGAATTTGAGTTCATTTAAAAACAACACATAACCGTTATCCCGGCGCACAAGCAGAGTTTCGGCGGATTCGCTTGGGATGGGCCAATTCCTGATAAACGGATAGAGATAAGATTCCGGATCGATGCGCAAAAAGATGGCGCCAAGAGGGGGCGCGCTTGTATCCTCGGTAATTACAGGTAACACTACGGATAAATATATCTGGCCGTCGTTTTCGTTACGGTAAAAAATCCACAAGCTCCGGGTTTTTCGCGCGCAGGACCTCGGGCAGACGCTTTAACAATGTAGTGGAAACTTTGCCTGCTTTCTGAGGAACGGATAAGATCTCGACGCCCCGGGCATCCAAAATAAGGATGTCGGAGTATTGATAGTGTGCGGCATATCTGCCCAGCCACTCCCGTAAAAATTCCGCACTTTTTACGTCTCCCGGATTTTCAATGAGGTGTTTCACGGCATTGTAAAACGCCGGCCTGCCTAAAAGTGTGTTGCCGTCCGCCATCCTCTCTGCAATAAACTGGGAGATCTCGCTCGCTTTCAGATCGGAAATGACGGCAAGAGTTTTTTCAACATCCTTGCGGAAGTGCGCCGAATAATTTTGATAGCCCACGCATGAAAAAACGAAGATGATAACCACGAGAAGGCCGAAGATCGCGATCAGGGTATGTGCAATGCCGATCCTGCCCTTGGAGGACAAACGATCTGATTGGATTTTTACTTCTCTTTTTACGCGGGCACCACTATCAGGATATTCTCCCATGCTTCACCCCTGGTTAGTTCCTAGCTATGATTATACCATATAATATTTGTGTCGCAGCCTATTTACGTCTTTACCTACAACCTTAGAAGTGGGGTCATATAATTTCTCCGATAAAAAAGCAACCCCTTTAAGGTTGCCAAGCATTGTTATATATTTACCCTCCTATCATCCGTCCGAGAGCTGCTACAACGGCCGTCTCTACACGCAATATCCGATCTCCTAAATTAACACATTTACATCCTGCCCGCTTAAACGCAGAGACCTCATCTGGCAGGAATCCGCCCTCCGGGCCTATCACTAGCGTGAACGCGCCCTTAACTCCGCACGGCAGCACGCCTGTGGCGCCTTCCGGATGCGCTATAAAAGCACGCGTGCCTTTGACGATCCCGGGAAGCTCATCCTCTATAAACGGCTTAAACCTCATCCGGCACAGGACCTCAGGCATAATAGTATCCTTTGCCTGCTCAAGCCCCAGGGTGAGCTGGGCTCTTATATTCTCTTCTTTTAAGACCGGGCTCTTCCAGTAGCTCTTCTCTACCCTATTTGAGTGTATGAGTATTATCTTCTTTATTCCTAGTGCCGTGATGTGCCCGAGAAGGCGGTTAAATACTATCGGCCTCGGCATGGCGAGTATTAATGTGCCTGGCACCGGTTTAGGCGGTTCTTTAGAAAGTGAAAGATCTATCTCTACCGACTTATCGTCGATCCCGGTCACCCGGCCGACCCCGATCTTGCCGCCGATGGCTCCTACGGATAGCTCATCTCCTACCGATGACTTAAGGACCTCCAGGATATGTTTATGCCGGCGCCCTGTAATAACGGCGTGCTTCCCGGCGCTGGAGAGATCTTCTTTTGATAATAGTATGAGGTTCATTATTGATCTATATTTTTTTCAAGCGGTGAATAAGGTCAGTATAGATCTTATCGTCTCTTCTGATACCGACTTTAATAACTACAACCAAAACCTGATCTTTTACTATTCTATAGATCACACGATAGTGGGCTACCCTGAGCTTCCAATAACCTTTATACCCTTCTGATAGCGGGCTTCCGTAGCTCTCAGGATCCTTGGTAAGTTTTTTATATATCGATTTAAGTATCAGCCGGCGGGACGAAAGGTCTATCTTTTTGAAATCATCGGTTAATACGAGCTTATGTATAACGACATTCCACAAGAGCGTCACCCGATCTTTTTATATGCTTTTTTAATAGAGATATAGTCTTTATCCGATGAGAGCTTCTCCCTCTCTTCGGCAACGTGGCCCAGCTCCAGATCCTCAATGCGGTCGAGGATCTCCTCCATAGCATTGTACTGATCTATCGCTATCAAAACAGCTACGGGTTTATTTCTCTTCTCTATTATGACCTTGTGGTGGCGCGTCTCCTCGATCACTTCGTCTATTCTGTTCCTGAGCTCCGACACGCCTACTAGAGTGGTATCTTCTTTTATGGTATACATATCGCTTACCTCCCTTTCAATAACAAGTATATCATATGTCAAATGAATAGTCAATTGAATCGCATATTGAAATGTATAAATTAGGAGGCTGTGCGGCGGAGATTGTACTCTACATACATAGAGAGCACTTCCTGGATCTTTACCGGCGTGGGTATGACAAAATAGTGGCCTATAATAGCGTGGCTCATCTCATGGCCGAGGATCTCGCGCATGAAGCTCTCTTTGGAGATATAGATGGTGCCGAAGCTGTGGACATAAAATGACCTTCTCCCCCCGAGGTCGGCATTGAACATCCTCTTATAAATATCGGTTAGCTGCGCTGCGTCTTGGCATACCTTCACTACCGTCTTAAGGCTGTAGAGATGCATCTCGAGGATATCCGAGACCTGTATGAATAGAGTATCGAGCGCCTGGGCAAGCTCTTCATCATATGTTTTTTTTGATTGCGATCGCTCGCCGGCCAGTATCTTATCGGATGAACGCATATCGAGCGTCTGCAAGAGCTCAGCCGGATCGGCATCGGTGGGATAGTATGCGACTATGTATTTACCCTCTATCTTTTTAGCGGAGTCGAATCCATCATCAAAAGCCGATGAGACGGAAGCGCTTAAGATAAGGACAATAGATACTATGATTATATTGAGATATCTTCTTAATGCCATAGTTAGAATTTAAAGTGATGTAGGGCCTTATCTATCTCCGAGATCGACTGCTTGATCTCTTTAAGGTCTCCCGTCTCCAGCTTAGCTTTTAGGTTCTTAATATCCTTATCTACCAGCTTAAAGCTCTCCCGTAACCGTGCTATCATATCGTTAAATGCCGTCACCATATCCTGCAGAGCGTCTTTGCTCCTGATCTTACAGGAGACCGAGAAATCGCCTTCGGCGAGAGAGCTCAGCACCTTTTTAAAGCGATACATGGGGCCCGCTATGCGGTGAGAAGCTATCAGGGTCACAAATATGGCCGCCAGGCCTACTACTATGGTAGAGACCAGGAAGGTCTGCACCAGCAGAGGAAAGAGAAAGTCGGCCGTGCTCTGGACCACGACGCGCGAGTTCACAAACGATACTGTGTTCGTTGTCCCGGTGAGCGCGTACAATATCACCATTATCAATGCCCCGGTCACTACCACGAGCATGCAGAACTTCACGATGAAATTTGTCTGGAACTTTTTGTCTATGAAATAATTTCTTCGTTTATTCATATGATCATCTCCCGTCTTTATCTTTAACGGCATTGAATATATCGTCTTTTACCGTTATGCGCGCATCTTTACGCAGGCCATTCATCCAGTCGTCCATCAGCTTCGACTCCTCGATCCTTTTAGCCTCCCAGCCCTGTGCTGCCATCTTGGACGCTATCTCTTTAGTCTTCTTATCTAAAGCTATCTTGAGGAGAGACTGCTCCCAGAACTTTTCTATGGACTTAAGGAAGCCCTTCTCTTTATCGAGGTCATTCTGCTGGGCATATTGCAGGATAAGCTTGCGGTCGATGAGGCCGTTTAAAAAAGCTTTGCGGGATTCCGGGGTATCGGATCTGCTATAGGGTGATGTCTTGAATTCTGCCTCGAACTCAGCGCGCGTGATAACGTAATTATTCACGCTTACGGCGGTATCTTTATCCGCACCACCCCCTGATGCGGGACAACAGCAGCCACTAATGGCTATGATGGATAATAGAATGAATAAAATAAAGACCGGTCTTCTGGGCATATGTTCCTCCTGGTTATTGTATAATTATACCTGCATTTTTGTAAATTAACCATAAAATACAATCCGGGTACGTATTTTACGTTCTTTCCCCGCATCTTGTTCAAGGTCACAATCTGTGACCTTGAAACTGCCTCTAGCTCTTCCCATGTCAGCTGAAACATAAAATCTTCCGGAAATCTTTTTATATTACGTTTTACAGCCTGAATTAGAGAAAAATGGGGTCTGGTCCAACGCGTCTATTAAGCCGTGAATGGACCTGACCCCTTTTTATGCGTCGTCATTGTAAATAGTATTTTCACTACATAGATTATTTAGCGAACGTCCGGAAAGCTTCTATACTACTCGAGCATAGATCGAAGGCCTTCATGGCCTAAGAGGCTTATGGATCCGTTGAGGAATTGATATGAGCCGGCATTGAGTATCATCGCATCAAATGCGGCAATATCATATGGGGTGAGCGGGTGGTAGAAATATACCGGTCCTACCTGTGGATTAAATGTGCTTGGCTGATATGTGCCTAAATCTGTCGCCCCGGGTAGCGGATATCTCGGCGCGGTCAGGCTTGATAACTGGTCCGATATTGATCCTAACAGCGCTGTGTCCGCAGGCGGTACCGGCGGAACGGGCGTTATATCAGCTGTGGTGGCTGCCTGAGGGGTTGAGAATGAGTAATTGCCTGCGTCGGCGCCATTCTTATTAAGCTCGGATATTGTAACTGTTTTACCTATACCAACGTCAACGTTATCAAACGTACCTATCGCTCCTGTCTTATCAAGATTAACCGTGTCTCCTGAAACTATGTCTGAAAGCGTAGCGCCGGTGGTATCAAGCGTCGCGGTTACACTCCCATCGTATACCTTGTTGGCGGCCGTAATACCATCTACAGTCAGCGGCTTAGCCGTTATCTCGCCCGTTGCGATCGTGGTAAAGGTGATATCGTAATTTCCGGTCATGCCTACAGAGCCGGCGTCAGCGACTGTTCCGGAAGGCGTCATTAAATGGGTCGTGCCTACGTTCTTGTTGTCATAGGTTTGGGACCATGTGCCGGTGTCGCCTGCGGCTAGGGTGCCCGTCGTAATTGTCGGTAAGCCGGAAGCTGTAAGCAGGCCATCATAAACCTTGGTGTTGGCTGCTGCTGTGACGGTTATCGGGCGGGCTGTTATATTGGCTGTGGTCGAGGCTGTTGTTAAAGCAACTACATAGCTACCGGAATTAGCCCCACCAAGTGAAATACCGCTTATGTTGACCGTTCTGCCAGTACCGACATTCTTATCATCGAAAGAAGCGCTGTAATTATAGGTAAGGACATGCCCTACTATCTTGTAGCTTGATAAATTAACTGTCGCCGTAGTGCTGCCATCATAGGTTTTGTTAATGCCGGTGGCGGTAACCGTTATTATCAGCTTCCCAGCGCCTAACAACGAGCCACTTAAAGCTATGTTGCTATTGAGCGCAACATTATTGGTGTTATTAATGGTCAGGTTGTTCAGCGCAACAATGCTGCTTGGTATGCTGACACCGGTGGAACTGCCGCCGAACACAAGATTTGAAAATGATGTCGTAGACAGATTGGCCGGCGTACCGGCAATCGCTGGGCCGTTCAATGTCAAAGTCTTCGCTCCGACAGAAAATGTACCGTTCGTAAGCGTTAGCGTACCATTTACTACCAAATCCCTGCTCATATTTACACCACTGGTATTGTTAATAATAAGGCTGTTGAAAGTCGTCGTAGCAGAACCGCTTATAGACTGAGCGCTTGTTCCGTCAAAAGTGACGACTCCTGTCCCGGGTGTAAAAGTGCCGCCAGTCTTTGACCAATTTCCGGCGATGGTAAAAGATTTGCCTGTTAACGGAGCCTTGAGCTCACCACTCGAGATCGTCACGTCGCCATTGGCATCGATATTACCGTTAACGGCATCAAGAGTCCCTCCATCTATGGTCAACGATCCGTCTACCCGAAGTGTAAACGTAGATGTGCTTAAAGTGCCTGATTTTACATTAAGAGCGCCGAGAACGCGTATATCCGCGGCCATTGTATATGTCTTGTTTTTGTTTATTATCAGATTGTAATACGGGCTCATCTTGCTAATAACATTGACGTTCGCATTAATCTTATATACTATGGTGCCGCCTGTGTTAGTCCAGGTTCCGGCATTTATAACAATATCGGAAGCATCACCAGATTCGATATATAATTCACCGCCGGATATTGATACAGTATCGGCTGCAGAATCACCAAAAGTGTTTACTCCTGCGCCGGTCTTATAAATACCTCCGGATATGGCTGTATTTCCATTTATTGTAATAGCTTTACCGCTGGCATCAAACGTGCCGCCCGCCTGAGAGAAATTCCCGCTTATTGTGAGGTTTTTTGATAGTGTAATTGTGCCCGCATATCCAGCCGTAATAGTGAGGGAATTAATTGTAAGATTATTAATATCCTGTTTGGAATCTTTGTTTGGGTCTTGACCACTACCTGCCCCGCGGTTTACACCATCAAATATAATGTCATCCGCGCTTCCGGGCACAATGGCGGGATACCAGTTTTCCTTGGTTGACCAATTATTATTATTTCCTGCTCCTACCCAATAAGTGGTATTCAGGATCCAGTTTGTATTGTTACCGCGATTTGACCCCGGATGGGATTCCAGCACAAAATCTGAAATGTTATAAGCGTCCTGGACAGCGACTACTCTTATTACGTAATCACTGATATCGACCTTAATATACCAGACCTTGCCCGGTTCCGATGAATTCAGATGGACAGGATATGGATATTTTCCTCCCACGCTATCTATGGTGAGGCTATCTTTGAAAGTATATGTCTTCCCCGCCTGAAAATAGATCTCTTTGTCGGGGACTGTGCAGACGAAGTTATGGAACGTGATATTTCCGTAGAAATTGAGTGGAGCGGAGCCGATAAGCTCAACACGGGATGCGTCTAAGGTAAGATTTGAGTCTTTGAGGTAAATGAAAGATCCGAAGCCTTCGGGCGGGCCGCGCATTAATACGCTTGTGCCTATACCGATGCTTTCCAATATATCTATATTTCCGTCTAATCTCTTTATATACAGATTTGTGGCTTTTATGTAGACAGGTGTTGTGGCAGTACCGAGCTTGCGCATGGTGATATTCACAGTGGGGGCGCTGATCGCTTCGCCGGCGCCTGTAACATCCGCCTCAGCCGCGGCTACCGCTGTGCCATTAGGCGCAAATACTACCTCGAGCACCGCATCCACATCTATATTCATCAAATTATCGGCCGATATCTTCTTCCCGACCTCTAACAGTAAGTTACCCGCTTTGATATCCGCGTTGCCGCTGGCAGCTACACCACTGATTGATTTTGCGTAGAATGAGCCCCTATTGATGAAATCTGAGCCTGTAACGCTTACCTTAATATAGCTGGCCTCAATAGTCCCCGCATTCAGGACCGGTGATGGGCCATCCGTTACCAGCTCCACAACTCCGTTATTATTCACCAGATTTGTGGCCTGGATAACGCCTGTGTTATTTACGGCGTAATCAAATATCTTGTTCAATATCTTCGCTGTGAGGATGACCTTACCGCCTTCAGCTAAGATAGTGCCGCTATTCTTGATGGCAGAATCTATCACTTTGCCATCAGGACCTATTATCTTTAGCGTATCCTGCAGTTTCTCATCGACCACCACAGATATCTGGCTCTTGTCATCTAAAGATACTGTCATCCGCTCTCCGACCGCCAGGACTACTTTGCCGATATTCGCATTGAGGCTGGAAACAGAGATCGTGCCGCTATTATTTATGGCCTGTGAAAGCAGAGCTACATAACCACCCGGTCTGGCAGCGATGCGGCCTGCGTTATAGATAAATGAGCTGTCGCCGCCTCTGTAGAATTTATACCCATCTACTCCGGGATTCATGAAATTACTATTATCAATATTCAGGGTAGATACTATGATGCTGGCGGCCTGCACTGAAGCCGTGGAGCCGAATACGAAACCGGCCGTGTTGACCATTATCAAGCCGCCTGTGCAGAAATAATTACCATTGGCATAAGTCACCATGCCCGTGGTAGATCTAAGCAACGCGTTCATGGCATCTATAGAAATGGTCTGGCCTGCGTTTGTAGAGAGATTGCCGTTGAATATTATATTTTGTCCTGGTGCGGAATAGGAATAATCCTGGCCGGTCTGAACAACTGTTACGCCATCGGGAGTCGTTACATCCCACGCGTAAAGATTGGATGCGCTTAGAAGGGAAACAGATAGAACGAAAATCAGTACTGCGGTTCGTATCTTCATGTATATTTTAGTATCTTACTCCGTTAAAAAACAGAGTCAACCAATATAGCTTACTTTTTCCTCTTTAACTAAAAGTTCGCCGATACCTGGACCCACGCGCGCTGACCTTTACCGTCGGAAGCCTGTGCATTTATCGGGTAGGCGAACTCGGCCTTAAAGAAGAAATTCTTCGGCAGATTAAAACGCACTCCCCAGCCAAAGTCGCTTAACTGATCAAAAGGCTTTGCCGCGGCATTCGGCTCCCTGAGCCACACGGCGCCGTAGTCATAAAAAGCGACGAGCCGTACCGCATCATAAAATTTTGTTTGCGTAAATGGGATCTTCAGATCTTTTGGAATAAAATAGACCGGGAACGACCACTCCACTGTTGACGAAAGACCCTGATCTCCTACGAGCTCCGCTATCGGGTATCCTCTGACATTTATGACGCCGCCGATCTGATACTGTTCAGTTGCCGTAAGCACTTTCGTAGAGGCCTGGATCTGGTTCTTCCACAGGATCATCGATTCAAAAGGCATTGGCTGTAATCTGAATATGTTGAACAAAAACTTTACAAATTCTCCGCCTGAGCCCGGTACGCTGGCGCGGCTATCCTGTGCCTTGGCGCCCGCCATAAAGCCGGGCAAACCGATATTTATTTCATTGGACATTACTGTGCGGCCCAGTGGATCGGTAACATCGATATCGTAACCCACCTTTAACGGACGCATCATGTCGCGGCTCGTCTCTTGCCCTTGCTGAAAATTGAATATATTCTTTATGTCGAGGCCCATATTCAGATTAAATGTAAAATTATCATCATCGGCTATATTCTGTGTCGCGAAGAGGCTATAGATCTGGCTGTTTCCTCTGATATCGAGCGATTTGTAGTCGCCCATGAGATGCAGTTTGGACCAGAATGTGGAGAATCCCAGATTGAACGTATCTGTCACGGGCAATACGTAACTGCCGCCTATCATCTGGTAGGCGTCGGCCTCGGACAGCATATATTTAACGTCGAGCATATCCCCCATGCCGAATAGGTTATTGTGCCTGAGGCCGAATTGATAGCGGTTATTGAGAATGTACCGGGATCCGTAGTTATCGTAATCCCAGCTTGCGTGTATAGGCAGGTTATCTTTTACTTCCAGCTTAACATCGGTGGCGCCGGGTGCCTCTCCCGGGACGAGAACAGCCTTGGCAAATCTATCCGGCTGGCTGTTTATCTTTCTTAAGATCTTGGTGAGGATGTAATAATTAAAGGGCTCGCCTTTTCTCAGTATAAATTTTTTTTTAAAGAGGTAGGATTTGTAGTAGTAATTTCCTTTGACGTCGAGGTCACCCATCTTGCCCTCGACGGTCTTTATCTCAAAGGTGCCGTTCTCTATCTTTTGGGGAGGTAGATAGGCACGCGATGTAATATAGCCCTTTTTGCGGTAGAGATCTGTGATAAGGTCCGCGGCCTTTTGCATCTCGGTTAAGGGTAGCTCCTTATTTTCGAATTGTTTAATGACAGGATCTATCTCTTTTTTGGATATGAGCGTGGCGCCGGTAACCTTTATCGTCTTTATCAGGACTTTTTCCGACGGTAAGGCGGGCATTGCGGCGGCGGGTAATTCTTCTTCGATCTCGGGCTTCGTTTTTTTCTTTTTGATCTCTGCTTCTAATTCTTTTCTCTTTGCTTCCAACTCCCGAGACCTCTCCATACCGCTCAGCTCCTGGCTGGTCCGCGGCTGTTGGGCAAAGGAGACGCCTCCCGTGAGGAATAGTACTAATATAGGTAAGAGTATGAGTGGTGTCTTCTTCATATTACGTGTCCAATATTAGCACCAGAGGCGCATTTAGTCAACCTTAAAAAAGTAGCCCTTTAGATACTCTGTCTGCGGTATTTGTCTGACGATAGGATGGTCTTTGTCCTGATGGCACCTCTTTAAGACCGTCAGTGTTTTTCCGGCTTCTGCGGCCGACTTCTTTATTACATCGGAAAATATGGCGTTCGACATATTGTATGAGCATGAAAAGGTGCAGAGCGTTCCGCCCGCGCGGAGAGACTTCATGGCGAGCGTATTCAGCTCTTTATAGCCTTTGGCCGCGGCTATTATAGACTTCTTCTCCTTCACAAATGACGGCGGATCGAGGACTATGATATCGAACTTTTCTCCGGAGGCACAGATATCGCTCAATATCTCGAAGACATCGCCCTCCCTATACTCTATCTTGTCCGAAACTCCGTTAAGCTCTGCATTCTTTCGGGCCATGGCGAGCCATTCCGGTTTTATATCCACCCCCACGACCTTCTTCGCTCCGCCCAATGCGGCGTTGACTGAAAAACCGCCCGTATAACAGAAGAGATCCAGGACAGTCTTACCTGCGGAGATCTCTTTCAGGGCGGCTCGAGCTTTGCGCTGGTCGAGATAAAAGCCGGTCTTGTGCCCATGCTCTATATCGACTATGAATTTCGCGGCGCCCTCATATATCTCTATATTAGTCTCACCGTCGTAGAGACACCACTTCTTTATGGTCTTGAGGGTCTCTATCTTCCTGAAAGGCGAATCACTCTTTTCGTATATAAACTTGGGGTTCACTATGTCCGCGAGTACTCTGAGCAGGCCTTCCTTCATGCGCTCCATGCCGAGAGTGGATATCTGAAATACTAACGTATCATTATACTGATCTACGATAAGCCCGGGGAGAGAATCCGCTTCGCTGAATATGAGACGCTTGGCATTGGTGGTACCGGACAAAAAACTTCTCTTGGCTATGGCATCCTCTATCTTTTTCTGCAGGAAATTACCGTCTATGGGTTCATTAGTGAATGTGAAGAGCCTGATACTGATCTCTGAAGCGGGATTATAGTAGCCGCGGCCGACAAATTTACCCTGGCCGTCGACTACGGCCACTATGTCGCCTGCCCTTATACCCGGTGGGGCCTTTAAGGCCTGCCCCTTGAATATCCAGGGGTGTCCGGGATTAAGCTTGCCTTTTTTGCCTGTTCTGAGGGTGATAGTCTTATCTTGCATAGTATGGAAGTGAAATGGTGTAGAAAAAAGTGGTGCCGAGGGGCAGAATCGGACTGCCCACGCCCGCGTTTTCAGCGCGGCGCTCTACCACTGAGCTACCTCGGCACGTGGATTAGATTTATATCATGAATCGACTATACCGTCAATCTATTTGTATTCGGTGCCTTTGAGTCTCTCGACGTAGTGCTCGGCGCTTACAGCGGCCGTGGCGCCTTCACCGGCAGCTGTGACTATCTGCCTTAAAGACTTCTTTCTCACATCTCCGCAGGCGAATATACCGTCCACAGATGTACGCATATCGTCATCGGAGATTATATAGCCCTTTTCGTCAAGCTTAAACAACCCTTTGAAGGCCCCTGAATTCGGCGATAAGCCTATAAGCACAAATACTCCGCCTGCCTTTATGACCTTCTCTTCACCTGTGGATACGTTCTTGACCTTTATTCCTTCGACCTTTTTATCGCCGATTATCTCGGTGACTACAGATTGCAGGCAGAGCTCTATCTTATTATTAGCAAGCGCCCTCTCTTGTATTATCCGGGTGGCCCTTAATTTATCCCGCCTATGGACCACAGTCACTTTGTTTGTGAAACGCGTCAGGAATATCGCATCTCCTAAAGCTGTATCGCCTCCGCCCACCACCACTATCTCTCTATTCCTAAAGAGCGGGCCATCGCATGTGGCGCAATAAGAGACGCCGCGGCCCCTCAAGCTCTCTTCGCCGGGCACGCCCAAGGCATTCCAATTCGCACCCGTAGATATTATAATGGCGGAGGCTTTGAATATGTCGCCTTCGGCTGTCTCGATCACAAAATGATCCTTGTCGCTCTTTTTCAATATTATCTTATTAACGTCGCGGGTGGATATTTCAAGGCCGACGGATTGGGCCTGCTTAAGCATCAGATCGGCAAGTTCCGGGCCCTTCGTGCCTGACGGAAACCCGGGGAAATTCTCTATCAGGTCGGCCATGAGCACCTGCCCCCCGCAGAGCATCTTCTCCAAGAGCAGTGTTTTCATTCTGGCGCGCGCGGAGTAGAGCCCCGCCGTCAGACCTGCCGGACCGCCTCCGATTATTATAATGTCATATATGTCGCTCATTATCTTACTTTCTGGCAGTAACCACGAGTATCGCCGTGCCTGCGGCGAAGAACGCGATATTAGGTAGAGATACCCCCGCCCATGGCGGCAGAGCTCCCTTGAGAGATAACGCTATTCCTCCCAGGAAGAGCCCCCAATATATCGCAAATAGTATCAGGCTTATCCCGAAACCTATCGACTTCTCGCTCCTGTGCGCTCTTATCCCTAAAGGGATGCCTATCAGTATCAGGACGAATGAAGCGATCGACATGTTTATCTTCTTATATATCTCTACATATAGCGGTAATGGTTCTATCTTCTGCGAGATCGATCTCGCAACCTCGGCGCGCAGTTCCTTCATGGTCATCTCTCTGGCCTTCTTCTCTACCTTCTCTTTCTTCATTATTTTTGACAGGTCGATCGTCATGTAGTAGGTCTTGAAGTTCAGCTTATAAAAATTCTCAGGGTCTGCCGGCGCGGGCTCTTCGCTGGTGCCATTAAATAATTTTAATTCGAGCAGATTCTTCTCGGGGAATGTATTTATCTCTCCCGACTCCGCTATGATAGTCCTGGTGGGCTTGCCTTCCTGGGGCTGGTATATCCTGATATTCTTAAACTTGTTCCCCTTGACCTCATAGATGAATATTACATAATTCTCAAAGCCCCTGATGAATGTCCCGGCTTCCAAAAGAGCGGCGGGTGAGCGTATCCCTATCTCTTTCACGACGCGCCTTGACGCATAGGAGGCGTTGGAGGATATCTGATCATTTAATATGAATGTGGCGGAGCTTATCAATGCCCCCAGCATCAGGATGGGAAACGCTATGCGGTAGAGGCTTACTCCGCTGGCCCTCATAGCTGTCAGCTCGCCGTCGCTTGAGAAGCGCCCGAATGTAAGTATCACCGATGTGAGCGACGCCATGGGAAATGTGAAGCTCAATAGCCACGGTACCATAAAGAAGAGGAGCTTAAATACCGCGACTATGCTCACGCCCTTATTTATTACAAGATTGGCTATCTGTATAATATTGCCTATAAGGAAAGCGAAGGTGAATACCACCAGCGACAGCAGAAACGAGTGCAGGAATTCTTTCAGTATATAATTTCTTAATATGCGCATAGAATTGGGGTTAAAAAACTATGTCCTTTACGGAATAGAAGAGCTCTTTCCACATATAGTATGTGAAATATTCCCATAGCGGGGGGAATACTTTGCGGACTTCATAGTCTACATAGTCGCCGTAAACACGCACTACTATATAGTGTAAATATCCTCCATCCGACTCGGGTATCTGTATGAACATGCCCGCGCCGCCGGAATTAACATAACGCACCCCGCCATATGTGGCCTCTCTGAACATATGTTCATGGCCGGCGAATACTATATCCACTTTATAGGCCTCGCAGATCTTCATGAAGCGGTATGACCATTCTCCGAGCTCGGGGCGGAACCACGACTGCTGATACAACGAGAAGGGCTGTTTATGCATGAAGACGAATCTATGTTTATAGCCCTGGGACTTCTTCAGCTCTTCCTCGAGCCACGCGCACTGCTTTTCGCTCAGGCTGGTGATCTTATTATCCAGAACTATAAAATATGAATTGCGGTTCGTGAACGAGAACTCGCGCTTACCGATAAACTCCTTAAATAGATGCTCTCCATGCCGGTCGTCATCATGATTGCCCATCGCGCTTATGACCGGGAACTTTATCTTAGCGCGCAGCTTGTTGTATGTGCTGTAGTCCCACCTCGTGCCTTTCATAAAAGCTATGTCGCCCAGGTTCGCCGCGAAGTCTATGTTAAATTTTTTAAACCTGTCCTCCCTGTTAATGCGTCCGATTATCTTTAAGAAGGCGCTATCGTCGAATATGAACCCTGCGTGATTATCTCCAAAGGCTATAAAAGAGAATGCTTCGCCCTTATTTGCCTTCAGCTTCTCGGCTATCTGATCATTCGTAGGCAGGGTCGCCGCGTCTTTTTGCAGATATAAGGATATGACCGGCAGCATCGAATAGATCGAAACTGCCAGGATCGCTATGGCTATTATCTTTATTAAGCGTCGCATTTGGGTAATCTTATCATATTTTGGGGACAAAGTCCATCCCGGCAAAAATAGACCGCCCCGGTGTTGACACCGGGGCGGTCTACAAAAATTCGCCTACAAACCTTATTTTGTCTGCTGTATCGATTTTACTTCTTCTTTACCGCTCTTATTAACTCTCTCGATCCTTACGGAATCACCGATCTTCAGCTGGTTGAGAGTGATAACTCTCGTCGCAGCATCAAGAACAGTAACGCCCGCGCTTACTGTGAATGATAACGGGTTACCATCCGGGCCGACTACCTTCATGTTATTGGCGTCGAGTCCTTTGGTAGGATCCGCATATTCCAGCGAAACAACCTTACCCACAAAAGTCTTCAGCTCTTTCGTGCTCTTGGCTGCCTGACCGGCAAATACGACCGACGTTACAAACGTTAAGGCTATTAAAACGATTAGAATTTTCTTCATCGCGTTAGCCTCCTTTCTTTATTAAAGATTATATTACGTTAATGGACTTCGCCTCTTTTTTACCGCCTTCCGTCTTCTCGGCCTTCACTTTGATCATCGAGCCTTCTTTAAGCTGATTAAGCGTAATAGCATTAAAGGAAGCGTCAACTATCGTAGCCGCTGAGTTAACTGTATAGGAAACAGGGTTACCCATCTTATCGGCAACCTTTATAGTTCCTTCTCTCACGCCCTTGGCGGGGTCAGCAACTGTCACAGAAACTACCTTACCGACGAAATCACCAACCGAACTTATTCCTTTGGCAATTTCCTTAGCCGGAGAAGGAGTCGCTTTGCTAGCGTCCTGGGCAAATGATACCGAAGAGACTAACATAAAAGCAAGTACAACCAATAATATCTTCTTCATGTTAAAACACCCCCTTTCGTCCGGGATTTACAACGCTGATATCATACCGCTTCTTATCCGTGGTTTCAAGAACTTTCTTTGCGCCTGGCGGAGAATACTCCGGGGATAATTAAGATAGACTTGAATTTATTTTTCTGCTATATTATTTGACACGATGAAGACCTGCTGTATAATTTCTGCCAACAATGAAGAAAAGCATCTTCGCGCTATTTTAAAAGAGATAAAAGACCATAACATTGATGTCATAGTGATCGATGACGGTTCGACTGACAACACACCGGCGATCGCAGAAGACGAAGGCGCTCGCCTTATAAGACATCCTTCGTGCAAAGGCAAAGGCTCTTCCTTGCGTGATGGGTTCCGGGCCGCTCTGGAAAAAGACTATGACCTCTTCCTCACTATTGACGCCGACGGTCAGCACGCTCTTTCCGAGATACCGCTCTTCTTGAATAAAATAAGCGCAGGCCCGGCAGATATCGTCATCGGAAACCGGCTTCACCACCCGAAGGACATGCCCCGCTACAGGATCTTCATCAACAGGCTCTTTTCGGCTATAACATCTCTGGTGACGCGGCAAAACATAAAGGATGGCGCATGCGGCTACAGAATAATGACGCGCCGCGTCCTTGAATCCGTAAAATTAACCACGGAGAGGTTTGATACAGAGTATGAGCTGATCATAAAAGCCGCAAAAGCAGGATTTAAAACTGACTTTGTAGACATAGAGTGTATTTACACCGGGGGAGCCAGCCATATCAGGCCGGCCCAGTATTGGAATGATTTCTTCGGGTTGGTCTTCAGGGAGCTTGTCAGTAAATAATATTAGCCATGAAAAAAATCGCGATAATAAATAGAGTTTGCTATGACAAAAAAAATAAGCGCCATGCCGCGCTTATCGTAAATAAGCTGAAAGAGATGGATGCCGACATAATATTTACCGAATACCGCGGCCATGCCGAAAAAATAGCCAAAAACTCCGGCGCTTACGATATCATTATAGCCGGTGGAGGCGACGGCTCTATTTCGGAGATCGTAAACGGCATGGACCTGGAGTCACAGGCATTGGGCATAATCCCCATGGGCACAGGGAACAGCCTTGCTACGGACCTGAAAATCAGCGGTATCGGCAAGTCCTTTGACGTCATAAAAAGAAGCGGGATAAAAAAAATCGACCTTCTAAAATGCAGATTTGAAAGCCGCGGCAGCGAATTTGAAAAATACCTGGTCACGACTTCCGGAATAGGGCTCGGTGAAAAGACGGCTTCTTTCGGAAATCATTACCTTAAAGGCCTGGGCCCTTTATGCTATATCGTGGCTATGTGCATTAAATCATTTTTTCAGGAAACGCTGTCGGCTGAGATAAAGATCGACGGCTCAGTGACGGAAAGCACAGAATTTACCTCTTTTTTCGCCAACAACACAAAACACGCGGGCAATGTACGCATCTTCCCGGCAGCCTCTCTCGATGACTCAAAGCTGGATTTCTCTTTCGCCCGGAGGAATTTTTTCACCCAGTACTTATGGAATACGGGCGTTTTGACCGGGACATACATCTATTATCCTGCCGCAAAAACCGCCGGAAAACTGGAGATAGGCTTACATAAAGCCGCGGCGCTTATGCTCGACGGAGAGATGTTTGAGTCCGTTAAAGAGATAATATACTCGGTAATACCCAAAAAATTGTCCGTTCTTAACTAAAGGAGGCTTTTTACATGTTTCCTGAAATCATGTTTTTCGGCGCCCCGGCTTCCTCTTATTGGCTATGTATGCTGGCCGGCTTTATCGCTGTGCTCATATCCGCTTTGTTATTAAGACCGAAAGAATTCCCCGCCAGATATGTCTTCTGGTTAGTAATCATTCTCTTTGTCTTTAGCATTATCGGCGCGGTCCTTTTCGGCATACTTCTTAAAGCCATAGCGCATCCGGGGTGGGGCCTGAAAGATATACTTATGATTTCGGGACTGGCATATCTCGGCGCCCCGGTATTAGGCCTGATCGCGGTGTGGATATACTGCCGAGCCATAAAAATATCTTTTCTGATGGTAGCTGATTATGCCGCGCCTTTTCTGATGTTAGAACGCGTCTTTGGCAGGTTGGGCTGCCTTTTGCACGGATGTTGTTACGGAGTCCGGTCTGGCCTACCCTGGGCATATCCTTTTTTCTCCACGAGCCCCGGCCATCCGACCCAGGCTTATGAGCTCTCTATTGTGCTGGCAGTTCTTATATCAAGTGTCTACCTGTACAGAAAGATCGCCGATATAAGCCGGGCAAAACTTCCTGCGGATCCCGCAAACATGAACATTGAGGAGATGAAGCGCTTAACGAGAGAAGCGCCGTCAGCAGGGATCGTGCTCTTCTATGTGATCCTGGCGTATAGTTCCTTGAGATTTTTTAATGAATTTTTTAGAGCGGAAGGGCCTTTTCTCTATGGGCCTGTTAAGGTCTCGCATTTGGTACTTATTCTTTTTGCGGTCATATCAATAATAGGGCTATTTGACGTGATAAGAAGGTCCTCTCGAAAAGAGGAAATAATAAAGGCGCTGAAAGGATCTGTCGTCAGATTATTTGCCTGGCTGGTAATATGGCTCGTGGTGATTCTTACTTTAATAACTATCTATAACAGAAGCCACCCTCCTGCCCCACAATACGTACCGCCGACCGGCTTCACCATCCCGGCAGCGATAAGGTTATCCACGGTAGCTCCATAGCCCTAAGTAGGAGGGCCTGTCACTAAGAAGACTAGACTCTCCTGACAATTTCTTTATAGCTGCTTAAAACCTATCATTCGGCGCGGCTTTTCCGGAGACGGAGCCATGAGTTGGCGTATAGCCCCAAAGATTGATTGTATGTCGACATCATGCTTTTCTATCTTTCTTTCGAGCTCCTCAAGTTTATGAACAAGTTCTTTATGGGTCGAAAGGATCTGTCTTAACTTAACAAAAGCTCTCATTATTGCAATGTTGGCCTGAATAGCCCTTTCGCTATTGAGCACACTAGATAGCATAGCAACACCTTGTTCAGTAAAAGCATAGGGTAAATACTTAATATTTTGTCCTTGTTTCAAGGTCGCAAATTGCGACCTTGAACTTGATGTTCCAGACTGGAACATCAAGGCTTCTTCTATTGTTAGCTGAAGCATAAAGTCATCGGGAAATCGTTTTATATTTCGCTTTACCTGCTCGTTTAATCTTTTAGTTGTTACCCCATAAAGCACTGCCAGATCTCTAGACATCATTACCTTATGCCCTCTCATCAGATAAATCTTATTCTCAATGACCTCCTGAGGAATTAAATCTTTCACGACTGCCTCCCTTTCTGCCTTTGTATAGGCGCTATATCCCCCTATACTATAAGACGGGAAAA
>Ga0268276_1001354_pt1 | contig 24395 bp, 21 predicted proteins | sample saktaG_4_FD_190145 | JGI IMG/M metagenome (GOLD analysis project Ga0268276, IMG submission 190145) | Saline water microbial communities from Sakinaw Lake, British Columbia, Canada - sak_2010_1_5_45m | ecosystem: Environmental > Aquatic > Non-marine Saline and Alkaline > Saline ... | reverse complement strand
CGCCCGCGCTTGAAAGCAACGGCAAGAGCTACTTTGGCCCGGAAAGCGGCATTGAGCTTCTCATCGAGGGGACTGGCGCGCCTAAGGAAAACGTCACTGCAATGAACGTGAGCGTGGACTTTGAGGCGTCTGGGAACAGGATAACGAGAATAACCGCCGTGAACCCTGCGTGATTTCACGCACCGCTCGCTTTTTATTTGTGGACAGCGAAAGCGCGCCATGCGGTTCTTTCGCCCACAGGGTGCCACGCAGTTGCCTTCTGCAACTTATCACCCCCAGCCCGGGCAGAGGGCGGCGGGGTTGGCGTGTGCGCCGGCTGCCTGCGCTTGCCGCGGGCAAGGCGCCACACGCTCGCGCTTCGGCGCGACCGATTTGTCGATGCATCGACAAATGGTCCACTTGAGTCGCAACTCAAGTCGGACCTATTGCCCCTTGGTCGGCCAGGGGGCAACCGAATATCTCGTTCTATTGGCAGTCGTGCTCATTGTGGCGCTTGTTTCCGTTGCCCTGCTCGGCTTCTTTCCGGGGATGGCTTCCGACGCGCAGGTCACGCAATCTAAGACCTACTGGCAAAGTGCATCGCCGATTTCCATTGTGGAGATGGACTCCGTGTTCAGCAGGGCATATGCCGGCATAAGCTGGCCGTACCTGAGAGTGAGGAACACCGGGCCTTATCCCATAAGGCTAACGAAGATACTTGGGGCAGGGGAATCGATAAATCAGGTTTGGTGCCCTGCCTCGTTCTGCGGGACTGCAGGCGTCGTATACATCTCAAACTGGTATTACCTTGCGCCAGGGGAGGAAAAGGTATTTTGCACCACCGGCTACTCTGGCTGCGGCTCAAGCTTTGCCACGTTCGGGATAAGGCAGGACGGGGGGTCCACGAGCGGGAATGTGATTGCTGCCTATTCTTCCGGATGCCAGAACTCAACTGCAAGCCTCGGAACGCTCATAGTCGACGGCTTCGGGTTCGAGTACACTCAATACATGGAGAGCCAGGAGATAACAAAGCAGCAGGTAGGGGCAAAGCCCCTCATAATAAAGTGCACGGCCGTGACATCGTGATGCGCGGAAGCGCCAGCCTGTTTTCCTGCCAAAGGCATCTTTATAAATTTCAGCGGGAAAGCGGAAACAGGAGATAGCCTATGGCAGACAAACCCAGCCCGACTGACGCAAGGACGTATTACCACAGGGGCAATACGCTTTACGAGAAGGGCGACTATGAAAAGGCCATTGAGGCTTACAACACCGCAATCATACTCAACCCCACTTTCTCAGAGGCATACTTCAACCGCGGGCTTTGCCACTACAACCTGAAGAATTTTGACAAGGGGATTGTGGATTATTCGAAGTCAGCCGAGCTTGACCCGAAAAACCCGGTCATCTACAACAACAGGGGGGATGCATACTACAGGAAGCAGCAGTTCAACGAGGCGATAGAGGACTATGACCGCGCGCTTGCCCTTAACCCCAAATACCTGAAGGCTTTTTACAACAGGGGCCTGGCTTACGCGTGCCTGCAGGACTATGAGAAGGCTGTGGAGGATTTCACAGAGGTAGTGAAGCTGAACAGCAGCTTTTCCGAGGCATACCACATACGGGGATTGGCATATGACTACCTCAACCAGCTGGACAAGGCGATTGCGGACTATGACAAGGCGATTGAGCTCAACCCGCAGTTCACCGAGGCGATAAACCACCGCGACATTGCCAAGGGCAAGCTGGCAGGAGGGGGCGGAGGCGGCACGCAGGCGGTTGGCGAGGCGCAGCAGAACCAGGGGATAAACGCGGCAAAGCTTCTCACAAGGCCCACAATGAAGTTCGACCAAGTGGCAGGCATGTTCAAGATGAAAGAGGAGATAAACGAGGCGATTGTCTATCCGCTTTTGAAGCCCGAGCTTGCCAGGAAGTACGGCAAGCTTGCAGGGGGCGGCATCATGCTTTACGGCCCGCCAGGCTGCGGAAAGACGTTCATCATGAAGGCGGCGGCCGGCGAGTGCCAGTCGAACTTCATCAATGCGAAAATTTCCGACATTGTGGACATGTATGTTGGCAATACGGAAAAGAACCTGCACAACATTTTCGAGACCGCGAGGAAAAACTCGCCGTGCATTGTGTTCTTCGACGAAGTTGAGGCAATGGGCGGGAGGCGCGAGGACATGACGCAGTCCAATGCGCACATGAAGATGGCTGTCAACCAGATGCTTTTCGAGATGGACGGCGTGGAGTCAAACAACGTGAACGTGCTCGTGGTGGGCGCGACCAACGCGCCTTGGGACGTGGATCCTGCGCTGAGAAGGTCAGGCCGCTTTGGCAAGGCAATCATCATACCAGAGCCTGAATTCAAGTCGCGCGCCGAGATCATCAGGCTGCACGTGAAAAAAGTGCCTGCAGCAAAGGGGATTTGCTACACGCGCCTCGCACTTGCCACCATAGGCTATGCAAGCTCTGACCTGAAGGCGGTTGTTGAGGAGGCTGCGGCAATCCCGTGGAGGACTGCGTTCAAGTCAGGCACGCAGCGGGCCGTCACCACAGAGGACTTCATAGTCGCGATAAAGAAGAAGAAATCCTCGCTGCCGCCGTGGTACGCGCAGGCGAAGAAGCAGATTGGCTCGCAGGAGGAAAAGACAGTGGTGGATGGCAAGGAGCATGTCAAGATTACCGAGAGCAAGCTCGCAAGCGCTGAAAAGGACGCCTTCAAGGAGCTGCTGGTCATCATCAAGAGAAGGAACGAAATCTGGTACAAGGCATATGCCTGGGTTATAAGGAACATCGGGCTATATGTGCCCATACCTTTCTAGGGGGTTTGGAGTGGCAAGAAGCACCCTTTTTTTCCTTGCGCTCGTCCTTGCCGCATCCCAGCTGGCTTTTGCAGAGCAGGTAGCTGACCAGCTGGCGGACTTCAGCACAGGGCTTGATGCAACGATAGCGATAAGGAACGAGACGCTTCTTGTGAGCCCGCAAATCGTGATTGTGGAGGCCGAGATAGGCAACCCCAACGACTCCCCAATGTCAGTCTATCTTATCAGGCAGGAGGGGGGCGGCTGGAAGATTGTGAATTTGCTCGGCGCGCTTGCGCCAAAATCAAAAAGCAACATAGTGCTCGAGGTGAGCGTGCATTACGAGAGGAAGGCTGTTGCAAAGACAAGGTATGCCATTGTGGGCAGGGGCGACGGTGGGGAAACATACGGGACTTTTTTCGAGATAAGCGAGGATTGGTCGGTTTATGAAAAAGAGATTAGGGAGAGCCTGACCGGGATGGTGCTTTTGTGGGTGCCGCTCATCACGCTTGTCCTGGTCCTTCTCCTGTTCTTTGTGGTGAGGCATGCCTATAGGACAAAAAGCCCCGAGGCGGTGGCAGGGGAGTACACCACCGGCACTCTCATGTCGCCCATGGTCGCTAACAGGCCGTTTGAAGAAAAGATTGCCGACCTTATCATGCACCCCATAACAATGCTGTTCGAGCTTGCCTGCGTTGGCGTGCTGGTGTGGATAATGGCGGATTCGCTGTCGCAGTCGTCAGGCATTGAGGATGCGGCAAAGATAATGCTTTTGTCAGCCGTGGGCTCGCTTGCTGTGCCCCTTGTCTATTTTGCAGCCGCATGGTATTTTGAGAAGCGCGAGGAGGGCAAGCCCCTGCGGCTTTTTGCAGGCATGTTTGCCTGGGGAATGTTTGCGGCTTTCCTGTCATTGGTCGTAAGCTCGGGCGTGATTTCAGAGCTTCGCGGCTATGACATTGCGCCATACGTCATCATTGCCACCATGCTGGTCTCCCCGGTGGTGGAGGAGACCTTCAAGGGCATTGGCGTGCTTTTCATGTCAGGCCACCACGAGTACAACGACACGCTCACAGGCCTGCTTTTGGGGTTCACCTGCGGCGCAGGCTTTGCGTTCGTGGAAAATTGGTTTTACTTCTCCTTCAAGACAAACCCGTTTGACATGGGGCTTTTGGGCTGGGGCTCGCTCATACTCTACCGCTCGTTCTTCAACACGCTGGCGCACGGCTGCTTCACTGCCGCGGTTTCAGTCCCGATTGGCTATGCAAGAAGCGTGAGGAAGCTGCGGCCTTATGCACGGATTGCGTTCGTGCCCGGGGTTTTCCTCGCAATCGCCATACACGCGATATACAACATGAGCGCGCTTGCTGACAGCTTCATGATTGCCGGCAAGGCCGTGCCATTCTATGTGTTCAACCCCATGCTCATCATACTGCTTGCCACTGTTTTCTTCCTGGTGTTTGTGTTTGCGGTGATAGACGAGAAGAAGCGCGCTTCCCTAGGGAGAGTGCGGGGCTCCGGCTATGGATGATGGCGCAGGGGAAGGAATAATAATATGGACGGGGGAATGGCTTCATGGAAACGGCAGGCAGCAAGGGGCAGGTAAGCACTGAAGTGCTGATTCTGGTGGGCATTGCGCTTTTCCTGCTCATACCAGTGATACTTTACGCTTATGGCAGGGCGAATGTTTCCGGCGAGGACTTGGCAGTGCAGAAAGCGGAGTTTGCCGCGCACCGCCTGGCCTCGCTTGCCGATTCCGTGGGCTACTTGGGCGGCGCGGCAGCCATAATTGATGAGATTGAGGTCCCGCCATACGTGAAAAGCGTGGGCGTGAATGGCATGGACATTGTATTTGAGATAGACTCTGCCGCGGGAACAAAGCAGATTGTGGCAAGCACGGCATTCGCGCTCGAGGGCGTGGGCCTGGAGAGGATAACGAAAGCAGGCACCTATTTCATAAAAGTTAGCGCGCTTCCGTCCCCGATAGCAGAAGGCGGCAAGCAGGTGAGGCTGGAGCTGAGTTGAATGCTGCTGCAAGGCCAGGGCGCCACTGAGTATCTCGTCTTGCTTGCAGTCGTGCTAATCGTAGCGCTCGTGTCAGTCGCGCTTCTGGGTTTTTTCCCCGGGATGGCGTCGGATGCACAGGAGACACAGAGCAAAACCTACTGGGCGGGCGCGTCGCCGATTGCGATAACAGAGATGGCTGCTATGGCATATAGCGCATCGTCGCCGACAGACTATGCAATACCGTACTTGAGGCTGAGGAACAACGGCGCATATCCCATACGGATAACCAAGCTGCTCGGAGGGGATGGGCGCACCATGTACCAATTTTACAACACTGTGCTGGGCTGCCCGTCAAGCACGTGCAACATTTCCGACTACTTTTACCTGGCACCGGGCGAGGAGATGTACCTTGCGGACACTACCGATAGTGGCAAGGCACACTATGATGTCCCAGTGAAGCGGTTTTTCGGGTTCCGGCCAACAGCGGCAGGCGGAGCCAGCGGAAGCTATTACCTTTTCGCCGCCTCATCCGTATGCAGCCAGACCCCGCCCTACGGCTCTGCCGTGGTGAAGAACTTCGGCTTTGAGTACATTGAGTACATCGACAACCAGCAGATAACGAAAAGGCAAATCGGCAAGGACTTGATAATCAAGTGCTCGCAGCCGCCTGCCTAGCGCACTTCCTTCCCGCGCCTTTTTTGGCAGCCGCGCGCCTTCACTTGGCAGCCTTGCCAGGCACGGGAAGGCTGACCTTGCCTTTCCTGATGTCCGCTTTGATGGCGCTTATGCGGCTGGCTGCGGACTTGAGGAGGATGCCTTGCTTTTCAGCCTCGGCTTGGGGGTCTGGCAGGAACACGGCGGCTTCTTCCTTTGGGGCGGCTTTTTCCTCTGCTTTTTCCTTGCGCGCCAGGCTGGTTTTGTAAGCCTTGGCAAGCCTGGGCGTGAGAAGCGGCACGATTTTGGGAAGATCGGGATTGCCTGCTTTTATTGCCGCAAGGCAGGCGCGCTCGCATTCCTTTTCAGGCACTGCCTCGAAAGCAAAATTTTCGCCGGCTTTGCCCTGCTGCGCTGCGGCAAGCAGCTTTCCAAGGTCAAGCAGGGCGGTTTTCGGGTGCTTGGCTGACGCGGCCGCGAAAGACGCGAGGATGCGCTGCTCCGCCCCCTGCATTTCGCCCTTTTCCCCGCCTTTCATCGCATCATCAACCGCCTCGCGGATGATTGGGATGGCGTCTGGCAGGCGGATGCCTGCGGAGATTGCCTTTGTGTCCAGGCCTTTGCCGACTATCTCGGCGTATGCAAGGCGCGCCGTTGTTTCGCCGTGGATGGCAAGCGCCTCCGGACACGGGCCAATGATATACGGGACGATGCGGGCACCATGGGTCTCGATGGCGAAGAGCTGGAGCTCTGGCCGAATCTTCACTGCGCCAAGGAACACCTTGGCGTACATGTAAGTCCCTTTTGGCATGCCTTCCTGGTCTATGAGGCCGCGCAGCGCGCCATCGTCAAGCCTTGGCGCCCATTTCTTGAGAAGGGCAGCTTCCGGGTCGAAAAGCGACAGCGCGTCAACAACCGCGCCACGCTCGGCATCTCCCAGCGGGCCGCCGTTCCCCAGGAACAGCCCCAGCACTCCGTCGGGGTTTGCCTTCGCGACGCCGGCAAGAAAGCCTTCGGGAAGGTCGCCTGGCTTGAAAGCCTGCAGAAGGGGCAGGTTTGTTGCGCAGAGGTGCACAAACCTCTCCTGCAGGGGGGAGCCTTCGAGCTCCATAAGGTAGAGGAAAGCTTCCGGGCTCTTGCCCGCCTGCCCGATAAGGAAAGAGTCCGGCATTATTGAGAGCTTGGCTGCGAATGAAACGTCGTCCATCTCGCCTATTTCGGAAGAACCATAGTTTGGCATGCACTGCCACCTCCACGCCCTGTTCCTGCATATAACATATTAAAAATGGGCATGCCTGCCTAGCGGATTTCCTTCCCGCTGCCTGTGCGCGAAAGCACCCTCTTCCCGTCGTACGCGAGCCTGCCGCGCAGGTACACGCCCTCTATTTTTCCGTAGACCTCGGTGCCTTCAAATGGCGTCCAGTTGCACTTGCTCAAGCGGTTTTTCGCGGAAATCCTCCATTTCTTGTGCATGTCAATTAGCACTATGTCCGCGTCCTTGCCCTCGGCTATCTCGCCTTTGCTGGAAAGCGAGAAGGCGCGCGCGGCATTGTAGGAGCAGATGCGCGCAAGGCGGGGTAGCGTTAGCCTGCGCCTGTGCACTGCCTGCAGCATGAGGGGAAGCAGCGTGCCCACGCCAGGGACGCCTGGCGCGCCGAGCTTTTTTTGCGATGGCAGGTGGGGCGCGTGGTCAGATGCAATTATGGTGTCGTCCCCCACTTTGCGCCAAAGCAGCTTCATTTCCGTCCTGTTGCGAAGCGGCGGGTTCACTTTCCCCAGGAAGCCCAAGTCGCGCAAGTCGTCAATGCAAAGGTGAAGGTGCGCGGGGTTGATTTCATACGTGGCATTCCTGTGCTTGCGGCACATGTCCACCTCTTTTGCCGTGGTGAGGTGGCACAGGTGTATGCGCCTCTTGCCTGCGCGCGCAGCAAGCTTGAGAGCCTTTTGGCAGGCAATCTGAGCAGATAGCTTGTCATGGATTTTCTCATGCTCGGAAAAGCGCAGCCTGCGCGATTTTAGGCGTGAATTGTCCTCTGCATGCACGCAGATTGGCTTTTCCTTTGGGAATGATGCAAAATGGCGCGCTGCTGCGGCATAGGAACAAGTTAGCTCGCTTCCTGTTTCGCACAGGAAGATTTTGAGGGAGGGGGCGCTGCTTTTTGCGGCTTCCTTTTGGTTTCGCTCGGAGGCGCCAAATCTAATTTGGTAGTCGCAACGGCATCTTCTTTTTGCAATCGCTCGCTTGCTTTTGTAAGCTGAGAGCGACGTGGTGGCGGGGTTGCGGTAGCAGGGCATGTCAATCACTGTTGTGACTCCGCCTGCCAGCGCTGATGCAGTTCCTGTGGAAAAGCTTTCCTTGCTGGTGTCTTCCGGGTCGCGCAGGTGCACGTGCGGGTCGATTGCGCCTGGCAGCAGCAGGAGGCTCGAGCAATTTATTGCACGCGCGCCCTTGGAGAGGATGTGGGAGGAGATTCGCAGTATCTTGCCGCTCCTTTTGTTCACCAGCACGTCTGCGCGGCGCACGCCTTGCGGTGCCACTACCTTGCCGCCCTTGAAAACGATAAGAGATGGGCTCATGATGGTTCCCTCATGCCTTGCGCCGCTGAAGGGCGCCTATATTGGTTCCCTTTTTCCTGTTTTTGTGCGCCACACCTTGCAGAATTCCGGGTTGTCAAGTATTTCCAGCCCGAATGCAGGGCCGTCAATGCACACCAGCTTGTCCCCGCAGCAGCAGTGCCCGCAGATGCCGATTCCGCACTTCATGTAGCGCTCAAGCAGCAGCTGGCAGTCCGCGCGCGCTGCGCGCGCGGCGTAGGCGACTGCAGACATCATGCGCTCCGGGCCGCAGGTGTAAACGATGTCGAACTTTTCCTTTGCGAGAAGCTCTTTCATTGCAACAAGCACATTGCCTTTCGTGCCAAAGCTCCCGTCGTCGGTTGTGAATATTGTTTTGCAGCTTGCCTCTTTCATGAGAAGCCCCTTGCTTCTTGCGCCGCAGATTGCGGTTGCAGATATTTTCTTTTTCTTTGCCTCTTCCGCCAAGAAACGCAATGGGCCAAAGCCATAGCCGCCGCCTACAAGCAGCGCTTTTTTTCCCTTGAGGGAAAATCCATGCCCATATGGACCGCGCAGCCAAACTTTGCCGCCTTTTTTCATTGCCGCAAGCTTTTTGCTGAAGGGGCCGCGCGCGCCGACGGATATCCGAAGCGGCGAGATGCCTGCCACGCCATAGGGCTTTTCGTCAAAGCCGGGAAGCCAGAGCATCACGAACTGCCCGGGCTGCGCGTTGTCAAGCGCAATGTCGAACGTGAGCGTGGTGACTATGTCATTCTCCTTTTCCGCCCGCGCCACTATGGCTGTTTGGTGTATTGGCATGTTGTCACTTACTCTTGGAGCTTGAGGTTTGATAGCTTCCCGATGCCTTCTTTCTTCATGAACGCTTCCATTTCTTTCGCTATTGCGGCAAATGGCGCGCTTTCCTTGCGCTGCGCGATTGCCGTTCCCACGCCCACTGCCGTTGCGCCTGCTATTAGCATCTCAATTGCGTCAATGCCGCTTGACACGCCGCCTGTGCCTATGATTGGCACCTTTTCGCCTATTGCTTTCCTTATCAAATACACGCTCTTTAGCGCGACTGGCTTTATTGCTGGGCCTGAAATCCCGCCAAACGCGTTTGCAAGCACTGCGCGCCTCGCAGTGGCATCAATGTACATACCGCCAACCGTGTTTATCGCGGTGATGCAGGAAGCGCCGCTTGCCACGCATGCACGCGCGATTTCGCCTATGTTTGAAACATCTGGTGAAAGCTTTGCTGAAAATGGGATGGAGGTTGCATCGCGCACTGCCAGGCATACTTCAGCCGCGTCTTTTGGGTAGGAGGAGAACATTGCGCCTTCGCGGTGAACGTTGGGGCAGGAGATGTCCACTTCCAGCATGGCAGGCTTTGCCTCCGAGATGCGCGCTGCCGCGCCTGCAAAGCCGCGCACATCTTTTGCGTAGATGGAGGCGATTATCGGTATTCCTGATTTTGCCACTGCCTCGCGTATCTCGTAGATTTCCTCATCCACGCCCGGGTTGGAAAGGCCAATTGCGTTCATGTACGCGCCTTGCGTGTCCACCATGGTGGGATTTGCATGCCCTTCGCGCGGGGAAAGCGAGCAGGATTTGCTGGTTGCCGCGCCCGCGCCCTCCTTGCCTGCGCGGATGAGAAGCCCTGCCGAGTTGCCGCGTATGCCTGATGCTAAAATGAGGGGATTTTTGAGCCGAATGCCGCAGAGAGTGGTTTCAAGCATATATGCACCAACAGCACATTCGGAATGAGGGTATTTATTACTTCTTGTGCGCAGCGCCGATTGAGAATATGTCCCACTTCAAGTCGTGCTTCTTTTCCAGCTCGTCCGCCACCTGTGAAACGAGCGAGGCTTTCACGCGCTTGTACTGCTCTGGCGGCAGCTGCGCGTTGCCGATTGCGTGCGCGAGGTTCTTGGCGTTGAAGCAGAACATGGAGTCGCGCACGTTCTCGCAGTTGTGCGAAAAGTAGATGTCTGCACACGACTCGCAGGAGTCGCACTCGAAGCAGCGCGCGAGGCGCTGCGAGTTATACGTGTTTATGCAGAACGAGGAATTGTGGGTCATGTACGAGCCGAAGACTGCCTCATCGTTGAGCGTCCAGAAGCAATACGCGCATTTCTTGGCCTGGATGTGCGCGGATATTTCGTAGCCGTCGGTTGCATTTATCACCACGGCTGATTTTGCAACGTTGCTTATCTTGCCAACGTCTTTTTCCAGGTTGAAATATGCTATAGGGTGGAGCAGCCCGGTGAGGATTCCCTCGTCAATGGCGAGCCTTTCAACGTTCGCCTCGCCTATGCCGTGCCTGCCTATTTCCCTTATCTCGTCCTCGGTTGCCATCCTGCCGTTGAGCCTGTAAAGCTTGAGCAGGTTGGAACGGTAGCCGCCGATTGTGACATCGGCGCCGGTCAGGCACGACTTGATGGTGGGATTGTCGGGCACGTGCTTCTGCAGGAAGCCCGAGCAATCCTGCATGGAGAGCTTTTTCCCCAGCAGAAGCGAGGTGGTCGCCGCGAAAGCGTCGCTGATTGGCTTGAAGGTGAAGGGGCGCGGCTTTGCGGGCTTGAAGCGGATGCCAAGCTCGTTCGGCGGGTATTTCGAGGACATCTCCACTATCTTGAGGAGCGAGAATATGCGCTTGTCCCTGCGCAGCTTTTCCGCGATTTCGGAAAGGAGCTTCTTCTTGATGGCGGCGTATTTTTCGCGCGGAAGCTGCGTGTTGCCCATGCAGTGCGACTTGTTTTCCACCCCGAAGCAGAACATGCACTCCCTTGCGTTGATGGTCTTGGCGCAGAAGTAGCAGTCGGACAGGTCGTTTGCCATGTGGCACTCGAAGCAGCGCGTGAGGTTGCTCCCGCTGCTTTTCACGAAGAACCTGCCAAGCGTCGAGCCGTTCCCCCCGAAGCAGTATTCAGTCTCCTCCTCCCAGCGGGAATACGCCCCGTATTTCGATTTGCTCACCATCTCCGAGCAGAGCACGTAGTGGCTGTCCAGCACCCCGGTGCTGGCCTCCACGCAAGAGGAGTTGCCAAGCACCACGTTGCCAGTATAGGCCATCCTTTCCTGCGCCGCCTGCACCAGGCTGTCAATGTCTTTGAGGTCATCAAGCGGGATGGGGGAAAACTTCTTCCCGAAATCAACTTCATCAAAGGAAAGGAAGCGCGCCTTGGGGGAGTAATCGTCCATCGTTATTGCTATGGGTTTGCCTGAAAGCGAGGAATGCTCCGAGCGGGTGGCATAGTCGTATTCCCTGAGCCACTCGGCGAACGGGGCAAGCCCGCCCACTTCCTCGCCGAAAAGCACCCTGCAGGTTGAGCGCCATGCCTTGTCAAGTGCCTGGTAGGTGGAAGATGCCAAATCATGCACCCGCTAATCCTTCCTCCTTTTGTGCGCTTCCTTGCGCTTGCCCATGCCTGTTGGCTTGTCGCGCTCCGCCATCCTCTCAAGCTCGTCTAGCACCTCGCGCAGCGCGACTTCTATCCTGAAGCCTGATGAAGAAGCATTGTAGGACTTGCGTGCCATGTCCAGCCGCGCGCGGATGGCAAAACCTGAGCCCTCGTTTTTCACGTGGAATGCGAGCGAGCGGACAGACGCGCTCTTGCCAAGCCGCGTGAGCAGCTTTTCTCCCGCTCCGGAGATTTGGGAGGCGTATTCGCGCTTGTCGTGCGATAAACCGGAGATGAACACGCGCGCAGCGCCGCCCTCATTCACCAGCGCGGCATGCAGTATGTCCTTGCCAGTCACGATGCCGTGCGGGTAGCCGCCGTCCTGCACTATGAGGGCTGCAACACGCGAGTCAAGCATCTTCTTCACTGCTGAGGCGAGCGAGTCGCTCTCGCCGATTGTTTCCACCTGCTTTTTCACGTATGATGAGATTGATGTGGCATCCATGCTTGTTTTCTCGCCGCCGCGGTAGAACGGGCTGCTTTCCATCCGGCCTGAAAGCGACGTGGCAAGGTCGAATACTGAGAGGATGCCCGCAATCTTGCCGTCTTTTGTCACCACGACCCTGCGGATGTTGTTGCGCCGCATCTCGCTTCTGGCCTGCCCTATGGACGAGCCGATGTCAAGCGTGTGCACCGGGGTGGTCATCACTTCTGACACGCGCTTCTTTGTGAGCATTTTCTCGCCAAGAAGCTCGCGGAAGAGCGTATGGCGCGTGATTGCGCCTTGCACCTTGCCCTTGTCAATCACCGCAATTGCCTTGAAGCGCCCTGCGAAAAATGCGTTGCATGCGTCCATCACCGTGCTTTCAGGGGAAAGCGAGGGCGCGCGCTCTGCAAGCGAGGCGCATTTTTCCTTGGCGGGGTTTGTGTGCGAGCGTATTGCACGCTCGTCGATTATGCCGAAGTACTTGCCGTCCCTTGTGATAACCACAGGAAGCCCGGTGCGGGAAATCTCGTTTATCGCGCGCGAAACCGGCTCTGATGCGTCAAGAATGCTGGGCTTTTCAATATCCATAGATGCCACCTCATAAATTTAGTTATTGGAAATCGCGCGCAATAAATAAAAAAGCGCCACATTGCGCTTTTTTAGCAGTTGTGCTTCAGCACAACTTCAATATATAGCATCCGTTCCATGCGCGCGTCAAGAAGGAAGGCTTGCCTTTTCCTGCTGCACCTGCGCCAAGGTGTCGGCATAGCCCCCCCAGCCGTTGTCATTGTAGATGTAAAGGTCCGAGTCCGAGATTACTAGCCATATCTTGCCACCCATGTTCTTGCACCCCTGGTGGGTACAGATGGAAAGCGACTCGCCTATCCTGCCTAAGTACCTGCCGCTTTGCGGCTCGAAAACCTCTGCACCCTGCAGGAAGGGCACCTGCGAGCTTTCATTCACTTTCACTCCGGTGAGGGCAACTGTGCAATGCCCTGCTGCGGGAGTTACGCTGTAGCAGATGACATAGGAGTTGGAAAGCGAGCCCATGGGGGCTGCCTTTGCCTTGCTGTACACCCAGTAAGGCTCGTTGCCGCTGTCTGATGCTTCCTTGGGATAGACGCGGAACTCGCCGCTTTCGGCCGGCTGCCAGGCGGTTGCAATGAGGCCGCTGTCCTCCTCGCGCATTGAGTTGAGCACTGCCTTGAAAAGCAGTGAATAGTCCTCGCAGTCGCCCCAGCCAAGGTCGATTGTCTCCTTCAATGACTGCAGGTGGTCCTCGCTGCCAGCCGCAATGTCCTCGCGGTAGTGGATGGCAAACGCGGTGTTTTCCATGAGATGAGAGATGCACGCAAAGTTAAGGCTGCCCTTGTCAACGCAGTCGGATGAGATGCGAGACATGAAGATGTCGCCTGCCCAGCTGTAGCCAGAGGGCATGTAGGCATTGCCGCGGAACCACGACATGGAATCGTTTATGCTGCTCTCAAGCTTGGAGAGGTTGGATGTGATTTCTGAGACATACTGCTGCTGGCTTGCAAGGCTTTGCTTGCTTTCCTCAAGCTGGAGGTTTGCCTCTGCAAGCTGCGCCAGAGTGAGGGCGAGGCCGGCATTTGCCTCATCAAGTGCCGCATTGGCGTCGCGCAGCTGCTTTTGAGCCACAAGGTAGCGGGAGTTCATTTCGTTGTAGTCTTTCTGCATCTGGATGAGCTTCTGCGAGGTGGAGACATTGAGGGCGTCCAGCTTTTCCTCAAGGGCGGTGTTGATGCTGAAAAGATAGGCTGCGAAAACCATGAATGCAAGAAGGAAAACCAGCGCCACCGCCACTGTGACCTTGTCCTTGTCCATGCGCCTGAATTGCCAGACAATGGTTAAAAACCTCACTCGCCGCCCTTTGCCCTGGCGGGCTTTTCCTTGCGGAGCAGTATGGAAAAGGCAGAGGCTGCGCGCAGCACGTTCACCGCAAGCGCATAGAGGAGCGGGATTATGGGCACGAGAAGGACGAGGGTGGCAAGCACGGACAGCGCGAGCGTGACTTCGTTGCCTGCCTGGTAAAGCGGGCAGTCCTTGAAGAACTGGATGGGGATGAGCGCAAGCAATGCGCAAGCCACGCTTGGCAGGAAAAGCCTCAGCACGGAAGGCGCAAGTATCACGAGCATGGAAACCACGTTGGAGGCGCGCCCCTCATTATCCTGCGAGGTGAGCGCGCGGTAGAGGAAGTAAAGCGAGAAAATGGCGGACATTATCAAAAAGTCAAGGGTGACCAACGAGAAATTGCCGCCGCTTGACCAGAAGGAAAGGGAGGAGGCAAGCACCAGCACTGCCGCCGCGCCGATTGCCGTCCAGTAGCCCTTCATCCCGTCGAAGATGGGCGCAAGCACAATGTGCATGCTCAGATCAAGCGACTGTAGCGCTGAGAGCCTGTCGTGGAAGAATGCGTGGAGCGTTAGCGCGCCCGCCGCAATGCACAGGGCAAGGGGCACCAGCAAAAGGTAGGCTGCCATTGTGATTATTGTCTGCTGCGGCGGCACCCAGGCGCCGGAGGATGCGTAGAGGATGAGGGAAATCGTGCAGAGGAAAACGTATGCGAACGGCGCGAGGGCCACCTCGCGCTTTGTGATTTTGCTGCCTGCTTTTGATAGGAAATCGGCTATCTTGCCTGCCGCAAAGATGTAGCATGCGACTATTGCAAGGATGAGAAGGTCCTTGTACTGCGCTGCGGGCGTCAGGTCCATAGTGGTTTCACCAATCGTAAGTTTAAATTCCTATTTCCATCCCGTCCTTTGCCGCGACTGTGCGCGGGAAGATTTTGCGCGCGGCCTTTTGCGCTGTTCTGCGGATGGCAAGGCCATTGGGTTGTTTCGCGTCAAAGTGCGTGAGGATGAGCCTTTTCACCCCTGCGGCTGCTGCTTCGCGCGCAGCCGCTTCGGGCGAGAGGTGGGGCCATATGGGCATTGTTTTTGCCCCGGGCGGAAGGGTGCATTCTGTTATCAGCAAATCTGCGCCTGCTGCAAGCCTGCCGAAGTTTTTGCAATGGCCAGTGTCCGTGCAGTAGGCAATTTGCTTTCCTTCCAGGGAAAATCGGAAGCCAAAGCACGGGTCCGCGTGGTCAAGCGGCAGCGCGCGCACGCCGTAGGGCAGGCGGTTTTCGCCTGTGCTAAAGGAGTGCAGTGTGATTTTTGCGAACTGCTCTTCTGCTGATGCAGTGTATGGGTGGGCAAGCAGCCTGCGAAGCGCGGGAATGTAGCTTTTGTGCGCAAATATCCTGATTCGCATGCCGCGCGGCATGAGCGGCAGCGTGTGCAGCCCGCCTGCGTGGTCAAGGTGCAGGTGCGACAGGAATATGTCTGCCCGGCGCATGCCAAGCCGCTTCATCAGCGGGTAGAGCTTGGCAATCCCGTCGCCGGCGTCAAGCACTATGAGCCTGTCGCGAAGCGCAATTGCTGCGCACACCGTGTTGCCTGTTTTTGTGGAAAACCAGCCGTTTGTGCCAAGGAAGAAGAGCTTCATTTTTTCACCTTGAGGGAAGGGAGCGCCAGCACGGAGTGCTGGCGCGTTTTCGAGCCTGCGGCTCGAAACCCGAGCGTGTCTCGAATGATGGGGGAGCCATGCGAGGGAAGGTTGATTCTCATGCCGTCGCTTGCCGCAATGGTGCGCACTTCGCTTTGCATTTCTATTTTCTTTGCCTCGCGGTCAGGCCCTGACTTTATGAGCGACCTGCCCATGTGGTTGAGCACGCAAAGCCGAGGCGAGCACTCGCGCGCCAGGCGCGCGGTTGTTGCGCTGTAAAGATGGCCGCCTATTGAGTTGCGTTTGGGCTTGAGGTCGTTTGCTATCAGAATGTCGCAGCCCCGGAAATGCTGCGAAAGGGCGGGAAAGTATTCAGTGTCGGACGTGTAGCCAATGCGGCAGCCATCCATTGAGAGCACAAAGCCAAAGCCAGTTGCATCTTCATGGCGGACTGGCGTGGGCGTAAGAGTGGCCTTGCCTAGCTTGATTGGCTTTCCCTGCCTTGCCACTTCTGTGCGCGAGAGCTTGTTGATGAAGTAGGAGGAAATGCCGCGCTCGTTGTATTCGTCGCCCACCAGCACGCTTTTCGATGAGACAATGATTCCCCGCTTCCTGTCCGGGAAGCAGTTTATTGCCTCGAGCATGAGGCCTGCGTCGTTCATGTGGTCTATGTGGTTGTGCGTTGCCACCACCACGTTGGTTTTCGTGGCGTCGATTCCGAATTCCTTGCAGGCAACAAGCGCGCCAGGCCCCGGGTCGATGTGAAGCCGCAGCGAACCGCTTATGTAAAAGCCGCCTGTCCTGCGAAGCTGGTCAATGAGGTTGAACCTGCCGCCGCCGGTTCCAATGAATGTTATTTCCATTTTTGCACCTTTATCTTTTGAATATTGAGAATATAAGGACTATGGACAGGAGGGAAATTGCAAGGGCGCATCCCTGCGGCTGCCCGGCTGCTGAAAATACGTCGGGCTGCGAGACCGTGATTTCCTGGCTGGACGAGTATTCATTGCCGGCAGAGTCGCGCCAGGAAAGCAAAAGCGCGTGCTCGCCAAAGGGAAGCTCAAGCGTGAGCGGCCCGCCGGCAGGGTAAGGGGCGCCGTTTACTGACACGGTTGGGGAAACCGGGGAGCTTATCTGAACAAATGAAATCGTGGTGTAAAGCGTGCCGTTTGAGTAGGTGCTTTGCGCCTTGTCAAGCATGAGCGAGGGGGAGGCGAGCACGTCTGATAGGCTGCTTTCCCAGTCCTGCGAGCCTGACGAGGCTGCAGACAGGCTTGCTGATTGCGGGCCAGGCAATAATGGCGTGAAGCTAAACTCGAATGCTGCTGGCTCGGAAAGCTGGCTTATAACCTGCTCTGCGTGCGTGCCGAATGAGAAGTCCAGCGTGACTTCTGCCGGGTAGCTTGATGCCGAGACGTTGGCATGCGCGAATGAGGGCTTGCCCGCCACGAGTGCTAAGGGGACTGTGAAGCTGTCAATGGAAACGCTTGGCTTGCTGCTGCCAGAGGAATAGCCAAGCAGCGCGCGGCCCCCGCCCTCTGCGGCAACGTAGACTGGCACGCTGCCTATTGCAGCTGACGTGAATGCAATCTCAGATGCTGCGCTGGCTGCCGTTCCGCGGTAGACGCCGTCAGGAAGCACTGCCACGAATTCATTTCCGCGCCGCTGCCGTGGGACCTTGATGAAAACGCTGTTTTCCTCCCCTGGCGCAATATTGGTTTTCTGCAGGCTTGCCTCAAACGCAGGCAGGTCCTGCTCAAACTGGTTCACCCTTATTGCAAGCGTGCGCTGCTCAAGATAGGGCGAATTCAATGTGAGCGGGCAGGAGTAGATGTAGTTTTTGGCAAGCGAGGAGGATGCATTGATTTCCCAAACAAGCGTTGATGTCTTGCCGGGCTGTAAAATGAGGTATTTTTCGCCCTCGTCAAGCTCCACGCTTTTTGTCCCGACGCAGCCCTTGAGCGAAACGGGTATTACGCGGTAGTCAGAGCCCTGGATTGCAAGGTATGCGATTGTGCTTCCCCCGAACGGGAGAGTGGTTTCCGCTGCTTCAAGCTCAAAGCCTGATTCCGGCTCCAAATAGCCTGCCGAAAGAGTGTCGATGTTGCCTGCCACTGCGCCGCTTTTCTGCCCTGTGTCCCAGGTAAGCTTCACGCCCTGCTTGGACACCGAGGCAGAGAGCATGTCGCGGTCTGAAAACTCCGCTGTCTTTGTCTCCTCGATGTGCATTGCGTCAAGCGCGCCGGCCTCGAACCACGTGGGGTCCACAGGCACCCATTTGCCTATGTATGCCTCTGCCCATGCATGCCCCATCCAGTCATCGTACTTGTCGCTGTAGACATAGCCTGAGACGTAGCGCACGGGTATGCCTATTGAACGGGCAAGGGCTGCAAAAAGCGTGGCGTATTCCGTGCACACCCCACGCATATTTTGCTTCACCCAAAGCGCGTCATTTTCCTGCCCCACCATGGACTCGTCGTATTTCATGTTCCGGTTGACGTAAATTGCCAAAAGCGCGACTTTCTCAAAAGGAGACTGGACCCCACCGGTTACCTGCAGGGCAAGCGCGCGCATGCCTGCATCGCCGGACTGCGTGCGGGATGTTGCAGAGGAGTATTTTGCGTAGCCGGACGGTACGCTGTAGCTGCCAGGAAGCGACTGGGTGGTGCGCGCAACCGACTGCACGCTGATTGTCTTGGAGTAGGTGAATGGGTTGGATGGGCTGGCGGAGAATATGGCGAGGTAGCCGTTGCCGTCGGAATCGAAAAGTATCTGCTCGCCTGCTTCCACTATCTGGTAAGCCTCTGACGAGGGCACGGAGATGTTCATGTGCAAGTCGTGCATTGAGCCGCCCATTGCCGTTACCGTTCCCTGCGCAAGCACCTGTGCCGAAAGCGACGTGGCAAGCTGCGGCGCCTCCTGCGCTGCAGCGGCGGCAATAAGGAGCAGAAGGATTGCAAGCACGCTAATCGGCTTGAGCATGACGGGGCTGCGAAGGGGATTTTAATAATGGTTGCGCCGGGCGATACCACCGGCATGGAGGTCTGCGCAGGTTTATTAATCGCCAAATGCGCAAATTTTCGATAAAGATGACGGGAAAGAGATGGCTTGTCACAAAGCATGCAAATGAGAAGATCCTGGAAAGGAGAATACCGGTAGGCACTGTAAGAAATGCTGTTGAGAAGGGCGTGCAAATAGAAGACAAGGCATCTGGCGCCATGCTGCATGTTTATAAAGAGAGGGCGGGCAAATTTTATACCGTTGTAGCAGAGGAAAAGGGGACTGTGATAACGATAATCACTTGCTATGAATCAAGCTGGTGGCAGGTCGGGCAATACAGGCTGGTGAAGAAAAATGAGCGCGCTAAGATGCAATAAATGCAAAGGCACCATGAAGAAATTCACTGGGGTGGAGAAGATGTACCTCAACAAGTACATCATTCCGGACTCAACGGTCTTCATATGCAAAAAATGCGGTGAGGAAGTGGTTGAGCTTGAAGAGTGCGAGAGGATACAGAAAAAAATCGCCGCGATTGAGAAGAAGGCGAAAATCCCCGCAGTGCACCAGATGATGGCGAAAGTGAAGTACTTTGTTCTGTGAGAAAATGAAAGTGAAAAAAAGCTACTTGGGAAAGCTGAAGAAGCTGCACAAAGGAAAATTTGTCCGAGTGGAAAATTTCGCCGCGTTCTACAAGTCGTCAGGCACGTAGAGCATCTTGTCTATCTTCGAGTAGGTGAAAAACGCGAGCGTCGCCTTGGCGAAGCTCGACGGAGAGGCAAAACAAACTTAAGCCAAAAACTTCTTCTTCTCTATCTTTTCGCGCAGGTAGTCGCCCACGAAGCTGAGGCGCGGCCCCTGGAGCGCGTCCTGCTCTATCTTCTTTTTCGTCTTCAGCACGGTCTTGAGCTCCTCCACCCAGTCCTTGTGGCAGGAGATCCATTCATAGGAAAGCATTTCCTCCGCGCGCTTGATGTCCACGTCCTTTGCCTTTATGGTGAGCTGGTTGAGGAAGTCATAGTCCTTGATGTCCCGCATTGTCACGCCAACGAATCGCGCCTCGGGCGTTGCGATGTCGCTTCCCAGGTAGGCAAGGTTCATGCTGCCTGTCTTTATCGCCCAGTAGATGTACCAGCCCCACGCGTCACAGTCAGTGTTGTGCAGCAGGAGGGGACCCACGCCGCCGACAAACGTGTGGGTGGGGGCAACCTCTATATCGTAGACAAAGCCGTCGCTTGCCTTTACCTCTGCCACTTCCTTTACAGGGATGAGCGCTATTCCGTTCTGCGCAAGCCTTCTGAGTGTTTCGAGCTTTTCCATTGTGTCGCCGCCGCTGCCAGAAACAGCCATTTTCCACACACGATCGCCGCGCACAAGTCCGCTGGACACTTCACCGCGCTTCTGTGCGCGCGAAAGCGATTTGAAAACCGTGATGAATTTCAGCCTGGTGAGCAGGCATAGTTCCTTTGTAGTCGAGCCCGGGTTGCTGCCAAGCGCCTTGAGCACGGCATCCCTTTTCACCACTGGCTCAGCCTGCAGGCGGGACAATATGGCATTCAGCTTGTCAAGCGAGATTGTGCCCTGGCTGAAAGTGCCGGATATGCCCTTGCCGCCCAGGGAGTAAATCATTTTTTGGAATGGCTTGAGGAGGCGCGTGGGGATTGATTTGAAGACGGGCGACTTGAGCGTTTTCCTGTTTAGGTGGCGGGAAATTGATGGCTCGAGGTCCTTTGCAATGCTTTGCAGCTTCTTGAGCGATTCGAGGTTGTAAATCAGCACGTGGTATTGCTTGAGATGGCCTTGCTTTGCTGGCTTTTTTTGCTCAATGGTCGCAAAGCAGCCGAGCTGGAGGAGGAGAAGCACGAGGTCGGAGGCGAGTTTCCTGCTCACCGTGTTCGCCCACAGCCTGCAGCCCTTTGAAGTGATGTGCACGTTCCCGTCGCCCCGGAAGTAGCCGCGCAGGAATTCCATCTTGAGGTCGTTTGGCATGTTGAAGACTATGCTTGGCACCTGCTTCCTGCTCGCACCAGTGCCGCAGCCAAGGATGTCCGCGAACATTATTTCGGCAAGCTTCCCGCCGAATTTTACCTGTGTTTCGCTAGGATGGGGGTGTGCCAGCGATGGGATGCGCCCGAATATTTTCTTTGCTGCGCGCACCACATCCTGTATGTATTCCTTCTCGTGCGTGCCGAAGCTGAATGTCGCCACTGCGCCGCCCGAGCCTTCTGCCACGTAATAGCCAAGAAGCCTTGCAAACTGCGGCGTCAGCCTGATTTTCCTGGGAAGCCTGATTCCTGATTTTCCGAACCTGATGGAGCCGCGCTCTGCCTTTATACTGCCCATGGAACCGCACTTTGCCTTTTGCCCAAGCGCCATGAGGTCTATTTCCCCATTTAGGCTTTCGTTGTTAGGCACCTTGAGGGGCGCAACAAGCAGGTCTCCTTTTTTGAGCTCGCTGGCTTTTTTCGGTACAATCCTGTAGGCGGTTTCGTCAAATACCATCACGCTGTGCGAGCGCGTCACTTTCACTGAATAGCCGCAAGCGCTTTTCACCTCGAAAAGCTTTTCGCCTATCGGGTGGCGCACCACATGAAGCACGCTGCCTGTGGTTGCCGCCCCGCCTGAATCCACCTGCGGCGCCATTTCGCCCGCGGCGGCGCCCTTTTCATAGTGGGGCGTTTTTTTGCTTCCGTTTTTTTCAAACGTTTTCTTGCAGTATTCGCCAATCCTTTCGTTCCGTATCATCCCTTCGGAATCCACAAGCACGATGGGCTCGTCCGCGTCCACGCTGAACACGATGACCGGGAGCTTGCGGCTTGCGAGCTTTCTTATGAGGCGCCTGCAGCCGCGGCTTGCCTGCCCCTTGGGCGTGATGAGTATGCAGTTTTCCTTCCGCCAGAATTTTTCCTCATTAAGGCGCTGCCACATGGCGTCCTTTTCCACTACAAGCACGTAGTCCGCGTCAACCGACTTGAATTCCATTCCATTGTCAACGTCGGAAGGGATCATCCAGCCGCTCCTTCCCTGCTTTGTGCAGTCTATCTCCGTTTCGTCCCCGCCAAACCTGTCCTTGAGGACAAGCGGGCCTGCCACCACGCCTTTCCTGTCCGTGTTCAGGTTGAGGTCCTCGCGCTTCACGTTCAGCGCGACCTCCAGGTCCTCAACGAGGGGGTTGCTCTCGCTTTGTTCCGTGAAAAGCTCCTCGTCAAGGTTTTCGCCGAGCGAAAACTTGAGCTGGTAGTAAAGACCACGAATTGACGTGTGGGCGCCCTCCCTTAGGAATTTCTTGCATTTGGAGGCGATTGCCACTGTCTGCATGAATTTGCGCGCCTGCGCCACGTTTATGAAAGTGCGCTCCTCAGTCTTGTCGCCCAAGCGGATGAACCCCACGCCATTGTCATATACTATATTGCCCTTGCTGCGAAGCGCGGTTGTGAATGTGGGGGAAGTCTCTGAGTCAATCTGCGCAAGCATGTCAAGCCCGAGCTTTTCCAGCTTGCTTGCCACAAACTCGCCACCCTTGCCTGAGTCTGATGAATCCTTGACTTTTGCCATGCGAGAATCACTCTTCCTTTTCATCTTCTTCATCCTCTTCCTTTCCGTTGCCATTCCCATTGCCGTTCCCGTTCTTGCCCTCTTCCTCGTCCTCTATCTGCGTGGAGTACTTGTTTTCAATGAGATGCAGGATTTTTTTCTCAATATCGGCCGCCTTGCCCTTGCCTGCCAGGTCCGGCAGGTCGTGCGAGAGCTGGGAGACATAGCGCAGGATGGCTTTCTTGCGCTCCTTGCGGTCGTGGTCGCGCCTGATGCCGGACAGGTAGGACTGCAGGTTGCGCGCAGCATCCATTATCGCGTTCTTTATCTCCTGCACGATTTCATCGTCGTTTGAGATTGCCTGCTTGCCCGCGGATGTATAGGGGACATATACGCTCGATATGTTCACGAAAATCGAAAGGGGCTCCTCTTCGAAGTTTTTCAGCTTGTAGCGCTTCCAGTCAATCCCCTTCACGGCTTCCGTGATTGCGCAGCCTGAATTGTCGAAAAGCAAGGGCGCGCGGTTGGCATAACGGATGACCTCGGACGACATCAGGTCGCCGGCCGCCTTCTTGCCAGCGCCCCCTCCGTATGCGAGCGCAGCCTCCACCATGAATGGAATGCCTCCTTTGTAGATTTTTGGCGAGCGCTCAGTGACCACCACGAATTGGGGCGCAAGGATGTTGTTGAGCGACTTTTCAATCTGCTCAGAGCCGATTGGCTTCACCGAGTCTGTGGCAGGCGCAATCCATTTTACGTTTTCATCGTGTATTGCCTTGATTATCTTATCAGCTTCCACCCACTGAAGCTCAACCGGCTTTTTGTTGAAGTCAACATCAGGGCAAAGCGCCTTTATCTCGTCCACCTTTGCTGCTGAGAAGCGCGCAAAGCGCTCCTGCAGGAAGGAGGAGACCCGGCGGCACTCGCGCTCGCGGTGGGCAAAGTCAATCAGGTCGTTGGTGGAAATGCCCATTGGGTGGGGCTGCACAATCATTGGCTTGTCAGGTATCTTGTCAGATGAGCGCGGGAATGCATGCGCCTGCCCTTCAGGGTCGTGAAGCGTGATTTGCAGGTGCGGGTTGGCAAGCGCGGTCCTGCGCACGTACTCGTAAACGCCGAAGCTGGACTTGTCGTACTTCACGTCCGCAAACTCGCCCTCGATTTCCAGCCCGTGCCCGAAGTCGCCCTCTTCCTTCACTGCGTTCATTATCTTGGATGAATTGGACTTGAGGTCGATGGATACTTCGCACGATATTTTCCGCTTGTCATAGCGGGAAACCACCTTGACCGGCTTTCCGGTTGTTATCTGCGAGTACATGGTGCAGCCTGATGCGCCTATCCCCTGCTGCCCGCGCTGCTGGCAATAGCGGTGGAACTTTGTGCCTGCAAGCATCTGCCCCAGCGCTTTTCCAATGTGCTTTTCAGGGATGCCAGGCCCGTTGTCCTCTGCAATCACCTTGTAGCGCTCCTTGTCGATTTCCTGCACGGTTATCTCTATTTCGGGCAAGATGCCTGCCTCCTCCGTTGCGTCTAAGGAGTTTGTCACATACTCGTGCACGATTGTGGTGAGCGAGCGCGTCTTTCCCGAGAAGCCGAGCATCTGCTGGTTCTTCTTGAAAAACTCCGCGACCGAGTGCTCGCGGAACTCGGTGAAAATCTTTTCAGTTGACGTCTGTGCCATCTAACCACTTGGAACCTTCAGTTGAACTGGTCGCAAGGAATACGAGGCGGGATTTAATATTGCTTACGGTCTCCACGACGAAGCATACCGCTGCGCAAGGGGCTTTGCGAAGATGATGAGCACCCAGGAAAGCTCGGCAAAAAATGGGCTGAAAAGCGCGATGGGGATGGAGAGCACGAAAATCCCGGTTGCGGAAAGGCTGCGCACTGCAATGCTCCTGATTTCAGCAGGGGAAACGCCTGCGCCGAGGTGTTGGCGCCTTGCTGCATAAAGCCACATCCAGGCCAGGAGCAGCCCGGCCACTATCATGAATGATGCGTAGAGAATGGCTGCCACGCTGGTGTGGCCATAGTCGCCAAGCACCGCAGTCGGGAAAGGCAGCAGGGAAATCACAAAAAGGTAGGCGAGGTTCATCCATAACAGCTTGTCGTCCAGCCTGCGGATGCGCTCAAACATGTGGTGGTGCGCTATCCAGAAATTGGCAATCACCCAGAAGCTGAGCACGTAAATGAAAAACGTTGGGAGAAGGGTGGCCATCCAGGAAATGATCTGCGCGGAGTTCATGTCGCCCGGCACGTCAGGCACCTTGATGCTGAATGCAAGCAGGGTGATGGCAAACGCGAATATCGCGTCGGAAAAGGCGATCATGCGCTCCGGAGTGCGATCAGGTTCGTTGCAACGAACCTGATGTCCATTTTTTGCCTCGGCAAAAATAGGACGTTCTTTTCCCTTTTGCGCCATTCTTGCACCTCAAAACAGCTTCCTTAATTCCGCTTCCTTTATCCTGCGGCGGC
>Ga0268276_1001351_pt1 | contig 24516 bp, 17 predicted proteins | sample saktaG_4_FD_190145 | JGI IMG/M metagenome (GOLD analysis project Ga0268276, IMG submission 190145) | Saline water microbial communities from Sakinaw Lake, British Columbia, Canada - sak_2010_1_5_45m | ecosystem: Environmental > Aquatic > Non-marine Saline and Alkaline > Saline ... | reverse complement strand
TTGCTTGCTTTCTCATATGATTGCGAACGTCATCTGGCTGTTTTCTTAAATCTGTTTCTTTCATGCTTATAAGATAACATTTATAACCTTATATCACACAATATTTATCCGCCGCGTTAATAGTAAGATGATACCCCGCAGCTTGCTAGGGTTGGGAGTATCATTTTAAAAAAATCCTGCATATAGGATTTCTGCAACCAAAACATTCCTTTTGTATCAATTGGTACAGACGCTAATTTATGGGGGTAGAAAATTTGAAAATGGGAGAATACTATGTCTGAATATACATACGATTTGATCGTTATCGGCGCCGGCCCCGGTGGCTATGTAGCTGCAATCCGGGCGTCCCAACTTGGTTTGAAGACAGCTGTAATCGAAAAAGACAATCCCGGCGGCGTCTGCCTGAACTGGGGCTGCATACCGTCAAAATCTCTGATTAGCCAGGCGCAGAAATATTCCTATCTGGATGATCTGAAGAAAATGGGTGTGGAGTTTAATACGGATAATTTTGTCTATGCCAATGTCTATAAGAAATCCCGAATAGCCGCGACAAAATTATCAAAAGGCGTGGAATTCTTACTCAAGAAAAATGAAATAGAATTGATCAGAGGAACCGGAAAAATTACCGGACCGAATAAAGTGACAGTGAATGATGAATCGCATTATTCAGCGGAAAATATTGTGATCGCGACGGGTTCACGTCCGAGAGTAATCAAGGGTTTTGAGTTTGATGAAGAGGATATTCTGTCATCTACCGGTGCGCTAAGTCTGGAAACATTGCCGAAAAGTATTTTAATTCTGGGCGCTGGTGCTATCGGAGTTGAATTTGCCTATATACTGAATGCCTTTGGTGTCGAGGTGCATCTGGTTGAAATGATGGAGCAGATTTTACCGCTGGAAGATACTGAGACTGCTGCTGTTGTTGCCAAATCCTTCAAACGGAAAAAGATTAAAATGTATACATCCACTCTGGCTGGACGCTATGAAAAGACCGGAGATGGCTATACGGTATTTCTGAAAGAAGGAGAAACCGAAAGCAATATAACAGTTGAAAAAATTCTGGTTGCGGTTGGCCGGACACCGAATTCCGAAGACCTCGGACTGGAAGAATTGGCAATCAAAACAGAACGCGGATTTATTGAAGTTGGTGATTATTATCAGACGAGTGTTCCGTCGGTTTTTGCCATTGGTGATGTAATCAATTCACCGTTGCTGGCGCATGTGGCTTCTAAAGAAGGTGAAATTGCAGTGGAATTTATGGTCGGGCATCAGCCGGAAGCGAAAATCGATCCCATGACCATTCCGGGCGTGACTTATTGTGAACCACAGGTTGCCAGTTTCGGATTAACCGAAAAGAAAGCAACAGAGCAGGGTATAACTTTTGGCAAATATGTATTTCCCTATCGTGGCGCCGGTAAATCGGTGGCGATAGATGAATCGGAAGGCCTGGTCAAGATTCTGTTTAATCCCGAGACTAAAGAGATACTTGGGGCGCATATCGTTGGCAAGGATGCCACGGAGTTGATTCATGAAATTCTCTTAGCCAAAAAAGCCGAACTGCTGCCCGCGGATATTGCTAAAACTATCCACGCACACCCAACATTGTCGGAAGCAGTTATGGAAGCCGCCCGGGGTATAGAAGGCTGGGCAATCCACGTTTAGCCGGTTCGACTGAGTTGAATTAATTTCAATATTCTGTGAAAAACACTGATTGAGTGTTTCCCATCTGCATTGTATATTTCAGTAATGACACAATTGAAGGAAATTCTATGAAAATTCTGGTGACGGGCGGAGCAGGATATATCGGAAGCCATACCTGCGTGCAACTCCTTGAAAACGGGATGGATGTTGTTGTGATCGACAACCTGTCTAATAGTAGCGAAGAATCGCTGAAAAGAGTACAGGAAATCACTGGAAGATCGTTGGAATTTCATAAGATTGATTTACTCGAAAGAGCCTGGCTGGATGCGCTGTTTCGTGATCATCAATTCGATGCCGTGATTCACTTTGCCGGATTGAAAGCAGTCGGTGAATCCGTGCAAATTCCCTTGAAGTATTACCGCAATAATATAACCGGTACAATTAATCTCTGTGAAGCGATGGCAAACCATGATGTAAAGACAATCGTTTTCAGTTCGTCGGCGACTGTTTATGGTGAACCAGAACAGGTCCCAATAACAGAAGAGTTTCCAACGTCCGCATATAATCCCTATGGAAGAACCAAACTGTTTATCGAAGAGATATTGAAGGATCTTTACGTTTCTGATAAAAGATGGAATATTGTTCTCCTGCGCTACTTCAATCCTGTTGGTGCCCATAAAAGCGGTAAAATCGGTGAAGATCCCAAAGGAATCCCCAACAACCTGATGCCCTTTATCAGTCAGGTGGCAGTGGGGAAGCTGAAGGAACTTTCAGTATTTGGGAATGATTATCCGACTTCCGACGGAACAGGTGTTCGGGATTACATTCATGTGGTCGATCTTGCCAATGGTCATGTCAAGGCGTTGGAAAAATTGGTTGGTAAAACCGGTGTTCACACTTATAACCTTGGAACGGGAAGAGGGTATAGTGTGCTGGAAATAATAAAGGCGTTTGAAAAAGCGTCAAGGCGAAAAATCAACTATAATATTACCGATCGCAGGCCTGGTGACATCGCCGAATGTTATGCTGATTCTGATAAAGCGCACCGGGAATTAAACTGGAAAACAGAACGCGGAATTGACGAGATGTGTACAGATACGTGGCATTGGCAATCCATGCACCCAAAGGGCTACGAATAAATCCATATTTTGTCAAAATTGACAAACCGCTCACATATCGAATACATTGGAAAAATATCATCAATCAAATCCACAGAGATTAACTCTCAAGATAATTATCATTCCTTTTAACTTGTTGCTTGAATTTGTGGGTCCCCGGGGATTTGAACCCCGACGGATTATGAGTCCTACGTGCTCCCGTCGTGAAAAAACAAAGTGTATCCTGTTATTATCCAGTTTTTATATGTCTTAAACTGTTTTCAGGCTTCAATTTTTTATCCAGTAATTTCCCCGTTTGTGAGCTGTGAGTTGAATGGTTGGCATGAATCCAGCGACTTCGGGGCACATATAGGGTGCACCGGCATAATAGGGGCCCGGTTCCACATTCCGCAGCCAGGAATACATGTGGTCTTCCAAATATTTTTTGGTCCCAAAGGCATCATACTCGATACCGTCAAATTGGTTACAAATCCGTTTCGCCTACTCCAGACGATGAGCCGCTTCCCGCTGACTGTCATGAACGATAATATGAACAAACGCCTCGCCCTCAACATCTTTCGGTTTAGGACCAGCAAACAGGGCTACCACAAATATCGCCGCATCTTCTTTTTGAATCTCATTGACCGCCTTTATATAATCTTCAAATGCGAAAAATGGAAAATGCTCAAGTTCTGGAATTTTCCGGATCCGATATGTAATTTCCGTAATGATTCCCAGCGTGTCATAAAGTAGAGACGTTGCATGCAACGTCTCTTTATCAGAAATTTACAAACGCTATTGAATTCCGTATCCGTATCTATTAACTTCTTCAGCAGAATGAATAGGAAAACCACCAAATCAGAGGAGAAACAATGGATCTGAAAGCAACTCTTAAGCAATATTTCAACGATCATTCCGATGACATTCGTCAGCGTGTGATTGATTTGACCATCGAAATGTGTAAACATAAAACCGTCAACGTGGTTTCGGAAAAACTGCCTGAACATCCCTATCTGAAAATCCGGGGTGAAGAGTGGCGGGTCGCCGAGATCGTCAAACGTGAACTGGATAAAATGGGCATTCCGTACGAAGAGTTTGCCCGGATGGAAGGCCGTCCCAACGTGATTGGTAAAATCGGCAAAGACGCCAACGGTAAACGCCTGCTCATGCCGGCCCATATGGATATCGTACCTGCCGGCGAAGGCTGGGACACCGACCCCTATGATGTCATTGAAAAAGACGGGATGCTGATCGGTCGCGGAACCCTGGACAATAAAGGTCCCCTGGCTTCGATTATGGCTGCCGTCGACGTACTGAAGAAATTAAATATCGATAAGGAATTGAATGGGCAGCTGATGATTGCTGCACTGTCCGATGAAGAGGCAATGGACCCCGACGGAATCGATTACGGTATCGGTTACCTGATGGAAGAAAACCTGATCGCCCCGACCTATTCGATTATTCCGGACATTGGCGAAAATATGAAGTTCATCGACATTGCCGAAAAAGGGCGGACAGTTTTTAAAATTATTGCGATTGGGAAACAGGCACATGGCTCGACACCGGAACGTGGCATCAATGCCATCTATATGATGGCCAAAATGGTCAACGAGATTGAAAAACTGAAGTTTGATTATCAAGTTCATCCGGTGTTGGGGCATCCATCACTGAACCTTGGTGAAATTCAAGGTGGCGCTGCGCCGAATATCGTTCCCGGGACCTGTATGATTTACATCGACATCCGCTCGTTACCAGGCATGACAAAGGACGGAGTCATTGCTCAGTTACAGGATTGTGCCGACAAGGTCAAAAATGGAAAATTTGAAATCAAACTGATGGCCTGGAGCGAACCCCATGCAATCAGTCCGGAAAATGAGCTGGTGGACGCCATTCAGGCTAATGCCAAAGAAATCCTCGGGTTTGTTCCGGTGACTGGTGGACAGGGTGGTGGAACGTATGCCAAAACCCTGAACCTGAAAGGCGTGATGGCGGTAGGTTGGGGGCCCGGTGACGATAATGCCTTCCATGTTGCCAACGAGTACGTGGAGATTCAGCAGCTGGTTGATTTTGCCCTGCTGACTTGTCTCTGTGCCGTTGATCTCTTGAAATAGTATTTTATGGTAAATAAATCTAGCCTTGCGAAGGTGAGTCTGTTGTGTGAAGTATCACGTAGCAGGAAACCTTCGCAAGGTTTTTTATTTACACCTATCAGGTATTGGATTCGGAACTCTTCAGCTTCTCGTTGATTAACTGCTCGATCTCTTTCAGTTTTCCCAGCGGGACCGAGTTCATGGTCTTGATAATCCGAATCTTATATTTCTAATTTTGAATATCTTTATTAACGATACTTTTTGAATAATATTCTGATTCCACAGATCAATTATTTGAATTGCTTAATTTTTATCTTTTATTGCTAATTTCTCGCTATAATAGTCCGTGAAAGTACCCGGTTGAATCTCCATTCTGAAATGATATCATAAGTAATTTTCAGGTTTTCTTTTTTATGGTACCATTTTTGTGACGGAAAAGATTTTTATACTACATCAGATTTATTATTAAACAGTCAATGATTCCAGCATCTACTTAGAAGCAATATGGTTTGTCGTCAATAAATAAAAATTCGAATACGCGTATAAGTACAGCATCTATATTTTAAATTCTATGGTCATTTTTGAATCAATATTTACCAGTATTATGAAAAAATTGCCCATTACACCAAATAGGTGTAAAGAAAGCGAGTGGAAACATGTACCCCCACGGTTGATTGAGAATGGACAATTAGCTAAATGTTGTGACAAACCAGGCAGGATGGATTTCGCTTATATTCAATTTTGGAAAATGTTAAATCCTCACCGTCGAAAATAAGGAGTTTTCCTTTCAGGGCGGGACTTGCTGTCATTAAATATTTCAGAACTTCACTTGCTTGTATACATCCTATGAACCCCGGGGTAATGCCTGCTACAGGAAAAATTTCTTTAGGTGGAGATTTTGGAAAAAGACATTGTAGACAGGGAGTCTCCGGTGGATAAATAAATGTTACTTGTCCGGTCATTCCCCATATCGCACCATGAATTAACGGGATATTTTTTTTAATACAATAAGCATTGAGTAAATACCGGGTTTTAAAATTATCAAGACAGTCCACTACTATATCAGGCATACCAGTAATTGATTCTATATTCATTTCATTTAGATGATCGGTAAAGGGACTGATATTAATCGTAGGGTTTAATTCTTTTAGAGTTTTTTCTGCTGAGATTGCTTTTAATTCACCAATTCTTGCATCTGTATGTAACACCTGCCTGTTCAGGTTGGATAGTTCAATTTTATCCGAATCGCAGATTCTGATCGTTCCAACTCCCGCCATAGCAAGTTGGATGGACACCATGCTTCCAAGTCCGCCGGCCCCAGCAATGAAGACACATGCTGATTTCAATTTGACCTGGCCTGATTTACCCCAGCCGGAAGTAATCATTTGCCGGTTATATCGTTGTTTATCGTAATCTGTAAGAATCATTTCGTACTCGCAGTCATACTTTGATACCATAATATTTTAGGTTGTTATAGACATCATATATTAAAAATCAGGCGAAGGAAATTGGAAAACAAAAATCAATTTAGCGATAATAAAAAGACTAATCAAGTATCAGAAAATCTTGTAACACGGTCATCGTTGTTCGGGAGCCAAGGGAATTACGATTTCAGGTAAAAAAAAGACTTGACATTCTAAAAATAGTTTAATAAGATGAAGTGTCACCACCATGGGTGATGACTATCTCGGGGAAAATTTTTGGAAATTAAAAAACTTATCGAAATGCTTCTTCGTCTTGGTTTTAATCGCACCGAAGCCAAGGTATATATTGCCCTGCTGGGAGGAGATAGTCTTAAAGCAAGTGAGATTACCGTGCGATCGGGAGTACCGCGTCAGAAGGTTTATGGCGCCTTAAAAAAACTTTCCCATAGCGGATTTTGTATATATAAGCCCGGAAAGATACACCGATATAGCGCAACCGATCCTCAAATTTCGATCAACGATTATATTAAAGCGCAAAAAGAACAGGAAGTATTCCGCGAGGCGACCGCCTTGGAACTTCTAATGAAGCTGGGGCCGATGTTTGAGAAAAGCGAACATCAATTTAATCCGTTTGAGTTTATCGAGATCGTCAAAGGGAAAAATCAAATTGAGAGACGAATAATTCAACTGGAAGATGAGATCGAAACGGAATTTCTTGGGTTTATCAAAGTTCCCTACGTTAAACCTCCACCTAAAATCCCGATTAAAAAAATATCTGAAAAAAAACTACGCATGCGTTGCATTTATGAAATCGACAAGTGGAATGAGGCAGAGTTTCTGGAAAATCAGATCAGGCAAGGGATTGAAGCGCGATTTGTTGAAAAATTACCGATGAAACTGGCTATTTACGATAGTAGATCAGTTATGCTTGATTTTCAACTTCCTACTGATACGCCAACATATACTATTGTAGTTATTGAACATCCATATTTTGCTCAACTTATGAAAATTGCTTTTAATTCTGTCTGGGAGGAGTCCATACCTTTGATCGATAGAAAAGAATTGATTGATTTTAATAAATAATCCGAATGATAATATATTTTAGGCAAAGATTATTTTTTTAATAACGGGAACAGAAGGTTTTGTGAGTGTCTATATAAAAATTAGTAGAGGAAGGAGGTCGGGTAAATATTTTGCGATTGATTTCTTATAGAAAATTTAAATCACAATTAATTTGGGAGGTTAAAAATGACTAAGAAGATTGTTATTGGATTTTTACTTGTCGTATGGATGACGTCATTCGTATTGGCACAGATTACTCCGTCAGTCGTAACCAACAATGATTATCGTTTAGGGATGCGCTATTCGGAATGTCGCAACAGTGCGCGTTCGTCGGATGGTACTATAGCGGTAGTCTGGGAGACCGACGCTGCATTTAGCAAGGAGATTTACTATTCGATGTATGATGAATTATTAGGTGGTTGGTCGGCTGGAGTACAGTTGAGCAATACGTCTACCGACACCCGTGCGCCGGGACTTGTGGCGGATGATGCGGGCAACTTGTATGCCGAATGGGAAGAGAGTCAGGGTGGAATTTACAGTGTAATGGTATCCAAATACGATGGCAGCAGTTGGTCGACTCCGGTTGAAGTGGATACTTTTTCCAGTACTATCGGGATGGCCAACATCGGCGTATCACCTGACGGTAATATGATAGTAGTTGGTTATCTGTCGGTATGGGGAGAGTCCGGTGATGTTTACGCTGCGATAAGTACGGACGGCGGCGCTAACTGGAGCAATACAAATCTGACGGCAAACTCGATGACGCCGGGTGTACTTGCTCAGAGGTATGCGATTCCGTCGATTGTCGTGACGAACTCCGGGAATGCTCATATGATATGGTACGACGTACCTGATGAACCGGCAGGTTTGGCGACCTGGTGGTCGGAAGTTGTATTGAGCAGTTATGACGGCAGTACGTGGTCTGCACCGACGGTCATTTCGGTAATGGAAGACGGCGCAAATTACACCTGGGATAGTCATGGCGTCATAGCGCTTGATCCCGATGAGAATCTGCACTTTGTATATGCGAGTAATGATACCTCGTGGGAATATTTGTCGGATGGGAAACCCACCGGCGTGGTATATTACCGGAACAATGTCGGCGGCAGTTGGAGTGATCCGATTCGGATCGATGAATCGACGGAGCCGTCGGCATGGGAACCGTGCATTGCGATTGGCCCGAACGGTGGGATTTATGTGACGTATTCACAGTTGGATCCTCTATATCCGACTACACGTAACAGTTACTATGTAACCTCAGCCAATGGCGGAGCGAGTTTTACGGCGCCGGCCAAGGTTAGCAACAATACCTATCCCAGTGCGGAGAATTTTCCTGAGATCAGCATAGGCTCGGTTTGTGACGAGATATCCGGTGTGTTTACTGGCGGCGCTGATATTACCTGGATCGAATATGATACCACCACCGCTTATGGTTTCAATGTCATGCATGGAGTTATTCCGAGAGTCGATGTTTTTATTCGCCCGGTTTATCTTCAGACCTCAGTCGTAACCAACAATGATTATCGTTTAGGGATGCGCTATTCGGAATGTCGCAACAGTGCGCGTTCGTCGGATGGTACTATAGCGGTAGTCTGGGAGACCGACGCTGTATTTAGCAAGGAGATTTACTATTCGATGTATGATGAATTATTAGGTGGTTGGTCGGCTGGAGTACAGTTGAGCAATACGTCTACCGACACCCGTGCGCCGGGACTTGTGGCGGATGATGCGGGCAAGCTGTATGCCGAATGGGAAGAGAGTCAGGGTGGAATTTACAGTGTAATGGTTTCCAAATACGATGGCAGCAGTTGGTCGACTCCAGTTGAAGTGGATACTTTTTCCAGTACTATCGGGATGGCCAATATCGGCGTATCACCTGACGGTAATATGATAGTAGTTGGTTATCTGTCGGTATGGGGAGAATCCGGTGATGTTTACGCTGCGATAAGTACGGACGGCGGCGCCAACTGGAGCAATACAAACCTGACCAAAACATCGATGACGCCGGGTACACTTGCTCAGAGATATGCGATTCCGTCGATTGTCGTGACGAACTCGGGGAATGCGCATATGATATGGTACGACGTACCTGATGAACCGGCAGGTTTGGCGACCTGGTGGTCGGAAGTTGTATTGAGCAGTTATGATGGTAGTACATGGTCTGCCCCGGAGGTCATTTCGGTAATGGAAGACGGCGCAAATTACACCTGGGATAGTCACGGCGTCATAGCGCTTGATCCCGATGAGAATCTGCACCTGGTATATGCAAGCAACGATACCTCGTGGGAATATTTGTCGGATGGGAAGCCCACCGGCGTGGTATATTACCGGAACAACGTTGGCGGCAGTTGGAGTAATCCGGTTCGGATAGATAATTCTACGGAACCGTCGGCCTGGGAACCGTGCATTGCAATTGGCCCGAACGGTGGGATTTATGTGACGTATTCACAGTTAGATCCCCAGTATCCGACTACACGCAACAGTTACTATGTGACCTCGGCCAATGGTGGAGCGAGTTTTACGGCACCGGTCAAGGTTAGTAACAATACCTATCCCAGTGCGGAGAATTTTCCTGAGATCAGCATAGGTACGGTACGGGATGCGATTGGGGATGTATTTGCCGGTGGTGCAGATATCACCTGGATCGAATATAATACCACCACCACTTATGGTTTTAATGTCATGCATGGAGTGATTCCGGCACTCACTGATGTGAACGGAGTTGTTAGGTCGGCTTCCGGTAATTTACCGAGCGAATACATTTTATCGCAAAATTATCCCAATCCCTTCAATCCGACGACGACAATCCAATTTGGGATTCCTGAAAAAAGCAATGTAAGCCTGACGATTTACAATATTATGGGCCAGCAAGTCAGAACGCTGGTAAATGATGTACGGAGTGCCAATAATTATTCCGTCGTTTGGGATAGCCGGGATTCCTTTGGCAACCTGGTCTCCAGTGGTGTCTATTTTTACCAATTGCAGACCGATTCACGGATATTGACCAGGAAAATGTTGTTGATAAAATAGAATAAAAACAACAACATTCAACGTTTGGAATTATGATTAATAGTAACAATGCCCGGCTTGACTCAACACGTTCTCACATAAGTGGGCCGGGCATTGTTTTTTTGCATGGTGAATGAAACTGGTGTGCGTATCCGATGTTAGGTTATTCGGATACATATCAGTGTTTGTTGTCGCGTATGTTGCTCAAGTAAATGGGCCTGCCATTGGGATGGACCCAAATTCCATAAGATCGCTTAGTGTTTAACAGGTGAATAAAAATGTTTAAAACTAAAAATGCAACGGTTACACTATTAATTGGATGTTTGCTGAATGCGGTAGCGGTATTTGGTGGAACAACCGGGAAAATTGCCGGAAGAATTATCGATAGAGAAAGCGGTGAACCGCTCGTTGGGGTCAATGTTGTTATCGAAGAAAGCTATCTGGGCGCTTCTTCGGATTCGGATGGCCGCTACTTCATTATTAATATTTCGCCCGGTATCTATTCATTGCAAGTATCTATGATTGGTTATGAGTCGGGAAAAGTTGCCAATGTTCAGGTTTCAGTGGATTTGACGACGAAAATGGACTTTGAATTAAGCGCGACAGTTTTGGATATGGGCGAAAAGGTTGTAGTCATTGCCCAAAAACCGCTTGTTCAAAATGATGCCACAGCCCAGATATCATCGATAGGCGGATCGACAATTGCCGAGAAACTGCCTGTCAGTGACATTAATGATGTCCTGGCGATGCAGGCCGGTTTTAGTAAAGATCAACAGGGAAAACTTCATGTCCGGGGTGGTCGGTACGGAGAGATAACTTATATGGTTGATGGGGTTTATGTTTCCGATCCATTTATCGATCCCTTTTCCAATAAGTTTGCCGGAACTGCTACCAGCAGCGATGCGATGGCGGAATTGCAGGTATTGAGTGGTACTTTTAACGCTGAATATGGAAATTCGATGTCCGGAGTCGTCAATATTGTGACGAAAGAGGGCGGCGATTTCTTTCATGCAAAATTTCAATACGAAAGCCCAGCGCTGAATGAGTCGCCCTATCATTGTGCGGACTGGCTCTTATCAACTGATGAGGTAAAAAATTTGAGTGCCGAAGAACAGGATCAGTACCTGGATGCCTGGAAAGATGATAACGGCAATTCCCTTTATCAATTTGAAAGCGTAATTAACGATGAAACGTTTAAAGATTTAATTCTGGTGCCGGTACTAGGTGATTTTTCGCTGAATATTGACGGGCCGGTTCCGCTGATTCCGAAAATGACCTTTTTATTGTCGGGACGATTCAAAAACGAGGATGGCTATTTACCCTGGGGATTTGAACTGGTGCGCGATATTATGGGTAAGGTAACGTACAAATTTAATCCGAAGATAAAGCTGTGCGCCACGATAGAACGGTCTCAGGATTATCACCAGGATTACTCTCATTATTACAAATATTACAAATATTATGAGCAGACCGGTATCGGTGCTTACGGTCTGGTCAAAGAGTGGCGTAACCGCGAATTAATAACTTGGGCACACACTCTCAATCGGTCTACTTTTTACACTTTACGATTGTCGCACTTAGTCAGTCACTTTGAGTTTAAAGATACGAGTACGAGCGTATGGTATGATACCGAAACCGGGGTTCTGGATAGTTCCACTTACCTGGAATCCATCGGCGCCGGCGGTTTTGTCCAGGGGGGCACCGATTATTGGTGGGAAAATGAGTCCGAAACCTATAATGTGAAATTTGATTTGACCAGCCAGATACATCAAAATCACCAGATAAAAACCGGTTTTGAAGTGAAACAACACGAAATATTCCGGCATTACATTCAAAATCTTACCAAGACAGGAGCCGCTAATAACCTGGAATATTATCGTCAGAAACCGCTGGAGGCCGCTCTTTACCTGCAGGATAAAATCGAATACGATTATCTAATTATTAATTTAGGTCTACGGCTGGATTATTTTGACACGCAAACATCCGGTTGGACTGATATGGGCGATATTGGCTATGTGGATTCCAACGGAGTCTATCAATCGAACGCTACTGTGGATGTGTCACCCCGCTATCATATCAGTCCGCGAATCGGACTGGCTCATCCTTTTAGTGATAATTCCATGCTGCATTTTTCCTATGGGCATTTTCTTCAAAATCCGGCCTATTCCAGTATGTACGTCAATCGAAGTGTATGGGCGTCCGCTGCCCTTATTGGCGACGTGATGATGAAACCTCAGAAAACGGTGGCGTTTGAAATTGGGTTGAAACATGCTTTCAGCAGTTCCATGGTTGCAGATGCGACCGTGTTTTTGAAGGATATTACAAATCTGATCGGCAGCACCTATTATTCCCGGTATCCTTATGATTATACGATTTACAATAATTCCGATTTTGCGCGTGTGCAGGGTTTTATATTGATTGTAGAGAATCAGTTTAGCAACTATTTGTCGGGTATGGTCAATTATACCTATTCAATTGCCGAAGGAAATGAATCCGATCCCAGTGAAGGGTTCTCCAATTATAATGCGAGTAACTATTATTTACGTCCGAATCGGGAGTATTACCTGGATTTTGATCGTCGTCATGTATTTTCCGCGAATGCCGACCTGCGTTTCCCGGATGACTACGGATTTAGTCTCTGGGGATTCAGACCGCTGGAGAATTCCGGGATCAATGTAGTGCTCGATGTGGCTTCCGGCTTGCCTTACACGCCCATTTTGAGTGAGGGGCAGACAACAGTGGATAAAAACTCCGAGCGGATGTCCTGGACGGTGAATCTTGATCTGCGTGTTAACCGTAATTTTCGAGTTGCTGGTTTCGAAGGTTCTGTTTTTATGAAAGTGAATAACCTGTTTGACCGACTGAATGTAGTCAATGTTTGGAAAAAAACCGGGGAAGCCTGGGATGAAGGGAACACTTCCAGTTATACTTATGACAGGCAGGCGGATCCATCCAATATCGGGATACGGCGTTGTATCAAGATCGGGCTGTACATTAAAATTTAGTATTATCCGAGGAGGTAATCGGTGTATTTCAAACCACGATTTGTTGTAGTGACGCTGCTTTTAATAGGATTGTGTAAAAGCGGGCTGGCCCAGTATGAAAATCTGCCGAGAGTGAGTGATGAAGGCCAGCGCAAGAGATTTTTTGCTAAGACAGCAAGCACCACCGATGAAGGTATCGGTGTATTGACGCAGGGGCAATTACGCAATTTAACCATGAACTACGGGGCAATTACGGATACTCGTATGGCGGCTACTTCCAATGCGCCTACCGAGGATTATTTTAACTTCATCTATCCTGCAAAAAACAGTGCGGATTTATGTGATGATTTTTCATTGATATTTGCCTGTCGCAAAAACAGTAAAAACGGCAATAACGGCAACGTGGTTGACTCTTATGTCGGCTCCGATGACGGTCCAATGGACTGGAATCCCAAAGACGGTTCGTATGGCAATTTGTTTTATAAAGAGAGTTCAGACCCTTTAAGCGACCATTCCGAGCTCATCTGGGTGGACGGTACGCCGTACCTGGCACACAGTGATTTGCTTGAGACATGGCCGGTGGATGAAAACGGCACACCGTTCTGGCCCGGAAAATATCGAACAGATCCAAATACCGGTAAAGAGATGTTGGGTGAATTTGCGGCGGACCGGGAGGTGTTTTGCGTTTTCGACGATGCTAGTAACCAGGATGGGGAAGCTCTGGGAATTGAAATTCACATGCAGGCTTATGCCTACGGTCGTTCTTATGCTGAAGATTTTCAGTTTTATGATTTCAAGATTATCAATACCAGTGACACCAATTTGGACAGCTGTTGGTTTGGTTGCTACTGGGATCCGGATTGCGGGGATTATTACGAAGATATGATGTATACGCCGGATGTGTCCCGGTTTGATGATCTTGACAACAACCAGGCCGTCTTTATGTCACGGGATATTGACAGTGATAAAGGCGGTGCCACTATTGCGACAGACAACGGTATTATTGAGGATTACAACTTTGGCTTTGTTGTATTGAAAACGCCTCATGATATGGGGATTACGGACTATCACTATTTTTTTGATAAGGGACCGGAAAAAGACAGTCAACTCTGGCCTATCATTACGAGCAATCCGGATGATAAAGATATTCCTGAGCAAATCGGTGGTTTTTTTCATGGTCCCAACCAGCGAATTGATAACGAACAGTGGATTTATGATAATTTTCCGAATGGCTGGGATTGGTCTAGCATTCAAGCCACCGGGCCGTTTGACTTTCCGGCCAAAGATACCGTTTATTATACAATTGTTGTGCTGGCTGCCAATGATGATGATGATTTTTATGCCAATGTCAATACGGCCGTAGCGATGTACCGTTCGAATTACCAGGGTCCGGCCGGTCCTCCGGCTCCGGCATTAAGCGCAGTTCCCGGAGATGGGCAAGCGACCTTGTATTGGGACGCCAGCTCGGAAAACATACCGGATCAATCCACCGGGGAATTGGATTTTGAGGGGTATAAACTTTACCGCAGTGAAGACGGCGGCGCTACCTGGGGCCAGGAAATAATTGACGCACTGGGAAATTTTATCGGTTATGTTCCCATTGCACAGTACGATCTTGTGAATAATTTCCAGGGATTTGATCCGATTAATGGGATGAATTATTTGGGAAATAATACCGGAATCAAACATTTTTATGTTGATTCAACCGTATACAATGGAGTGGAGTATGTCTATACCATTACGGCTTATGATTGTGGAAAGCCGGAGAGCGATATCGAATCCTATGAGTCCGGGAAAGGGGGTAAAGGCGTCGATAAAAATTTTAAGAAAGTCACTCCCCGCTCCAATCCTTCCGGGTATGTGACGGCGACGGAAAACAATGTAACACATATCGCCGGAATCGGTAAAGCGGAGATCAGTTTGCAAATTCTCGATCCCGGCCTTATTACGGGTGCCGACTATCAGGTTAAGTTTAATGCATCACCTGTCACCAGTTTTTTTCTCTATGATAGCAGTAGTGCGTCCGTTTCCCCGATGATGCCGTTGAATACGAGTTTTTTATCGCCTTTTGACGGAGTTACGGTGCAGATAAGCGCAAACCAAACGGATAAAGGCATTGAATCCATAACGGATGCTCAAGGCGCCGATGTTTGGGGCGTTAATAATAACGATACGAGTAACGTCGACGCCACAAATCAATGGTTCGTGACGGCTTCCACTATATCATCAAGCGAATATCTGGAAAGTCGTGCCAGCGATTATGAAATTCGCTTTACCGAAGACAGTACCTGGGCATTTACCTACAATTCAACACCGATAGCGTTTATGAAAGTACTGTTTCAGGCCTGGAATGTTTCCGATAATCGCAACGTACAGGTTGCCTGTTTGGTAAAAGATTTTAATAATAATAAGGTCTATGATTTTGGTGATGAAATAATTATTGTCAATACAGAATATCAATCTGATGTGAAGGAGAGCAATCCTCTCGGTATTAATCTGCCGGCGGATAATAATTTACTTGGATTGACACTTCGGGTTCAGGCAATTCGCTTATCAAGCATTTTCCCGTTGCCCGGCCAAAAAATTGTCATCAGTCAATACAGTCCTCTGACATCTGCGGATGTATTTTCCTATTCGGTCACGGCGGCGACCGTAGATAAAAGCGACATTTCTCTGGATGAAGTTCGGGTTGTGCCAAATCCTTATATCGTTAATGCTTCCTGGGAAGTGCTGGAAAACGTCCGGCGGTTATTGTTTATGTTTTTGCCTGAGGAATGCGACATCGATATTTACACCATCAGCGGTGATAAAATCAAAACGATTCATCACACAAACGGCACCGGTGATGAGGAATGGAACCTGGTTACGGATTCCAATGTGGCGATTTCCTACGGAGTGTACATTTATGTAATCTCGACTCCTGGTGGGGATGAAAAAATCGGAAAATTTGCGGTCATAAAGTAATGACCGCTAAGACATTTTGTGGAATTTTGGAGATCCATATGAAAAAAGGGACTATTTTATTTTTCTCCGTCTTACTGATACTCAACAACAATGCCGCTGCGGTTCAGTTTTCAAAGGCCGGTACCGCTTCGGCCCAGTTCTTAAAAATTGGCATTGGCGCCCGGGCAATGGCAATGGGCGGCGCATACGGCGCACTGGCCGATGACGCCAGCGCTTTGTACTGGAATCCGGCTGGTATAGCCTTGGCGGATAGGCCTGAATTTTGCGGAAGCTATACCGAGTGGTTTGCCGATATAAGCCATCAGTTCGTTGGCGCGGTTCTGCCGGTGAACCGCTACGGTGTGATCGGAATAAGCGCGGTGTTTTTGAGTATGGATGATATGGAAATTACGACCATAGAGGAACCCCGTGGCACGGGTGCATATTTCAGCGCTCATGATTTATCGATCGGATTATCCTATGCCCGGATGATAACTGATCGGTTTTCAATCGGTTTTACCGGAAAATATATCAGCCAGGCAATTTACAATGAAACGGCGACAGGTCTGGGGATCGACATCGGAACCCGCTTGATCACGGATTTCCACGGCCTGGTGATCGCGATGAATTTTTCCAACATTGGTAATAAAATGCAGCTCAGTGGTCGGGATCTTTTGTGTGGGTACGATTTGAATCCAAACAGTTCCTCGAATCTTTACACAGATGCCTATCTGAATACGGAATCCTGGGCGTTGCCGACCAATTTTAAGGTCAGCATCTGCATGGACATTATTGGTGAAGGGGCAGCATTTTTCTCATCGGCAAACCATAATCTGGTGCTTGGAATCGACGGTAATCATCTGACCGACGGCCCGGAACGGGCCTCCATCGGATTGGAATATCAGTGGCGGCAGCTGGTGGTGCTGCGGTCAGGCTATAAGATTAATTATAGTGATGAAACTGTTGCCTTGGGGATCGGCCTGAAGCAAAAATGGGGTGGCAAGGTGTTTACGTTTGACTACGCCTATTTACCTTTCAACCAGCTCAATGATGTTCAGATGTTTTCAATTTCCTACCGCTTATAATATGAGTATTGAATGATAGGTGTAATGAACGGAAAAAAATCAGCAAAATTCCATATATTTAAGAATAAAAATATACGACGCAATTTTTGGGATAGCATGCTTTTTTTATCGCCGTCGTTAGTAGTATTTACTGTATTTATATTTATTCCCATTGCAATGGCCTTTTATCTTAGCCTGATGAAATGGGATTTGCTGACAGCAGACCGGCAATTTGTTGGACTAAAGAATTATATTTACTACCTGACAAACCCCTTTTTTTACAAAGTGTTGCTAAATACAGTTTATTTTGCGGCGGCTCACATACCGCTGGATTTGATAATTACCCTGGGTCTGGCCTTGTTGCTCAATCAAAAATTGAAAGGCTTGTCATTTTACCGCACGATTTATTTTATTCCCGTTATATCTTCGATGGTGGCGGTGAGTGCCGTGTGGATCTGGATTTACGAACCCGAAAGCGGCGGATTGGCGAATTATGTATTAGGACTTTTCGGGATATCCCCGCTGGGCTGGTTGCATGATCCACATTGGGCGATGCCGGCAATCATTCTCGTGTCTGTCTGGAAGGGGCTCGGCTATAATATCGTAATTTTTCTGGCAGGACTGCAGAATATTCCCGACATTTATTATGAAGCTGCCCGCATTGACGGTGCAAACGCCTGGCAGCAGTTTCGGCGGGTCACTCTTCCCCTGCTGTCACCGATTACCTATTTCGTAATATTAATGGGAATTATTAATTCGTTTAAAGTGTTTACGCAGATAGAAGTCATGACGCCCGAAGGCGGGCCTTTGAACAGTACAACCGTATTGAATCTTTACTTATATCAGGAGGCGTTTCACAAGTATCGGTTTGGGCGCGCGTCGGCCCTGGCGTTTATTATGTTTGCCATTATTTTAATCATTACAAAAATACAACGCAGCGTTTCTCATAAAAACGTGCATTATGAGTAGGTGATTAACTATTATGTTAAAAGAAACCCTGTTTTCATCTAAAGTTCTAACGATTATTACACATTTGTTGCTGATTGTGGTCGGTGTCACGATGATTGTTCCCTTTTTATGGATGTTTTCAACCTCTTTGAAGGATGTAACCGAACTCTATGAGTATCCGCCGAAGTGGATTCCGTCTCATTTAAATTGGCAGAATTACATCAAGGCCATGGAGCTGGCCCCCTTCGGGAGATTTTACCTGAACAGCCTGCTGGTTACATTTTGTATTACTCTGGGACAAATAATTACGGCCTGCTTGGCGGCTTACGTTTTTGCCAGAATCGAATTTCCCGGACGGGATATCCTGTTTGTAATTTACCTGTCGACTATGATTATTCCAGTCCAGGTGACTATCATCCCGTTGTTTTTAATCGTGAAACAGCTGGGTTGGTTCGATACGTACCAGGGACTTATTATTCCATTTATCGCACGGGCTTTTCCAATCATTTTTTTGCGGCAATTCTTTATGACGCTGCCTAAAGACCTTGAGGACGCCGCCAAAGTGGATGGATGCGGCCACCTGCGGTTTTTATGGAAAATTTTACTACCAACGGCCCGGCCGGCACTGTCAACTATTGGCCTGTTCACGTTTCTGTTTCACTGGCGGGATTATCTGTGGCCGTTGGTAATTACGAATACCACAGAAATGCGGACACTGCCGGTGGGATTGCGTTATTTTGTTTCCGAACAGGGTACGCAATTTCACTACATGATGGCGGCTTCAATCATCGTTACCATCCCGATTGTGCTGATTTACTTATTTGCCCAGAAACAATTTATTAAAGGCGTTACTATGACTGGTCTTAAAGGATAGCTGAAGTATATGGATATTCGCAAAAACAATTTGTTACGATATGTTCTTTGGATCACGTTGCTGCTTGGTTTGTTAGGAATCGGTTTTTCCTGCCACAAGAAAGCGGAAGATGGGCCGCTGCAAATTTCAATTTGGTATCCCTTCGGCGGCCTTACCGGCCAGTTTTTTAATTCCCTGGTGCAAGAATACGAGCAAGTACATCCGGACGTCCGGATCGAATCGGTTTATACCGGTGGTTATTCTGTAACAGCCCGCAAAATTATTACTGGAATCGTGACTGATCTCCTACCGGAAGGGGGCATTATTCCCGCGGCGCCGCTGTTTACCGGCCGGGTGGGCAATTACCGGATTGAAAATTATCTCAATGGTTCCAATGGATTGGATCGAAATGCTTTTTTTTCGGTGCTGTGGGATTTTAATGCGTATCATGGCCGGGTATGTTCTCTGCCTTTTGCCAACAGCACCCTGGTGCTTTATTACAATAAGGAACTGTTGATAAAAAACGGTTATGATCCGTTACGACCGCCGCAAACCTGGCGGGAGCTGGAAGCCATGGCGCGGAGGATTGCCGGCGACTACGATAAAGATGGCAATATGGATGTCTGGGGCGTGGTAATGAGCAATCAGGACTGGGTGTTGAAGTCGATGATTGTTCAGAATGGCGGAGCGATTATTGATTCTACCGGCCAAATACCACTGTTTAATTCTGCGGAGAGTGTTGAGATTTTGGATTACTGGTGTTATCTGGTAAATGAAAGATTGATGCCGATGGCCATGCACGATCGCGCCAGGGCCCAGTTTTTAGGCGGGCGGGCCGTGTTTTTACTGGCCAGCAGCGGATTGGTCAATACGTTTATCACGACAGCAAAATTTGAAATCGGAACTGCTTTTGTGCCCCAGTTCAACGAGGCCAATCCCTACAGTATTAATATTGGGGGCCTATCACTGGCATTGTTTCCATCGGAACCGGAGAAGGAACAGGCGACCTGGAAATTTTTCAAATGGTTGCTGTCGGAGGATGTGCTGAATCGCTGGGCGGTTGAAACTGGTTATATTCCTCTGCGTAAATCATCGATAGAGTCGGACCTGATTCAGCAACTGTTTGCCGAATATCCGCAATACCGGGCGGGATTTGAGCAGATTGCCTTTGCACAGACATACCAGCACTTCTGGCAGATGGGTGGTATGGATGAATATTTGCGCAAGGCTATTGAAAAAGTGGAATTGGGTGTCATTAAACCGAGGCAGGCGTTGGACGAGGCCGCCCAAAATCTTTTAAGCGATATTTGTGAAGATTAAACCGAAAGTGTTTATAAACTTGAATAGTGTCAAACCGTAAGCAATAAATTAGGTAAAACAGAATATGAACATGAACGAAAATATTTCTCTGTCGACAGCTGCATTTTTTCCGCGGGATATCGCTGAGATTATATCGCTGGCGAATTCCGTCGGTGTGAAGACCCTGGAATTAATGCCCCAGGATATTTCCGAATGTACACCCGAATTTGCCCTGGAAATCAAACGGATTGACCCCAATATGTGGATATATTCGGTACACTTTCCGCTGGTCCTCCTCCAGTTCTTCTTCAATCCGCACCCGAGGGCGAGGAAAACCGGAGAGCAAATTTCCAGAAACCTGATCGCTATGGCGGCCGATCTGGACACCCGGATAATCGTTATGCATTCACCGCGTAAGGAGAAAGGTACGCCGGTATTTCGTGACATTTCGATTGAACACATCCGCTACCTTTGTGATCTGGCGGCAGAGAAGGATATAAAAATTGCCATTGAGAACAATCCCGGTTCGGAAACTTCTCAACCCGATGATCTGATGGCATTTATTAAGGAACTTGACCGGGACAATCTAAATATTGTTGTCGATACTACGGAATCAATGGAAGCCGGTGTAAATCCTGAAGACTTCCTGAGAAATATTCCCCGAGTTGATCATCTGCATGTGAGTGATTTTTCGGACCAAGGAAAACATCTGCCTTTGGGGCGTGGTGTTATCGACTGGGCGACCATTGTAAAATTGATGAAACAAAAGAAATATCCGGGCAAGTGGGTCATTGAGCTGTCATATCGGCATCTGTTGAAAAATGCCCAAGCGACCCTACAGGAGAGTGTGAATATTTTAAGTCAATTGTTGAATAATGCCTGATAAGCGACTGGTTATTAAGACGATCGGAATTATACTTAATCCCGCGGCCGGCGATGGAACCGATGCTAAAAAGCGGGTTTTCAATCGCGTGCTCGGGAAATTGCGAGGCTACCGAATGCTGATTGCGCCGGGTTGCATGGGTGCGGACTATTGCGATTCAGCGGTGATCGGTGGGAAAATAGTTGGAGAACTGAACTATTTTGATCGTCGCGATACCATTGCTCTGGCGAATGCAATGGCCCTTGCCGGCGCCGACTTGCTGATCGGTATCGGTGGAGACGGCACTCAGTCCGATATAGCATTTGGCATTTACAGGAGTGGAAAAGACATCCGGATCATCGGGGTTGGTATCGGATCAACCAACGTCGGCTCATTGATTCGGTTTACTGAAAATGATCTGGACACATTTAATATTGAACAGATGCACGAAGTCAGCCTGGATTGTGTCCTGGCTTATCATCAAAATACATTTATCGGGCAGGGATTTAATGATTGTGTTATCGGCACCACGATTGTCGGTACGCTGGATGGAAAACAGGTAGATCTGGATGCTGTTCAGCGGATGCAGGGTAGAAAGATTCAATCTCAGTCAGAACCGATCGGAACGGCGGAAACCATCGTATCAAAAAATGGCTGTGTAGTGATCGATGGCGCTATACAAGAAGTGGGACAAATTATCGCCGCTCCTCTGGATAACCGTTATCTGGGAAAGGCTGTTAGTGGATTGCTATGCTGGTCACCTTTTCTGGATTATGGCGCCGCTCTGGTTGCAAGTCCGGTTCCCCTTGTTCAGGTCAATGTCGATCGCAATACCCTTTCCGAAATTGAGCCGTTGAATTTAACCCAGGTATTGTTCGACGACGAAGACCGTATCGAATTGCGGGGAATTAAGCCGGGCGCAGTGCTTTGCCTGGATGGGAATCCGCAGACTGTTCTCGAGAAGAATGATGTGATTGAAATAAGATTTAAAAGAAATGCTGTTAAAACGTTGAGGTAATATTATGCTTGGTAAAACAATACGCCTGAACCGGATTTTTAAACGTGAGAAAGCTCTGATTATGGCGCTGGATTACGGTCTGTTTTCCGGTGTGCCTGAATATTTTATTAATCTTGGAACGGTATTAAACAGGGTTGATGCGAAATTACTGGATGGAATAGTCGTTACTCCGGGACAATTGAAAAATCTTCCGTCCAAGTTTCATCAAACCAATCTTATCGTACGGGTGGATGCCTGCACCGTGTTTGGTGAATTTAATGCCACGGAACTGATCACCGCTGTTGAACGCGCGGCGCGGATGGGGGCCGATGCAATTCTGGCTTTCACTCTTTTACACGACAAAGATTCGAACCTGGATTTTATGAAGCGTATGAAACTGTTGAACGACGCGTCTGAGGCTGTCGGTTTGCCCTTTATTGCGGAATACTTGCCGACCGGGACGGATGTCAAACAGCGCGACGCCTTGCGGATCATCGCCGAAGTTGGTGCCGATATTATTAAAACCAATATTCCAAAATCCACTGAGGAGATGCAGGATTTGAAAGCAGTGTCGGATTTGCCGATTTTACTGGCTGGCGGTTCCAAAGTTGACGACGCTGAAATGCTTGTTATCGTTGAATCCATGATGAGTGCTGGCGCTGACGGTGTAGTGTTCGGTCGAAATGCCTGGAACCGGGAGGATATTAACGGTTACCTGGAAAAATTGTCGAAGGTCATATATCGTTGAATATAAGAATCGAGTGATTGTATGAAAGTTATTTTATATGAGAAGGAAAAACAGATTCGTCTGGCTGACCGGGACATTCCGGTGATTCGTGACGGTGAAGTCTTGTTAAGGGTAAAGGCCTGCGGCATTTGTGCGACGGATATTAAAACCTATCTGCGGGGACATCCGTTGATTAAACCACCAGTGGTTCTCGGCCACGAGGTCAGCGGTGAAATAGCCGAAAGCCGAAACGAGTATTTTCAGACGGGACAACGTGTGGCGGTGGCACCTTATGTGCCATGTGGTATGTGCTATTTTTGCCAGCGGGAAGAATTTAGTATGTGTCGTGATCTGTTTGCCAATTCAATTGATCCCGGCGGTTTTGCCGAATATATTCGGGTGCCGGCCCGAATTGTGGAGAAAGGAATGTTTGGGTTTCCAGATGGGCTCTCTTTTTCACAGGCTGCATTAACGGAACCTTTAGCCTGTTGTATTAACGGTATTGAACGAAGTAGAATTAAGGTTGGGGATAATATACTTGTAATTGGTGACGGGCCGATTGGTCTAATGCTGGCCCATCTGGCTAAAATCTACGGCGCCAGCGTGACGCTGAGCGGCATGGTAGACGAACGGCTCAGTGTAGCTAGGCAGATTGCCGATACCGTGATTGATGTCCGCAAAGATGAAATTCCCGGAGGAATTGGTTTTGATATTATATTTGTCGCCGTGGGATTCCCGGAATTAACCGAAACTGCATTACATCTGGTCCGCAAAGGCGGTTATGTGAATATTTTCGGGGGCTTGCCGAAGGGAAGTCGACTGGCGATCGACCTTAACCAAATTCATTACCAGCAGGTGATTCTGGACGGTAGTTTCGGTTTTATGCCCCGTCAGTTTCGTCTGGCTTTGAATCTCTTGAGTCATGGAACGATTAATCCCGAACTTTTTATTACCGATACTGTCCGGATAGATGATGTTGAATCGGCATTTGAGAAATCCGCAAACCGAGAAGGTCTGAAATGGATCGTCAGTTTCTGAGAAAGGAATTATGGATAAATTATTTAATAAAGTTTATGGTAGTTTAGCTGGCCTGGTTATCGGAGATGTAATGGGAATGCCGTCGGAGTTTATGACTCCGGCGCAGATCAGGAAACAGTTCGTGTATATTGACGCCTTTTGTGATCCACCTGAAGATCATATACATCCCGATCTGAGGCGGGGACAAATTACCGATGACAGCGAACAGAGCATTTATCTTATCGAGCAATATAATAAAGATAAAATGATTACCGTTGAAAATACCGCCAAAGCATTACAGAAATGGGCACAAGAAACAGATGCATTCAATAAAAGTTATATTGGTCCCAGCACCGCTAAGGCATTGAGAAATATCGAGCAGGGGCAAAATCCCAGGGAAACGGGTTTTGCCGGATTTACCTGTGGAAGTGCGATGCGGGTTGTTCCGGTGGGATTGATCAATGCGGGAAATTTTAACGGCGCCTTGAAGGGGGCTATT
>Ga0268276_1001350_pt1 | contig 24522 bp, 36 predicted proteins | sample saktaG_4_FD_190145 | JGI IMG/M metagenome (GOLD analysis project Ga0268276, IMG submission 190145) | Saline water microbial communities from Sakinaw Lake, British Columbia, Canada - sak_2010_1_5_45m | ecosystem: Environmental > Aquatic > Non-marine Saline and Alkaline > Saline ... | reverse complement strand
AACAAACCTTTCATCATAACATATATGACTGATTCAAATACTACAAAGAAGATAGACATTATCTTTTGCAAACCCTCAAAAGTTTTTTTGCCGTCTGGGGTAGAAGTATCAATCTTGATTAATTTTGATCCGACTAATAACTGCAATACAATTGAAGCAGTGACAATAGGCCCTATTCCCAAGCTCATCATACTGCCAAAACTTGCTCCGAAGATGATTGCTAAAAATTCAAACCTGCTTAACGCGCTTTCTTCTAACTTCACTAGAGGAATATTGGACAAAACAAAAAAACAAGCAAGTATGACTAAAGTCCATTTTAGTCTTATATCAAAACCAAGCTTTTTTTCTGTAGGTTTCTTTACTTCTGGAAGATTTAATAAGATATTCTTAAGAGCAAATGGCATTTTTTATCTATATATTTTAATCCAGTTTTTATTTTTTATTAGTTCTGTTTTATTCCGGGTTTTTGCATACATCAGTTCTTTCTGCTTTTAATGATATGTTCAAACTCAACTATCTAATCAATGATTAACACTTGAATATAATTAAATCTTGGTTGCAGAACCGCCCATCTTAACAATTTTTTCTTCAGCTTTTTTTGAAAATGCAAATGCTTTAACAAAAAGTTTTTTATCGACTTTGCCAGATGAAAGTATCTTGAATCCCTTTAATTCAATTTCAAATCCATTGTTGACTTTTTTAGCCTTTCCTTTTTTGACAAAACTCTCTATTTTATCACTGATCATACCAAGGTTCATTGTCCTGATTTTTTTATTCCTGCTGATAAAACCATGTTTTCCAAAATAATCTGGATGATATTTCAAGATCCATGTTCTCTTTTGACCTGCTTTTTTGCCTGTTCCAGCCATCCCCTTTCCACCCTTGCTTCCTTTTCCTCTATGCTTGAATTTTTGGCCATAACCACAGGTCCTTCTTCCTCGCAATCTTGATCTTACTTTCCTTTTTTTGTACATTTTTATTGTTATGTGTTTTGTGTAACTGGATTTTGCAACGTTGTGTTCTGAAGAACACCAAAATCCTTTGTTAATTTATTTATTAATGTTTAACTTTGTTTATTATCTTGCCTATTTAACAACCTTCTTGCTTTTTGGTTTAAAAACTTTGCCCATGCAATTCCTGCATTTTACACTGCCTTCGGTTATTTTCCTTGCTTCAGCCCTGACTTTTGTATGGCATCTTTTGCATACAAATATGTTTTTGAATAATCTGTTCTGTGCAGCTGCGATTTTTGTTGCCATTTTTGTATTGTTTTATTTTTTTAATGATTATTTAGGGTTATATTTTTTTATACAATTTATGCATAACCCTTATAGCTGGTTGCATGCAACCAAATTTTGTTTGTTTTGCGCTTTGCTTTTCATTTATTTTTCTTATCATCACGCTAATCTTTTAATTATTTTTTTGCCGTCAACATTCCAGTATTCAACATTCCTGTTTTCTTGAGTTTCTTGGAATTCAGGGATAAGGTCTTGAGCAACAGGAATTTCTATTGTCTCAAAATTTTCCAAGTCCATAACACTTGCTGTTCCTTTGAATTTGTCAAAACTCAAAAGTTGTGCCCTTCTTTTTTCAATCATCGGAACTTCATATCTTTCAGAACCTGGAACCGCGACAATCCTTTTCTTGTTATCAACTATCCCAATTGCTTCAATTCTGCACTTGCTTGCGCCATGTTTCCCACTTTTGCTTATATCAATTGATTTTACAGAGCATGCAACACCATCTATAGGAATAGTATTTCCTACTTTTACATTACTTGCATCAATCCAATTTCCCATGTTAACCAAAGAAAAATTTAATTTTTAAACCTTTCTGTAAAGAAAGGTTTACCTCTTTCCGAGGTTTCTTTCAGAAAGCTCGTTTAAAACTTCGCTTTTTGAGATGATGTTTTACTTTCCATCAATTGGGTTAGAAATTCAAGCAATGTTTCTTTATCAACATTAAAATCTATTAAAGCCTCACTGCATGTTTTAATTGGTGAACTTACAACAAGGTTCCGTGGGTTTCCAATATCTATAACTAAACAATCTGCTCTATCCTTTTCTGGAGCTGAAATTATCCTCCTCCTATAACCTGGTAATGCTAAATTAACAGCAGCACTATCATGTTCAGAGGTGAAGCCTAAAAATCCCCTCTTCTAAAACCATGTAAACAATTAGCAAGGTTATCTACAGTAACATAAGTTTCGATCCTATTATCAATACCTGTTTCATAAATTATAACTTTCATCTTAGAAATTCTTTCGTATATTGTCTTTTATCTCTTTAATGTCTCTTTTTTTCAATTTCTGTCTTGTTCTTTTCTCAAGTTTTGGAAAAACGATGCTTGCCCTAGGTTTAGGCACTGGTATTGAGTTAGAAGAAGTTATTGGTTTTCTTTGAGCGATTTCCTTCATGATTCTTTCAACTTCCAAAATCGCTTTATCTCTCGCTTCTTTGCTTTGGACTTTTTCAACTTTTTTAGGAGAAATTTCTTTTAAAACTCCCTCTAGTAATTGGATTTTCAATTCTTGCTCATAGAGTTTCTTTGTTAAAATTCCCAAAGCAGTCCATAATTGTGCATTTGCTGGTTTTTCTGATTTTCTGTAAGCTGGAAAGAACGTAGTCTTCTTAATCAAATCATCGACATATTGCGCAAGTTCTTTATCAAGTTCTTTTCTCCATTCCATTTTTTCTATTTTTCAAATATTAATTGAACTATTCCTGTTATTGGTGTTTTTTCTCCCTTAATATCAGTTTCACCATAAAAACCGATTGATGGTGAATACATTGTGGGTTCAAATATAAAATTAGGATTCCTTATAGGTTGAAGACTTCTTGGGTCATCCTTAAATGTAACATAAATCCGGTTTACCATAAATCCAAGATGATAACCTTTTCCCACAATTCTTAAAAGTTTTGCTTCCAGTTCATATTCTGCTTTTTCTTTAGGGTCAGTGCTTGGTTTCCTAGAGTTTTCAATATATCTTTTTGTGCAAAAACCATAAACCATTTCATTCACTCCTGGAACATTGATGGTAAGGTAATCAGCGTCACTACGTGGTTTAACTGTAATCTGAACTACCTTATGATTTTTTACTAATCTTTGAATATCTGGAAAAACCGCATTTATTGGGTCTAACTTCTCTTTTCGAGCTTTTGCAACTTTTCCATGTAATTCAAGTAAAGCTTTGTCTAATGAGGTCATTTTTTCTATTTTTACAAATCTTTCGAGATATTTAAACCTTTCTTATGTATTAACTAAAAAAAGACAATAATATTTAAAAAGCCCAAGGAAATAACAAAAAATGACAGGAGTTTTATTTGTAGATGCTTTATATGATAAAAATCAGGAGATAAGCCAAGTTATTGGTTCTATTAATTGTAGGAAAGGGCATTTTGCTTGTGGCATAGGTTGTTTAGAAGCAGCAGTAGACTTTAGAACAGAGTTTAAATTAAGGAGAGGAGAACCCTCAGAACCCTTATATAATCTCCGCCTTGATACAGCAGTTATTGAGCCAGCAATCCCAATTTGTGGACCTTGTTTTAGTGATGTGAAAGATAAACAAAAACTTGGTTCTTTTTTAAGTGATTATGTAAATGCTGATTTTTTAAAAGAATGTTTTGATGAAGCATCTGGCCATAAAGCAGGTTTATTACTAGTGCCCTTATTTAAAAAAATGAATCCAGATGCAAAAATTTTGATATATACTTATCTAAAAGAAGATTGCCCAACAGGACGCTCAGTAAAACAATATGCAGATAAATTTGAAGTCCCTGTTTTGTATAAACCTCTTGGAGCTTTAGGAGTTCTAAAAGCTCTGGGCATAGAAACATAAAAATGGCAGGAAAAAATATTTTGCTCATTGATTGTTATCAAACCACAGAATTTGGTAAATCATTATTAGAATCCCCCCATGGTTATGACGTTGATTGGGTAGATTCTATTCCTGCAGCGGTTTTAGAATTAGAAAAGAAAAAAGGAAGAAAAGCAGTAGTAATTGAACCGATTATGTCTATTCCTTCGGAAGATTGGCTAAAAACAGAAGGCAAAAAACTTTCAGAAAAATATTTAGGTTTCTCAGAAGTGCTTTTTTCAAGAGAGAACTATAGAGTTTGTGGTTTGTATTTAGCTCCGATTATAAGGGAGTTGGAACCATCTGCAAAAATAATTGCTTATAGTTTATGGGGGAACTTAGAAATGAAAATCACTCAAGTTGGGAAAAGAACTCGCGATCTGCTTAGCCATCTGAAGATTCCACATGTTTCAAAACCAAATATTGATGAACTTGTAAAACAAATTGAATCTTAAAACAATAACTTTAAAACCCCATTTTTCTCTAACTTTTATGGAAACTAAGAAAAATGATTTTATTGAACTAGAATTCACAGCTAAGACCAAGACTGGTGAAATCTTTGACACAACTGATTTTGAAGAAGCTAAAAAATCAAATATGGTTGATGAAAAAGCAAAAGATCAGTTCAAGCCAATTAAAGTATGCATTGGCCAAGGTCAAGTACTTGCTGCTTTAGACAAAGCATTGGAAAATAAAGAACCGGAAAAAGATTACGAAATAGAGATTAGTGCAAAAGAAGGATACGGAAAAAGAGATACCAAATTAATCAGGACAGTTCCTTTGACTGCTTTTGAACAGATGCCTCAACAAGGCATGTTTGTTAATGTTAATGGTATGATTGCTAAGGTAATTTCAGTTACTGGCGGAAGGGTTTTGATAGATATGAATCATCCATTAGCAGGCAAAGATACTATTTACAAATTCAAAATTCTTAGGATTATAGAATCAAAAGAAGAAAAAACACAAGTTTTCTTAGAATCTTTAGGAATCAAAAAAGAATCATTTTCTTTACAAGAAAATAAAGTGATTGTGAAAGAAAAAGTTCCAGAGAAGGTTCAAGAAGAGATAAAGAAAAGAGCAAAAGAAATCCTTTCTCTTGAAATTGAATTCAAGGAAGAAAAAGAGAAACCAGAAAAAGAAGAAAAGAAGAAGTAATTTCTGCAGGGTTTTCGAGCATGCTAAAAAAACAGGAGTTTTTTTGGCATTCTAAAAAGCTTGCTTTTCATGATAATAATCTTTAAATATACTTTCAAACATCTTATGCATAGAAAGAAGGTAAAAGCATGGCAGAATTATCACATAAAAGAGAAGAAACCAAAGATATTGACCAGGAATTAGAAGAAATACTTAATCGCCAGAAGGCTTCTATTAAAGTTTTTGGGATTGGCGGAGGCGGCAATAATACTTTGACTAGGATGAAAGAAATAGGGATTAAAGGAGCAGAATGTATTGCCTTGAATACAGATGCTCAAGATCTTCTTTATACTTATGCTGATTCAAAAATTCTTATAGGCAGAGAATTAACTCATGGCCTAGGAGCAGGAAGCAATCCACAAGTGGGAGAAGAAGCTGCTAAAGAGTCTGAACATGAAATAAAACAGAAAATTCAGGGAGCGGACATGGTTTTCATAACCTGTGGCTTAGGCGGAGGAACCGGGACAGGAGCAGCACCGGTTGTAGCAGAAATTGCTAAACGATTAGGAGCTTTGACAATAGCAGTAGTCACAATTCCTTTTACAATCGAAGGTCAAAAAAGATATGAAAATGCAGTAGAAGGATTAGAAAGAATGGAAGAATCTGTTGATACTTTGATTGTTATTCCAAATGATAAACTACTAGAGTTAGCTCCAGACTTGCCTTTACATACTGCTTTCAAGATAGCAGATGAAATCTTGACAAACGCGGTCAAGGGGATAACAGAGTTAGTTACCAAAGCAGGATTAGTTAATCTGGATTTTGCAGATGTTCGAGCAGTTATGACTAATGGCGGAGTTGCGATGATTGGAGTAGGAGAAGCTGATTCAGTTGATAGGGCAACAGAGGCTGTTGAAAAGGCAATTGAAAATCCATTACTTGATGTTGATATCACAGATGCTACTGGTGCTTTAATCAATATAACCGGTGGCCAAGATATGACTCTCGAAGAAGCTAAACGCGTTATAGAAACGGTTCTAAGAAAAATTTCTCCTAATGCAAAAATGATTTGGGGAGCTCAGCTTTCTGAAGACATGGACAAGACTCTTCGAGTTTTACTTATTGTAACAGGCGTAAAAAGTCCCCAGATTTTAGGCAAGAAAGAAACCACGAAAAGTCGAGAACGAAAAGGAATGTCCCAGGAATTTGAAATAGATTTTGTTGAAGGCGAATAAAATGTCAAAGAAAAAAGAATGGGTTTATGCAATAGCAGTTACAGGACCTAAGAATCTCTACGCACTTCCTTTATTGACTAGTGATAAGTATTATATTCTAGTTTACAGGACAGAAGAGCAAGCAAGAAATGAAATTGAAGAACATAATAACTTTCTTAACAGTGCAGGTGCAAAAATGCCAAGAGGACTAAGCAGATTAAGGCTTGAATCAAAAGTTGTTGACTTAAGTAATCTTATAGAATTCGGTGTTTTGTCAAAATCTAAACTCTCAAGACAAGACCGAAGACATAAAACTCATAGATCTTATACCTCGGTAGAATCAACCCCTGCATAAATCTATATAAGTTACTTCTTAAAAGTTACAAAAAAGAAAGGTTTATAAATCTTAGAATAATTAGTTTTTGATTAAAATGGGAGATAGACTTGAGACAATTGCAAAAGTTTTTGGGTGTTTGGGAGTATTAGTAGCTTTCTCTTTATTTACCTACGACATGGCATTGAGAAGTAAAGCAAAAAGCCATACTACAGAGGTATCTTATTTTACCAAAGAGGGTAAAAATTATCAGGTTTTAAGTAAGGAAGGAAAAGCAGACACCCTTGTGCAAGATTCAACAGGAGTTTACAAGCCCATTAGCGAAACAAAAGGAGAATGAGGATATCACAGGTAGGATTCTTTAAATTCCATAGTCCAAACATTTAAACGAGCTTTCTGAAAGAAACCTCGGAAAGAGGTAAACCTTTCTTTACAGAAAGGTTTAAAAAACACTTTCTTATTAATTTATCATGAATGTCTTAGTCAATACTAAACAATTTGTAGCCAAATGCACGAGAGTGTTTAAAGTAGCTAGAAAACCAACAAAACAAGAATTAAAGCAAGTTTCAAAAATTTCTGCTCTTGGATTGTTGATTATCGGTCTTTTAGGCTTTGCAATAAGCATATTATTTACATTTCTCTGGGGCGTGATATAAGATGATATTTGTAGTAAAAGTCATAACAAACAAAGAAGATCAAGCAGCTGAATTGATTGCTAATAAAGTTGAGAAGAAAAAACTGGAAGTCTTCTCAATCATCCGACCACATGGTTTGAGAGGCTATATTCTTATTGAATCCCAGGATTATGAAACAGCACAGCAAGCTGCTTTGAATGTGCCCTATGTCAAAGGAGTTATTTTCAAGAATCTCGACTACAAAGAAGTTGAAAATGTTGTTGAACCAGCTGCAACAACAATCAATATTGAGAAAGGCGATGTAGTAGAGATTTTATCAGAACCATTCAAAAGAGAAAAAGCAAAAGTAGTCAGAGTTGATAAAACAAAAGAAGAAGTTGTTGTCGAATTATTAGAAGCAGCTGTTCCAATTCCAATTACAGTAAAGTTGGATAATGTAAAAGTCATCAGAAGGACAAAAGAAGAGCAGGAAGAGGAAGAAGCTAAAGCAAAAGACGAAGACGATTGGGAAAACTTATAAGTCTCTTATTCTTCTTAATTAATTCTAAAAGCGAAGCGCAGTTTCTAAATTTTAAAGGTTTGGCTTTTGTAAAATCTGTTAGTATGTGTAATATTTTTGGTTTAACTTATAACCCTAGTCTTACAGAATATGTTTTTTGAACACAAAAAATCTACAGGTTTTTTTATTGTTCAAATAAAACATAGTAAGTCGCAACTATTAAGATAGTAGCAAGAACTGAAATAACAATTGTTGCTAATAATCCATAAGATAAAGTTAAAAGAAACATTAATCCACTCAAGAAAAAGACAAACACCGCCCAGATTTTAGAGCCCATAAAAACCTTAAGCCCTTGCCCAATTGGGACCATTGCCAAAAAAGCAAGCAGCATAGGATATATCGCCAAGTCATTCAACCCCGCAATTCTCAAAATAATTCCCAAAAGTATTGAAGCAATTGGACCTGCGACAGCAATTTTAGCGACATCTAGTTCATCCAAATCATACCATCTTTTCTTTATTCTCGAACTTTTTATGTCTACATCAAAATTCAAGACAGCTGACCATACTACTTTTCCTGCTGAGACTAAAAAGAATAACAAAGGCAAGACAATCCAAAGAGGAAAGCCCCATTTCAATCTAAACCTGTCATCAAACCAATACTGTCTGAAAGAAAGCCATTTTATCTTGATTCTGCAATCTAAAAAATGAGCCATAATCTTTTCTCCAAGAATAAAAACAAATAACATTACTAAAGAAAACGCGCACATCAAGAGTACTTGGCTCCAGTCAATATAAAGCAAAGGCCACGCGACTTTTATTGATAAGACAAATCCTAAGAAAATTGCTGAAATAATCCAAATCATAACTTCATCAAAGTCTAGCATATTTTTTTAATTGATTTGAGTTTATTTAGGTTTCTATTATATCTTCTTCGCAATTTTCCAGACTCCTTCAAAATATTCCCTAAAGTTATCTGTTATGCTTTTTGATTTAATAAGCACAGCAATAATTGGCTTTTTCCAGGAGATTATAAGCAATTTATCATTATAAATCTCAATATTGCCCGGGATAGGAAAATCAACAAATTTCTTCTTTAAACTCTTATTTACAAAATATTCAAAAAACTTAGATTTTCTTCCTTCTTTATTTGAAATTCCCCGCATATTCACTTTTTTTAATAAATCTTTTATTCCAAGATAGAATAAATCAGCTTCTTCAGCATATTCTTTTTCATGGATATAGAAATAAAGTACTTCCTCTTTTTTATCTAAACCTGGAAGCAGTTTTTCATAAACTGTTCTTAAACCATTTTTTCCAATAAAAACTTCTGCTTCTTGTTCTGGCTTGTTTTCTTGAAGTTTTTCTATATCTGGCAAGATTTTCTTCAATTCTCGCTTTTGTTTTTGTATCTCAGTTTCTTTTCTGTCTAAGAATTCAACTAAGTTTATCGCACTAGATGCCTGAAAGTATTTTGTTTTCTCTTTTATAATAAAAGTGACTATTCCTTTTTCAATCAACCTGTTTAAAATGTCATAAACATTAGAGTAAGCTACACCCGCTTTTTTGACAACTGGACCAACTGTACTTGAGCCCAATTCTACCAAAGCGATATAGACTTTAGCTTCTCCTTCTGTCAATCCTATCTTCAACAGATCATAAATTTCTTTCTGCATATTTTTCTAGTTCTCTTTGCTATAAAAATCTTCTTATTATACACCCTGCACAGGTGAAATAAACTATAAATATGTTAGTTTATAATAACTATTATCAAGTGATGAAATATAAGGAGAAAAATAAAATGAAACAAAAAGATTGTACAGAAGAAAAGATTGAAAAAGAGAGAATTAGAAAATTGTTAATGGCAACAAGAATAGGTCAGAAATTAGAAAAATTAGTCCTTAAAAAAAGTCCAGAAAGCTGGCATCAGTTTGATAAAAATAATGTTCCCAGTTTAATTTATACTCTCTATGGATTTGATTATAGGCCCGTTGAAAGTTACATCGGATATTCAACCAAATTAAACAAAGACTGTGAAATTTATTTAGTTCCTAATAATTCTTGTTCACCATTGGGCAGACGGGCAGACATTGTTTTGTATTACCAAAGTCAACGATGGTGCCGGACATATCATACCATGGATAAAGAAATTTATGATAAATTTAAAACTAAACTAGAATATTATCAAATGGCTTGTGCTCAAAAGACAATTTCAGAGATTAGTCAAATTCAGAATGCTTAAAACCCAATAGAATGACAAAAACACTTTATCCCAAATTAGTCTCAGCAGCATCAACAAGTAGAGTATTTGGGATAGTAATGGGCAGTGTATTAGTGTCCTTAGGACTAGCAGGTGTTATGCTTATGTCTTATCCTTTCTGGGGAATTAAGGAGGGATACAAGGTAATTGACGGAACTTCAGTAATGTACCATTATGCAATGAAACTCCCCTTTCTAATTAATACCCCCATTAAATTAATTCATTTATATGACTACCCTCAAAAAAGAGGTTACACCCACATTAAAAATCAAGATGCGAGAGACACAATCATAGGAAATCAAAAATTAGATGGTGTTTGTGTGATGGGTGATAGTGGTGCAGGTATTCTTTATCTTCCCTTAGGTGCATTTCGTGTTGAAGCTAGTCCTTATGGGGATAGTTATGTGCCCGGAGGATTAAAAGATATGGGAAAAAAACTTGACCGACCGAGAAGTGAAGTAGATTCTGCACTTACAGATGCAACTAAAAAATACAATAAGTATCGGCATGCATTTGAAGATAGAAGATAAAAAATGAAATATGTACTAGATAAAATTAGGGATTATATAGACAGAAAGGATATTGGATTAACCGCGCCAACTCTAATTACTATAATTGGGTCTTTCTTTTTGCTTGCATGTTATTTCACTTGTTTGGAAATAAAAAATAATAGGGACGTTTCACATACACCCCCATATCAACTAGATGTTCCACAAAATGTCACCTACCAGAAATGGGATAGTCTGTTTTATTATCTTGACAAGAATTCAGACGGAAAATTAGATAGTCTAGATTTTAAATAATCTTAGAAACTTTCATTTCAGCCTTTCTTAATCTCTTTTTTCATCCAATCTTCCCAGTCAGTGAAAACCCTCTTGCCTTTGGGCACACCGATTTCTGCCTGAATCTTCTCAGAAATTTCATGGAAAGCATTATTTGCTTTCAAGACAAATTCAGCTTCCAATAGATTTGGATTTTTTGCTTTTAAACTTGCCTCAACTAAAGTCTGTTTTATCTTCGCTCTTAAAAGAATATTATCCCAGACAGCATCCCATGAACCTGCCCAGCCCTTGACATTTGAAGCAATATCTTTTAGAACTTCTGACTCACCATTAATAAAATCATCAGTTGATTTGATATCATCTTTAATTACATCATATTTCATTAAATCTAGAAAACCTTTTTCAGCAAGAGGATCAACTGTCCAATGTTTTCTGACTTCTGTAATCTCTAATAATCTTCTCCATTTATGCAATCCATCTGAACTTTTAATTGGATTAACAATCGTGATAATATCAGTTGCTTTAAAACTTGTGGTAGGAACTTTCAGATCATTGACTACTCTGTCAAAAACCCCATACGCTGAAGCTCCGTGAATTGTTCCTGCAACAACATTGGCTAATGCCCCTACTCTCATTGCTTCATAAAGAGCTAAGGCTTCTGTACTTCTAACTTCCCCAACAATTAAACAAGAATCTCCTAATCTTAAGCTAGTTCTAATACCTTCTTCAGCAGCCATTTCACTTGTTTCCCTAGCTAAAGCTTCTCGAACTTTCATTCTTAAAATATCATAGCCCATAGTTCTAAAAGCATCAACAGGAAGTTCCATTGTTCCCTCTATGGTAATTATTCTATTCCTTTGCATAATTTCTAGCATGCATGCTCCAAGCAAAGATGTTTTTCCTGAGCTTCTTGTTCCTGCTATTAATAAAGTTCTACCACCATCAATTAAAAAAGATAACAAACCAGCAGACATAGCATTCAACATCTTGCCCTTGATAAACAAAGGCAAAGTCCATGGTTTGTCTCTGTGTCTCCTGAATACATAAGATAATCCATATGGGCTTAAAGGTTGTTGAATAATAGCGACTCTTGCCCTAGATGTTTCAAGGAGTAATTCAGTATCTAGGACTGAATTCGCTTCATCTAGGGGCCTTCCAGACATCATCCTAAATTTAGCTGCCCAAGAATCAGTATCTTCTTGACTAGGGACTATATTAGTATCACACTCGTCATATTCTCCATGTCTTACAAAAATCTGGACTAAGCCAGCAGGAGCATTGACCATAATATCCTGAAGATGTTCATCTTGAAGCAGAACTTCTATCAAACCAAAACCAATTGTTTGTCTCACCAATATTGTAGCAAGTTTATTGATTTGTTTGAAATTTAAGGGCATTTTCCTTGCAGTAGCAAGCTCCTGAAGCAGATCCTTTGCAATATTGAAAAAAACTTGTCTAATCCGGCTTGGATCTGTAAATTCCTCTGCTTTTGGCTTATGTTCCAGCAAAACATTTCTAGCTAAATTAACTAAGCTCTGAAGCTCTTCATTTAAAGTGAATTCAGGTGCATTTAGATGATAAAGGTATTTTGTTTGGTTAGGGACTTTTAAAATCGAGACAGTGCTCTGGTCATATTCGTTTCCTATTTGATACTCATCGATAATTTCAGCATCTGCGGGAAGAGAAGAGATTAATCTAGTGTAAGTGAAGTTAGGGATTACCTCTGGTCTGAAAATTTCTTTGTATATATCTCTTGACCTTAATTTATATCCAGAGAGTTTAAGATTAGCTTCCTTGACTATTTGTGTTTTTTGAAGCATCAAAATTATTTTTGCCAATAATTTTAAATAACCAGTTTCACAGTTAGTGCATTCACCAGTGAAGTTTTTTGGATTTGCTTTTTCTTCCTGATATACTCTTCTTGCTTCCATATAACATGCAATAGGGTCCTGTTTCAACAAAGTCAGAACAAGATAACGCATCATCCCGTATCTTTGGGCAACACATCTCTTGCAAGTATAAGGAGCTAAAGAGTTCATTACCAATACTTTCTCTTGTTTGATAAGTTTTTCATAAATCTGAGCTATTTCCATCAACATCGCGACCTGATTTGAAGGATAGCTGTAGTTCCTTTGTTGGACAAAAATAACCTTTGTAGCGCTTTGTACTTCTAGAAGATAATCCACTGTTCTTGCCATCACAATAGCACTATCGCCTATCTCTGGAACACTTGGAGACCCAAGATAATTTACATAAAGAATATCTTGCTTTGCTTCTCTCTTTATTTCATAACCGTATAATTTGGTTTCTGGTTTGAACAACATTTTCTCTCTTTTTTAATATAAACCTTAGCTAATCTAGTTATAAAAATGTTTTCAATTAATGAAAAATAGTCAAAAGAAAAAATTATCTTAATTACCAGAATAATTCCTTGAAAAGGGATTTTCCTATGAAAGTTAAGTCAATTTGTGATATCAATTCACTGGTTTCTACTTGTCCAAGGGTTCTTACTGGTTGAAGTTTTGCTGTTCTCCTTATTCCCGAATAAATTTTCATATAAGCATCTCTCATAATACTAGTCTCAACTTGAAAACTTTGATTGCCCATTAAAACAGGCTCTTTATTATGATTAGCAGCATCTAACAATTCCATGAATTTGTTTCTTTCGCAAAAAAGATTATTATAAACTGCTAGAATATCAACATCACCATATCTTTTGTCTCCAGAAAGAACTGCCTGTCTTGTGACTCCACCGCCAAGATAACAAAGAATATCGCGATTTCTCAATTCTGCAACAACTGCCTGGACAGGTGCAACATCTTGAGATCTAAGCATGTGTTCATATGCTTGAGAATTCATAGGTAATAGTAAATTCATTTCATCTGGATTATAAACAATTGGTCCATGTGCTTTTGCCATAATTATCTAAGAAATTTTGGTTTATAAATCTTTCTATTATAACTATTAAATAGTAATAACAAATTCAAGAATTATTCATATAAACTAGGTTCATTTTTTGTTGGAACCCTGATTCTATTGTCAGAATATTTCCAAGCTAATCTAGGTGGTCCAACCATGGTTAATCCAGTATGAACAACTGAAAGTTCAGCTTGGGCTTCTTTTATTATTTTCTCTAAATCAAATCTTTTTTGTTGAAGTTTTAATAAACGTACGATTTTGGATTTTTTAGGAACTTCAGTTACATTTACAGAATATCTTTTCAAATTATCGCATTTATCATTAAAACTATTCCTCTCAGCAGTTTTTTCTTTTTCATATTTCCTAATTTGTGAACTTGTAGCATAAAAATATGAGGTCACTGATTCGCCTAGTTTTGGAGGCCTATCTTCATCAGATCTAGAATAAATTTCTTTCCTAAACTCCCAAACCTTAAATTCTTCGCCCTCTTCTGTGGGATATTGTGTTAGATCAAGTTGGTTTAATTTAATCTTTCTAACTAATGTTTTTTTAGGATGAATCATCTCTTGTTCATCAGGTGCCACACCAGGTGAATAATAGTCTCGAACCATTGCAAAAAATGCATCTGCCTCTTTTACATTTCCCGTAACTAAAGCAAGCCTGCATCTGCAAGTAGGATAACTTTCAATAACATTTGTTGCAGAAACTTCATAAACGTCAGATAATCTAGCCCCTTTACTTTTCATATATCTCAAGAATTTTTTCATTTAAATTCATTATTCTCTTTAAAAATATATTTTGTAGTATATTCTTCAATTAAATATTTAAATCGCCCTTTCCTTATCATTTCACAAAAAGAAGGGAAACATGGATCCAAAACAAATGTCTAGTCTAAGTGGGCTTTTCTCAGAACTTAACACTAGGATAAATGATTTAGAAGAAAAACAAAACAGCATAACAGAAAGATTGACATTACTGAGCCAAACATTGTTGAATACAGCCCAAAGACTGGGCAAAGAAAGCAAGACAAATAGTGAAGAGATTGCTGCTATGAAAGATGCTTTATTAAAATTAAGAACAGGATTAAACACGATAATCGAACAATCTGCTGATTTTGTAAGAAAGCAGGAACTTCAATATTTAGATAAATACATAAAAAATTGGCAGCCAATGAAATTTGCCACAATAGAGGATGTCAAGAAAATTGTTTCAGACACTATGAAGAATAAAAAAGTTTCATCAAAAGATAAGATAATCCCTGTTGATGATAGTGAATAGACTATAAGTTAAACTAAATGCGCAAGACAACGTTGTGCCGATTCATTGGCAGTCTTGTAAGATTGAGATTAAATTTACACCCACAGATAGAACAAATCAAAAAATGCATCACCGACAAATTCCGACTAATATCGTTATTGATATGGACAAGAAAGGTTTCTTAGACGTAGACATTCTGCGTTATTTAAAAGAAAGGGGTTATACCCCTGTTGAAATAAGCGATGCATTTAATCAGGCAAAAATTAAATTAGAGATGTCAAAAAGAACAATGGAAAGAGATGAACTTTTGGGTATGGATTCTGCAGATTTCTCCAAGGAGACAAAGCCCCCAAGAGAATTAGCAGATTCTCAAGAGGAAGCACCATTCAATTTTAGACAAACTCAAATATTGAATACTTTTCAAAATCAATTAGCAAGATATCTCGAGTCTCAGCTGAAATTAATGGATAAAAAAATAAAAATACAAGAAGATCACCTTCAAGAAATCCAGAATATTCTTTCTGAAAAGATAAATGCTCAATCTTCTGCAATAAAGTCGATGAATGCAGAAGTCCATGCACTTGGTCAATCATTCTCAAAGATTTTGGAGCCCTTAGCGCATAATGTCAAGGTAGTCTCGGGAATGCTTGATCTTAAAGAAGAAAAAAAGTCTTCTGAAAAAATTGAGAAAGAGATTAAAAAAGAAGAAAAAGAAATCAGCGAACTTGAGAAAGAAGAGGGGATTGTAGCAAAAAACGTGATTAAAAGACAGCCAGGTTATCTTTATTTTGTGGACAAAGAGGGCAATGTCAAGAAATCTAAAATGTCCCATGGCGGAAAAAGAAAATCAAAAAAAATCATTAAGACAGTAACAGTTACTGAAACAAAGCCAACACTGGTGGAGAAACCAAAAAAATCCAAAAAAAACAAAGAAAAAACTGAAAAATCTGAGATAATCAAGACAACTGTCACAAAGACAGAAGTCAAAGAATCAAAAAAGAAAAAAGAACCTTCTTTAGATGATGTTTTCTAATGTAACTAGAAAGTAATAAAAATAGAAAGATTTATAAATCTAAAAAGAATTCTATTTTTAGGTCATTACCAAAAATTTTAGGGATTGCTTCATTAGCAGCAATTCTTGCTACAGGATGTTCAACTACGCAAGTTAAAACAGAGTCTTCTCCAATTTTACATGAAAAAGGCAAAGTTTTAGAATTAGTTTACACTCCTCCACAACATGGAGAAGGTTCAACTTCTAGTGTGGGGATGACTACAAGCGGAAACATGACCTTCAGTTCTGGGGATGTTGAAGTAAATATAGAACCAGTTTATGCAGCTGTTTTTGAATGTGAACATAAAGTAAAATTTATCACACAAGGACCAGACTCAGCCCACCAAGCATTATACAACAAACTTCATGAAGGTGATAGTGTTAACATAGAATATACTGAAATCTGGAGATATACTCTTAAAGACATAGACGGGGATAAGAAAAAAGAAGTTATTCTAAGAGAACTTATGAAATATGATTTTTTAGATGCAAATGCATTTTATTCACCTTCTAAAAACTAAGCAAATCTTCCTAAAATTATTAATGAGATAAGTGCTAAGCTTATTCCAACTATCTCATAAACATTCAAACTTTCTTTAAAATAAAAAACTCCAACTATCACCAAGAAAATTACAGTGGATACAGCATAAAAAACTCCAAGTGTTGCAAGCTTGATGTCTTTCATTACATAAAACCAGCCAAAAGCAGTTAATCCATAAATTAAAAAGCCAATAACAAACCATTTGATCTCCATGAATTTTATTCCTTGGCCAGAAAGTTTAATAAAAAAATCCCCAATAACCCCCACAAGACTTAGAAAGACTGCAATGATTATCGGAACAAATTTATTCATAAATAGAAAATTCTTACTGGTTTATAAAACTTTTAATTTTATGCTAGAAAATGATTATTTTTTTCTTGGGAATATGCTTCCTGCATGAAAACCATGCGCAAAATCTCCATACCCTATTCCTAGATTAAAAGCCCAAGGGTCAACATTCAAACAATCTTTATCATTCAGTTTTATTCTTAGATACTGATGGGGGATAATATGCCATGTGTTAGAAGGCATTAACTCAATATCAGAATCTTGAAAAAGCTTGCTTTTAACAAGCATAACCCGAAGTAAATAATTCATCTGCGTACAATAAATAAATCCTTTAATACCCCAAAGAGAATTCAAATCAGTTTTATATAAATCAAATAATTTTGTAATAAAATGCACTCTATCTGTTTTATATTTACTTGTTAAATAATCAAAAGATTTTTTGATAAACTCTTTTTTATTACTCGTTTTAAATTCTCTAATCTTTTTTTCTAAGTTTTTTGGTATCTTATTAGGAATAGCCTCTTTTTTATACAAGTTGGGAATCATAAATACAATCAGAAAATAGGTCTAATAAATATTTCTATTAATTAAGAATTAATCATTTTTTTACAAAAAGATATTTTTTAATGTGATATGCCCAAGAGTATGTCTTGCAGTTCTTTTCTTGTTTTTTGGGACATGTTTTCTTCTATTTTGTCAAAACTTTCACAAAATGTTCTTGTTGTTGCAGAAGATAAAGGTTTTACACCATTACGTTTTGAAACATTACATACTATATAACCTTCTGAATATTTTGCGCAAAAGTCTGCTCCATGCCAGACCCACCAATCTAAATTGCTGCGTATATTTGGGTCTCCAGTCATATAATGATAAGTATCTTCTTGTTTTCCTTCTTCTCCAGCAAGATATTTTAAAGAGAGAACAATCAAAGCCTCTCGAAGATTTGGCATTAAACTGTCATATTCTTTTTTTTCTTCCCCACCTTTAGTAAGATAAGCTCCCCTACAACCGCCACCAGAAGAATCTGTCTTCAAAGTATAGCCATCTTTCAATGCTTTTGTTATACCATAAAATTTTTCTGCCATTTTCAATTTTTAATCAGGGTTCCTCGTCATTAATCCCAGATTCATGAATAAAGAAGACGCATTCGTTTTCAGGCAAGTTCGGGGAGTCAATCATCTTTGCTACTCGTGCACTTTTCTTTCCCTTTCTTAGATAAATTCGGTATGTGCTTGCATGAGCAAGAATATGGCCCCCAATTGCTTTAGTCGGATCACCGAACATCATTGCAGGGTCTGCCATGACTTGATTGGTGATATAAACTGCTAGATTTTGTGCTTCAGCTATCCTCATCAAGTTATGAAGATGTTTGTTGAGTTTTTGTTGTCTGTCTGCTAGCATCCCCCTTCCTGAAAATTCTGCCCTAAAATGTGCTGTAATCGAATCAATAATCACAAGTTTTATTGGTTCACCTTTTCTCACTAGATCAATAACTTTGTCTATAAGCAAAATCTGATGATCTGAATTAAATACTCTTGCAACAAAAATATTTTTCAATGTCTTTGTGAAATCTAATCCTTGAGCTTCACACATCTGTTTGATTCTCTCTGGTCTGAATGTGCTTTCAGTATCAAGCCAGACAGCTTTTCCATTTGCACCACCTTTTTCAATAGGCAATTGAACGTTCACAGCTAACTGATGAGCTAGCTGTGACTTTCCTGAACCAAAAGCACCATATGCTTCTGTAATTGCCCGAGTTTCAACTCCTCCCCCAAGTAACGCGTTTAAATTATTTGAACCTGTACTGATTTTTACAACAGTCTGTCTTCTTTTTAAAAATTCAGTTGCATCTTCAAACTCAAGATGCAGCATTTTTCTTGCAGCTGAAATAGCTTTTCTAGCAGTAGCTTCTGTCATGTCAGCTACAGTAGATAAATCAGCAGGAGTCATGACTGCAAGAGACATTAAATCCCCATAACCTGATTCTTCAAGTTTGGCAGCTGTTGTAGCTCCAATTCCCGGCAAATCAGTTAACTTAAGTTCACTAGTATCTTTTTTCTCTTCCACTTCTAATTCTTCTTCTTTTTCAACTTTTTCCTTAGCCATGTTTGAGATAATATCCAGAGTTTATAAGCATTATCTCAATTCAGAATATATTTTAAAGTCTATCATGTTAAGTGTATTGAATGAGTTTGTCCCTAAAAAGTTTTGAAGACTGCCTAAGAATTAATAAAAATCAACAACTTACAGCCATATCTCTTGTAATACTTAAAGATTAGTAATCTATCCCCAAGCGTATAATTAAATTTCATGAACAATTATTTTTAGAGAACAAACCGCTTACTTAACCCTTAAAAATGTAAATAGCTAAATCATAATCAAAATCAAGAAAATACAGGCTAAAGAAAAAATCAAGAAGATTATTGCTTCAGAAAGACTATGGGTCTTGATTTTCCCTTTGATTACAAAGTCCAAAGGCCAGAACCATTTTATTCCTGCCTTTGTCAGAGAATCTAAAAATAGATGCAAGAAATAAAACAAGAAGAAAATTCCTGCGAATACTATACTTTTTGAGAATAAAAAAACAAGAAGAGAAAAAATCAATGCAAATAACAAACTATGGAATTCTTCCCTATGGACTGTGAAAGCATGTATAAAATTACTTACAGGTTTTGTTTTATTGCTTATGAAACTTCCTGCAATATCGATATCAGGTAAACAAGTCGCTAAAAAGAACAACAATAAGAACCACCAATTAAATGAAAAGCCAAAAGATTTTAGATTTATCAATAATAAAAATGCAAACAAGTTGAAAACAAAGTGAGTTCTTAGGAGCATTTTAAACTATGTATAATTCTTCATCTCTTTAGTTAATAAATATGTACTCCCGAAAAGCAAAGCGTAGTGATAAAATGTAATTAAAAAGATTTGGTCGTGGTTACTATGGTGTATAAGTTTTATCACAAAATGGCATATGCCCGCCAATTAGCAAACTCAGCTTAGTTCAAGCCTTAGAATATAGCTTGATAACATCATCTACAGAAATTTTTTCAACATCATTTATGATGAACTCATCTCTGTTGAAAAGTACATTTTTTCTTGTTCTTCCTAAGAACAAGAATTCTTCTCCTAGAAGTTCTTCTCTCTTCTCAAGGATGATGTTGGGGTCATCTAGCTGTGATTCATTCTCCAAATTGAATATCTTCAGGATAAGTTCATTAAAAGCAGTTGCCCTTATATTCTCCGAGCCATCATCTAAAGTGACATTCAATATAGCTCTTTTTCTCGGCATAACTGCCCCATGTTTGGGACAAACCGCTTTGTCCCCTTCAAAAGTAGCTTTCATATTGCATTCAGGGCATACATAGAAAAAAGAAATATTGAACATCTGCAAGATATTCGCTCTTACATTGACTTGCTCATTTGTTTTAACATCCTTGATTTTTTTTACAATGGGACTCTCTTTTTTTGTGACAACTACCTGCATTTCAATCTGGCTTGGAATCAGTTCAGAAAAAGAATTTAGATGAATCTCTTTGTTTGCTGTTCCCCTTATGTCTGCATTTTTTATCTCAATAACCGAACCTACCTTGATTGTCCCATTTTTTACTAAAGATATATGATTAGTGTCCCACAAGACAACTCGTACATTCGAAGTTTCGTCAGCTATTGCGAAAGAGACCACTTCAGCATCCTGTTGCTGTCTTTTGAACTGCCGGACCATGGGCTCTTCAATGACCTTGCCAATAACAGAGATTTTTTTCATTCCAATCATCAAATCCAGGATTTTTAATGTTTGTTTTTCAAATGTAACACCAAGTTCAGCAGCTACTATCTGCGCTGCCCCCTCATCACTGATTAAATCAGAGAATTTAGCTTTTTTAGCGCCAATTCTTCTCACTACCTCTTCTTTATCCAGTCCAGATGATTTTGAAATCCGATCAACTAGCTGTTCATATGAAGCTTTAATCATCAACTAAAAATCCTAACCTGATTTTTAAACTTTATTGCTCTATAAAACATATAATCTATATTGAAAAAATCTTGCTGTCACAGTAGAATAGGGCTATAATCCTTGTTAAATTTGATACGTCTGTATGTGCAATAAACTTGACTTTGCCAGAGATAAGTTTAATAACATGATCCTGATTTTTAGTTGGATTTTCTTTGGGTTTTTGAAATCCTAAAAAGATTTCTTATAAAAACAATTGCTACTAGTCATTATACATACATATATAAGAATTTGGCGAAGTCAGGTGCATGGACTTTCTAAAAAATATTTTGTTAATTTAAACAATTGCTTTAAAGAAGATAAGGAATACAACCCGATAGATTATAATCATCTTTTTTCAATTGCAAATATCCATCTTATTGGTTCAACACCTGCTGGAACTAAAACTTTTCTATTGGTCAAAGAATAGACCAGATAATTGCTTTTTTCTTCAGTTTTGTCTAAATTCCAGAATTCGCTCGTTAATTTACAATTATTCTTGCATACACCAAATTTCTCAAAGATTTCATTGATTTCGGTGATTCTGGTTTTTTCATCCACCTGGATTGAATCCTTTAACTTAAATTTGTAATTTATAGAATAACTAAAAAACTTGTTTTTTCTAGATGAATTCAAATTAATCTCGCTGGTTTGGCATTTTAAAACATCTAAATTATTTTCTTTCTCAATATTGCAGGAAACTTCTATTTTCTGACCATTCAAAGGATAATCCCTTAGATAGTCCTTGATATAATCCGCGGTTCTGTCTTCAAGAATTATCTTAATAAAATCGGGGTTAGGCTTGCAGTTATTATCTAAAATGAATATGTCTTCAGAAGTCAATCTACAATCAATGACATTCTTGTCAATAAAACTATAACCAGCGATTTCCTTCAAAGCGCTATCAAAACCCAAACTCATTGAATCTGAAAAGTAAGACTCGAGATTTTTGGAATCAATATCTTGAAGTTCTTCAGCCCCAATACTTGCTTCAATTCTTTGGTTAGCAATCGTAAAAAACCAGACCATCAGCCCGAATAGAAGAAAAGTCATCAAAGCTAACATCCTCCCAAAACCTATTCCATGTTTATCTGACTTATATCTTATCATTTTGAATACCTTATTTTAATTGCAATTAATCCATCAGCTGGAACAAAAAAACAAAATTCTTCTGGATTATTTTCAATTGGGCAATTCCCCCTAGAATTTTCGTAAAAAATTTCCGAACCACATTTTTTATTCTCTTCAGAACAGATTACATCGATTTCTTGTTCTATCCTCTCTTCTGTCCCCTGAATCCGGGATCTTAATCTATCACTGAAACTAATCCCATTTTCTTTTTCTTGCATCAATGAAGATAGCATGAAATTTATCTTATCATGAATAACCAGGGAATCGATTTTTTCTGCCCTTACTTTGTCTACACTTTTGTATAGCACTACTGAGAATAAGATAAGCAGGAACAATATGAAGATGATAACGATGAATGAAGGAAAATCTTCTATTACCTCACCAACTTGTGCCTTTTTACTTGACATTTTTATCATTTTTATCAATAGCGATGAAAACATTTATTCTTTCTAGCTTGTTATTATAAAAAACACTGTAACTTTTGGAAAAACAAGAAGGTAAATAAGTCCCTTGAACATTGCCTTCTTTTGCTTTGCAATATGTCCATAACTCGGTTTTTCCGATTGTGAAGTTCTTCTCTTCACTAGGAAGTTGGAGTTTCATCAGCAAGAAAATATTTTTTTCATCAATGTAAAGACAGTTTTTTATTGTTTCTTGGTTAAAATCATTTAGTTCCAAGATACCATTCCCAGTTAAACAGTCAACTGATTTTTCTGCAAGAGTTGCTGCTTCAATCTGCCTTATGTCATATGGTGTTGAGAACCTGAACCATACCACCCCAACAAAGACCCCGATAATCAATATTATCATTATAAACCTGTATACAAAAATCACCGAATATTCTGTTTGTGCTCTTTTGTTCATTTAATAAATGGGGCTTTCCATCCTCCAACTTTAAGTGTTTGGTATAAGCATAACTCTAATAAACATATAGCAACTGCGCTGACGCTTTTCATTAATGTGTTTTTCATGATATAGACGTTTTGAGTTTTATTTTTCTTTTATTTCTATTAAGGTGTTTTTGCCTTCTTTTTGGATTTCCAGAGTTGCGTTATAACAAGGATAGTAATAACCGATATCAATAGAATCTTTCTTAATTAAGAAACCAATATCTTTTTTCTCGATTATTCCAGGGTAGGTAACATTGATTACAGTTCCTGGCTCTGCCCCTAAACTGACTAAACAGAGTTGTTTTGCAAGAATTTGTTTTTTTGCCAAATCACCAGTAGCATTATTAGCTGAAAAGAAAAGCAGAACAGCAAACAACATCCCTACAAATATTAGGGTTACTATTGTCTGAAGAGCTAGACTTTCTCCTCCTTTTTTTGATTTACTCATTTCTTATACCTCTTTCAGATTTAACAGATAATATGACTTAATAAATTTTATTAGAAAACATTGATTATTACATCAGTATGTGTAAGGCATTATTTCTTAATTTTTCAGAAAAGCAGAGTGCAGTTATTAGGTAACTTGATTTCGCTGGAGATAAGTGTAAATTATTTAGATTTTATTTTTGATTCTTGTTTTCGAAGAATTTTTGAAAAAGTTTAGAAGACTAGGGGCATAATATCCTGTAACATAATTCGCAGTGGCGAAGTCAAGTAGGTAACTTAATTTATTAAGATTAGATTTCAACTTACAGGGAGATAAACTTTAAGGATTATGGGATGCTCTCTATATTCTGGCAAGTTTTAGTGATTTCGCTTTCATCTAATGAAAGCAAGAAAACACCAGCACAACCCTTCCTGTTTCCATCACAATGAACTGCTGCAGCATGTGTACTTGTCCAAAATGTAGTTATTTGCCCAGCAGTTATCGCAGCAAGAGCTGCAACACCTATCCAAATTGAAGCCGTCCCCACAGTTGATAACGCTCCAGCACCTTCAACCCCCATAGCACCCATGGCTCCAAGAGGGCCAACTACTGATTTGGTTAATCCTGCTCCTCCAAAGACCAGTGCTCCCACCATAGCACCTTCTCTTTTCAATGCACTTCCGAGATCATCTCCCTTTATCATCATAAAAACAACAGCTAAATCTTTATCTGTTTTCGAAGGTTCTGCATTTACTTTTTCTTCTAATCCCCCCTGTCCTCCGGTAAAGTATTCCATGTAAGTGATATTTTTGATAGGAACCTTGGTATCAGCAAGATAATCCATAAGATATATTGATTGGGGGTTTTCCTTTAATTTTTCATCAAATTTTATTGTTGAACAAATAAGACAATTTGCTTTTGAAGTTCCAAACAATCCAATTTCTCTCCATGCGCTTTCAGAAAAAAAATCTAAAGGATTTCCTTCAGAATCACTGACCATCCACCAACAGTCATACATCGCATTTGCAACTGTTCTTTCAATAGTCACCTGGTCCCTGGTTTTGATTTCTATATTCTCGGTTTTGCATTTTAATGGGACTAAGGACTGGGTTGGTTGAATCCCCATAATAGACGCACTTCTTAGGACTATAGAATTATGGCAGGCATCTTTATCAGGACTGATTTTGATATTGTTCATAACAATAAAAAGGACAGCCCCTGCAAGAATCACTATGATTAAAGAGATTATAGTTGTCTGCGTTAAAGTTCCTCTTTTATTCATTTTTAATATTCCTTTTATGATTTCCAAACTTA
>Ga0268276_1001349_pt1 | contig 24535 bp, 22 predicted proteins | sample saktaG_4_FD_190145 | JGI IMG/M metagenome (GOLD analysis project Ga0268276, IMG submission 190145) | Saline water microbial communities from Sakinaw Lake, British Columbia, Canada - sak_2010_1_5_45m | ecosystem: Environmental > Aquatic > Non-marine Saline and Alkaline > Saline ... | reverse complement strand
CTGCGCATGGAGTTCCAGGTGCCCACGCGCGGCCTTATAGGCTTCCGCAGCGCCTACCTGACGGCCACCCGCGGCGAAGGGGTTGTAAACACGCTGTTTTTAGGCTACGAGCCATATGCAGGGGAGATAGCCTCCACGCGCAGCGGCGCGCTGGTGGCGGCCGAGGACGGCGCGGCTGTCACCTACGGCCTGAATAATGCCCAGGAGCGCGGCATCACCTTTATCGATCCCGGCACACCGGTTTACGAAGGTATGATAGTGGGCCTGAACTCGCGTCCCACCGATTTGGCCGTCAATATCTGCAAAGAGAAGAAGCAGACCAACATCCGCGCCTCCACGGCCGACATCGCCGTCAGGCTGACACCTCCGCTTAAAATGAGCCTGGAGGAGTCGATGGACTTCATCAACGCCGACGAGTTGGTGGAGGTCACGCCAAAGAACATACGGCTGCGCAAGCGGCTGCTGACCATGAACGAGCGGTTCAGGGCCAGGAAGGCCTCCGAAAGGGCTGCGCAGGATTAATTATAGGAGCGGGTTTTCAAACCCGCCCGCTGTATATACGCGGAAGTATGATCGGGCAGGACTGAATATGGGAGGTTTGTCTAATGAGAGTAATCTATGTGTTAATCTGCGCAATCTTTATAGCAGGGACTTTGCTGGCATGTGGACCATCACAGGAACAGGACCTGCCTGTCATCCGGACACGTGATGAGGCCATACCCGCCGTGGCGGTAAAAGTATCGCCGTCCACCGATGCCCATCCTCCTATCCTGCACTCAGATGAGTTCGGTCAGCCGGTGCCGCTTGCAAGCGCCGTCAACTCTGCCGGCGCCGAAGATTCGGCTTTTATTCTGCCTGACGGAAGGACGCTGTATTTCTTTTTCACTCCGGATGTGGGAATACCGCCGGAGAAGCAGCTATTGGACGGTGTGACGGGTATCTGGGTTTCCCGTAAGGATGCAGGAGCCTGGCAGGAGGCGAAGCGGGTTGTGCTGCAAGATGGCAATCAGCTTTCGCTTGATGGCGCAGCATTCGTGCAGGGGGACAAAATGTGGTTCGCATCCGCGCGCCAGGGAAATCTGCGAGGTGTAGACATGTGGACGGCGACGTGCAAAGATGGTAAATGGAGCGGCTATACCAATGCGGGCGAGAAATTAAACCTGGAATATGAGATCGGGGAGATGCATATCACGGCTGACGGCAAGAGCATGTATTTTCATTCGCCCCGCGCAGGCGGACAGGGTGGCTATGATATCTGGATTACTGCGATGAAAGACGGCCAGTGGCAGCAGCCGGTCAACGTTACCGAAGTGAATTCGGGTGAAAGCGACGGATGGCCTTTCCTGACACAGGATGGGAACGAGCTGTGGTTTACACGCACATACATGGGCACACCGGCCGTTTACAGGGCGAAAAAAACAGACGGTCAGTGGGGCAGGCCGGAGCTGATCGTCTCACAGTTTGCCGGCGAACCGTCGCTCGATAACGACGGCAACCTCTATTTCACCCACCACTTTTTCAAAGACAACAAGATGATCGAGGCTGATATCTATATGGCCCCGCGGAAAAACCGCTAGGCCGAATGGGTCAGTCCCACCAGTTGGGGAACATCGCCAGCTTCTGAGCCGAGTCATGTCCGAAGATAACTTTGGCGTTGTACATGTCGGCGATACGCCTGATTTTCTCCACGCTCCTGCTGTAGTCATCAAGGCTTATGGTGGTACCGGGCAGCTTGACCGGAGGGCCGTAATTCTCGGCGGTATAAACAGCGTCGCTGGCTATTATAAGATCGCCGGTGTTTTTTGTTTCGATCCTGGCGCCCATTTCGCCCGGGGCGTGGCCGGGCAGCAATAGGAGGTGCACGCCCGGCAACAGGTCGTAGTCCCCGTCGATGACCATCCAGTCAAGGTCTGAAAACTGAAAATCGGTGCCCAGATAACCTGCATAAGCCACGTCGTTACGATTAGTATAGACCGCCGCCATAACAGTCTGCACCTCGACTTTCTGGACAACTATTTTAGCTTTGGTTCCCCTGAACGAGGAAAGTCCCCCGGCATGATCGTAGTGGAGATGCGACATAACGACATAATCGATGTCCTGCGGCGTCGCACCCACTTTTTTCAGTTGATCAACCATGAAACTGGGTCTAACATACGGCAGGAATTCGTTCAACAATCCCCAGGTCTGCTTGTAATCGGGGCTGCAGCCGGTGTCGAACAGGATTTTGGTTCCTGAGGCCGTTTCGATATAAAAACCGGGTATGGGGAACACGAACGGCTCCGAGGGTTTATCCGCAAAAAACAGGTTCGTCAGTCCCTGCTCCTCGCCGTAATCCAGGCAGGTGATTTTACAATACCGTGAATCTTTTCCCATCAAATTCGCTCCTTATAATGAATCTGGATCCTGCCGCTGTAAATAAAATGTTGAATATATCTTACTACCGCTCTGCCTCCCTGCCCGCCCGGTAAACGGGCATATACAATGGGATCCCCTTAATTCTTAAAATGGCCGGTTATATAGTCGACTATAGCTATAGTCGATGTGCCCGGGCCGAAGACCGCCTCCACACCGATTTTCTCAAGCTTCGGTATATCCTCATCGGGAATTATGCCGCCGCATATGAAGAGGCTATTTTTTTTCCCCTTTTTGGCCAGCCCTTTGATAATCTCGGGAAAAAGTTCCATATGTGAGCCGGAAAGAGAGCTCAACCCGATAACGTCAACGTCTTCCTGGACTGCTGCTGCAACGATCATTTCGGGGGTCTGGCGAATCCCGGTGTAAATGACTTCCATACCGGCATCCCTCAGCGCGCGGGCCACTACCTTGGCTCCGCGGTCATGGCCGTCCAGGCCCAATTTTGCTATTAAAACACGTATCTTCTTCTTTTTTTCCATGGTTGCTCCTATTTCTTAACGCAGAGCTTTACCAGGCCGGCGATATTATCCAGCTTATCCAGGTTTTCGATGGCGTTTTTAAGCTCTACCGTCTGCTTTTTCCCGAAGATGCGGGTGGCCTGTGCTTCAAAATTGGAGATAACGCGCTCGTCGGTCATAACTTCCAGATCTTCCATCTTCTCAAAGATAACCTTGCCGTCCTTCATGGTGACCGATATCTCACATCCCTGCTTTTTGGGATAGGCGCCGGAGATAGAGTCGTCAACGTCCACGGTGGCAAGGGAAGCGAGCTTGTTGACGAGGGGATGAGAGAAATTTTCGTAATTAGATTGCACCAGCTCCTTGAAAACGAAAACGGCAGCCACCGAGAACTGTTGGCTCATTTTAGACTGCGCGATATCGGTGAAGGGGCCTTTATAATCGAGTCCCGGGAACATCTTTCCCATGGGGAACGTTTTTATAGCTATTTTCTCGATTGACCCTGTATCGATATCATATTTGTTAACCATTCTGAGGGCCAGTGCTGCGGCCGGTTGGGCATAGGCGCAGGCCGGGGCCGGTTTGCAGAAAACTCTGGATATTTCATACGATTGGCCGAGACCTTCCGTGATTTTATCTGCCAGGGGTTGTTTTCCGTAGGTGGCCCAGGCGCCCAGAAATCCTTCCAGGACCTGGTGTGATGCCTTTACTCCCTGTTTGCCCAGCAGGGCGGCTGCAATACCGTTCTTGCAGGCGAATCCATTCTGGTAACAGATTTCGTGTGAACCTTCCAGCGCCCACTGCATATTGCCGCTGGACAGGGTGCCTGCCATGCCCAGGCCGTTGACCGCCTGATCTTCACTGAGCTTATAAAGTTTGGCCGCCGCTATGCAGGCGCCGTATGGACCGAACATGCCGCTGGGACGGAATTTCTTGGAGAAGTCGGGAGACAGCATGCTCATGCCGATGCGACCGGTCACATCGTAGCCGAGCACGATGGCCGTTATAACATCTTTTCCATTGCTGCCGAGTTCCTCGCCGATCGCGAACGCAACGGGTATGATCATCGAGCCGCAATGGCAGGACGAGTCAGCGTGCATGTCCTCCTGGCCGGTACTCTGGCCGATTACCGAATTCACGAAGGCCACCTCCCAGGGCGGTCCCTTAATCCCGTCTACGAAAGTGGAAGCTTTGCCGCTCAGCCTCAGTTGCCTCAGGTATTTGGGAGCGGGCGCGATGAGCTCCTGGTGATGACCGGCAAAGGTACAGGCCAGCGCGTGGAAAACGCATATCTTTACCTTAGCGACCACTGCTTTGGGAAGGTCATCGTACCTCAACGAGGTGGCAAACTTCGCCATGGTCTCGGTCACCGTAGCTGTACTGTTCATAACACCGCTCCTCCAAGATTGCAAAATTCTTTATATTATTATAATGTTATAATGATAGTTTGTAAATAGCCCGTGGGGCTCATAGTTGTTATAACAATTGCCCGGAAAATTACTGTATAATGTTGTAGTATTAGTATAATGATACCTGTCGGGGAAGAAAGATGTTAACAAGAGAAAAAGGGGTGCCTCTCTATTACCAGCTGGACACTATCCTGAGGAAGAAGATACTCTCGGGTGAAATAGCGGCCGGGGCTTCGTTTCCGACTGAAGATCTGCTGGTGCAGCAATATAATATAAGCCGTATCACCGTGCGCCAGGCGCTTGCGTCGCTGGAAAAAGACCGTCTGATTATAAGAAAGCAGGGGAAGGGCACCTTCGTGGCGGAGAAAATCGAAAGGGCCGAGTTGCCCAAGCTGGCCGGGACCGGGAACGACCTGGTTGATATAAGCTCACATGATTCCAGGCGGATCAGGATCATGACGAAGGTGATCGGTTTCTCCCGGCTGCTGGCCAATAAGACCATCACCGATTATCTGGGCATTGCCGAGGGTACAGAGATCTATCGTATTGAGCGGGTGCGGCTTGCCAATGAGAAGCCGTTGTACCACCTGCTTAATTATTTGCCTCTGGACATAGGCGAAAAGATAAGTGCCAGATCATTGAAAACTAAAACGCTTACCCGGATCATGGAAACCGATCTGAAAATTCCCATTAAGAAAGCCGTTCAGACTATTGAAGCAGACATTATCGACAGCTATGTCGGGCCGATCCTGGATGCGCGGGAAGGAGACCCCTGCCTTATTTTAAGAAGGGTGGTCTGTGACAGGGACGGCAGGGCTATCGAATACCTGGTCGCCACATTCCGGGCCGACAGGTATATGTATACCGATATGCTGTTGAGGCAAAAGAAGGGCAAGGGCTACCAGTGGCAACGGGCCGTGTTTTCAAGGCAGACACAGTCCGGCCGATCCGGCCCCAGCGACCCGCTGATGCATGACCACCTGCCTTCCTTTGTCCGCACTTAGCGGACATCAACGCCGCTCACCCTAGCGAGCAGCCCCGGCGCATGCCATGCTTCTCGTCCAAACCTGCCTCACCTGTACACACAAGACTATTGACAAGCCCGCGCTGTTGTTATATGATGATTTAAAGTAAATATGATATAACATTAATACAATATAACATTACTATCATTTTGATCGTAGAATTCCTATTTTTATCAGTTAATATCCATCAGTTTATGCCGATTAAATTAATAGGATAAGGGAGGTAACAAGGACAATGGCGAGGTCAAACAAAGTAGCTGTGATTACGGGGGGAGGGCGAGGCATCGGAAAGGGTATTGCCAGGATATTTACCCAGAACGGCATCGACGTGGTGATAGCCGGCAGAAACTTCGAGAAGCTGGAGAAAACGGCTTCAGAGCTGAAATCATCCAAGGCGGAGATATTGTGCGTTCAGACTGACGTATCGGTCCAGGCGCAGGTGGAGCGCATGTTTGACAAGACTCTGGAAAAATTCGGCAAGGTGGACATCCTGATCAACAACGCGGGCATCGCCGAGCCGATGGCGCCTATCACGGATATAGATATGAAGCTGGTGGACGACATCGTAGGCATCAATTTCAAGGGTGTTTACTACTGCGCCCGCAGGGCGGTCAAGGAGATGAAGGCGCAGAAAAGCGGCAACATCGTCAATATCGGCTCGGTTGAAGGGCTGATCTCTTTGCCGGGCATAGCCTACGGCCCCATGAAGGCCGCAGTGCACAGGTTTACCAAACTGCTGGCCAGTGAGCTGGCCGCCATTCCGATCCGGGTCAATTGCATCTGCCCGGGGCTGGTCCTGACCGAGATGATGGAAGAGCTTTCCGACCGCGATGTCGAGGTGTTTCTGGTGCATATCCCCATGCATAAGGCGCTGGTCCCCGATGATGTGGGAAAACTGGCCTATTTCCTTATATCCGATGATGCCAGGTATATCACCGGCTCAATCATCGCGGCTGATTCGGGCATCACCGCCGCCACGACAGGATTAAATGTTTTGCCGGGTGTTGAAAAATGGATAAATGCCGCCGTCGCCTGAATCAAGACTGGCACGGGTTAAGCAAGCGACGATTATACGACGATTTGAGGTTTTAAATTAAACGGGAGGTGTAAGTTAATGGCAAGGTCAAATAAGGTAGCTGTGATCACGGGTGGAGGAAGCGGCATAGGCAAAGGTATTGCCAGGATATTTACGCAGAACGGCATCGATGTGGTGATAGCCGGAAGGAACTTAAAAAAGCTTGAAAAAACAGCGGCGGAGTTGAAATCCTCCAAAGCAGAGATATTGTGCGTCCAGACTGACGTGGCTGTTCAGGCGCAGGTGGAGCGACTGTTCGATAAGACGATGGAAAAGTTCGGCAAGGTGGACATACTGGTCAACAACGCAGGCATCACCGAGCCGATGGTGTCGATAACCGATCTCGATATGAAGCTGGCCGAGGACATAATAAACATAGATTTCATGGGCGCCTTTTACTGTGCCCGCAGGGCCGCCAAGGAGATGAAGGCGCAGAAAAGCGGCAACATCGTCAATATCGGCGCTACCGAGGGGCTGGTATCCCTGCCCGGCGTGCTTTATGGTGCGATGAAGGCCGCCATATCGCAGTTTACCATAGTCCTGTCGCGTGAACTGGCCGCCGTTCCGATCCGGGTTAATTGTATCCGCCCGGGGGTGGTCATCACCGAGAAGACGCAGGGGCTTTCCAGCAGCGACCTTGAGGCGTTTCTGAAGAATGTCCCCATGCACAAGGCGTTGTATCCAGATGATATCGGTAAGCTCGCGTATTACCTGGTCTCCGATGACGCCAGATATATCACCGGCGCCGTTGTTTCAGCCGACGCTGGCGTCTCCGCCGACGGCGGATGGTTCGCATTCGGTTTGTAAATCCAAACTAATAACACAGGAGGAGTCTCATGGATCTGGGTTTAAAGGGCAAGGTAGCGATTATAACCGGCGCCGGCCAGGGTGTTGGAGAAGGGATTGCGATGATTCTGGCAAAGGAAGGGGCCAAAGTCGTGGTGAATGACTTTTTCCAGGACCGTGCTGATAAAGTTGCCAAAGACATAGTTGCCGCAGGCGGAGAGGCCATAGCTTTGCAGGCGGACGTATCGGATTTTGACTCGGTAACCCTGATGGTCAAAAAGACTATGGATAAGTTAGGCCGCATAGATATTCTGGTGAACAATGCCGGAGTCCCGGCTCCGTTGCCGGAGGGAGATTCTCCCTCCTCAATGGATAACACGTTCGATAAGGTGGACCGTGCACTCTGGAAGCGCTATGTCGATGTAAATATATATGGTGTGATGAATTGCACGCGGGCGGTGCTCGACGGGATGATCAAACAGAAATATGGGAAGATCATCAATATCATATCCGACGCCGGCAGGATCGGCGAGCCCAGGCAGGCGGCTTATTCAGCCAGCAAGGCCGGTGTGATGGGTTTCAGTAAAGCGTTGTCTAAAGAGGTGGGGAAGCATTGCATCAATGTCAACTGCCTGGCCCTGGGCGCCGTGCCCCATCCGGGCCTTGACAACCGGAGAATCGGCATGATGGTGAAGATGGGCATGACGGAGGAGCAGGCCAAAGACACCATTAAGACGATAAGGGAAAAAGCCATGAAACTTTATCCGATGGCCAAAGGGCTGGGGAGGTTTGGGACGACGACGGATGTGGGCAATGCCGCCGCCTTCTTTGCCTCCGACGCCTCTGTTTTTATCAGCGGGCAGACGCTGAGCATCAGCGGGGGCTATACCACGGTAGGCTAACCTGTATTATTAGATTATCCGTGAATTTCCTGAGTTCTTGCTTGAGTACCACAAGGAGGTGAGGTAATCGAAAGAGTCAATTATTCATTCTAAGAGGGACGGAGGCTCCAGCAATTTAGCGGTTTTATTAACAAGATTCAAGGAGGGATTATGATTAAAAAATTCACATTGTTATTGACCACCATTGTCGTTCTGACTATACTGATCGTCTCCTGCGCTCAACCGGCTCAGCCGGCACAGTCGCCGGCATCTGAGACTCAGGCAAAGACATATCACTGGAAATATGTACAGGCCGTGCCGGCTGCGGCTATACATATAAACAACACGGTTTTCCTTCCGCACCTCGAGAATATAGAGAAGCGCAGCAACGGCCGTCTCAAGATCGACTGGGTCAACTGGGTAGAGACTCCTTACAAGGGGAGCGATGCTCTCCGGGTAGCGCGCGATGGATTGTCCCAGGGATGCGAGGTGCTCTTCGGATACTGTACCGGTGATGCGCCTATGCTGGGCGCTCCCGAGCTTCAGTATATGGCTCCGAACAAAGTTGGCCTGCCTGAATTGTATGCATTATATGGAAAGGTGTGGAGCCACCCCAAGGTAAAGGCAGCGGTTTTGGACAAGACCATGCAGGACTTTAATTCCGTATCGCTCGGCGTTTATCACTGGGGCCCGCAGCCCTTCTGGCTGACCAAAGAAGTTAAAAAACCAGCTGATTTCAAGGGAATGCAAATACGGGAGTTCTCCGCCGAGGGGGCGGACATGATCAGAGCCCTCGGCGCTTCGGTCACACTGGTAACCGCCGCTGAGGTATTTACAGCATTAGAGAGGGGTATGTGTAACGGGTTGATTTCCGCGCCGCAAGCCATGCTGGCCGGGGGATGGTACGAAGCCATTAAATACGTTTACCTGTCGAATACGAGAATAACAGCCAACTCCTTCACAATTAATAAAAAGGCCTGGGATTCGCTGCCGCCCGACCTGCAGGAGATAATGTCTGAGGAAATAGCTGCCGCCTGCGCGGAATTGAACGTAGCGAACGTAGAAGACTCTTATAAACTCTACGAGCTGTTTGGCAGCCAGATGACCTTTAACGAAGACAATGAAGAAGACTACCAGTATATACGCAATCTGTGCAAGGAAAACGTATGGCCCAACTGGCTCAAACGGGTGGGCCCGCAAGGCAACGACGTACTCAACATGTGCCTCGAAGCAATGGGAGCTTCGGAAAGGTTCTAATTGCCAGTATTTCTGTAAAAATTGCCGGTATATCCAGTGGGAGTATATGAGCCATGAATAAAATAGCAGCTACGATCGACATGATAGTTGACAGGCTGTCCATTGCCGGTCTCTGGATTGCCTCTATAGGTGTACTGCTCATGTTCGCCATCGTTTTCATTGAAATCGTAGCGAGAAAGCTATTCGAAACCAGCATATATATAAGCCAGGATTATTCGGGATATATGATGGCCATATGTCTGGCACTACCACTGGGTATACTGGTCAGAAGGCGCGGGCATATCAAAGTGGACATTATAATTAATCGGCTCCCGTCAAAGATAAGGTACTGGTTGGAGCTGTTTTTTTTAATCATCATGCTTTGCTATGGAATAGTATTGACTTACATATGTTACGGGCTCGCTAAGGATTCATATGATCTGAAGGCGGTTAGCATTGATTTAAGTCATACTCCGCTCTGGATCCCGCAGTCTACGATGGTCGTCGGGATAGCATTCTTCGTTATTACGTTGTTATTCGAGATCTATAAAATGCTGTTCATGAGAAGCGACGGAGTTGCAGCTAATGCTCCTATTAAATTATCTGGAGCGGAGTATAAATGATTATCAGCCTGATAATGTTCTCAACGATACTTGTCCTCGTAATGATAGGCGTTCCCATAGCTGCGGCACTGGGAATGACGGGTATTGTCGCCATCCTCCTGTTTGACCCCAATTTGCTTAAAGGAGCAGCTTTTACGGTCTGGGCCAATGCCACAAGCTTTATCCTGGTCTCGGCTCCGCTGTACATCCTTATGGGGGACATGATTATCAGATCGGGTGCAAGTACTAGATTTTACAGCGGCATGGGCCTCTGGATGCGCAAAATACCGGGCGGGTTGCTTCACACCAATATTCTGGCATGCACCATTCTTTCTGCCATCAGCGGCTCAAGCGTTGCGACGGCAGCGACCGCGGCATCTGTGGCGATACCTGAGCTGGATAAGCTGGGCTACGAGAAAAAGATAACATACGGTTCCATCGCCGCCGGCGGCACGCTGGGAATACTTATACCCCCCAGCATTTCCATGATCATATACTGTGGGCTGACTTCAACGTCCGTAGCCGAGTGCTTCATAGCCGGGGTTATTCCCGGCCTGATTATGAGTTTCCTCTTCATGACATATATTGGTGTTACTGCCCTGATAAATCCCGCAATAGCACCACGTAGAGGCAGCATCGTCAAGATCACACTCAAGGTTGCAGCGCAATCTATCCTGGATGTACTGCCCATTATGCTGCTTGCAGTAGTTGTATTTGCCGGCCTTTATCTGGGCTGGGCGACTCCCACTGAACTGGCTGCCATCGGGGTGTTTTTTGCATTAATACTTCTTGCGATCAATCACAATTTCAACTGGAAGGGCATATTCGGCAGCGCCTCTTACGTGGCACGTGTTGGCAGTCCGCTGCTCTTCATCATCATAGGCGCGCAAATATTCTCGTTTGCCCTGTACACCTGGGGCGCGACTCAAGAGCTCACCGTAGCAGTTACAAATGTCCCTCTGCCGCCGCTTGGCATCTGGGCGATACTCGCTGTTCTGCTGCTGATACTGGGCATGTTCATCGATGCAATATCGATGATGGTGCTCACCGCGCCGGTGATGTTCCCTATCATGACGGGGCTAGGCTACGACCCTGTCTGGTTCTGCGTAGCGGTTACGTTGCTTCTGGAAACCGGCCTGATAACGCCGCCGGTGGGAATGAACCTTTTCACAATTCAAATGCTTGCTCCGGGATCGACCTTAGGGCAGATAGCCAGAGGTTCTTTACCTTTTGTAATTATTCTTTTTATAGGACTTATTTTGGTAACAGCATTCCCTGAAATTGCATTGTGGCTGCCTGCCCAGATGAAAATGTCGGTTGGACCATGAATCCGAAATAACAGAGACAGTTCGCTTAATGAGGAAGCTGGTACGGTTTTAGTAAAACCGTACCAGCTGCTTTTCCAGGCCGGATGTACCTTTTATCAGAATAGATTGGATTCTTTTTGCGTCCCGAATGTCTTGCGCAGCACGTCGCACATTTCACCTAAAGTCACACAGGCTGCTGCGCAATCGATGAGGGCCGGCATGATATTCTCTTTGCTTCCGGCTGCCTCCTGCAACTGATGCAGACACCGGCCGACTTTTTCGCTCTCTCTCCGGCCTTTGACGGCAGCCAGGCTTTTCTTTTGAGCCGACTCGACTTCCGAGCCGACCCTGTGCAGGGATATCTCCGGTGTCTGGGAGAAGTATTTATTCACGCCAACCACGACCCGCTCACCCTGTTCGATCTGCTTCTGGTAAATGTAGGCGGCCTCCTGTATCTGTCCGGATTGGTAGCCGAATTTTATTGCGCTTGCCGCCCCCCCCATATTCTCTATTTGCTCGATTAATTTATTGGCCTCGGCCTCCAAGCCGTTGGTCAGGCTCTCCAGATAGTAACTGCCACCCATGGGATCGACCATATCGGCAACGCCGCTCTCGCTGGCAATGATCTGCTGAATGCGTAGCGACTGTGTGGATGCTTCCTCGGTCGGGATGCAGATAGCCTCATCATAGCTGGCTACCGCCATCGATTGGACACCGCCCAGAGCTGCCGCCAGCGCCTGGATGGTTGCCCTGGAGATATTATTGAGAGGCTGTTGCGCTGTGAGAGTAACGCCACCTGTCTGGACGTGGGTCCGGAACATCAGCGAACGGGGGTCTTTGGCTCCGAACCGCTCCTTCATGATCCTGGCCCACATACGACGCAGCGCCCGCAGCTTGGCGACTTCCTCGAAAAAATTGTTGTGTATCTGAAAATGCCAGGACAGCCGCGGGGCGAATGAATCGACGTCCAGGCCGCGGTTAACCAGGGTGTTTACGTATTCAATGGCATTGGCCAGGGTGAAGCCGATCTCCTGGGCCGCGGTTGAGCCTGCTTCGCGGATGTGGTAGCCGGAGATACTGATAAAGTTCCAGCGCGGGAGGTTATTACTGCAATACTCAGCTATGTCGGCAACCAGCCTGAGCGAAGGTTCGGGCGGGAAAATATAGGTGTTGCGGGCGATATACTCCTTGAGGATGTCGTTCTGCACTGTGCCGTCCAACCTGGAAAGTTGGATGCCCGCTTTCTGCGCCAAACATATGTACATTGCGAGCAGGGGAGCGCAGGTGGCGTTGGCCGTCATAGAGGTGCTGATCTTATCCAGTTCGATGCCGTCGAACAGCACTTCCATATCCTTTAAGGTGTCCACGGCGACGCCTACACGCCCCACTTCACCCCGGGCATAGCGGCTGTCTGAGTCGTACCCAAGTTGCGTGGGCAGGTCGAAGGCGATGCTCAACCCTGTTTGCCCCTGCTTGAAGAGGTGGTGAAACCTCTGGTTGGTATCTCTCGCGCTGCCGAACCCGGAATACTGGCGCATTGTCCACAGTCTGCCGCGGTACATCGCGGGATGGATGCCCCTGGTATAAGGGTACTGCCCCGGATATCCAAGGTCCCGGCCATAGTCGAAATCGCCCAGGTCCTCCGGTGTTGACAGCGCTTCTATCTCGTTTCCCGAGCTTGATTTAAAAGCAGCCTGACGCGGCTTGATGCCCCTTAAAGCCGGATTGAGTATTTTCTCAACCCACTCACGTTTGTTGCTCATATTACACCCGTCCCATTATTCCATATTGACAAATCAAAGAATGTATTATAGAATTTTGCCGTCAATGTATTAATAATATTACAATATAACATTATTATATTAAATTCAATCAGGTCAGGTCAATAAAACTGAAAAAAGATCAGCGGATATAATATAAACCCTGGTATATTGCTGTGGAGAGGAATCTTTTAAAGGGCTGTTTAAAGGAGAGAAGATCATGTCGGAGAGATTATTCACTGAAGCCGAACTACAGGAGCTGGGAACCGAAACAGTTGAGTTGGTCGAGCGGGCCATCGATGCAGGAGACTTGCAGAAGGCGAAGAAACTGAACCGCCGCCAGTTCAAGGAGTTTTATTCCATGCACGAGGGCTTCCGGGATTGGATAGCCACGCTGATGAGCTATGTCTACAACCGCATGGGAGATGAGGCCCTCTACGAAGTATTGCACGAGGTCTTCAAGGATTTCACATTTCTGGCGCAGATATACCGTGCTGAAAGCATCAAGCGGCAGGTGCAGATGCTCGCTGCCGGCTTCAGGGGGCACCTGACCTCGCTCAAGATAGAGGAGGATGACGAGAAGGTAACGGTCATGATGATGCCGTGCGGCAGCGGAGGCAGGGCGGTGCTCAACGGGAGCTATAACCCTCCTAAAAATTGGGCCAGGGTGAAGAAAGCACAGAGTATGACGTTCGGCCGGACAGATGTCCCGGTCTACTGTGTGCATTGCGCGCTGCAGGACATCGTACCCATGGAGGAAACAGGTTATCCGATATGGGTTATTGAGCCCCCCACGGAGATAGGCAAGGAGCCCTGCCGCTTCATAATATACAAAGATCCGGACAAAATACCCGCCAAATATTACGAAAGATACGGGTTGAAGAAACCGGCAAAGCGCGGGTAGGGCCAAACTTTTGGAGTTTATGGGAGGCCAGCTACGACTGTAAATAGGAGGACGGTGACTTGACGACAGATGCGGTAGCAAATAAGGAAGCAACGTGCCAATCCGATAGTGGCAACGAAGAGAAATTGCTGCTTCCGCTGCCCAAATGGAAGCTCTGGTATACGATGATCATCCTGTATCTGCTATATTTCCTAGATTTTGCTACCAGGGCTGTGATAAGCCCGATGTTTCCCATTCTGAAAAAGGAGATGAATCTTTCAGATTCGCAGTTGGGCTGGCTGAGCACTATAGTGCTGGCAGTAGTGTGCGTGCTGGCGATACCACTTTCCTATTTCATTGATCGCTGGAGCAGAAGAAAAATGATCTCCCTGATGTCGATCATATGGAGTGCGGGTTCATTTTTCTCAGGTCTGAGCACCAACTTTACGCAATTGTTAATAACAAGAGGGGTGCTGGGTGTCGGCGAAGCCAGCTTCACATCAGCAGGACAGGCCATGATCATGGCCACGGTAAAAAAAGCCCGCAGGGCAACGGTAACGGGCATATGGACAACAGCCAGTTCACTGGGCATGGCCTGCGGGATGCTGGTGGGAGGATTTGTAGCTGCCAAATATGGCTGGCAGGCTGCATTCATGGCTGTGGCAATACCGGGAGTGGTACTGGGTATCTTCGCATGGTTCCTGCCTGACTTCAAGAATCAGCTCAAGGCAGAGGATCCTGCCGCAGCCAGGAACTTGAATTTCGGCAGCATTTTAAAAGACCTCGTCAAAAACAAGACGCTGGTTTCTCTCTGCATATCTTTTGGCTTGGCTTATTTCTTCAGCAACACAGTCATCTACTGGTTACCGTCATATTTCATCAGATATATGGGAATGGATGTTGCCAGGGCCGGAGCGATGACTGCCGGCATACTGGTAACGGCTCTGATCGCCGCTCCCCTGGGCGGGTTTCTGGGTGACCGGATATCGAGAAAGAATCCTAGGAACAAGATACTGCTCTGCTGGATCAGCGTTGTAGCTGCCATAATAACATTTGCGCTGGCGGTTTTACTCAACATCTGGCAGATGTTTTTTGTCGTCACGTTTTTCCTTTTCCTGTTTATTCCCGTGCAGCAGATTGTCTGCCAGGAAATCGTGCCGTTTTACCAGCGGGCGACAGCCTATGGTGTTTATGTATTCTGCATGTTTTTTCTGGGTGGTCTCTGGGGGCCGGCAGTAACCGGCATGATATCGGATGCCTACAACCTGCAAGTGGCTTTTTGGGTAAACGGCGCTATATTGCTGGCCGCATCTATAGGGTACCTGTTTATGTACAGGTTCTACAAGGCGGATTATGAAACGGCAAGAAATTTGGAAGGCGGAAAATAGTCCCGATAAATTATAGAAGTCAAAGGAGAATTAATATGAAACAGGCGCTGGAAGGTATAAAAGTATTAGATTTGTGCCGCGGTTACCCGCCGGCTTTTGCGGCCATGCACATGGGCGATTTTGGCGCAGACGTAATCAAAGTGGATCCCGTAGGATACGTTCTGGCACTCCCCATGGAAGCGGCGGCGCAAACGATGTCTGCCTACACTTTCATCGACCGCAACAAGCGCAGCATCAAGCTGAATTTAAAATCGGAACAGGGCAGAGAAGTCATCTATAAATTGATTAAAAAGATGGATGTGCTGGTGGAGAACTCGAGGCCGGGCACGATGGAGAAGCTGGGCATCGGATATGATACTTTGAAGGAGATTAATCCACGGCTTATATTCTGCGCGGTCAGCGGATATGGGCAAACGGGACCATACCGGGACATCGTGGGGCATGATGCAAACTTCATGGCGATCTCCGGCGCGCTCAGCCTGATCGGTCCTAAAGACGGGCCGCCCTGCTGGCCCAGCAACATGGTCGCCGATTTTGCCGGAGCGGGGCTGCATCCACTGATAGGTATTCTAATAGCCTTGCAGGCCAGAGAGAGGATCGGTAAAGGGCAACTGGTAGATATCGCCTACCTCGACAGCGTCTTCTCATTGATCTCATTCGATGCTACGATGTACATGGTCTCCGGAGATAAAAGAAGGCGGGGCTGCACGCCTCAAACCGGCGGCGAACCGCACTGTTCCACGTATCTCACTAAAGACAGCGAATATATCACGATCCAGTTTATAGAAACCCCTTTCTGGAAAAACTTCTGTGAGGCGATAGGCCGGCCCGACCTGATCGCCAGGCAGTGGCCCAAAAACGAAGAGGAGAGGCAGGAGATATTCAAGATTTTAAAGGAGTTGTTCTTGAGCAAGACAAGGGATGAATGGTGGGAGTGGGCCAAGCAAAGACAGGTATTCTTCGGCCCGGTCCTGTATGTGGAGGAGGCGATGGAGGACCCCCAGCTGAAGAGCAGGCAGATGATTATGGAGAAAGAGCATCCCGTGCTGGGAAAAATAAAGCAGCTGGGCAATCCGATCAAATTATCCGATACCCCTGCCCAGTTCAAAACATACTGCCCGCTGCCCGGGGAACATACCGATGAGATATTACGGGAGATGGGCTATGCCGGGAACCAGATCGAAGAGTTGAGAAAAACAAAGGCCATAGAGTGATAATCAGCGTCATTTCTGGAGGGTAGATACATGTTAAATGGTATAAGAGTATTAGACGTCGGCGGTTGGGGAGTTGGACCAATAGCATGTTGCCTGTTAGGCAGCCTGGGTGCAGATGTTATTCGCTTCGAACCGCCCAAGTATGACGGGCTTTACCATGTCGGCACCATGCTGGGCGGCGCCGGCACCACCTATATTTCCGCTCATTTCAACGAGCGTAATATAATCATCGACCTTAAAAAAGAGGAAGGCCGGGAGCTCGGCCTGAAAATCGCTGCCACCGCAGACGTGTTGATTGAAAACCATCCGCCGGGCGCCATGGCGAAGCTGCAATTTGATTATGAAAACGTTCGCAAAGTAAATCCAAATATTATTTACTGCGCGAGCTCCAGCTACGGTACAAAGGGTCCATTCGCCAATATGCCCAGCAACGATCCCATGATGCAGCTTGCTTCGGGTTTCGCCAGCCTGAATGGATCGCCCGGCAGCCAGGGCGAGATGTTTCGATATGTAGCATCGGTTGACTATACCACCAGCCTGAATATTGTGCAGGCGGTGCTGCTGGCATTGATGGCGCGCCAGGTCACCGGGCGCGGCCAAAAAATCGAGACGTCGCAATTTGAAGCTGCACTGGCTGTGCAGACGACCAGGATCGCGGAATTTTTCGCGACGAAAAAAAGCCCATCGCCCATGGGGACGGCCAATCCCAATATCGTGCCGTCACAGGCTTTCAGGACATATGACAACAGGTACGTCAATATCAGTGTTCACCGTGAAGAGTACTGGCCGAGATTGTGTAAAGCGCTGGGACTTGGCGATCTTGAAAAGGATGCCAAGTATGCCGCCAACGCGGACCGCGTGAAAAACAGGGAGGAACTCATACCGCTACTCGAGGAGAAATTCGCCAAGGAGCCTGCCAGGTGGTGGCTGATGCTGATGCGGCGCAGCGGCGTACCCATCGGTCCGATCAATACGGTGGACGAAATCTACAACGATCCCCATCTGCGGGAGAACAAGATGATTTTAAAGCGGAATACCCCCTGGGGGGCTACCCTGTTCACCAACTTCCCGCTGAAGTTCAGCAATCCGCCCAAACCGATCAAAATCACAGCACCGGTTAAGCCCGATAAGAACAGGAAAGAAATCATCGCGGAAGTGTCAGGGCCGGGTAAAAAAACAAAAGGCACGCGAGTTAAGTAACTGGAGGATCTGTACGATGACACCGCTGAAAGGAATTAAAGTACTGGATTTAAGCGAGGAAATCGCAGGCCCGTTCTGTTCCATGCAACTCAGCGATGGAGGCGCCGAGGTTATCAAGGTGGAACCTATCGACGGAGATTGGTCGCGCCGCCTGGGTGAGAAGATAAATGGTGAAAGCGCCCTCTTCCTCGCCTTGAACCGCGGCAAGAAAAGCATCGCATTGAATTTGCAGGATGCCAGGGGGCGGGAGATAGTCCGCAAACTAGCCAAAGGAGCAGATGTAGTCATTGAAGGTTTTGGACCGGGTAAAGCTGAGGCCCTGGAAATTGGATACGCGCAACTATCCGCGGAAAATCCCGGGCTGGTCTACTGTGCAATTTCGCCTTTCGGGCCGGTCGGGCCGTACGCCGATATGCCGGCCTCTGAGCTTGAGATACAGGGTATGGCGGGGTACCAGTGGTTCCTGGGTGAAATGGGTGAGGCGCCGGTGCGCCTCGGAGTGGACATGGCGACCACTACAACGGGGATATGGTCATTTATAGGCATTCTATCCGCCCTCTTCAGTAGGAAGAAAACCGGCGCCGGCCAAAAGATAGACAGCTCGATGTTTTTAAATATGATCATGATGTACGGATATGTGATCACCGCCCACTATAATCTGGATTTCCCCGGAGGCTGGCATTTCACCGGTCCGTTTGATCACGCTGAAACAGGGTACAGGACCAAAGACCGCGCACTTATGTTCGGCATGCCTATCGCGGCTGACAAGATACAGACTGCGTGGGAGTCTTTCTGCAAGCAGGTTGGGCTGGATGCGCTGCTTGAGGACCCCTATTTCAAGGAGAAAGGTATGCGCATGGTGGGTATCGGCCGGGACGCCCAGGAATTTAAGCCAGTGATTGAATCGGCCCTTGAAAATATGACATCCGCTGAAATTAAGAAGATCGTAGAAGGCCTGTCCGGCTACTGCGCGGTGTTCAAGAATCTGGAGGACGTTTTCAATGAACCGCAGGTTGAAGCCGTGAATATGCTTGAAGAGCTTGAACATCCGGCTGTCGGCAAGATAAAGGTCACGGGCATACCCTGGAAGATGCTCGATACTCCACTGAAGATACAGGGCCCTCCTCCCACACTGGGTCAGCACACCGGGGAGATACTGCTGGCGCTTGGATATACGGCTGAAGATATAAGTACCATGAAGGCATCGAAAGTCGTCGTTTAATAGAACTGGAGGAATAAAAAATGATTGTCGACGCTCACACCCATTTCTGGTTCAAAGGATTCATGCCGACGGCATTCCACAGGAATACGGCAGAGGAATGGGCCAAGAAAGAGGCGGGACGCAAGCCCGAGATGATCCTGCCTAAAATCGAGGAGGGAGTTACCGATCCCGACGGCGCGGACTATATAGCCAATATGGACAAGGCCGGCGTGGACGCCAGCATCATTATGATGACCGATTTCGGCACGTACTGGACCGGTGAGGAGCCTGCCGTTCCCTACGCGGAACAGGTTGTGCTTTTTGGCGAGTTCCAGAAAAAATACAAGGGCAGGCTTTACGTTTGCGCTTATGTAGATCCGCGGCGGCCCGACTGCGCAAAGATAATGAACAAGGCCATCAAGGAGTGCGGCTTAAAGGGATGCGGCGAGTTTACGACAAAAGGCCTGCTGGTGGACAGCGACGAGGCAAAGCCGCTGGTCAAAGCGTGCGCCGACCTGGACATACCGGTGGTTATCCACACGCGTGCTGGTGAAGGCATCAATATGGCCGGAGCTGATTTCACCATACCTAACCACAACCACCCCGGCCATATCGCCGGATTGTTAAAAGCATATAAGGGATTGAAAGTTGTCATCGCCCATGCCGGTTATCCCAAATGGTGGGAAGCTGCCATACAGGTAGCCAAAGGATATCCCGATTGTTACCTGGAGCTGTCCAACTGGAATTTCGGCGCCGTCAATATGGATGATTTGGTGCCGATCCTGGCCTGTATGCGGGACAATCTTGGCGCGGACCATATACTGTTTGCCAGCGATCATCCTTCGGGAAAACGCTACCGGTCTCTGGCCTTCCTGCCGGGCTGGGTAAACTATTTCAAAGAGCTTCCTGAAAAAGCAAAGAGCATGGGATACGAATTTACGCAGGCCGAGGTTGACCTGATACTGGGTGAAAACGCCAGGAAGCTGTTTAAGCTATAGAAGAAACACTAAGGAGATCAAAAGATGACAACATTAGTGACAGGTGGGAAAGGTTTTATCGGCGCGCGGGTGGTTAAAAACCTTGTGGATCGGGGTGAAGAAGTAGTATGTCTGGAGCTGAAATCTTCGCCGGGCAGGCTAGGCGACACAGCGGCGCAAATAACCATGGTTGAGGGCGATATCATGAACTACAATGATATAGCCAACGCCATCAGCACGTATAAAATCGATAAGATAGCGCACATGGTTTTCTTCTCGGCGGAGGAGCGCGGCGTAAGCGAGCGGCCGGAGAAAGCAGGCGATCTTTACAAGCAGATGATGATCATGAACACTGGCACGTTTCATATGTTCGAGGCCGCCCGTCTGGCCGGCGTAAAGAGATTTGTTTACCCGAGTTCGATCCAATATCATGGGATACCCTGGGACGGCCCCGAGCCCGTCAACGAAGACTCTCCGGCCAGACCGAACAGGGGTTACGGCATCGGCAAGTTTTTATGCGAGCACCTGGCCCATGAATACAACAGGCTGCTCAAGACCGACATAGTCACCATCAGGATACCCGGCGTCTACGGGCCGGGCGTAAGAATAGGAGCCAGGGGCGTAAACCTCATAGGCACGGCGGGAGCGCTGGGCAATGAAATTCCCTTCCCATACCCGGCGAAGCAATTCATCGTGCTGGCGCATGTCGATGACATAGCCGAAATCGTGGCCAGGATCCTATTTGCCCCCAAACTGCCACATGAGGTCTACCACATAGGCGGGCACTATACCTCGTACGGCGAAATGGCGGAGATCGGCAGGAAGATCATTCCTGACATGAAGATCACCTTTGACGAGAACGGTCCGTATGGACACATGTATCAAATAGATTGCAGCAGGATGACGAAAGAGATAGGCGTGCAGCACCGCAGCCTGTATGATGGGTACTTCGACCTGATCAACCTGACGCGTAAGGAAAATAACCTGCCGCCGATAGCAAAGGAATAGCTTATAGTAATAAGCGGGAGTTGAAAATGAGCGAAAACACAGCGGGTGCAGAGAAAAAGATAATCCCGTTGCAGGAGGGCCTGTTTGCTAAGGGCAGCGATGGCAAGTACCACCTGATTGCCAGCCGCTGCAATAGCTGTAAATTGACATTCTTCCCGAAAAGGAAATATTGCGGGAAGTGCGGATCTGCTGACGTAGAGGTGATCAACCTGGGCGGCCGCGGCAAGGTATTTACGTTCAGTCAGGTAGACAGGAAAAGTATATATACTATTATCGAACCGCCCTACATGGAGGCGGAAATCGAGATGCCGGAAGACGTCCATATATTCACGATACTGGATAAATGTGATCCTAAGACGGTCAACATCGGGATGGAGGTGGAAGTCTACGTGGACAAGGTCAAGCAGGATGAAGAGGGCAACGACATTATAGCCTTCAAATTCAAGCCCGCTACTTGACGATCGAGGCTTATATTAGCGCAGTTTGACGGAGGAAACAGAATAATGAATGAAGTAGTAGTAATGGGCGTGGGCACCCTTCGTTTTGGCAGGTGGCCGAACAAGTCTGTCATCGAGATGGGAGAAGTGGTTATAGAGGCTGCACTTAAAGATTCAGGCATCCCATTTAAGGATATTCAGGCCGCGTACATCGGCAGCGAACTGGGGCACTTCCCCGATGCCAGGATGATCGTACAAAACTTCGGCTGGACCGGCATTCCTATCAGCCAGATGCAGCAGGCCTGCGCCAGCGGATCTGCCGCATTCAGGGAGGCCTATTACTCGGTGGCCGCAGGCAGGTACGACGTCGTTCTGGTGGCCGGCTATGAAAAAATGGCGAAAGGCCTGATTCCCGGCGGTATGCCTGACCAGGACAAGGAATTCCATCTCCACTATATGGGGCTTGACGTGACACCGGCCCGCATCGCCATGGCAATTAAAAGAAGGATGCTGACCTACGGCGATACTTCCGAAATGCTGGCGGCCGAAGCGGCCCAGTGTTTCGAATACGGACCGCTGAACCCGTACGCGCATAACCAGAAGAAGTATGGCATGGCGGATGTGCTCGCGTCGCCTGCGATCTGCTCACCGCTTACCCTGCTGATGTGCTGCCCGACCAGCGATGGGGCATCGGCGGCCATCATCTGCAGCAAGAAAAAGGCCAGGCAGTACGGAGCGAGCAGGGCGATCACCGTAGCCGTAAGCGTTGCGGGGACGCCGGATTATAACGATCTGGTGGGCGGGCCCGGCCCGCACATCGGCGGCGATTTCAAGGGGGGCAAACTGACCCGCCGCGTGAGCCAGGAGGCCTACGAGAAGAGCGGAATAGGGCCCGGGGATATCAAGGTGGTCCAGTGCCATGCGCCTTTTGCCGGCGGCGGCGCAATCTGCATAGAGGCGCTCGGCTACTGCGAAGAAGGGGAAGGCGGGAAATGGTTCCTTGAAGGGAAAACAAAAATCGACGGGCAGGTAGCCGTCAATACCGACGGCGGCCTGATAGCAAGAGGACATCCTCTGGGAGCTACGGGCGTCGCAGAGATAGGCGAGCTCGTCCGCCAGTTGAGGGGTGAAGGCGGCAATCTGCAAATACCCAGCAACCCCAGGGTAGCAATGGCACACAATACAGGGTTGGGCTGTGTGAATCTGCACATCTTAAAGAAGTAGCTGCAGTTTAGTGCAGGTCATTGCGGCTGGATCAAACTGAGCAAAGGATCACGTATACGGGAAAGCATATATCGTTTAAGAAAATTGGCTCTGTGATGAAAAACGAAGAATATATAAAACGGATATTCCGCGCGGCGACGTTCGACGGTCAAAATAAGGTCGTCAGCCTTCGGGAAGCGCTTGAGAAGAACCTGAAACCGGGCGCGTCCATATTTTTGGGCTGGAATGCCAATGCGGCGATCTGCGAAATCATGCGGCAGTATAACAACAGGCAACCCGGTTTCACCGTTGTAATGACCATGACCTGGGGCCTGTCATTGAACCTTGTCCACTGCGGGCTGATCAAGAAACTTATCTCGACCAGTTGTTCGTATGCTGCCCCCAACCCTGCCCCCAGTCACGTTATACAGAGGGCCTGCCGGGACAGGTCAGTGGAGATAGAAAACTGGACCCTGTACTCCATTCAGCAAAGGCTGATGGCGGGAGCATTGGGTGTGGGATTTATGCCCACCAAATCCATATCCGGAAGCAGCATGGCAACGGACAACAAGGGCTCTTTTATTGAGATGGCCGACCCATTTGATAACAGCAGGAGAATCGGCGTGGTTAAAGCTTTGAATACGGATATAGCCATTGTTCACGCGCTGGCTGCTGACAAAACCGGCAACACTATCATGTCACCGGTTTCACAGGATACGCTGTGGGGGGCCAGGGCCAGCAGGGGAGGCGTGGTGGTAACGGCTGAAAAAATAGTCGATGCCGATTTTATACGCCGGCATTCGCATCTGGTCAGTATACCGGGATACCTGGTGAAATCGGTTTCACTTTGCCCGCTGGGAGCTCACCCGGAAGGGTACTTATCCAACATCGCGGGCATCAATAGTTACGGCGAAGACTACGATTTCATGCTTGAGCAGAGGAAAGTCAGTGTTGAACCAGATTCATTGGACGCCTGGTTAAAACAGTGGGTATACGATGTCAGGGATCATGGAGAATATACCCGCCGGCTGGGCGCGAAACGCGTGTCCGGCCTGAAAAGTATGCTTAAGAAGGGATACTGGCAAGGCGGTATACCTTCGCGTGGCAAGAAGTCTTCGGGCAAAGGTTCCAACGGCACAGAGGTGATGGTAGTCGCCGCATCACGAAAAATCGCCGAGCGGGTCAAAGAAGGCGGGTACCAGGTTCTTCTGGCCGGGATAGGGGCACCCGGGCTGGCCGCGTGGCTGGCTTTTTACCAGCTTAAGAGTGACGGCATTGACATAGAGCTCGTACTTGGTTCGGGAGTGCTTGGATACAAGCCAGGGCCGGGAGATCCCAATTCGATGAGTGTGTGCAATGCGCTGTCGGCGAAGATGCTGACGGACACCAGCGAAATGTACGGGTTTATTATCTCGGGGGATGGCGCCAGGTGCCTGAGCGTGATAGGGGCCGCCCAAATCGATGAATGCGGAAATATCAATACCACGCGCGTAGGCGAGGATATATACATCAGCGGCTCCGGTGGAAACAACGATAATACCAGCGGCGCAGCAGAGGTAATGGTAGTAACGGCGCAATCAAAAAAACGCTGTGTGGAGACTTTAGACTATATAACCTCGCGGGGCGACAGGGTCAGCGCTCTCATTACAAACATGGGCGTTTTCGAGAAAGGCGCCGATGGGAGATTTGTACTGGCAGGCTGTATACTTGAAACCGACGGGGCCGGACTGGCGCAAAAGATGCTTGAAATCCAGGATAACTGCGGATGGGCGGTGAAAGCATCTCCATCGGTATCAACCATGGGTTATCCCACTGAGCACGAACTTGCATTGCTGAGGATGTTCGATCCCGGCGGTTACGTGTCAGGAGGATAGGGGTGTCCGTATCCGGTCGAGGGAGGTTATGAGCATTTGGCAGAGCAGGATATAAAAAAGATTCTGGACGGAGATGACCGGACTCTGGCTACGATCATCAGCCTTATTGAGAGGGATAGCCCGCAGGTCCCCGGGATAATGAAATCGATAGCCGCCCACACCGGTAAGGCATATAAAATCGGGATCACCGGGCCTC
>Ga0268276_1001345_pt1 | contig 24609 bp, 31 predicted proteins | sample saktaG_4_FD_190145 | JGI IMG/M metagenome (GOLD analysis project Ga0268276, IMG submission 190145) | Saline water microbial communities from Sakinaw Lake, British Columbia, Canada - sak_2010_1_5_45m | ecosystem: Environmental > Aquatic > Non-marine Saline and Alkaline > Saline ... | reverse complement strand
GCCCATTTTTATAATACTTCTAGAAATATATAGTTAACGATAACGACGAAGAACTCGCCAATTAGAAAGCAGAAATTCACTCCGAGCTAAAGCAGGGAAGTTTTCTTTCAGCGGGCGAGTTCATAAATTCTATAAGAATCTTCTTTCCCGGTAAACGCAGAAGCAATAGCCGTCAATGAATCGATTGTAACAAAATCTGGTTTAAATTCTTTAGGCATTATAACTGGATCAATATCAATCAATAACTCTCCTTTCTGTTTAGCAAGCAACGCATCAACATTTCTCGTAATATCAAACGGATTCATTCTTTGCAATTTCAAATTTCCTTTTTTAATTAATTCTCTAGGATTCCAACCAAATCCCTCCATGTGTTCAATTAGCCTCTCCTCGGACTCCTCAAAGCTCATGTAGAAACATTTCTTTCCTTCTTTTGCCTTATTAATCAAAGTCTGCAGACACAAAATTGTTTTACCGCTCCCAGCTCCACCAGCGACAAGAACAGAATATCCCTGCGGAATTCCATTATCAAGTAAATCATCAAATCCCGGCACCCCTGTTCTAATATGTCCTTTAGGCACCTTCCCTCCCTTTTGTTTTAAATTCTGAACAACGTGCAATGCAGGAGCTCTTTGCTCTTTTATTTCAGCCTCATGCAACTTAATGTCTCCGCCCTTTAATTCAGCATCAATTTCAGCCCTTATAGAAGCCATATCAAACTTAGAAGACTTTGCACCCGCCTTCTTTTTGTCTTGTTTCTTTAGCAGCTCAGCCTCTTTTTTCAAAGCCAAAAGTTTCTTTTTCAATTTAGGAGAAACCTTGCTCTTTTTTACCACTCTTTTTTTTATTTCTTTTTTCTTTTTAACCATCTTACTACCAAACTATCTCTATTATTTAAACACTACCTAACGCCGTGCTCAGTCAACCACGGAATATATTTCGCATCAACCTTAGCCAAATGATTGTCTAACCAATCTCTTAAAAATTCCAAAAAATCTTTAACCAATTTAGAAACATCTTCCTCTGCCTCAAATCTCTGATCAAATTTTAAAACCTTTCCTAAAAGTTCCTGATGTTTTTCTTCATGCTCTGCGGTCTGTGGATATTCAGTATCTTCAAAATAACCCTCCTCTGTAGAAAAATGTATCCTTGCATACTCCGTCAAATCTGTGAGAATCTCCCCTAAAGCTTTTTTATCCTTTCCGCCCTCATTAAGAGCATACGTCTTATTAATCAACCCAACAAAATGTTCGTGCTGATCATCTATACTTTTTATTCCAGTTTCCCATTTTTTTTGCCAAACAATAAAATTCTTCTTCATTTTTGTGCTTTTTCTCTCCTTTTTACAACATCTTCTCTCTTGCCTACAATATCCTCTCTTTCTGTTGCTGTTTTTTCTCTCTTGCCTACAATATCCTCTCTTCCTGTTGCTGTTTTTTCTCTTCCCTCTCCTTTTTTTATTTTCTCTCTTTTTCCCGCTAATTTTTCTCTCCCCGTTGCTGTTTTTTCTCTCTTGCTTACAATCTCTTCTCTCCCCGTTACTACATCCTCTCTTTCCACTGCTTCAGACTCTCTCCCTGTAACTACGGATTCTCTTTCTGTTAATCCCAATTCTACCTTAGACAGTCCAGTCCTCAAAACAGCAAGCTTCATAGTTGCTAAAATTCTATTCAGGGAATCTGTTAAGTTCTGAATTTCCGTGAATGAAGATTTTTCTAACTGGATGTCCAGTTTTCCCTGAGTAATTTCGTTAACATTTTGGGTAAGTTTTTTTATTGGCCTTGCAATTCTCTTTGATACAAAAAATCCGATTATAGAAACAAACAAAACAGTTATTATTCCTAGAATAAAAGAAACTCTCATTAATTCCCTTCTGGCTGTTCCTAATGCTTCGGCTTTATCAATTTTAACAACTAAACCAATTTCCCCAATTTCAACATACTGAGAAACAGCTAAAACAGGTTCGTTCCTATAGTCCAAGGCCTCTTCGAAAACTAATTCATTACCCAACAAAGCCTGCTTCATTGGTCCTGATGTAGCCGCAAGCTCTACGTCCTGTGCTAATGCTTCATCTTCAAATAATCTTTCGAGTAAATAAATTCTTTCCCCATTATCAATACTACTTCCTGTAATAGAAATATGAAAACCATTATCAAAATATTGGGAATCTGTAATAACGGCCGAAAAAGTATGCCATGCGTCTTCTGTTGGTTGGTCCCCTAATTCAAGAATAGCATCATAAACTGAACCATCCCAATAATTCAGAAAAACATTATCATTAGCATCAACAGAATGATCTCGATAACTAAAAGAAATATAAATTGCCGAGGCATCTGACATATCCATATTATCTGATAACAAATCATTTGTAGCTGAAGCAGCTTCTGCAGAATGCGTAGGAGAAACAGCCTGAGCAGTACTTAGAGTCCAATCTGTTGCCCCATTGTCTGTCCACAAATTAAAATTCCCATTTTCAAAATTATCAGATAACATCGTTGTATTGGTCAAGACAGCACTTCCAGTCCCCATAAATATAAACAAACATAAAGTAAAAACTAAAACCAGCTTTTTCATCATTTTTTCTCCCTCTTAATTTTATTAATCAACTCCGTCTCTTCTTTCATTAATCTTTCAATTCTCTTAGAAACTATCACATCCTGTTCTTTGCAGGCCTTTTGAAAATTATCATATACTACCCCATCAAAACTCAGCGTCACTCTTCTTTGCATACTCACACTAATATAAAAAGACTATTTAAAGATTACCCTTAGTTAATATTACATAACATTATGTACTAATACATACAAACATAAAGGCCTTATTAAATTAAAAACTCTTTTCAAAAGCCTTTTAAACCCACGAAAACACAAAGTTTTATGGTAAGTGCAGATTCAAAATTCGTAAGAGTAAAATGCTCTAAATGTAAAAATTCTCAAATTATATTTGGAAAAGCATCTACAAAGGTAAGATGTTCTGAATGCGACGGCATAATTGCCCTACCTTCTGGCGGAAATGCAAAAATAAGAGCAAGAGTAGAAGAAGTTTTAAAGTAAACCGACTCATTTAAATATACATAATTTCTCATAAACTTATGGCAGAACAAGAAGGTAATCTGGTACTATGCACTGTAAATAATGTAGAAGGAACGACCGTATTTGTAACCCTAGACAATGGTAAAACGGGTACTATCGTTTTCTCCGAAGTTGCTCCCGGTAGAATTAGAAACATAAGGGATTATGTAATGCCAAACAAGAAGATAGTCTGTAAAATATTAAGAATTTCTTCAAACAATATTGACTTATCGCTAAGAAGAGTAAATTCTAAAGAAAAAGACGAGGTTATGGATCAATTCAAACAAGAACAAACTGGAAGAGCGGTTATGAAATCCCTATTCAAAGAAAAATCACAAGAGATACAGGATAAAATACTATCAGATTTTCCAACACTCTCCGAATTCTTCAATAGGGCAAGAGAGGATGAATCTTTAATTAAAAAATATATTCCATCTGAGTTCATAGAACAAATAAAAAAGGTTATACAAAAAAGAAAAAAGGAAGTTGAAGTAAAGAAAATAGTAAAATTAAAATCCCTACAACCAGACGGAATAAAAAAAATAAGAACTCTTTTCAGCGAAGCGCCAGCAGGAATAGAAATAACTTATCTCTCAGCTGGTACATTCCAACTAAAAATCAAAGATGAAGATTATAAAAAGGCAAACAGCAGGATGCAAGACTTCACGCAAAAAATACAAGAAAAAGCAAAAAAGAATTTCGAAGAATTTTTAATAGAGGAAAAATAAGATGCCCTTAAAGTTAAAAAAATGTCCTCAATGCAAGGAATATAATCTAACAGAAATCTGTAAAAAATGCAAATCAAACACAGAAGATGCACACTATAAACACATAAAAATCAGAGACGCACCAAACTCTGATAATTTTTTTAAATAGCCATCTTATTTGACTCTTTTACCAAACATCTCATAACCCTCTCTATAATCATCTGATGTTCACTATCTAAAAAATCATATGATGGTTGACTATTTATCTCTAAAACAATCCATGAATTATTTTTCTTAAATAAATCTATCCCACATATTTTTATGCTACAAGCATTATAAATCTTCTTAGCCAACTTATCTAGCTTTTTAGAAACCCTGAATTTCTCGAAATCCTTTGTATAAACACCTGTTTTCTTCCAAAACCCCTTTTTTTTAACGATCGCCTGTAAAATCTTCCCATCCACCATAGTTATTCTATAACTTGGGGATTTTATGAACTCTTGGGCAATTATCGGTAAATAATTTTTACTTTTTTTGTTAAATCGCTCTATTGTTTTTTTTGCCTCTTCGATATTTACAGCTCTATCTACAAATTGCCCGCAACAACCCTGAACTCTTTTTAGAATAACAGGCCATTTATTAAATTCATTTATCTCATTTAACGCATCATCAATGTTTTTAGAAAGCATAATGGTCTTTGGAACTGGTATATTCTTTCTCATACACTTTAAGCAAAATCCCCATTTATTTTCATCACGATAATAACTAAAAGAACTTTCTATAACTCTCTTCTTAGACTTCTCAAGAAACTTTACAACCTTCATGGCTTTTTCTTCAGCACTATTATTAAAAATTATTTTGCAATTCCTAAATCTTCTTTTTAATCTCTTAAAGTCAATTTTTTTAAAAGTATTAACAATAACCAACTTCACAGAATGCATTTTTGCAGCCTTCAAAAAAGCTTTTTCATCCTTACCTAATCTTAGTCCATAAAAAATGTAACCTATTTCCAAACAATGTTCATCCATAACGTAAAATAATTAAAAGAAATATCTATTTAAAACCATCGATTAATTAAAATAATTTTACATTTTAAACATAAGCCTATGGCCGGGATTGAACCGGCGACCCCAGCTTTACGAAAGCCGTACTCTAACCAACTGAGCTACATAGGCCCAATCAAAATAAAGAATAAGCATATAAAAACCTATCAAAAATATAATTTTAGTTTAGCCCCGATATTTCTTTTTTTACCATTTCCATATCTACGCTCCACAACGGCAATAGCTTCTGATTATAGATGATCGCTGCAGGATGAAACAATGGGATTAATTTTATTTTCAATCCCCTAAAATCCATGTCTCTGACCTTTCCATGAAGAGAAGTGATCCCTAGCTGCTCATCCATTTTTTCGACAACCCCATTAGTTAGAAAAAACTTTGTAGCATAATTCCCCAATGAACAAACAATAATCGGTTTCATTTCTTTTATTTGTTTAACCAACCACGGCGTATGTGCTCTTATTTCGTCAGGCAACGGATTTCTATTCTCCGGGGGCCTACATTTCAATATATTTGCTATATAAACGTCATTTAGACCTAACCCCACATTATTCAACAGCTTATCTAAATTCTTCCCTGCAGCGCCTACAAACGGCAATCCTTGCTCATCCTCTTTTCTACCGGGCCCCTCGCCAACGAAGAGTATTCTTGCGTTTACATTCCCTTTTCCAACAACAATATTTTTACAATTTTTACAAATCTCCGTAGCTTTCACCAGTTCCGCTTCCGGAAAATCAAATTGTGACTCATTTATTGCCATAAAGAAAAATAAATTATATGTATTAATAAATTTACGCCCCCACGAGGATTTGAACCTCGGTCGTACGGACCGCAACCATACATTCTATCCAACTGAACTATAAGGGCTCAATATAGACGATTAAACCAACATTAAAAATCTAACTAAAATCTTCTAATCCACAACCACATCATGTAATCCGTCTGTCTCGACAGAAAAGACGGTTTCATTATCTGGTAAGTTTGGTGAATCTATCAACTTCGCAACTCGAGTATCTTTTTTACTTCTTCTCAAATACATTCTAAAAGTAGAAGCATGCGCAACAATATTACCACCAACTGCCTTTGTTGGATCCCCAAACATCTGCGCAGGATCTGACATTACCTGATTTGTAACATATATCGCAATATTATAGCTTTCAGCAATTTTCATTAAATTATGCAAATACTTATTTAACTTCTGCTGCCTATCTGCCAACATCCCTCTTCCCGCAAATTCAGCTCTAAAATGTGCAGTCAGAGAATCAATAACAATTAATCTTATTGGTTCGCCCTTTTTAATCAATTCAGCAATTTTGTCTAAAAGTAAAATTTGATGATCTGAATTAAAAGCACGAGCAACTAAAATATTTTTCAAAACTTTATCAGAATCTGTATCATATCTTGCTGCGAGCTGTCTAACTCTATCTGGCCTAAAGGTTCCTTCTGTATCAATAAAGACAGCCTTACCATTCATGCCTCCCTGCTCTACTGGCAACTGAACATTAACTGTTAAAGACAGCGCCAACTGAGTCTTCCCAGAACCAAAAGCCCCGAAAGCCTCAGTGATAGCTTTAGTCTCCAATCCCTTTCCTCCCAAAAGGTTATCGAGGTTTTTACTACCCGTTGTAATAAAACCAACTTCCTTCCGTTTTTCAGCAAATTCTAATCCATCAGAAAACCCCAAATTCATCATAGAACGCGCAGCCTGTATAGCTTTTCTAGCAACAGCCTCTCCCATCCCCGCAAGCTCTGCCAACTCAGATGGACCCATAACAGCCAAACCCATCAAATCATAAATTCCTGCAGCCTCAAGCTTCGCAGCAGCCCCAGGGCCAACTCCTGGTATATCTGTTAATTTCTTTTCTTCTAAATCAACTTCTCTCTCTTCCTTCTTTTTTTTCTTTTTATCTTCCTTTTCCTCTTCAACCATAGCTAATAAAAACGCACCCCTTTTATAAACATTTATATCATCTAAACTCTATTTTATATAATATCATTAAACAATAATAAGATAACATTCAAAATAAAATAAGTCTAAAAACAAAATACAAATCTACCAATAAAATTAATACAAAAAATATCTCCTCAATTAATCCCCCAGCCCTTAGCCCAATTAACACTATTTTTTTCTTTGACAACGGCCAAAGCAAAAAAACTCCTCTTTTCGTCAAAATATCTAAGAACAAATGACACACATACCCAATAAAAAATCCAACCCCTGCATTATTATTGAAAATAAACAGAACAAAACTCAATATAACTGCCATAAACAAACTATGAATCATCCCTCTATGCGAAAAAAATAATTGTAGTGGTCTAAATATCCAATAACTGCCCAATTTGCTTTTAGAAGAATCTATATCCACAAATATAGTTGATAAAAATAAGAAAATTCCAAAAATAATTTTATTCAAAAAAGAAATTTCTAAAAAACTAAAAAATAATAAATAAACAAATGCAGCAAAAGTAAAGTGTGTCCTAAATAGCATTTCTACCTTGCGCTCTTTAGTCTTTCCTTATCTTTTTCTTTTAACTTCTGCTTTGTCGCGAAAGAATATCTTGCGATATCCTGTTGTATCAACGGTACTTGCCTATCTATATCTCTAACAAGTTCCCCAAAATTCTTTATCTTTATTCTGTATTCGGATTCCGGAATTTTTCCAGATTGGAAATAATCTTTCTGCGCTTCGCTCATCAGCTTCTTAAGGGTATCTTTCCTTAATAAAAGAGAATTCATTTTCCTATTCAGCAACCACAACGATATCTTTGTTCTATATAATAAATAAAACATTAAAAGAAGAACAACAATGGAAACTAAGAATATCCAATTGCTTTTAATAAATTCACCGACTCCCTTAGTCGCAACACTGTAAGCTAATGTAATTGCAGTTTGATCAGATTTAATTCTAGAAACTTCGTCATATGCCTGATCTAATAATGGCATAACATTTTCATATCTTTCGCCCGCAATCTCTGCATCAATCTGGGCTATGATTATATCTACGGAAGGAGTCTCCACATTACTATCTGTAGTCTCATTGTAAAAAGATAAAAAGACCCCATATGAATCTAGGGCTTCGATAGCCGTATTCTTTAGTTCTATGATTTGATTACAATACGAAATAGCTGTATCATAATTCGTTTTTTTCCTATTTGCCTCCAGAACAGCCTGAGCTTCATATAGTTGCTGCGCTGTAGTTAAGCTATCATTAAAACGAATCAGGGATATATTATAAACAGATAAACTTTCAATCGCTACAATAGAATCATTTATACAATTTACAGTAATTTGCTGTTGTGTTAAATTCACTTCTGCACTAATAAAGCATAAACTACACACCAAAACAAATAATATTACTACACCTCTCATAAAATTATCTAGAAAAGGTATTTTAAATACCTTACTAATTTGCTTTTTCCAGGGACTCTACCAATATATTTGGATCCGCCCTCGATAATTCATTGCATGTCAGCTCTAAATTATTAAAAAGAGCATTCTTTTTCACAACGCCTTTAACAAATATTTCTAATCCAAGGAGGTCTGTTTTAAAATCAATAAGAGCCACTGCATCTTTCAATTTTTCAAACGAAATGAGTTTTTCTAATTGATCTGAAAATAAAACAACTCTTAATGTCTCCGTACCATCATCAATTACAAAATTCAAAAGCGCTTTTTCTTTTGGAGAAACTCTTCCGTGTTCTAAACAAGAAAATCCCTCCGCTTCCATATTAACCTTTTTACCACACTCTGGACAAACATTAAAAAACCTTGGCATAAAAACTTGTACAACTACTCCACGAACAGAAACCCCACTACCCTCATGCAAATCCACGATATCCTTATCTATGAAATTTCTCTCTGTTTTAACAACCACCATTTCAACAGAACTCTTTTTTAATTCAGAAAAAGCAGATAAATGAATTTCTCCCTCTCTAGCTGCTGAGTTAATAATCTCAACAACATCTCCTTGTTTAATATCTCCCTTTTCTATTAGATCAATATGATTAGTATCCCATAAAACGACACGTACATTACCTGTTTCATCAGCGACAATTAAATTTGCAACTTTCCCACTTCTTCCGTTTTTGTTAAAACTTCTTACTGGAAAAATATTTATTACCTTCCCAAATATATTTACCTTTCTCATCCCCGCCATTAACTCGGAAATTTTTAATTGAACATTATCAAATTTAACCCCTAATTCAGCTGCAATTATTTGAGCAGCACCCTCTTTTGAAATTAATCCAGAAAGTTTTGCCCTACGCGCCTCTACTTTTCGTAAAATTTCATTTCTATCTACGCCAGCAGAACTAGCTATTCTATCTATTAATAAATCATAATTTTCGGGCATAAAAAACAATAAATAACACCGTTTTTAAGTATTATTGTTTTAGAATAGGAAATTAATTGATTGCCCTTCTATAGTCAATTATATCTAAAGAAGAAACACCCTCTATCTTAGCCAATACTTCCTCTATTTTATTACCGTCTATATCTTCAGAAATTCTAACACCAACAATTAACGCCTTTAACCCAAATGCTATATCCTGTTCCTCGAAATCCGTCGCTTTCCCACCAACTCGATCAATAGCTTCTTTTACAAAATCTTGAAGCTTAATTAAATCAACAGAAGTACTCTCTGGCATTAACTTGATTTTAAAAAGTGCAATCCCCATTCTATGGTCCCTCAAATCCACAAACACATTTATAGTCAACAGATAGTGTTCTACATCTCGCACATCTAAACAATTCTACTTTACACTTAGGACAATTAAAACCTATTACGTCTTGCGTATCTTTCTTACAACTTATGCATTTTGCCATAGCATAAGTTGATAATTTTCCTTTATAAAGGTTTTGACTAGGACTATAGCCATCCTACCCTTGACTTTATCCTGGGCAACTCTGGCTTATTTTCTTCTGAAATTTTTACAGGCTCCTTCTTAGGATCTACACTCGGCAGTTCACCTTCTATTTTTGTTTCAACTCTCGGTAATTCCTTCTTGCTTTCAGAAAATATCTTCGCATCAGATTTATTATCGACTAGTTCTGATTGCAAAATTGCCAATTCTTCATCGCTCGCCCTTTTTCTCTCTTGTTTTTCATCGTCATAAACAGGAATAACCTCTAAGGCCGCATGCCCTAATATTTCATTTTTTTGAAACTGCACATCTTTTGGATTTAGTTTGTCAAAAATAATGGTCGCGATCTTTTTAGCAAATTCTACCGATCCTTCTGAGAGCTTATCTATGGATACATGTTTTTTGGGCAAAATTAATAAATGCCCTCTACTTAGAGGATTTAGTTCCAGTATAGCAACATAATCACTATTCTCATCTATTTTATATGATTTCAATTTCCCTTTAGTTAGAGCGCAAAAAATACACTGCTGCGCTTGACCATCCTCTTTCTCATAATCCAGCCCATTCTCTTTCAAAAAGGCCACCATCTCTTGATTATTCATAGAAAGAATTTTATGCTTTACTATTTTTCTCTGATCCTCTGGGAAATTATCCAGCTGCTTCAGAAGATGCATTTTCATATCTTGCAACTGTTCATCACTCATCATAACAAATAAAAGATTCTCATGGTTTTAAATCTTATTAATAACAGAATTAAGTTAAAACAAAGTCACCCTTTAGTGTCTTGTTCGGATAAATAACAAACCCCTTACCTGGCTTCAATTCAAACTCAACCATTCTCCTATCTATCTCTGCTCCCCTCAATTTAACAACTTCAAGTGCTCTCTTTCTAGTACCACCTTTACAATAAACATTATAGAGCGCAATAATTCCATCGGATAAAAAAGAAACAGCCTCTCCCTTTTCAGTAAAGTTAGAACCAACATGAGATGGGCTAGAAACCTCCCTAATTAACAAAGAAGTCATATTGTGAGATTCTAAATATCTAAATAACTGCTCCATATAAATTCTAAATCTGGACTCTTCACCAGAGAACGCACTTGAAATGGATGACAACGAATCAATCAGAACAACATCTGGCTGAAAATCTGTCGGAATCAAAACCGGCTGAACATCAATTAGCAATTCTTTTTTAGCTTCTGATAATAAAGCCTCAACAGATCTTGCAATATCTAAAGCATTAAATCTTTTTACATAGAGCAATTTCTTCTTTTCATATTCTGCGACATTAGCGCCAAAAGACTCCAAGTGATGTCTTAATCTATATTCTGGCTCCTCAAAACTCATATACAAAACCTTTTTACCTTTTTCGCACATCTGCTTTGCCAATTCCAAACAAAACAAAGTTTTTCCACTCCCAGGACCACCTTCAACCAATATAGAACTTCCTTTCGGAATACCTTGCCCCATCAATCCATCGAAACCCGGAACATATGTTTTCAAAAATTCTTGTTTTGCCTGTTTTTCTTTTTCCATAATCACACTCTCGATAATATAATAATATCTCTATTTAAAAACCTTACGAAAATACTATTCCTAACAAATAGTCACTAAAATAATATAGAATCAATGCAAATAAAAAGGATGGTGCATACGGAATACCGTCCTTAACAACGACTTTTTTATTAAATTTTCTGATAAAAATTACATCCTCCTCACCCAGCCCGTCCCAATCTTTTTCAAACTTACGACCTCCAATTTTCAAATCATAAAATAACCAATCCCCTTCTCTTACTTGTTTTGCAGAAATAACTTTTTTCATGGAAACATTTTCCAAACTCTTCGCGAATGCCATTAGAAAAACAAATAAGAGAAAAAATAATCCGACAAAGGCAAAGATTCTATCTACAAACATCATAAATATAAAAATTATACCAAGCATAGACAAAACCCTCAAATATGTTTTCCTAAACTCAGCAACAAATATTCTTTTTATTTTTTCAAAATCTCTAAAAAATAAAAATATAGCATATATCAAGCTATACACACTTCCACACAAAACCAAACAAGTAACAAACACAAAAATATTATTCAACGCCTCATTAAACATAATATCATATAATAATGGAGCAATCGCAAAGAATAATTTTGCATCTCCTCCAGAAAAAAATCTAGAATAATAAAAAACAAGACTTAGTAAGCACATAATAAAAATAAAAAAACCAAACATTACTATGGAAATATGACTAAAGACTAATTCTTTCGAAAAGAATAAAAATCCTATCCCTGAAAAAAATAAAAACAAATTTAGCCAGTCATCTATTTCTCTTCTCTTAATATCCTGAAAAACAACTATTAGCAACCCAATAAAATAAAAAACAAAAAGGAAATTCATCTTGACTCTTTATTAGCTATATTAATAGTCCTGAATCTCCCGCCTCTTTTAAATTCCCTATTTTTTCTCTTGGCCTTTTTATCATTCTTATTCTTTCTCCTTTCAGAATATCCATAGTCATCCATAAACAATCAAAAGAATGAGCATTATTAAATATTGCCCCTCGGCCTCTTCCTGTTCTGCAGAACTGACTTTTATGACTTAGTTTGACACATCTTAGAAGCCACTAAGGACAACTGATCCAAGTATCGCTAAACCCAAAACAGCCCCAGCTGCAATTATTAAATAAAGAGACATCCCTATCCGCAAATTTTTACCTATCTCTGCAGTTTCTTGCAACTCATCCTTACCTGATTTTATCACAACCAATGTCGAACTTAAAATAAATATTATTTCAATTAAATACAGCCCAACCGAAACCTGTATCCAGTATGGCGGTATCATTGTATTAACATCGAATATACTCAACACACTTCCAAATCCAAAACCAGGAGAACTATCAACCTGCTGTGAACTCAAAGAAGAAGACAATGAAGCAAGTATCGATGTAATCATCCCGGACAACCCAACGATAATACCCGAAAGTAGAGGCGCAAGGAATGTCATATTAGACTTCATATCAGAAATGATATCTGCTAACAGGTCTGTTAATCTCTCGTCAATTTTCCTTATATTCTTTACATAGTCAGAAATAGACATTAGGCTTCGAGCTGCAACCTGTAATCCTTTTTTGGAAGATTCCACTAAAATTCTCATCGATATTTCAATTAAATGAGATGGATAAAACACAATCGCCCCACGTCTCGGATTAAATAATGCGTTCTCAACAGACATTCCTAATTGCTGTATATTTTGATTGACCAATCTAAAGAATCCTTCAGTAGACGTTCCTTTCACAGATTCTAAAACTTTTGAAAATGCAATTTCCGGGGGCGTTCCGTCACCAAGCTTATTACCCAACTGAAACAAAGAGGATGTAAATTCTGATTCCACCTCTTTATATTTCTCCCTCTCCATTAAAAGCCGTTTTGTTCTCATTGTATTTCCTACAATAAACACTAAGGCAATAGAAAGTGGAACAAATAATGAAAGAAGTAAAGACAAGACACCATTCGGCCCATAAATAACACCATCAATATTTGTAATACCAAACATTCCAATATTTTTCCCCAAAAAGGCAATCCCAACACTTCCCCATGTTGGATCAAGTGATAAGTTCAACCATGTATGTAACGGAGTAAATGCCCACAGCAATGGTAAAAACCCTAAAATAAATAATGGCAAACAGAGGAGAAATGCTTTTAGATATGGTACATTTGTCGCATATAGATAATATAGCGGATTTTTTTGAAGTAAACTAGCCTCTCCATATCCGCCCGGTCTTTCCAAAACAACTTTATTAGTCATAAAAATAACGAAGAATGGAACAATCAAATTGAATATGACAAACAGATGATACCATTTTATAGCACCACCAATCATTGTAGTTGCTAATGGCAAAATCGCCAGAGACAGCGTCGGCAAAACGATCCCCAACATATAAAGATTAGTTAAAGGAGATTTAACACCATGAGTGTATTTTAGCATCTTTTCATAAACACCGTCTAGAATAACCTGTAAAGATTTTTCCAAAAATGCAACCCTTCTGGATTCAGACGGTTCATACAAGCTTGATTCAATTAAATGAAAAGCCTCAATAAATTCTAAGGAATAATCTCTCCACGTCCCCAAATAATGGTCAACGCTCTGCTTTACACTAGAATACTTCCCTATCTGCACATCCCAAAATATCTTCTTAAAATCTAAAGCTAATGGTTCATCTAAATGCTCTGCCGCAAACGCTACAGCTTTCTCAAAATTTGAAGTATGTTTCATATATATAACCACATACAAAACAGCCGGAACCATCTGGGATGACGCCTTTAATCTCCATTTTATAGCCAAATTTTGCGGATAACTAAAGGTATAAAAATAAACAACTATTGAAGCCATCAAAATCAAAAAAAGCGAAAGCATCGGAAAAGTTTCTATAATCCCATCTGTGAATATTAACCAGTATGATAATATCCCAATAAACCCCAATAAAAAAACTGTCAAAAATAATAAAATAGATGTGCCTGCCGCCTCATTAGGCGTAATATTCAAATGAGAAATATCAATATACTTTTGTAATTTTTCTGTATCTTTTTTTGAGGCATTTATCTTCACCAGATTTCCAATACCCTTACAGAGCTTTTCATACCCGGTATAATTCATCGCAAAACTTTTTTTAAACTCTGTATACGATTTACTATATTCTTCTGGATTCACATTTTGGGTGGCAGAGTCAAAAGACTTCACTTTATTATCTAGCTTCGCACCATACTTTTTCATCACCTCTTCTGTTGTTGGTTTATTCGTCACTATCATCAGCCTCTCTTTTTAATTTTTCAAAAACAGCCAAATCAATAAACTGCTTTTTGTTTACATATTTCAATTTATTGCTTTTTTTGTTAATAAACTCTTCTACATTTCTCAAAATTTTAAAATCTATCTTTACAACCGCATCTTTAGTAATTTTACCACCAACCATGTTACTTTAAGTAACTTATAATTACTATTTAAATATTTAGAATTTAGTCCCGAGAGCCCCAGATTTTATTCCGGAGCAAAGCTTCTCGGGTGTACATATTAATAACGAGAAATGTGTATTTTTAAAGCTAATGAAAACTATATTTTAACCATCCTTTTACTCTCTTTCTCAAGCCACTTCTTCCATTCTGGAAAAACCCTATCCGCCATAGGTAACCCGACTTCCGTCATTATCTTCTCGGAAATTTGATGAAACGCATTATTTGAACGAACAGTGAATTCAGCTTCTAACAACTCTGGATTTTCAGTTTTTTCAGCAAAAGAAACAGTTTCTTCTTTTATTTTCTGTCTCAATAAAATATTATCCCACACCGCATCCCAATTCCCCGCCCATCCCTTTACGTTTGAAGCTATATCTTTAATCATCTCGGAATCTCCATTTATTAAATCCTCAGATGGTTTCAACTTATCCTCCTTAACCTCATACTTCATTAAATCTACGAATCCTCCTTCGACCAACGGATCTTTGGTCCAATGTTTTCTAACTTCAGAAATACTCAACACTCTTCTCCATGACTTCATTCCATCCGGAGATTTAACTGGATTAGCAACTAGGATGCAATCTGTTGCCTTAAACGAAGTTACAGGAACTCCTAAGTCATTTACAACTCTATCAAAAATAGAATACGGAGACGAACCATGAATGGTTCCCGCAACTACATTAGCCAACGCACCAATTCTCATTGCTTCATAAAGCGCCTTCGCCTCATTACTTCTAATTTCTCCAACTATTAATGAAGAATCTCCCAATCTTAACGACGATCTTATCCCTTCTTCGGCAGAAACCTCAGTTGTTTCTCCTGTCAATGCACTCCTAACCTTCATCGATAAAATATTATAATCCAGTTTTCTCATGGCATCTACTGGCAATTCCGGAGTATCTTCTATAGTAATAACTCTATAACGAGGCATAATCTCTAACATTAACGCACCCAATACAGAAGTTTTACCAGAACTACGCGTTCCAGCAATCAACATTGTTCTTGCTCCATCAACCAAAAAACTCATTAACCCTGCACCAAGCCCATCAATCATTTTATTCTTCATAAATAGCGGCAATGTCCACGGCTTATTTCTGTGTCTTCTCAATGAATATGCAAGTCCTCCAACCGAAAGTGGCTGTTGTATAATCGCAACTCTCGCGCTAAAATCACTTAAATTTAAACTCGTATCTAAAATAGGGTTCGCTTCATCTAACGCCCTGCCTGAAAGCATTCTAAACTTAGCCGCCCAAGAATCAACATCCTCCTGAGAAACAATGATATTTGTAGAACACTCTTCATAATCATTGTGTCTAATAAAAATATTTGATAAGGCAACTGGTGCATTTAAAGAAATATCTTGTAATTTTTCATCTTGCAATAAAACTTCTAGAACACCAAACCCAATTGTATATCTAACTAGAATATACGCAAGTCTATTAACGTCCTGGTAGCTTAATGTTATGCTTTTACTATTTGCCAAATCTTGCAACAAATCACGAGCAACATTTAAAAAAACCTGCCTAGTTCTCTCAACATCATTAAACTCCTCCTGGGTCGGCCTATGCTCTATCAAAACATTTCTAGCTAAATTAAGCAAATTATGATGCTCTTCCTTTAGGGAATATTCTGGGGGCGCTAAATTATAAATTAATTTTGCTTTATTTGGTTCCTTAAGCACCGTTACTGTACTTTTTTCATATCCGCTCGCAATTTCATATTGGTCTATAATCTCTGCATCTTCCGGAACACGAGAAATCATTCTAGTAAACGTAAAATTAGGCATAATATCTGGCCTTAATATTCTAGAATATATTTCTCTATTATCCGAGTATCCCTGCTCAATACATTCATTGTATTTTTTTATTATTCCTAAATTCTCAAAATACCCGAGAATTTTTTCAAGCAACCAAATATATTGCTCATTATTCATACCCTTAGATTGTGCAATCTTTTGCTCAACGACAGTGGCCTTCAGTACCCTATATGATTGAATCGGATCATATTTCAACAATGTATTAATTAAATAATTTAAGGTATTATATGCCTTCGGAAAATCTGGAACAAACGATAATTTTTCACTTGATAATATCTGCTCTTGTTTTGTTAAAAAATTGTAAAGGGATGCTATTTCGACCAGCATTTGAACCTGTGAAAAATTATACGAATAATTTCTTTGTTGAACCAAAACAACTCTTGTTATGCTAGAATTTTCTGCAAGTGCATCGATAGTCCTGGCCATAACCTCCGGAGAATCTGCTATTGATGGCACAGAGGAATCTCCAAGATAATTAATATACATTACATTTTCACCGGATTCACTTAAGACTTCATATGAATACAAAGCCGTTCCCTCTTTAAACATCATCTTTTATCACATAAATTTGATATTTTCTACATATTAAAAGATTTGTATATTGTAAACAACACCTCCCCAAACTCTTATAAATACTTAAAACATGTAATATAAAAGATGGCTGAACAACAAGATACTCAACTGCAATTTCTACTTTCAGATTTAGGAACGAGAATAAGAGATTTAGAAGAACGGACAAGTTCTCTTAAAGAAAGAATTTTGTTAATAAACAACAATTTAATAGATATAAAAGAAAATATGGAACAACGTATTTCTCAAATAGAAAAACAAAATTCATCGTTGACATTAGAAACAAAAAAATTGAACACATCTGTGCAATCTCTACTGTCTGAAATGAACAATTTTGTTAGAAAAGACGAAATCATTCTAGTAGAGAGAATGTTGAAAGACTTTCAGCCGCTTGATTTTGTAAGAAAAAAAGATTTGGAAGAGATGAAGCAAAGTAGTCAAACACCTCCAGAAACGCTATATGCAACTCCAACAAATGAAACTAATACCAAATCAAAAGGAATAAAAACTAAGGAAACAAATAATTAACATGGCTTATGTTGATAAAGTCGTTCAAATGCAACAACAAGGTATGTCGGATAATGATATAATAAAAACATTAAAAAATGAGGGGATTTCGCCTAAGGATATTTCAGACTCAATCTCTCAAGCAAAAATAAAAATGGCAGTTTCACAAGATACAGGGCAAGAATATCAAGAAAGCTATAGCCAGCCGGCTCCAGAACCACAACAAGAATATGCTCCGCAACAATATGCTCCTCAGCAATATACGGATCCGAATCAGCAACAATATACAGACCCAAATCAACAACAATATTCCTACCCAGATCAAAATCAATCTCAAATGAGTATTGAAACTATTACTGAAATAGTAGATAGAATTATCTCTGAAAAATTAAAGGAAATTAGTCAAAAAATAAAACCAGTTGTTGATTTCAAAAATAAAGCAGAAGACGATATAAACGAACTAAAAGAAAGATTAAAAAGGATAGAGCTAACCATAGACGGCCTTCAAAGAGCAATTATAGGAAAAATAGGTGAGTTTGGGCAATCTAACGCGCTTATACACAAAGACCTAGAAAACCTTCACGGTACTGTTTCCAAACTAATGAATCCTTTAATTGATAATTATAACGAGCTAAAGAAGGCTAATTCTAAAAAATAATTTTATTTTTTCTTCGTTAAAACAAAAGAAACAATTCCTGCAACTATAATCAAAGCCACCATCCCAAACCAGTCTTTATCAACCCAACCCTGTATTTTATCCCAATTTATTGCCCAATTAAAGGTATACATTGAAGAAATAACAAACACTATAACTACTAAAGCAACAATAATCCCCGCAATAGACTTATTCCCTGTAAAAACTTTCAGAGTATCATCTCCAACAAAACCCAATACAAGTAGTATTAAAAATACGCAAACAATAAACACAACAAACCAAGAAATACTCATCTTTGTAAATTCAACCAAATCAACATTTACAATAAAAAAAGATGCAATTATTAGAGATAAAAATAAGGCCGTCCAAACATTATCTCCCAAAACCTTCGTTTTAATAAACAAAGCATAAATCAAAATAAACACAAATAAGAAAGAAATAACTGGCATTATCGTAGCAATTGGTGCAAGTGAAACTACCATTTTATACCTTCGCTGGGGTAGTAGAGGTAGGCTCGCCCTTTACTATCCAAAGTACCAATCCGCCCAAACCTAATAATAATATAATTCCCCAAAAATAATCTTGAAAGAATTGATAAACATCAAATCCTGCGGAAAATACATTTCCCCACTCAGACCATGCCCATATCAATACCCCTATACCTAATACCCATCCGACCCAACCCATTCCATCTGTCTTTCCTTTGCCTAAAAATCCAATTAAGATTAACAAAACTAAAAAAATAACTATTGCTATACCGAACCTAGGAAATATTGTAGCAAAAAACGTCGAAACATAATCATTCAACAACGAAAGAAAACCAATTGCTATAGCGACAACTGCATTTATCGCGGTAACATTTTTACCACCCGCAGAAGTATGATCTCCAAGTATTTGAGATTTTTGCAAAATAGCAAACACAACTGCAAATATAATCAAAAATGGAAACAAATAAGAAAATACACCATATTGCTGCCATTGATTCAATATATCTGTAATAGTCATAACCATAATAATCTCTAATAAAAAGAGTTTATAAATTCTTCTGTGTTCACAACTATTTTTATCTAAATAGAGACACTGACTCTAATAAAACCCCTACCCCTTATTTTTAAAAAATAACACTCAAAATACAAAACCAAAACAAATATAAAAACAAAAACACCCCAACTCTTATGAAAATACCACGGCTCTTCAAAATACATGATACAAAACGCTCATTCAGAAAAGAACTCCGAAGACAATTTCGTCTCGCACTAACCGCTGCAATCGGATTTACTATCGCCTTTGCCTGGAGGGAGGCAATCTTCAACACTTTCCTAAACTTCGTTTCAAGAATACTGGATTTGGCCCCTAATCATTATAGTGCAAAACTCTATGCCGCTATAACAATAACAATATTTGGTGTTCTATTAATTTTTCTAACTTCTAAAATACTAAAAGAAAAAAACTAATAAGGATAATTAAACAGGAAAATCCAACACAAACGTTTTATCTATTAATCCTTCTTCTCGCTCTTTCCACCAAGTGCAATCCATAGAGCCACACCAATAGCAACGATGATTAAAACATTCCCTATTATATTAGAATCGTTATACCATCCCCTTATTGTCTCCCATCCGCCTGTTATAACTATAACAAGTATTGCGGCAAATATAATAGCTACCCATATTGAACTTTTTTTAACCCACTCGGGAATTTTCATTCCGTCTTTATTATCGCTCGCTACAAAACCATATATTAAAAATACAACTAGAAGCACAACTAGGGCAACGGCCAACCATGGAATCATTGCAACGATATAATCTCTTGGTACAGGAAACCCAATTAAAATCAAACCAACAACTAAGGAAATTAGCGCATCTATCTGAGATTTGCCCTCTCCAAATATCTTAGATTTTTGCAAAACGGCAAAAACTAGCACAAAAACTAATAGAAATGGTAATATTCCCTTCGTAAATATATCTGTTGTAAACAAATCCATCTGAAATTACATTGAATTAGTATCTTCCAAATTCATTCCATCATCCTCTTCTTTTAATGGAACAGCATTCTTACTTATAACAATTACATCGCCAATAGCTTTCAAAAATTGTTGAGGCACAATAACTCCCCTCGCTCCACCAAGGATAGAACTCATTCCAGAATCCCTAGAAACAACAATTCTCCAACCATCGATTTTGTTATCAGCAAGGTTTACTTCTTCCACTATTCCAAAAAGATCGCCGGAATCTGTGAAAACCTTTCTTCCTATAACTTCACTCAGCTTTTTTATTTTCATAATTAATCAAAAAAGATCGCCTTTAAATACATTTCTATGTTCCAAAATACACGATCAATAATAAACAATAAATTTATAAAAAACATAAAACATAACTAAAGATGGAAATAAAGGTATATTTCAAAGAATTTGCCATAATCTTACTTGCTGCCGCCATAATCGCTCTAGCATATATCTTCCCGGAAAGAAACTCTTCTCTTCTTCTTTATATTTTTTTATCTCTTTTTATCATAATATTAATTAACACTTTTGCAAAAAAGATATTTGCATATCATCTAGAAACAGACGTTACTCTTTCTTTTTGGTCAACCTATCACTATTGGTTCACGAAACGTAGTCATTTTAAGAAACCACTAACAATGGCCTGGTTGCCGTTAATAGCTTCCCTAATTACGATGGGAAAATTAATATGGATGCCTATAATAGAATTTGATGTTGCACCAAGACCAGAGAGAATATCTAGAAGACACGGACTATATAGGTATACAGAGGTAACAGAATGGCACGTTGCATTAATTGCCGCAGCTGGAATATTCGCGACGATAATATTTGGAGTTATAGGATATTTTGCAGGACTTGAAACCTTCGCAAAATTAAGTATATTCTACGCTGCATGGTCAATAGTCCCTCTTGGAAGACTTGATGGATCAAAGGTGTTCTTTGGGAGTAGAAATCTATGGCTTACTCTCCTAATTGCCCTTGCCGTATCTTTAATCTGGGGATTATCTGTTATATAAAAAATAAAAATAAAAAAATAAATTAAAAGAGATTTTATCTCTTCTTTTTGCTGTAATTTCTCTTAAGCTTTCCTATTCCGATAACCAATACGCCGATTCCCAATATCCCTAAGAATATAGGATCACTAATACTAAACGTTCCTGCAGCTGCAGATATCAGAGCAATTCCAAGAATAGTTACAACCCATGCCGTCAATTTTGCCATCTCTCACCTCCTTAAATTAGTTAAACCAATGGAATATATAAATTTATACCAAAACTATATAATAAGACAAAGTTTTTACAGAAAATGGAAAATGCGAAATTTGAGGCGAGAGATTATCAGAAGGCAATCCTAGAATCCTGTAAGAAAAGTTCTTGTCTGGTTATTCTACCAACAGGAACAGGAAAAACACTAATCGCCCTAATGTTAGCAAAAGATATTTTTACAAAAAATCCTCTTCAAAAAGTAGTTTTCTTGGCACCGACCCGTCCTTTAATAGAGCAGCACATAGTTTATTTCACAAAAAATCTTCCAGAAGGGTTTGCTCAAATCGATTTATTTACAGGAAAAACGCCCGCTGCCCAAAGAAAAAAGATTTGGCAGAGGGCAGAATTTATTTTCTCCACACCGCAATGTATAGCCAATGATTTAAAACACAATCTTTACGATCTATCAGATGTCTGCCTATTAATCGAAGATGAATGCCATAGGTGTTTAAAGAACTACGCCTATAACTTTATCTCTCAAAAATATAAAGAACAAAATGAATTACATCACGTGCTGGGACTAACTGCCTCCCCAGGGAGTGATAGAACCACAATAAAAAAAGTTTGCGATAATTTAGGAATAGAACAGGTGGAAATCAGAACAAGAGAATCTATAGACGTCCGTCCCTATCTGCAAGAAAGAGAATTTGAGAAAATAGATATAGATTTTCCTCCAGAATTTGAGGAAGTTAGACAGCTAATAAGAGATATATATAATGACAAAGTTGAAACAATAAAAAAAATGAAAGTTTTATTTGGGCCCGTAACCAAGGTTTCTCTTTTAAACTGCCAAAAGGGTCTTTTCGCTAGATTAAATGCTGGAGATAAAAACCCTCTTTATTTTTCAGCAATCTCCGTTTGTTCTCAGGCAATAAAGATTCAACACTCGCTAGAACTCTTAGAGACTCAAACAGTTTCCTCTTTCATCAACTATTTAAGAAATCTATTCCAAGAATCAGAAGATAAAAAATCAAGAGGAGTACAAATTTTAGTAAAAGACCCTAGATTCGCAAAAGCCTTCACACTAGCAACCACTTTAGATCTAGAACATCCAAAGCTCGCCAAGATACAGAAAATAGTAGAAGAAACTATAGCTAAAAATCCGAAAGCAAAGATAATTATTTTTGCACAATTTAGAGAAACAGTAAAAAAAATATCCGATATGCTTTCTAAAAATCCGGAACTAAGACCAGGAATATTTGTCGGTCAGGCGATGAAAGCACACGACCAGGGAAAATCTCACACTGGGCTGAAACAGGGAGAACAAAAAGAGATGATTGAAAAATTTTCCTCAGGGGAGCTAAATGTTTTATGCGCCACCTCAATCGCCGAAGAGGGATTAGATATTCCGGAAGTAAACGAGGTAATATTTTATGAGCCAGTCCCCTCTGTAATCAGAACAATTCAGAGAGCAGGAAGAACAGCGAGACTTTTCCCAGGAAAATTAAAAATATTAGTTACGAAAGACACGCGAGACCAGGTTTATCACTATGCATCACAAGCAAAGGAAAAAAGAATGCATAAAGCAATTCAAGACATAAAAGATGACATGGACGCCGGACAAAGGGAGTTGCTTTAACGCACTGGCAGTTTCTTAAAATTATTCTGAGTCAATTTGTTTTACCAAATTATCAACACCCCCTTGAGACTGGTATGGATCAAGCAATCTAAATCCATGCTGCAACGCACATGTATTTATTTTTTATATTTCTTACATAAATTACAAGCTAGGTTTATGGTGACAATATAGCATATGAATATTTATAATTTCGAGCAAGATTTTTAATATCTTTCAACGAGACCGCACGAAATTTCTTTTCAAAGTCATAATAATTCCTAGCCCCTCCAAGTATTTCCTCCATAATTAAATTTATTGCGCTTTCTTCACACCCCTCAGAATTAATTAATCTGTCTCCGATTAATTTATTTTTTGCATCATCCAAATCTTTACTAGAAATAATCTTCATTTTCTTAAACTCATTTATACATATGTCTATAACTTCCTTTACCTTATTTTTACTAGTTCCGGCATAAATAATAAGATATCCATATCTATTTCCTAAATCCAACTCTGACTTTATGGAATAAACAAGTCCTTTTTTTTCCCGAACCTCCAAAAACAACCTAGAGGACATTCCTTCCCCCAATATACCATTAAAAATTTCAGCAGCGTACCTCTCTTTGGAAGTGCCAATGGGAAAATGAAAACCGATACCCACATTTGCCTGCTCGATACCATCTCTTTTCTCATCTGAAAACAAATTTAACCTCTTAACTTCTTTTAATTTCTCCATTTTGCCGTTTTGTGGAAAATCAAACTCATTAACAAATTCCAAAATCTCTCTTATATCATTATTGCCAACAACACACAATATAGAATTTGCAGGACAATAAAACTTTCTGTGTTTATTTATTAAATCATCCCTGGTTGCGTTCATAACACTCGCCTCATCCCCCGATATATTCATACCAAATGGTTTTCCAAAAAGATTTTGCTTAAGCCTATCACAAACATATGCTCTAGGATTATCCCTTCTCATTTTAATTTCCTCACAAATAACCTTCTTTTCTCGCTCTATTTCCATACCTAGAAAAACAGAATTAAAATATATATCAAATAGAACATCCATGGCAACCCCAATATTCTTCGATGGCAATTTCGCGTGAAACATTGTTACCTCTTCATGAGTAAATGCGTTCAGAACACCCCCAAGTTTTTCTATTTCAGATGATATCTGCTCTGCCCTCCTTTTTTTTGTTCCCTTAAAACACATATGTTCTATAATATGACTTATTCCCTTTTCTTTCTCGGATTCGTAAGCAGCACCAAATTTACTAGTTAGGACAACAGTTGTGACGGGGACGTCTCTTTTTTCATGCAAAATCACTAAACCATTTTTTAAAATTTTTTTTGTAAACCTCATGCAAATAAAAAACATAAACTACTTAAATACCTTTTCATTAAAGTTTTCCGAAAGAAATCTACAGAGTTTAGTCTGTAGATGAATTTCGGCAGGTATTTATTTCTAAATAACCTTATTTCTATGAGTTAGTTGCAACTCATGACCTGAAAATTATAGTTGTAACT
>Ga0268276_1001344_pt1 | contig 24662 bp, 20 predicted proteins | sample saktaG_4_FD_190145 | JGI IMG/M metagenome (GOLD analysis project Ga0268276, IMG submission 190145) | Saline water microbial communities from Sakinaw Lake, British Columbia, Canada - sak_2010_1_5_45m | ecosystem: Environmental > Aquatic > Non-marine Saline and Alkaline > Saline ... | reverse complement strand
GCAGGTTTTTAGAATTTATGATTATGTTAGTAAGTTTTTATCCAATTCCGGTAAAATCTATGATTGTGAGTATGTTTTTTGAATTCTACCAATTTTACCTTTTTACGAGGTTGTCAATTTTGAATAATGAACTTTTCGCATTTCCCAAATTGTACTCAATGCTTTCGTCGGTAACGATACCTTTTAAGTTTTCTCGTTCTTCCTGAATTATTGACAAACCTTTCAAAGCAGCATTTTCATGACTCCCTTCATCGCCTATATCAATAAGAAAACCTGCCAATTCTGATTTCAAAAAATGATCTGCTTTTGAAGTACAGTTATTAAGTAACGATAATCGGTTATTTATTATTTCGATGGCTTCATCGAATTTTACACTGTTCATTAGATCGAGAATATGTTTTCTTAACTCGTTATCTTCAACAGAAAAATATTGAAAAAGTTGATCCATTATCTATTACTTAGTTCGTTAATTTTATTCGTAATCCTATTCTTTCCCCTCTACTACCTTAATCTCCTCCTCAGTCAAATCATACAACTCATACACCAGCCGGTCAATCTGCTTATCAGTGGCGTCGATGCGGCGCTGTAACTGCTCCCGGCTGCGGGGATCACGGGTTTCGGAGAGCTTTTTGTGAAGGTCGAGCATCTGTTCAACCAGCGTAATCATGCGGTCGTGCTGGGCTTTGTCTGCCGGGTTATCGAAGTTGATGGTGCGGATGGGCAAATTACTTAAATCCGAAACCAAAACTTTCGGGAATAGGGCTTTTTGTGCTTTTGGATTCCTTCTATGGTGATACCAAGTTATTAACCAAGAATTTATTAAACCAAGCAAATAATATGGGTGAGGAACTTCATTTTCAATTTTTATGGGGATTACATCACGGCTATGATAAAGTTCTCCATCATAAAAAATAGCAATTATTCTTCTTTTACTTCCCCCTGTAATTTCCTGAACTAAAATCCTTTTTCCCAGAAAGTTTTCGGGGTTGCGTTGAGCAGCCAGCCAAGGACCATACTTAATCCATCTCTCGCCTGTAATATTTAGGATATATCTTCCTAAATCTCTACCTACAATTTCAGGTTTCCACTCAGGCCCTAACTGTTTATTTGAGTGGTATGGCTTATTTACGATTGTTTCTTTTGTTTGAAAGCCGCCCTTAGGATCTTTACCTTTTCCAACTTCGTAGGGATTATATCCTGAGCAAGGGCGACAATAATCTTTTAGAGGTTTTGAATTTGAAACAAGTTTCTCTATGAGAGTTTGATCTTTACTTGTCTCAAAAATCGGGATGAAATAATTCAAATCCACGAATTTTTGTTGCTCATATAATCTTTCTTCATGAGGCGGTAAGGATAGGTCGGGAATATCATATATTTTAGCAATGACTTGTTTGGGTGATGCCTTTTGAATTATTGAAACCAAAGTATTTACTTGGGCGTTTTCAAATACCAGAGATGACATCCATAATATTTCCCGTATCCAAGTGTTTTCAAGAATGAATATTCTTAGAGAATGAGCAGATGGGATTGTTAACCATGTGACTGGAACAATAAAACCATGAAAACCATTTCTTTTTAGCAAATTGATAGATTTTTCATAAAATAAAAAATAATGTTCATAGCTACCAAAAGCTGCAGAAAATTTTTCCTTTAGATATGGTTTTATCATTTCTGAATGAATTTGATGAAATCCGTACGGCGGATTTCCGATCACGGCATCGAAGCCACCCTGATCGAAGATTGCTCTAAATTCACTCTCCCAGTCGAAGACATTAATCCGCAGGGCTTCTTCTTCGTCAAAGAGAGCGGTTTGCTGACTGTCGTAATAATCGGGACCGATCAGGGAGTTGCCGCATTTGATATTTTGAGAGAGATTCGGCAGGGCCCGTTCGTGCCAGATACCCAGCTGCCGGGTCAGGGTTTCACTGTTTTCATTTTCCAGGACTTTCAGCAGCAGGCTCAGTTTGGTGACTTCCACAGCGTTGGCGTCGATATCGACGCCGTAGAGATTATTCAGCAGGATGCGTTTCTTTTCGTAAGTTGAGAGGAACCAGTTATCGCCCTTGCCCTGAAAGATCGCCTGGACGGTGGATTTGCGTTTGCGTTTGCCATTATCCAAAAGACAATGGGGGACTTTGCCGGTTTTCTCAAATTCTTTCTGATAGTAGTCCAGATGCCAGTCCATGAGGTATTGAAAGGCGCCCAGCAGGAAGGAGCCGGAGCCGCAGGCGGGATCGAGAATACGCAAGCCGCCGACCTGTTGCGGTGTTTGATTTTCCAGCAGTTTGCCGACGGTATTTTTAACGATGTAATCCACGATATATTTTGGCGTGTAATAAACGCCGCCGGCTTTGCGCACCTCCGGTTTTTCCTCGATGCGGGCATGATGTCCGGCAGTTAGCGAGATGCGCTTGCCGAGAAACTGCTCATAGGCATTGCCCAGCACTTCCACCGGGAGCACACTGAATTCGTAGGGACAGTCGGGATAATAGAGTTTTTTGATAATGTCTATAAGCAGTTTGTCATCAATCGAAAGGGTGGGAGTGATGGTATCGGGATTGGCGCCGTCTTTTGCGCTGAAATGAAAAAGGCCCGAATTATAGCGTTCGTCGGCGCGGTAATAAATTTCGACCAGCCGGGAATAGACCCGTTCGCCATTGAGCAGGGCTTGCAGAGTATGTTGAATTTCAATGCCGCGGTCTTCGCACATGCGCAGGAAAATAAGGCGATCAATGGTCATTTGGACGGCAAAATTGAGTTCACGATCGGAGAGATCAGGATTTCGTAGAGCGATATTCCGCGCCAGCAGAATCCGCAGATTGTCGAGATCGTTGAGAAAGTCACGGTCAATTTCCGCGCGGGGTTTTTTACCCTGCTTGTCCTGAATAAACCGATGAAAATCGCCCCTTTTGACCGCCTCTTTTGAGAACACTGATTGGATAAATTCCCAGTTTTCAAGGTATTCTTCAAATCTGTAATAAAGCATTCGTCCGACATGGGGCTTATCGGAAATGGCTGGTTTCAATGTTGTATCATAGACGATGAATTCTTCAAAATCCGTCAGCAGCGACACCGGCAGTTTGGCGCTGTAGGCGTAGCGTCGTAGTTGAAATGCCGGAGCGGGATCGTTCTTGAGATCGACGGATGGTTTCTTAGTCTCCAGGAAGAAAATACGTTTGCCGCCGATGCGAAAGGAATAATCCGGCGCTTTGGTCGTATGTCCGACCCGAACTTCATCTTCGTGAATGACGTCCCGGAATGCGAGGGCATATCCGTTGGAGTTGAGGACGTCCCAGCCGAGCGCTTCCCAGAAGGGATTGACAAACTCTATCCGAACAGAAGTTTCATTGTACTTCGGGTTTTTGTACTCATCCAGATTGTGGGAGAATTTTTCGACTAAATCGCTGATTGATTTCGTCATATTGCCAATCCTTTTATTATTAAACGTAACTTTGCGAAAGTTTAAAACTTTCGCAAAGGTTTTTTACATTATGCAAGGATTATATTATTGAACTTCAATCGCCAGTGCAAAAGGAATTAGATTTGAAATGTTATAGTGGTTTTTTTACGCTAATTCCGGCGCCAACTGATTATAAACCGAATTCAAAAGGCTTTCATAATCAAGACCTTCCGGGTATATCGGTTTATGAAATTTCACATTGATCTTTTTCCAGGGTTTTGGAAAACGTGAACCCCGGGGCAGCGCTTCAAAGGCGCCTTTGATGGAAACCGGTACGATCGGGACTTTCAGCTCCGCTGCCAGGATTACAAAGGCTTTTTTAAATTCACCCAGCTGCCCGGTCCGGGTTCGTGATCCTTCGGGAAAAATGATTACATTTTTACCCATTCGCAGTACTTTCGCCAGCTTCCGGAGTGAGAGTTTCACATCTTTATTTATATCGGAAATGATAATGTTATGGCGGTTTGCCAGCGCTTTTACCCAACGTTTTTGGATATGTTTTTCCTTGGCGTAGAAATAGGTGTTTCGATTGGTTTTATTATTGAGAAAAACCGCCACAAACATACCGTCGAAAAAACTCTGATGGTTGGGTGCAATAATGCAGGGACCATCGGGTATATTTTCCAATCCTTCACCTTTCAGGCGGAAATAAATCCGGAAAAACCCCTTGGTCAAATGTTTAAAAATATTCCATGTGAACCAGCTTTTAGGAAGTGTTAATTCGACTTTTTCCTTTAATATTTCGGCCCATTTTACCACTTCGATACTGAACTTATTTTTCTTCTCGCGCATGAAAGTGGACAGTTTTTCCACTGTCGGATGATTTATTAGAACATCTTCCGGTATTTTAATGCCAAAGGTGGATTGTAGAAATGTCTGCAGACTGACTTTGTCCAGGGAATCAAGCCCAAGATCAATTTCAATATGATCGTCCGGGAAAATATCCGTCTTTTTCTGTTTCATTAGAAAATCACGGATCACCCGGTATTCTTCATGGTCCGGTTCCGTGGTTTTCATTATTTTTATTCCAAAAGAACCGGCTATCTCTGCCAGTTTGAAGCGCTGGAGTTTTCCCAGCCGGGTTTTGGGAAGTTCTTCTTTCAGAATAACAAAATTTGAAATTTTCTTATAGTAGGAAACCACGCTATTGTATTTATCCACGATTTCTCCGCGAAACAGTTCGTCAATATTGAGAATTCTCTGTTCTCGCAATAACTTAAAATCGGGATAAAATGCGGCCTGTATTTGATCGTTTTTCATGAAGACGCCGACATCGGCAATGTAATCTGAAAGTGACTTTAACTTTTTCTCAGCTTCTTCGGGATTGACATTTTTTCCACTCGACAGGACGATTATTTCCTTTCTGCGGCCGGTGATTCGCAGGTAGCCCTTTTTATCGATCGTTCCCAGGTCGCCGGTATGCAGCCAGCCATCTTTCAGAACTTCAGCGGTTTCCTGTGGTCTGTTATAATACCCCTGCATAATGTTCCGTCCACGAGCGACGACCTCACCATCACGGATTTCAACATCAAGGTTGGGCATTGACTGTCCGGCAGAACCGATTTTCCATTTTCCAGGACGTGTAAAGGTGATCATTGGTGCCGCTTCCGTCATTCCAAAACCTTCCAGCATTTCAAATCCAAGGGCTTTAAAACCCCGGGCAACGTCCTCATCCAGTTTCGCGCCGCCGCTGACCATGTATTCAACGTGTCCGCCAAATTTTTGGTGAACGGTTTTAAAAAGAGTGCGGGAAAATGCGTAGGAATTTATGAATTTAGCGGTTTTAAAAAGCGCCCGGGTAATGAAATGGGCGTCGATTTTGTCTATAATGCCTTTATGAATCGCAGCATAAAGACGGGGAACGCCGATGATGATATTGACAGCGTTTTTCTGCAATGTTGCGATAATATCTTCCGAATTAATAGTTGGAGAGAAGGCAATTTTACCGCCGACTTTCAAGGGCGCTATCATCGACCCCATTAACGGGAAAATATGATGATAGGGTAAAAGCGCCAAAACTGTCCGGTAATCAGTAAAGATCGGAATTGTTTCGGACACAGCTTCAACATTAGCCAGAATATTGTCGAAGGACAACATGACACCTTTGGGGCTGCCGGTTGTTCCGGATGTATAGATTATCGCTGCGGTTTTTGTAAGATCATTTGTGTCTATTTCATCGGCAGTGAAGTCACTGCTTTCATAGGTTTGATCTTCAAAACAAAAGACAGTGTACTTATGTCCGACAGATTGGAGCGCTTCATCTAATACAGCCCTGGATTTCTGTGAGGAAAATATCTGCTCCGGCTGACAATCATTGAGAATAAATGCGACCTCCTCGGCGCTGGCCAGAAAATCTACCGGTACAACGATGGCGTCGTTTTTCCAACCGGCATAGAAGGCAAACACCCATTCCGGCCGGTTTTCGGAGAAAATCGCGATTTTTTTTGTTTTTTGATTAAAAAGCGTCGAAAAGAAATGAACATGGCGAAGGATATCGGTGTAACTGTAAGTTTCATCCTTCCAGATCAGGGCGGTTTTACTGTCAGATTTTAAAAACAAAATGATCTCCTGGTTAATTAAATGACATTGATTTTACATAATAATGCTCATTTTCGAAAGAAAAGGAATAAAAAGAAATGTAAAAGTTTTGTAAAAAAGGCCCCGAATTGAAAATCCGTGGCCTTAAATTGAGCATAGAGATAAGAAGCGTTCCCTACTGCCAGCTCCGAATTTATTCGGTAAGTTCCCTGACTACTCCGAGTCCTCCGATGGATCGACTTACTATTAGCTCAACAGCTGTCTGACGGGGTGGTAGTTGCCGATAATGATAACTGTGGGCCTTTACCTTTTTCTCCAACCATCGTTACATTCGGCCACTTTGGACGATCTGTGTAAATCGTTCAAATGACCGGTCGTAGGTTTTTTCCACATCGTTTGGAAAGCAGCAGGCTGGTAATTCTCGCATCCTTAAATGGTATTGCAGGCATTCACAACAGACGCCTTTTCGAGAGCAGGGTGAGTAACTGCAGTTACAGATGCCTCGGTTTTTTTGCTGATTGCATTCCATGTATGATTCTCCTTTTCTAATTAGTTAACGTGAGTTCAATGTAAGCATAATTTTGAAAAATGATACCGGTAAACCGTTGAAACGGTTACTATAATTGGATTTAATTCTTTTATTCCCCATGTTAAAACATGGGGCTATTCTAATTATAATCATTGGGTTAACACCATCTCGATTTATTGGGATGGTGAAGTCAGCGACCGATCTAATACAAATAATACAATCCATTGCGTTTTAAAATTACATCGAGCTTACGTTAATTATAGTGTAAATGTTTGGGTGTCCAGAATTATATCCAGAAATGAGCGATTATGAACAAGAATTTTCCTTAAAATAGAAAAGGTGGGAGCGATCATTGCCATCCGGCCGGTATTCGGAACATAGGCTTGGATTGGTTTTCCATTAAAAATCAATTCCATTACAAAACGATTAAGTCGGCGGATGAATTTGGCTTCAACGAATGTTGGATAAATTTGCACGGAATTAGGGCAGTTTATTTCTTCACGAGTAACAGGAAATTCCATTTATCAAGTGTAAATGTTTCTTTTACCGAAAGGGATATCTCACTGCCAGTCAGTGGATTAACATACCTTCCTTCAAGTTTATTATGTTTGATATTAACGATCTGTGCCTGATTGGAAAAGTTGAATATTGCCAAGATTTTATCATCCTCTTTTTCGCGGGTAAAAGCAAAAATATTCTTGTCATTTGATGTTTTCAAGCGAGTAAAATTTCCACCGGAAATCCCGTTCCAAAGAGCTTTATTTGTTTGTTTTAGATTGAACAAACGTGTATAGAGTTCTAGATTTGGATGATCCTGCCAGGGAATCAAATCCTTTTCAAAAAAGGAGAGTGCTTTATTCATTCCGGCTTCGAGGCCATTATATAGCATGGGTATTCCGCGAAAAACACAGGTAAAAGCAATAAATGCCTCTGCAGCATCACCGAGACGTTCATATGCTGTACCATTCCAGGAATTTTCATCGTGATTTGTCACAAACAACATCCGATAATCATCCGGATGATATTCTTTGAATTCTTTTAAAACCAGTTTGTCCAGATCGCGGACATTTTTTTTACCTTTGGCCATATCATTCATTAAATCCTTGAATGTCCAGGCGTAAGTCATATCGAATGCCTGGGTATGTAGTTCAGGTTCATGGGCTTCGGCTAACAGGAACACGGGTTTGATTTTTTCCAGCTCGGCCCGGGCATCATTCCAGAAATCTGTTGGAACCATTGCAGCAACATCACAGCGATAACCATCAATATCGAATTCTTCAACCCAGAATTTAAGCGCCTTGATCATTGCCTGGCGAAGATCGGGATTATCATAATTCAAGTCGATGACATCGGTCCAGTCCTTTACCTCGGTAATGTGATTTCCAGCGGAATCACAATCAAAGTATTCGATATTTGTTTTCGTCCAGACATTGTCCCAGGCTGTGTGATTCGCCACCCAATCGATAATGATATACATCCCCAATTCATGGGTTTTCTCTACCAAACGCTTGAAATCATCCTTCGTACCAAATTCCGGATTCACGTCGGTATAGTCCTTGACGGAATAGTAACTGCCAAGCGATCCTTTGCGGTTTACTTCACCAACGGGATGAATCGGCATCAACCAGATAATCTTGACGCCCATATTTTTCAGTTCGGGCAGATATTTTTCGAATTCGCTAAATGTACCCTCTTTTGAAAACTGCCGGATATTGGCTTCATAAATGGTCGCATTCCGGCTCCATTCCGGGTGTTTAATCCTTCTTTCAATTGCATTAAGTGTTGTCATTAATGTCAATCCTAATATCATATAAATTAAATGCTTCATTTAAAATCTCCGCTTAATCCCGGCACATATTGGCTGCTTTTTCCCGAATGGCCGGAATTGCCTCCTCCATAATGTCTTTCATATCGCTGTAGTTGTATGTTCGCTGTTCAAAATCCCGGCTTTCGATAGCATTCAGAAAGCGATTTTTAAATTCTGCAAAATAGGAACCGTAAATATGATAACTGTCCGCCTGATGGACATAGCGACCGAGTTTAACTTTTTTCCCCGAGAGTTCTGTAATCCGATCAGCGATTTTCTGCTGCAATTGAATCAAGGTGAACATATTCATAAACGCCGCTTTGTAGGCATCATTAGAGCGAAAACGAACATTTGTGTTCAGGTACCAGGTGTCGTTTTCGCCTTTTAGTAATCGACACCAGATGCTTTGAAGACAGGCGGGATCGTAACATGTATTATCTTCCCAGACTTTCCAGGTAATCGCCTGGGCCCGTCGGGTATAAGGGACTTTGGTGAGTTTTTGAGCAATTAATTCAATTTGATCAAAGGGCTTTTCGATTCCCGGTACAGCATAATCAAAAAGCCGCTGGTGGTAGGTATATTCCCATTTTGTGTCATTGGGATCGTCGGCATTCCGCACGCAGTGGTCTTTGATACCCTCAACGACTTCAAGCACATATTCCTGTAAATCTTCCAGACCACCCGGCATGTCCCGGTGAATCATCGGTTCGGCCAGAGGATCATGAATAACGACGGTCATTGAACAATCTTTGCTGGGCGGGTCCCTCGGGTTTATCGTATTCTGTTTTAATGTCGTAGCCCTTTTGATAGGCTTCCAGAACTGATTTTTCCCAGGCTTCTGCCAGCGAATTTCCCTCAACGAATAAAACAGGAATATGTCCGTTCATAACTGCTCCTTTGGTTTATTAAAAAATCCTAGGGAATATAAGGGATTAAGTTTGAAAATGGAATGGATAGGGAATTAGTTTTTTACCAGCCATTCCACGGCCTCGTCTTGATTATAAAATATCCGAAAATGACTGCCGCTGTTTGACTCGGCAGCGAATTCTTTAAACCGGCTCTTGACAAATTCCGGTGATAAAACGAGAGCAACTTTCAGGTACTAGGTAACAAACTTCTGAATAATGGTTCCCAGCAGCCTGGACTTCAGATCGAAAAAATCTTCAGGCAGGTTTTTTGGGTCTAGTAAAATTCCAACGGCTTTATGTTCGCCGCAGAAACCGATAACATCAACGGCATCACGTTCGTTCTTGATTAGTGATTCATTGTCAGTAGCTTCGATGAATGTCATTCCATTGGTTTTGTTTACCTGCATTTGATTAACTCCATGAAAAATTAAATGGTATTTTAAGACGAAAGTCAGAGGATATCAACCGGAATAAAATAACAATATGCGAATTATTATACCAGTAGAATAACCATAAGAGGTGGAATTGTACTAATTTGAAATTTTAAAACCGAAATTCGATTTTCATTGAATTAACACTACATTACTTCAATATCCCCTCACTCTAATCTGAAAACACCTTGCCAAATTCACCGTATTATCGTAAACTTTTTCGATATTAGACTATGAATAAGAAGAAGACACTATATTTAATCGACGGATCTGCAATTGCATATCGTTCCTATTTTGGGATGATTCGCAACCGTTTGACGAATGCTGCCGGCCAGTCGACGGGAGCGGTGTTTGCTTATGTCAATTCATTAATGAAATTATTGGACGAACAGAAGCCGGATTATATCGGGATGGTGTTCGATGCTCCGGAAAAAACCTTCCGTCATGAAATCTACAAAGAGTATAAAGCTACCCGCGAAGCCATGCCCGATGAGCTGGTATCGCAACTGCCATATATTCGAAACGTAACGGAGGCGATGAATATTCCAGTGATTATCCGTCCCGGATTTGAAGCCGATGATATTATCGGAACCCTGGCAAAAGATGGAAGAAGACAGGGGCTGAAAGTATTCATGGTTACCGGCGACAAGGATTTTATGCAGCTGCTCGAAGAGGACATTCTCGTCTATAAACCGGGCAGCGGGCAGAAACCGGTTGAGATTATTGATGTTAATGGTGTGATGGAAAAGTGGGGGGTTCGTCCCGATCAAATCGCAGACTATTTAGGAATGATTGGTGATACTTCGGATAATATTCCGGGCATTAAAGGTATTGGACCGGCCAAAGCCAGGCCATTGCTGAAAGAATTCGGCAGTCTTGAAAACGTTATTGAAAATGTGGATAAAATCGGCAATCCCCGTATTCGGGACCTGATTCGGGATAGCGCCGAAGAAGCGAAATTTTCCAAGATGCTCGCGACTATTAAAATCGATGTACCTCTGGATATAAAAATTGATGAGCTGCAGACGCAATCAGTTAATCGGGAAGAGCTGACGAAATTGTTTGATGAGTTGGAATTTTACAGCCTGATTAAAACTCTGGGATCTGCAAAAAAGTCTGAAATAGTCAAAAAACAGTATCAGGCGCTCAAAGAGCGATCGGATATCGTAATGTTGGTCAAGACCTTACAAGACGTAAAAATGCTCTCAGTGGACCTGGAAACCACCTCCACGAGCCCGATGATCGCCGAGATCGTTGGCATTTCTCTCAGTTGGGAAGCAGATAAAGGCGTATATATTCCGATTCAATACCCGAGCGCTCAGAAATCTCTCTTCGGTAATGATGATAAAATTGAGTTTCTGGAACTGCTGAAACCGATTCTGGAAAACATTTCAATTCCCAAATGCGGTCAGAACCTGAAATACGATATGCTGATTCTGCGCCGGTACGGTATTGAATTAAAGGGCGTCGAATTCGACACCATGATTGCGGCGTTTCTGATTCAGCCGGATTCACGGTCCTATAAACTGGATAAATTGTCGCAGCAGTATTTGAACTATACCATGCAGCCGATCCAGGATCTGATCGGTAAAGGTAAAAACCAGATTACTATGGATGAAGTGTCGGTGGAAAAAGTGACATTTTATGCCGCAGAGGATGCGGATGTGGTATTGCAACTGGTACCGATTTTCAAGGAAAAATTGATCGAGGATCAGACCGAAGAGATTTTCAGGACGATTGAAATGCCGTTGATTCCGGTACTGATGCAGATGGAACAGAATGGCGTGTACCTGGATACCGATTTTCTCAAGCGGATGTCCATAGATCTGTCAAAGCAGATTGAAAAGCTGACCGACCAGATTTATTTCGAAGCCGATGTAAAATTTAATATCAATTCGCCCAAGCAGCTCGGGGAAGTACTTTTTGACCAGCTGCAATTAAGCACGGGGCGGAAACGTTCCACCGCAGTGAATATTCTTGAGAAACTACGCGATGAACATCCCTTGCCGGGTCTGGTTTTGGATTACCGAACACTGGCCAAACTGCAAAATACCTACGTAGATGCGATTCCGCAGTTGGTAAATCCCGAGACTAAACGAGTGCATAGTTCATTTAATCAAACTGTCGCATCGACGGGGCGATTGAGCAGCAGCGATCCGAATTTCCAGAATATTCCCATCCGGACCGATATCGGGCGTGAGATTCGAAAGGCCTTTATTCCCCAAAAGCCGGGCTGGAAACTTCTGTCGGCTGATTACTCTCAGATCGAATTGCGAATCATGGCGCATCTTTCAAAAGATCCAGAGTTGATCCGGGCATTTATTGACGGAGTGGATATTCATACCAGGACAGCCGCTCTTGTATACGGAGTTCCTGAAGAACATGTTCTGCCCGAAATGCGGCGGGTTGCCAAAGTCGTGAACTTTGGGATTATGTACGGCGCCGGCCCCTTTCGAATGTCTGAAGAACTTAAAATATCTCTAAACGAAGCACGCAAGATCATTGATAATTATTTTAATACATATCCCGGTATAAATAACTATATTATCAATACCTTGAATGAAGCCAGAGAAAACAGTTATGTCAAAACATTGTCTGGAAGATTACGTTATGTTCATGACATAAACAGCAGCAATCGCAATATCCGGGAAGCTACGGAACGGGCAGCGATCAATATGCCGATCCAGGGCACGGCGGCGGACATGATCAAAATCGCAATGATTTGTATCCATAATCGACTGATTCAGGAAAATTTTCAATCGATGATGATTCTGCAAATTCATGATGAACTGCTTTTTGAGGTTGCAGAAAAGGAATTAGAAGTGTTAAAATCCATAGTGATTTCGGAAATGGAGCAGGCGTTGCCGCTCGGAATTCCGGTGAAAGTGGATGTGGGAGTTGGAAATTCATGGTATGAGGCGCATTAGTGGAAGCATCAATTACATTAAAAAATGTCAGTAAGCATTTTAAGAAAAAATATGTACTTAGCGGATTAAGTATCGGTATCGAAAAGGGCTCAACGTTCGCAATTATCGGGCGGAACGGTGCCGGAAAATCGACCCTGCTGCGGATATTGTCAACAATTATGAAACCCGATAACGGAATTGTTTATATCGATGGAAAAGACATTTCGCAAAATCTAAAAGACGTTAAAAAAATCGTTGCCTATCTGCCGGATCACGATATTCATGACCCGTGGCTGTCCGGTATGGATAACCTGGAAAAACGGGCTGCTTATTTGGGAATCGGTAAGGATGAGTTCGAAAAGTCCGTTATGCCTCTTGTTAAAATGTTCAAACTGGAAAAAGAATTGACGGAATTTCCGGTCACCTATTCGAGAGGAGTGAAACGTCGGCTGGACATTGTACAGACATTGATGGGGAATCCGGAAGTAATTATTCTGGATGAACCTACGATGGGTCTGGACTATTTATCCCGCTCGATTTTAATTCAGTATATTCTTAATCATAAAGGGAAAAAGACGTTCGTGCTGTCGTCCAACGAATTTTCTGAAATTCAGACGATTGCCGACCGCTGGATTGTGCTCGATCACGGCAAGATTCGCTTTGATGGTACCCTGGAAAATATGGTAGCGCAAATTGAGTTACCGTTTTTTGGAAATATTGAATTCCGTCAGGGAGGATATCAATTAATCAAGACTTTGCAGCATGTCAAGGAAATCAAAGAAGTCCGTGATCTCGGAAAGACGATTCAGATAGTTACCGGCAATGTCCTGGATTTTGTCGCTGTTTTAAAGAAGCTAAATCTGGACGATGTCATTTCCATCTCCGGCAGCTCGATTCATATTGAGGAATTCCTCGATCAACTCAATGCCGAAGAAGGATATTAATATGAAAAATTTCATAAATATTTTATTATCAGAAATAAAGCCAAATCCAAAACGGGCCAGTATTGCCGTGGTGATAAATATATTATCCACGTTGCTATTATATTTGGTATTCATGGTCGGGTTTGGACATCTTTTACCGCGAATTCTTTTTATCGATATAAATACCTGGATGTTTCCGGGGATTGTTGGATTTGTCAGCGCGATCATTGCCTTTAATCTTTCACTTCAGGATTCGTTTCATTCCAGCCGCGAAGCCGGTTTAATCGATCAGATTCACTCTTCACCATTATTGACTTATCAAATTTATCTGGTAAAAAGTCTGGTTTATTTATTGAAATCCTCCGGGCATTTAATCCTCAGCAGCATTGTTTTGTTAATTGCCAGTGGCGTCCACGTCGGTTTTGTCAATCTATTAGCATTTTGCTTGTACTTTTTCGTCGGGCTTATATTTGTTAACCAGTTTGGGTTGATTGCCGGAATCATCGCAACGAACTTAAAAGTACGTAGCGAATTTACAATTATTTTTGTAGCTGTAATTTTTCTGGCCTGTGGTGTTATTGTGCCTTCAACCCAATATCCTGGAATTCTTGGGCAAATTATTCATTATTTCCCGGTTACCATATTAATTGAAGGCGGCAGAGATATTCTGGTTTTTAATACCTTAAGTAATATTAATATGATATATGTATTATCGTTTTCAATTTTGGCTTATTTTGCAGCATTTCTAACTTTCAAACGATGGATATCACGATGAAAGCGTACCTCGCAGGGGCTATTGAACATGCACCGGATAAGGGGAAAGCATGGCGTGCCGATTTAGCGGAATTTCTGAAAATTGAATTTGGCCATGAATCTTATAATCCGCATATCGAAGAACCAAAAATTCTAACACCTGAAGAACGTAAGCAGTTTCGCGTGTTAAAAACCGAAAATTTACTGGAATTCCAGAAAATTGTGCGCAAGCTGATACGGAATGATATTAAGTCAATTCTAACCGAAATTGATTACGTCATCTGTCTTTGGAATGAACATGCTGAAAAAGGTGGGGGAACATACGGAGAACTGACATTTGCGTTTTATCATGGAATTCCAGTGTACATGGTTACTCCGATGGAACTTGCGAATATCAGTGGCTGGATTCTGGGATGTACGACGGAATTTTTTAAGAATTTTGATGAATTGAAGGAATTTCTGCGGAAGAAATATTAGAAGTACATAAGTTTCCCTTCAAAGGGGGATTTAGGGAGATGTAAATTATTTCAATGCTAACTATGCGGAATGCAATTATTCCATATAATCCGAAATTGCGCAAATACGCAAGAGAATTACGAAAAAAAGGCACATTAGCTGAGGTGATCCTCTGGAAATACATTCAACGAAAAGCTGTCAGTGGATATGAATTTCACCGACAGGTTCCAATCGATAATTACATTGTTGATTTTTATTGCCATGAATTAAAATTAGCAATAGAAATTGACGGAATTTCTCACGATAATAAACTTAGATATGATCGAAGAAGACAGAAACGATTAGAAGAACTGGGAGTAAATGTAATCCGTTTCTCAGATGAAGACGTTCGAAATCAGACAGAATCTGTATTAGAAGTTTTGAAAAATGAAATAGACAAAATTTCAGGAAAATAGGAGGGGCATCCCCCTGTTTCCCCCTTCAAAGGGGGATTGATTAGGAAAAAAATAAATGAAACATCCAACATCCAGCACCCAGTATCCAGCATCCAGTAAGCCATATACAGTCGCAGAAATCCATCTTGACCATCTTGTTCATAACCTGAATGAAATCCGGAAAAAGGTCGCTCCGGCTGAAGTGATGTGTGTCGTTAAGGCGGATGCTTACGGGCATGGTGCCATTGAAGTAACTAAACGTCTTGTCAAAGAAGGCGTCACTTATTTTGCTGTGGCCCGGTTAGCCGAAGCCCTGGAATTGAGAAATGCCGGGATTGATGAGAATATCCTGATATTCGGAAGCCTGTTCCCCGATGAAATTAATGCGGCTGTGAAGAATGATATTCAGGTTTCGATTACGGATTCAGCAGATATCGATACTATCAGGGATATTTCAATTCGAAATTCAATTTTTGTGAAAGTCCATCTGAATATTGACACCGGTATGGGCAGGGTGGGTATTCCCTTTGATCAAGCCCGCGCCGCAATCATTAAAATAATCAATATCGATCAGATTAAACTTGAGGGAATTTATACCCATTTTGCGACTTCCGATGAACGTAATAAAGGTTATGCGGAATTACAACTGCAACGGTTTTACGATATTACAGATGGACTTGTGGAGCATCTTCCGTACAAACCTAAAATTCACGCGGCAAATAGTGGCGCCATTCTTGATTTATCGGAAGCCAGGTTTGACATGGTTAGAGCGGGGATTTCTCTTTATGGGCATTATCCAACGACAGTTACTTCCGAATCAATTCCACTTAAACAGGTAATGACACTTAAAACTCATGTGGGGCTTATTCGTCGATTGACGGCGGGAAATTCAGTGAGTTATGGTCGCCGCTTTATTACACGAAAAGATACATCGATTGCAGTATTGCCAATCGGTTATGCCGATGGTATTCATCGAGCAATGACCAATAATGCGGATGTGCTCATTAATGGGAAATTGTACCCGCTGGTCGGAACAGTCACCATGGATCAAATAATGATTGATGTTGGGGACGATCCGGTAAAAGTTGGTGATGAAGTCATCTTCTGGGGCGATACTCCCTTGGGCAATCTTCAGGCGACGAAAGTTGCCCATCGGATTGGTACAATTTCCTATGAACTGTGCTGCGCAATAACACAGCGCGTACCTCGAATCTATATCGGCTAATAACAGCAATTACAATCATTTCTATTGTCGAATATAGAGTATGTCATTATTATTGCCATTTACATTCAGTACGTTCAAAAACTCATTATTCCGTTTTTGGAATCTCAGCCAACATAAGTGTTGCAATTGATAGAAATAATTTTGTTCGTTCGACTGGAGTTAATTTCTATTTTGTCGCATTCCCCAGCGTTCAAACAAAACCGGGATCACAATCATATTCAAAAAAGTTGCCGTCATTAAACCACCCAGAATAACAATCGACATTGGCGCCTGAATTTCACTACCTGGTTTATCCATGGATAGTGCCAGTGGCAATAACGCCAAACCCGTCGTTAAAGCGGTCATCAGAATCGGATTCAGCCGTTCCAGTGATCCCTGAATGATGGCCTCCTGGAGTGATTTATTTTCATCTTCAATCAAGTGATTGTAATGGGAAACCATGATAATGCCATTACGGACCGCAATGCCGAACAATGTGATAAATCCAACCATTGATGCAATCGTGATGACACCATCGGTGATGAACAGAGCAACCACACCACCAATCAATGCCAATGGCAGGTTTACCATAACCAGCAGCGACTGTCTAAAATTGCCGAATTCCAGATATAAGGTTACAAAAATTGCTATGATCGACAATAAACTCAACAAAGTGATTCGCCGGGTCGCCTCGGATGCGCTTTCAAACTGACCACCGAATTCCACATAATATTCCTGGGGTAAATCCACATCCTTGGCGATTTTTTGTTTAATTTCATCGACGACACCGAGCAGGTCCCGATCGGCAACATTGGCCTGAACAACAATTTTCCGCTGCACATTCTCCCGGCTGATATAATTCGGTCCTTTATCCACTTGGATGTCTGTGACCATTGATAGCGGAATTTTACCGCCATCCGGTGTATCGATCAATGCATTACGGATTGCCTCAACATCACTCCGGTATTCCGGTGCATAGCGAATAACAATGTCGTGACGGTTTTGACCCTCATAGACTTGTGAAACCGGCAGCCCCATGAACGCAATATCGATCATATCGTTCACGTCTTCAACAGAAAGACCAAACAAGGCCAGGTTTTCACGATTGACCTTTACTTTCAGCTGCGGGATGTCGGTTTGCAGATCAACTGCTAGGTCAACCACTCCTGGAATCGTCTGCATTTTTGTCTTTATCTCTTCGGCGAGACTACGGAGTTTGTACAAATCCGGACCGAAGATTTTCACGGCGATATTGGCGCGGGTACCGGAAAGCATGTGATCGATGCGGTGACTGATCGGCTGACCGAATGTAATTACTGTTCCCGGAACAATTGACATTTCCCGGCGCAAATCTTCCAGCATTTCCGCTTTACTCATTTTGGAAAGGTCCAGCTGTACTTCAATTTCATGGGCATGGGAACCCATGGAATGCTGGTCCATTTCGGTCCGTCCGGTGCGGCGGGCAGTGGATTTCACGGCCGGATGCTCCAGCAAAATGGTCTCCGCCATCAGTCCGATTTTCTCCGATTCTTCGAGGGCGGTTCCTGGAATTGAAACCATTCCGATTGTTAAGGTTCCTTCGTTGAATTCCGGCAAAAATGAACGACCCATGAACGGCAATGTGATAATAGTTCCGATTGTAAAAAATACTGCCAGTACGATTATCAGTCCGCTGTGACGCAGTGAAAAGTTCAGTATCGGCAGATACAGGTGTTTGAGCTGTTTGACCAGCCAGGTATCCTGCTCTTCTTTTGTTCCGGTTTTCCGCAGCAGCAAGGAACTCAACGCCGGTGTCACGGTAATTGCCACAAGTAATGACGCAAAAATGGAAATTACGTACGCCAGACCCAGGGGACGCAGCATACGTCCTTCCACACCACTGAGGAAAAACAGCGGCAGAAAGACGACGATAATGATAAATGTTGCCATAACAATCGGTGTTCTGATTTCCGATGAGGCGTCGCTAATGACTGCAAAAAATGAGCGCTGTGATCGTTGCGGTTTACCTGCATTTTCCCGCAGCCGGCGATGGACATTTTCCACATAAATAATCGCGTCATCCACCAGCACACCAATCGCAATCGCCAGACCGCCGAGGGTCATGGTATTCACTGTAAATCCAAGTCCCTTCAGCGCCAGCAGCGCGACAATCAACGACAGGGGAATTGCGACGATTGAAATGATGACTGTCCGGAAATTAGCCAAAAAGAACATAAGTACAATCACCACGAGAATCGCACCGTCCCGCAACGCGGAAATAACATTATGGATTGAGATGTTGATAAAATCGGCCTGTCTGAAAATATCGTCATGCAGGATGATATCGGTCGGAAGACTGCCTTTCATTTCTTGCAATGCTGAAAGAATGTTTTGAGTCAGTACATTAGTATTTGCATCGGGCTGTCGGCTGATCATCAGCATCACGGCCGGTACAGTGTTGACCGCCGCTTCACCGATTTTGAAACCGGCCCCGATATGAACATCCGCGATGTCGCCAAGCAGCAACGGAACACCTTTACGAACAGTGACGACAGTATTTTTCAGATCTTCCAGTGATTGAACGCGACCCATGCCGCGAATCACATATTCTTTGCCGGATCGGACAAAAATACCGCCGGATGCGTTGACATTGGTGCGAGAGACTGCATTCAGGATTTCGCCGAGACTGATCTTGTATTTGCGCAATGTTGATGGGTTTAAAACCACCTGGTATTGTTTGGTTTCACCGCCGTAGACCAGCACTTCTGCGACGCCGGGTATGGCCAGTATTCGCCGCCGGACATTAAATTCTGCAATTGTGCGTAAATCCATCATAGAAGTGCTGTCGCTGGTCAATCCTACCAGCATAATTTCTCCCATAATCGATGTAATCGGCGCAATTACCGGCTGATCGGAACCAGGCGGAAATGTATTCAGCAATCCCTGAATTTTCTCATTCACAATCTGCCGGGCCTGGTAAATATCGGTGCCCCATTCAAATTCAACATAAATGGTAGATAGTCCCTGAATGGAATTGGAACGGACCCGTCGAACTCCGGAAGCGCCATTCACTGCGGTTTCAATGGGGAAAGTGATCAGCATTTCCACCTCTTCCGGAGCGTAACCGTGGGCTTCGGTGATAATGGTTACGGTGGGTGCGGTCAGATCGGGGAAAACATCCACCGGCGCCTTTGATGTAATCAGTACTCCCACAATAAACAGCGCCAGCGCGGCAATGATTACAATCAGGCGATTGCGAAGGCTGATCTGCATTAATTTATCTAACATAATGATTCTCTTTATCTAATTTAAAAACAATTGTATTAATGGTTATGTGCGGCTCCGACCGCCTCTTTGGAAGCCGCAAGTTTTATCTGGTAAGCGCCCCGGCTAACAACGCGTTCACCTTCTTCCAGACCATCTTCAATCGCAATATAGTTATTCCAGATTTCGCCGGTTTTTACATACCGTTTTTCAAAGCATTCACCGTCTTCCTGAACAAACACAAGCTGATGCAAATCTTCATCCAGAACAGCAGAGCGGGGAACTGTCAGTACCGGTTTACTATTTCCCGAATAGAGGCTGGCGTTGAAGGTTTGCCCGACATATAGTTTCTCATCATGATTATCCGCCTCCAACCAGATTGTCAGGGTGCGGGTTACTGGATCCAGGATATTGGCGCGACTGAGAAGGGTGAATTCACCTTTTCCAAAATTTATCGGTTGTTCATTTCCCGGTATACGAATACTAAGTCCGGACAGTTCTTTCAGTTTACCCATCTGGTTTTCAAAAACTTCGATCTTTAATCGAATTTTTGAAGGATTCATGATGGAGAACATTTTTTGATGACTTTCGACGATTTGACCGGAATGGACATCCACAATCTGAATCACTCCGGAAAAGGGTGCCAGAATGGAGAATTGCTGATTTTCAGAATCATAATGTAAAATATCGGATTCACCATCATCGCTGAAATAGCTGGCGGTTCCCGCCTGGTGCATCTCGTAATCCCGGCGCGCTGCTTCATAATCCCGATCGGAAATGGCGTTTCGCTCTTTCAAACGCTTTGCCCGTTCATACTCAGTTTTTGCCTGTTCGAAAGAAAGATAGACTTCAGCCCAGGTATCGTGCAATGCCAATGGTGGTTTCAGAACCGCTAGTATCTGAGCCTTTTTAACAGATTGTCCCGATATAGCTAGCGGATACTGTTTGGAAACAGTAACAATGCCCTCCACCGGAGCGGCAATTTCAGCATAATTTTCCGGATGTGTACAGATTTCGCCCACTGCCCGAATTGATGATTTTACCGGCCGAATCCAGGCAATGTCGGTTGCAAAATTACTTTTCCACTGCTGTTCTTTGGAATAATTAATTTCATCACTGTGTTCTTCCCCATGAATCTCTGGAATGTCATGAGCATTGCGGTATATCTTTAATTCACCAATATCAAAAATTTCGGAAACATTCAATCCATCGTATTTCACGAAAAATCGGTACTCGTCAATTGTATCAAATACTATTTCCGGTGTAAAAATTCCACTTTGAAACAATTCATCGCTCTGAACGCTCAACGTGTTTCCATTTTCGGATTTAAACAGAAGTGTCACGCTGCCATTCTGTACCGGCTGAAAGTCCGCCAGTGACGTCAGATGAATTGTAAAATCGACGTCTTGTCTCACGATCGGCGTTTCGTATTTCATTAATAACTCCATCGTCGGGCTCCATTGGGTTATTGAAACAGTTGGCGCTTCGTTGGTATGTTCACTATGGTCATTGTTGTTTTGATGTTCATTCGGCTGGCAACCTACCAGAACGATCATCAATAAAATCAGAATATGTTTAAAATTAGTCATCGTTTCTTACTCCGTAAATTGAATCAATGTTGTATCGCTGATTGCTTCCAGACGAAATATCGCAGCGTAGTAGGTGTTGAGCTGATCTCCAAAGGACCGAACGCCGGATTTATAAATGTCAATAGCCGACAGAGCATCGGGGAGAGAAATACTTCCCTCGCGATAGGCCGCCAGTAAATCTTCAAGGCGATCCGCTAAATACTTTGTTCCTGTATAGTTGGAGAGTAGTTCCGCACAGGTCTGAACGGTTTTTCCAAGATTGCGGGTTTCAGCACTGATAGTTTGCCGGTATAATTCCGTTTCCTGCTGAATCTGGTCTTGTGAAATTTTCTGCTGCTCAATCCGGGCGTTATTCCGGTTCATCAGCGGTATCGGTAATGATAAACCCATTACATATCCCCGGAACGATGGTGCAACCTGTTTGAAACCACCTTCGATTGATAAATCCGGAAAACGCTGTCCTTTTTCCAATGCCAGACGATAATCAGCCGCCTTGTTGAATTCAGAAAGTGATTTCAGTCCTACATGGGTTTTCAGCGCTTCATCCAATTGGGGTAGCTTGCCTGTAGCAATGTGAAAATCTACCGGTGTAGTGAGAATAACGGCCTTTTCATCATTCAACCCGAGTAATTGCTTCCAGTTGCTTAGGGTTTCCCGGTACTCCTTTTCCATATCCAGGCGTTCAGTTTCCAAGCCAAAAAGTCCAACAGACAACAGGTGTGCATCCAGAGGCGATACATTGCCTTCTTCCAGATTGGCATCAATAATATCCTGAAAACGCTGATATATCTGTTTTAATTCTGTAAACTGATCGATCTGCTGCTGTAGAATTCGTAATTGGACATAGCCTGTATTCACTTCTGCTTTCAGGTCGTTCAGCCGCTGTTGATGGCTGGATTCAGCAGCATGAAGTTCAGATTTCCAGGCATTTTTCTCATTTTGAATATTCCAGGGCATCCGCAGGTTCTTTTCAAACGAAAGCATCTGCTCTCGTTCAATATCATTGCCATTTTTAACAGTTTCGTAGGCAATATTTATGGAAGGGTTTGACCATTGCAATGCAGCATCCCGCTCGGTTTGGATTCTGTCTACGGACAGATTGGAGATTTTGACATGAGAGCTGGATTTTAACATGATGTCACCCAACTCGCTGAACCGAATGGTCAGAGGTACATCTGCTGCCCAGAGACTGGTCATTAATGCACCGGTGAATAATAATTTTCTGATATACACTATTGTTCCTCGTTTTAACGGTTTCAGCCCAGGTCCTTATGCACATAAAGGCATCACATATAATCAGAGACCTGGATTAATTGTTTTGGGAAAAATGATCAGACGATAGAGGGGGGAGCGCGATCGGGGATGATGCGCATCAAGATACTTATTAGATCTGTTATATTCGGTTGTTGCAAAGTTAGAAAATGGATCAGCGGCTGTTTAGTTAAATTCCACAAAACTCCGGTCAATTCAACCGGTTCCAGTACCTTAAATGTATTTTCAGAAAGTGTATATTTATCATTGGAATTAAGTTGATAATCCGGATGACTCTGCTGATGATTGCGACACTGGGTTTCTTCAGAAACTTCCGGAGGGTGAATACTGATATGATATTCAATATTTCCATCATGCTCATGACCATGGAAATGGATAAAGGGATTAAACTGGAATATCGCCAGGTATATCGCAAAAATTATGTTTATTGGTTTCGTCATATCAGTAATTCAATTTTCAGCGGGAAATGTAACGATATCCGGGCAATAATTCAATTGAAGAAAAAATAGGAGGAAAGGAATTTGGTTCCATCCTCAGCTGGAACAGTCTGCACAATCCTTCTGGACTGTTGAGTAGCTGTCTTTATTTTTATGATAAAATTCCACCAGTGCCGGAGATAGTTTGTCTTTTTCCGATACACCAATCGAGTTATAAATGTTCAGTTGTTCCCACATCATCTCGGCAATATCTTCGTCATTTTCCGGGGGGAGATCAGTGTACAAAAGACACCGTCAGCCAGCCCGAGCAGACGATAATCATCACCATTGATCGTAAGCTGCAATTCCTTTTTAACGCAATAACACGTCATAATATTTCCTTATATTTTTCTGATTCTTTCATTAAATAAATGACGATATTTCTTACTGACGGATACCAGCATCAGCATCACCGGCACTTCAATTAATACGCCAACCACAGTTGCCAGGGCAGCGCCGGATGACAAACCGAACAACATTGTGGCGGTGGCAATTGCTACTTCAAAATGATTGGATGCGCCAATCATCGAAGCCGGCGCGGCGTCCTCATAGGAAAGTTTCAACCAGTGGGAAAACAAAAAGTAGCCGATGCTGAAAATAAAAATTGTTTGAATAAAGAGGGGGATGGCAATCCAGAAAATCGTCAGTGGATTTTGCACGATAATTTCACCTTTGAATGAAAATAGCAAAATCAGAGTGATAAGTAATGCGCCAATGCTGACTGGTGTTAAATAATGTACAAATTTCTCATTGAACCAGGCAATTCCTCTGGATTTGACGATCCACTTCCGGGAAAAATAGCCGGCAATCAGCGGTAATGCCACGTAAATACCCACCGAGAACAGGATCGTCTGCCAGGGGATCGGCATGGCATTCACACCCAGTAGGAATCCTCCCAGAGGAGCGTAAAGGACAAGCATGGTCAGAGAGTTTATTGCAACCATCACAAGAGTTAAACCATCATTGCCTTTTGCAAGATAACTCCACATTAGTACCATGGCTGTGCATGGCGCAATACCAAGAAGGATTGCGCCGGAAATGTAGCTGCGCCAGAGTTCCACTTCCTGACCGCTTTTCAGGATTTCCGTTCCGGGCAAAAATTTCTTAAAAAATACTCCGAGAAAAAGATAGGCGATCAGATACATGGTAAAAGGTTTTATTGCCCAGTTTACAACAAGCGTCATCAACACCGGTTTGGGAGTTTTGGCGGCTTTGACCACTTCGGCAAAATCGATTTTCACCATGATCGGATACATCATGAAAAAGAGACAAATCGCAATAGGGATGGAAACCTGATAGATCGACATTGAATCAAGTTTGATGGCAATTCCGGGAGCGATCTTGCCCAGAATGATGCCAACGGATATGCATAGCAGTACCCATAGTGTCAGGTATTTCTCAAAAATATTCAGACGTTTTTCTGTTTCCATGACTTAACCTCAATTGTTTATCATCATGTAAATTCCGGCGAGAATCACAAGGATTCCGCAGATTCTCTTTAATACCAATACTGTTCGTGATTCCGCCGACCAGTTCAGATAACTCTGAACCCAACCGCCGAATGTTCCGGCACCGATGATGACTCCACAATGCCCAAGAGCAAAAAAGACCAATAATAGAACTGCTGTGAATATCCGGCTTGCGGACAGACTGAAAATAACTCCTAAAATCGGCGCCATATACGCAAACGTGCAGGGACCGACGCCCAATCCGAATAAGAGTCCCAGAATAAA
>Ga0268276_1001343_pt1 | contig 24667 bp, 15 predicted proteins | sample saktaG_4_FD_190145 | JGI IMG/M metagenome (GOLD analysis project Ga0268276, IMG submission 190145) | Saline water microbial communities from Sakinaw Lake, British Columbia, Canada - sak_2010_1_5_45m | ecosystem: Environmental > Aquatic > Non-marine Saline and Alkaline > Saline ... | reverse complement strand
ACATTACACGATTGTCGATACGAAAATCCGCGGCGATCGAGATTGCCGAACCGACGGCAATGCCTAAGTCTATAGAGTTAAACGCGCACACGCTGCCCGACTTCAATAATGCAGCGCATGTGCCATATCCACAGAAGTCGCAATTGAGCCCTAGCGCTGCAGACTTAACGCCTATCATCAGCACTTGCGACGAATCCTTAATGGAAATTGCATCGCGTTCCATACTCGGCCTATTCAGTTTCTTTGAGAGATCCATCATCTTTCGAATGAGTTTCTCTAATTCGGACAAATTGTCTATGACGATCGTCTCTATATTGTCGATGCCGCGCGTCTTCGGCGCGGTTCTGGCAGCAGCAGCCATAAACTCGGCTACGTCTTTTACGGCGGCGCTTTCTAGGTCGATTGACTTGCGCATAGCTATCCTCCTACTGTTATATGCCGTAGGGGAGGTTCACCTGTCCGCCATAGCAGAAACGCAAGACGGGAAGCTCCCCTACGACACACATTACCCCAAACCACAATATATACTACTTCAGGCTAAGCGCTATCTTGTGTTGTATCGAATCAACCTTAAGTACTCTCGCCTTCACTTCCTGATCTACCTTATACTTGTCCTCGAGCTTCTCACCCTCTTCTATCGGTATCTCGGAAATGTGCGCAAGGCCTTCTAGTTCTTTATCTATCTCGATGAATAGGCCAAAATTGGCGACCTTTGTCACCTTGCCATCCATCACGCTATCCTGTATATACTTTGCCGCTATTCCATCCCATGGATCAGGCGTCGTCTGCTTAACTCCAAGAGATATGCGCCTGTTTGCCGAATCTACGGCAAGGACTACAGCCTCTATCTTCTCACCTTTTTTAAAGACGTCTTTCGGATGTCCTATGCGTTTCGTCCATGATATGTCGGATACGTGAACGAGTCCGTCAATGCCGTCCTCGAGCTCCACGAAAGCTCCATAATCGGTAAGGTTACGGACCTTCCCTTTTACTGGCTTACCTATCGGATATTTTTCCTCAACGCCTATCCATGGATTGGCCTCAAGCTGCTTTAATCCGAGAGATATCTTCCTATTCGACTTATCGAGCTCTAATATCTGGACCTCGACTCTGTCTCCCATAGCCAGAAGCTCGTTGGGATTGGCATACTTCTTTGTCCACGAAAGCTCGGAAATGTGAAGAAGCCCCTCGACGCCTTTCTCAAGCTCCACAAAAGCGCCGTAAGGAACTATATTAACCACCGTGCCTTTTACCTTTGATCCGGTTGGATACTTGGTATCGACAGTTTCCCACGGGTTCTGGCTCTTTTGTTTTAACCCTAATGAGACCCTGCCATTATCCTTATCGAAGTCGAGTATCATAACTTCTACCGTATCGCCTATTGCCACGACCTCACTGGGATGCGAAACCCTGCCCCAGCTCATATCTGTTATGTGCAAAAGGCCCGTCATGCCGCCGCCTAAGTCAACGAAAGCCCCGAAGTCAGTAATATTGCGGACTATTCCGGAAGCCATCGCGCCCTTTACTAGATTTTCAAGGATCTTCTTCTTATCTTCGTCTTTCTGCTGCTGCAACGCGTCTTTTCTAGATACTACTATATTTTTCCTCGGCTTATTGATCTTTACGATCTTGAACTGGAATGTCTGGCCGATCAGCTGGTTTAGGTTAACAAATCCCTTCATGGCCGTAAGGCTGGCCGGCAAGAAAGCTTCAACTCCGACGTTTACCATAAAACCGCCTTTGACCTTCTTCGTCACCTTACCATCTACTATATCGCCTTCACCATAACGGGCCACAACCATCTCCCAACCCACTGCGCGCTCGGCCTTCTGTTTTGAAAGAACGACCATGCCGTTATCATCTTCTTTGGACTCAAGATACACATCCACTTCATCGCCTATCTTTATCAGCTCGGGATCCCCGAACTCCGATATCGCTATAGCGCCTTCGGACTTGTACCCTATATCAACGATGACATCCTTGGCTGTTACCCCTATGATCTTTCCCTTTACTATCGAGCCCACTTTGATAGTCGAAGCTATGCTGGCCTCGTATAAGAGCGCAAATTCACTCTTCTCCACCTCCACTGTTTCATTTTGATCGTTTTCTGTAACGTCGTACTTTTCTTCTACCATTGTTAATGCACTGCCCCTTTCTCTAGGATTTTTTTTACTACCTTATTGACCACCCATTTCGGAGTGGACGCGCCGCTCGTTATCCCCACGGAAGATACGCCTTTAAGCCAGCTTCTCTTGATCTCATCTTCCGTTTCGATAAGGTGCGCTTGTTTGGCCCGGCGCTTCGAGACCTCGTAAAGGCGTCTCGTGTTGGCGCTCGACCTTCCGCCGACGACAAATATCGCGTCGACGGTCCGCGCAAGGCGCATGGCGGCTCCCTGCCGCTCCCCTGCATCCCTGCAAATTGTATTATACACCTTTAAACCCTTAATTCCCTTAGCCGATATAGCCTTCACTGCTTCGGTAAAATTGGCCCGCCCCTGAGTAGTCTGGGCTATTACTATATATTTAGCTTTTATATCTAACTTTAACCCTCTGGTCTCTTTACCGTCTCTTACCACTATCGCTTTGGTCGACACGAAATCTACCAGTGCTTTTATCTCCGGGTGCTTCGCGTCACCTACTATTATAACATCGTATCCGGAAGAGCTCATACTCTTCGCTATCTTCTGAGCCTTGAGAACAAACGGACAGGTCGTATCTATTATTTTTATCCCTTTATCGGATATCCGCTTTGCTACGACCGGACTTATCCCATGGGATGATATGACGCATGTCCCGTTTCTTATATCTGAAACACTTCCGGCTATCTTAAGCCCTTTCGCCTCAAGGGCTCTGGTAACCTGTTCATTATGTATAAGCGAACCCAATGAATGTATGGGTCCTTTTTCTTTTAAAGCGACTTCGGCCATATCGACCGCTCGCTTAACGCCAAAACAGAAACCGGTCCGTTTAGCAAGCCTTACCTTCACAGGCTACCCTTAACCTGTGAGATCTTTATCATGATCTCGTCGACCACTCCATCGATAGAAAGATCCGTGGTGTCTACTATTATCGCATCGTCGGCCACCTTTAGAGCTCCGACGGAACGCTTCATATCGGATTCATCCCTGGATACGACATCCTTTACTATCTCTTCAAGCGTTACAGAACTGCCCGACTCCTTAAGCTCTTTAAACCTACGGAGGGCCCGCGTCGAGGGATCCGCATCCAGATAAAACTTTAAATCGGCATCCGGAAACACCACGGTCGTTATATCTCGTCCTTCCATTACCGCGCCCGACTTCTCGCCCATACGCCGCTGCATTCTTACCATTTCGTGCCTAACGCCCGGAACCCTGGCTATATATTTAACCTTATTAGTCAAATCCGCCGTCCGTATAAGCCCGGCAACGTCTTCCCCGTCCAGTAGCACTATCTGTTTTCCATCTTTATAACCGAGCTCTATATCCGTAGATCTGGCCAATTCTACAAGCCCCCCCTCATCCTCCAGGTCGGCGCCCGATCGCATGGCCTTCAAAGTAAGCGCTCTGTACATGGCGCCCGTATCTATGTAAAGAAGGCCGAGGCGCTTTGCTACAAGCTTTGAAACGGTGCTCTTACCGCTCCCGGCAGGCCCGTCTATAGCTATGACTGTATTCTTATGCCGACTTTCCATAGATGAAATTATCGCGCTTTCGCTTCGCCATGCCGAGTATTTTCGCTACCCTACCATAGTTTCCATTCGATAACGCTTTTATAAGATCTTTATAGCTTGCTTCGAACGCTCTTGCCGATTGAAGAACCTGAACCCTGTTAGACAGAAATATATCCGCCCACAGTTTAGGGTCGCTTGAAGCCACTCTAGTCGTATCCTTAAAGCCTTCCGCGGCGTATTTAAGTATATTTTGAGGGACGCTTGCGGCAAGACTAAATGCCACAATATGCGGAAGATGACTGACTAAAGCTATCGCCCTGTCGTGTTCCTCGGAAGTCATAATACTTACCTTTGCGCCGAGAGACTTCCAGAAACCGGCGATCTTGCCCAAGGCTTTGTTTGCGCGCATAGATCTAACTACTATGCAGGGCGACCCTTCCAGCATATCTGATCTCGCAAACTCCACGCCTGCGTGTTCCGATCCTGCCATCGGATGCGACCCCACGAAAGAGGCCGAATCTTTCGGAATTTTAATTTTTGCGATTTCTTTCATCACCCATGATTTAGTGGAACCTACATCTGTTATTATAGCGCCGGGCTTTGCATACTTCATCGCTTCGCGGACCAGGGCCGGTATCGAGGAGACGGGGCTTGCTATGATAATAATATCAGCCCCTTTTACGCCCTCGGCGATACTCATCGTTGCGCGGTCTACCGCTCTCTTCGCGAGGGCTTTTCTCATCGTAGAGCTATGCCTGAAGACGCCGACAACTTCGTTGGCAACGCGCTTCTTCTTAATTGCGAGGCCTATCGATCCACCGATAAGTCCAACGCCTATTATCGTTATGCGGTTAAATCTCACGATCCACTGCCTCCGCCACCCTCTTTATCTCCTTCATGAGCAAAGCAAAATTTTCCGGATACAATGACTGCTCGCCGTCTGACATCGCTTCCTCAGGATTTGGATGAACCTCTATTATGAGGCCGTCTGCCCCCGCCGCTACGCCGGCCTTGGCCGCCGGGCCGACAAGCCCCCATTTACCCGTCGCATGCGATGGATCGATTATTACCGGGAGGTGACTCAAGCTCTTTATAACAGACACCGCATTCACGTCTAAAGTAAAGCGCGTTGCATCCTCAAAAGTCCTTATTCCTCTCTCGCACAGAATTACGCTAAAATTACCTTCTGACAAGAGATACTCCGCCGACATGAGAAGCTCTTTTATTGTATTCGCCATTCCGCGTTTTAATAGCACCGGAATCCTAGTCTTACCGACCTCGCGCAAGAGATTAAAGTTCTGCATATTCCTGGCGCCTATCTGTATTATATCGGTATACTTCGACACCATATCGAGATCCCTTATATCCATGAGCTCAGTAACTATCTTTAAGCCCGTCTCTTCTCTCGCGTCGGCTAAAAATTTTAACCCCTTAAGCCCCAACCCCTGAAAAGCATATGGTGAAGTCCTCGGCTTGAATGCTCCTCCGCGAAGCACAGTGGCTCCCGCCTTTTTTACCTTCTTAGCTATATCTATCAAAAGCTTCCTGTTTTCAACCGAACATGGCCCCGCCATGACGACCAATTTCTTACCGCCTACTTTTATCCCCCCGATATCTACAATAGTCGGATCTTTCTTAAAATCTAGCGATGCAAGTTTGTACGGCTTTAATATTGATAGTACTTTCTCAACCCCCGGGAATGCTTCGAGAGGCTGGACACGTATGATATCCTCTTCACCTATGACCCCCACTATAGTTCGCTCGACACCTTTCGATATCCAGGGTTTTAGTCCCAAAGACTTTATTTTGGATACTAAATGTCCTAATTGTTTTTTAGTTGCTTCGGGCCTTAGAACGATGATCATGCTGACTCCCTTTAAGTTAAAATTAAAATATCAGATAATGCTTTTACAAACTTCGAGTTCTCCTGCCTGGTTCCGATCGTAACGCGAATATAGCTCTCAAACCCCCACGCCTTCATATCGCGCACTATAACGCCTTTCTTAAGAAGAGCGTTAAATATCGCCTTACAATCTCTCTTCGTGTCAACGACTATGAAGTTAGTGGCGCTGTCGGCGTATTCAAGTCCCATCTTCTTGAAGGCCGAATACAGGAACACCTTCTCCCTTGCCACATGAGTCAGAGTTTTATTTAAAAACGCCTTGTCGTCTAAAGCAGCTTCTGCCGCTACTTGGGCCAGGAGATTCGTATTAAAAGGTTCCCTGGTCCGCTCCATATAGCTTATAACTTTTGGGCAAGCTATCCCGTAACCTATACGCAGCCCAGCAAGCCCATATATCTTGGAAAATGTGCGGGCCAGTATAACATTAGGCTTATCTAGATAGTTCGTACCGCGAGGATAGTCCTTACGGCCGTGTGATGCAAATTCGAAATACGCCTCATCTAAAAATACCATTATCCTCTCCGGCAATCCGTCAAAGAACCTATCGAGCTCACGCTTTGTGACGTATGTGCCTGTCGGATTATCGGGATTTGCAATAAAGATCAGCTTCGTTTGGTCTGTGATGGCCTCTTTCATTTTAACGAGATCGTACCTTAAGTCTTTAGATAGAGGCACAAACTTTATATTAGCGCCCTGGATCTGTGAAGCTATTTCGTATATAAGAAACGTTGGTTTTGCAATGATCACTTCATCACCCGGATCAACAAACGTCCGTATCGCCATCCCGATTATCTCGTCGGAACCGTTTCCGAATATAAGGCTATCCTCACTGACATTGAGCGACTTTGCCAGCTTCTTACGAAGATAGAAGCTCGAAGCGTCCGGATAGCGGTTAATTTTATTAATATTATTCTTTATTGCTGCAACCGCCTTTGGGGACGGCCCGAGGCAGTTCTCGTTTGAGGCGAGCTTTACAACCTCTTTAAGATTATGCTCCCGCTGTACCTCTTCTATCGGTTTACCGGGAATGTACTGCTTAACGTCCAGTATGTTTTGTCTGACTGTCTTTTTCATATAAACTTTTTATACCCTTCCGCCTATAGGATACGACCCGAGCACTTTCAGGTAAGCGCAGCCCTTTTTAAGTTCCGATAGAGCCTTAACTACTCTGGTATTCTCGTGATGTCCTTCCATGTCTACAAAGAAATAGTACTCCCAGGCCTTTATCTTCGAAGGCCGCGATTCTATTTTAGTCATACTTATTTTATATTTCTTGAATGGCACCAGCACATCATGGAGCGCCCCTGCCCTGTCTTTTACAGAAAACATGATAGACGTTTTATCCTCTTTCGTAGGTTTGGCTTCCGTCTTACCTATGACGAGAAAACGCGTCACGTTGTGGCTTGAGTCCTGTATCGAGTCTTCCATGACCTTAAGCCCATAGTGCTTCGCGGCAAGAATACTGGCTATACAGGCCGACCCCTTCTGACGCGACGCTATTTCAGCCGCCTTGGAAGTGCTCGACACTTCCACGAGTTCCGCGGACGGCACATTGGTCTCAAGCCATATCCTGCACTGCCCGAATACCTGAGGATTGGAATAAATCCTCTTTATCTTCGCCATGGAAATCTCATTCGATAATAAATTATGCGCTATCTCCATATAAACCTCGGAACATATCTTAAGATCCGAATCCATAAACATATCTAGCGTATAATTAACTGCCCCCTCGATCGAGTTTTCTATAGGAACAACTCCATAATCAGCTCTCCCTTTTTCAACTTCGGAGAATACGTCTCTTATCGTCCCGCAAGTCGTATATTTGACCGAGGACCCAAATTTCTTCATGCTAGCTATATGCGTATTCGTAAACTCCGGTCCGAAATACGCTATCTTTAAAGGCCTCTCGAGCTCGAGCGCCGCCGACATGATCTCGCGGTATATCGCGCACAGGTTTCCATCCGACATTGGCCCGGAATTTTTGGCCGCCACATTTTTGTAAACTTCCTTCTCCCTGTCCGGGACATAGATGGACTCTTTTACCTTGCCCTTAACCTTCGTTATATTAACGACCACCTTCGCCCGTTTATTTAATAGCTTAATAATCCCGGAATCTATGGAATCTATCGATTTACGCAAGTTTTTCAGGTTCATTTATCTTCTCCTTATCGGCATCGTCCAAAACCACCGCCGGCTTATTGATATCTTCATTAACCATGAGCCCGGACAATCGCCTGGGCTCACCCTCTATAAGTTTTCCGGTTTCAGGATCTACAACTTCTTTCTTATTATGCAACTTAACGAAATCTAGATCCGTCTCTTTAAACTCCTTAAGTTTCGGCAATTCCTCCAGGGACTTCAGCCCGAAGTGCTGTAAAAATTCGCTCGTCGTCCCGTAAAGGATCGGGCGCCCCGGGCCGTCTACCCGGCCCTTAGTCTTTATAAGATTTCTTTCTTCAAGCGTCTTAACGACGCCGTCAATATTAACGCCGCGGATAGCTTCTATATCAGCCCTCGTTATAGGCTGTCTATATGCTACTATAGCCAATGTCTCCAGTGACGGCCCCGACAACCTATCGGATGGCCTCTTATAAAGCGCCGATATCCACCGCGAATATAGCGGGTCGGTCAGCATCTGAAACCCGCCGGCAATCTCCTTTATACTGAAAGACCTGCCCCCGGCCAGATACTCACCGTTAAGCTCTTCAACTAGCGCCCTTATCTCGGTAGGATCAACTTCCTTTAGAACGTCTTTAAGCGCGTCTATTGAAATTGGTTTATCGCTCACGAATAAAAGCGCTTCTACTATTTTTCTGGCCTGATCTTTATCCATTTGTATTTTCCGTTGGTTTGACACCATCTGTTCCGATATCAGAAACAGGGGCGATAGGATTTATCGCTTCAATATTCCTTATGATTTCAATATCCCCAAAATGCGACGGCTGTCTCACGATGAGTTCCTTCATTTTTATTAGCTCCAATAGCGCCAGGAACATCGTTATCACTTCAAACTTATTTTTGGCGCCCTTAAAAAGGTCGACGAACAACATCGTCTTCCGCTCAGCCATGAGATGAAGGATGTCGTGAATCTTCTCCGATACAGTAAACTCGTCTTTTACTACCTGATAAAATGCTTCTTTCGGAACATCCTTAAGCACCTTCGTAAATGCAGTTATCAGGTCGAAGAGGCTCGCCTCGAAGAAGTCATCAGGCGGCCGAGGAGGAAGATCGTCTATCTTTATCCCCGGGCCAACTCTGGAGAAAAAATGCTTCTGCGTTGACTCCCTCTGCGAAAGCTCCGCAGCCGCTTCCTTAAACTTTTTATACTCCAAAAGGCGCCTTACCAGCTCTGCCCTCGGATCCTCTTCCTCTGCCGCCGGGTTATCGCTCTCGTCAGGCGGCAATAGAAGTTTGGATTTTATGTGCATTAATGTCGCCGCCATCACGAGAAACTCACCGGCGATATTCAGGTCCAAAAGCTGCATCAGTTCCATGTATTCAAGATACTGATCGGTGACCTTTGCTATAGGTATATCGTATACATCAACCTCTTCTTTTTGAATTAGGTACAGAAGAAGGTCGAGTGGCCCTTCAAACACATCTAACTTGACTTTATAAGTCATTTGCCCCTATACAACAAAGCTTGCCAACTTTTTCACTTCATCCATCGTATTTGAAGCGACCTCGCGCGCGCGCTTTGCGCCATCGGCGAGTATATCTTTTATTTCGCCATCAGAAAGTTTCATGCGCCGTTCGCGTATCAGATAAAGATTATCGATAAGTATATCGGCCAGCTTTTTTTTACATTCGGTGCACCCCATAGTAGCTGCCTCGCACCAGGCTCTTGTCTCGCTTTTAATACGCTCGTCTCCGAAAGTTTGGAAGTAGCTAAATACTCCGCAGATATCCGGATGCCCTTTATCGGTAAGCTTTTGTCTCTCCGGGTCCGTTATCATCTGTGATACTTTTTTCTTTATCTCTTCAGGGGTATCGGAGAGCGCTATAAAGTTTGAATAGCTCTTTGACATCTTCCTGTTATCAAGGCCGAGAAGCTTTGCCGTTTTAGTCAATAAAGGCTCCGGCTCGATAAATACATCTTTCTTATAAAGACCGTTAAACTTTCGTATTATCTCTCGTGTCAATTCCAAATGAGGCAATTGGTCCACTCCGACAGGGACCGCACTAGCTTTATACAGCGCTATATCGGCCGCCTGCAGAACAGGATAACCGAGAAAACCATAAGTAGTAAGATCACGCCCGACTATCTCGCGCAGCTGTTCTTTGTATGTCGGGCAACGTTCGACCCACCCAAGAGGAGTCATGCAGCCAAAGATAAAAGCAAGCTCAAGGTGCTCCGGAACCTGGGATTGGACGAATATAACGGATTTTTTTGGATCTATCCCGGCCGCTAGAAAATCGCGCACCATCTCAATCGAGTTTTCAGCCATGCCCTGAGGTTTCTCGTATTCGCTCATGAAAGCATGCCAGTCGGCCACCATATAGAAACATTCATATGAGTCCTGTAGCCTGACCCAATTGCCTAAAGCGCCTACCAGATGCCCTAAGTGCAATTTGCCGGTCGGACGCATCCCGCTAAAAACTCGTTTCTTCATCTATCCTTCCTCGACTCCAGCCTGCGCGCGACCTTCTCGATAGTATATAACTCTATAAGATCGCCCTCTCGTATATCATTATGCTTGTCGAGACTTATGCCGCACTCCACGCCTTCTAAAACTTCCTTCACATCATCCTTAAATCTCTTCAAGCCACCGATCTTGCCTTCGTATACAATTTCTTTACTGCGTATAAGTTTTGCTATACCGATCCTTGTCATCCTGCCTTTGACGACAATACTGCCTGCTATTGTACCGGCCTTAGTCACTTTAAATACCTGTTTCACCGAAGCGCGCCCTACAAATATCTCTTTCTCTATAGGTTCAAGCAAGCCCTCCATAGCCGCGCCAACATCCTGTATTAATTCGTATATTATCCCGTACATCTTTATCTCCACGCCTTCCTTAGCGGCGAGTACCTGAGCACCCTCGTCGATTTTGACATTAAAGCCCATAATGACCGCGTTTGATACTAACGCAAGCATTACATCAGACTCGCTTATATTACCTACATCGGCGTGCATTATATCGATTTTCACATCTTTGGTATCTAACTGAGAAAGAGACTTCTTTATGGCCTCTATAGATCCTTGCACGTCGCCTTTTAACAACATAGCAAGCTCCTTGGCCACGCCTTCTTTCATCTGGTGATAAAAATCCTCAAGTGTAACGCGTTTGGAAGATTTTAATTTTCTGGCGCGTGCTTCGTCCTGTTTTAATAACGACAATGTCCTGGCCTTCTTCTCATCTTTAACAACAAAGAACTCGTCGCCGGCCATAGGCACACCCGAAAGGCCCAATACAGATACCGGCTTTGAAGGCGGTGCATCCTGTATACGATGGCCTTTATCATCCATCATAGCCTTTATCCTGCCGTAGTGCATGCCGGTCAATATAAGGTCGCCTGCGTGAAGCGTTCCATTTTTTACGAGTATTGTTGCCACCGGCCCCTGGCCGCTGGACAGTTTGCCTTCTATAACTACTCCGCGAGCCTTAAGTCCGGGATTGGCCCTAAGCTCCAAAAGCTCGGACTCTAAAATCAACATCTCCAAAAGATGATCCACTCCTTCGCCGGTCTTCGCCGACACAGGGACCGTTATCGTCTTTCCACCCCAGTCTTCAGGGCTAAGTCCAAGCTGTGACAACTGACCCTTCACCTTTTCCATATTGGCGCCTGGCAGATCGCACTTGTTTATCGCAACTACTATCGTTACGCCGGCAGCACGGGCATGATCGAGAGCTTCTTTGGTCTGTGGCATAACGCCGTCGTCGGCGGCCACTACCAGAACCACTATATCCGTCGCGCTGGCTCCTCTGGCCCTCATAGCAGTGAAAGCTTCATGACCGGGCGTATCGAGGAACGTAACCGAGCCTTTCTTGAATTTCACTTCATAGGCGCCTATATGCTGGGTAATACCGCCTTTTTCTTTATCCGCGACCTTTGTTTTTCTTATAAAATCTAGAAGCGATGTCTTGCCATGGTCGACGTGGCCCATAAACGTCACTACGGGAGGCCTCGCCGCCAAATGTTTAATATCCTGTTTATCTTCAACCTCTTTGTGTTCCTTTGCTACTGTATCTTCGAGTTTTGCAGGTTTTTTGAATTCAATATTACGCTCAGCCAATATCTTCTTTACTATATCCTCACCAAGCCCCTGGTTAATCGTGGCAAATATGTTCTTCGCCATGAGGCTTAGTATAATATCGTTCGGCTTCACTCCAACTTTAGCCGCAAGATCCTTTAATGTTATAGGTGTATCTACTTCGAGTATTCTGGGCTTCGGCGGCTCTTCGACTTTTACGGGTTCTTCAACAACCGGCTTTTGATGTTGAAATACCACATGTTCTATATCCGGTTCTTTTTTAATTTCCTGTACCAAAGATTCCTTAGGCGTTTCTACAGGTTTTATCGCTGAAGGTTGAGGCAAAACATAAGGTTTTGGGGTTATAGTCGGTTTCGCTACCGGCTTAGACGGCTCCGGCTTATTTACAAAAGGGCGTTCCACTTTCTTGAATGTTGTTTGTGGCCTGTATATTACAGGCTCTTGCTTAGGCTTTTGGTTGGCGGACGCTTTCAGCGCATTCTTTGTCGCCTCAAGTATACTAGCCACTCTTATCGGTTCGGCAGGTTTCTTCTCGACAACAATTTTTGGAATAATTACTTTTTTCCGTACAGCTTCCTTAGCGACCTTCTTAGGTTTGGCCTTTGCTTCAACCTTAGTTTTAATCGCAGCTTCCGGTTTCTTTTTTGTTTCTTTTTCTTTTGTTTTTTTTATCATAACCCCTTTACCGATTTAATTATCTTTTCGGCGGTCTTTGGCCCGACACCCTCGACCTTTGTAAGGTCCTCGACGCTTAGACCCTTTATTTTTTCAATCGTATCATAGCCGGCAGCAACCAAGGCCTTTATGGTCTTTGGACCCACGCCCTCTAGCTCAGGCGTAGCCGTCCCTTCGACTGCCGATTCTACCGCCTCTTCTTTTACGACCGGCTCCGGCTCTCCACCAAGCTCTCTCGAGGCCGCCTCAAGAGCCTCTTTGGATTTAGATTCTTTGCCTCTTATATCTATGTCCCACCCTATCAGTTTCGAGGCAAGCCTTATATTTTGTCCATGCCTGCCAATCCCCATTGAAAGCTGGTCGTCAGGAACGATAAGCGATATCTTTTTGTTTGTCTTGTCAATTTTCATCTCTGTTATCTCTACGGGATTAAGAGCGGCCTTTACATACTCTTTAAGATCGTCGGACCATCTCACTATATCCACCCTCTCTCCCTGTAGCTCGCGCACAATATCTTTTACGCGCGACCCTCTCATACCTACACACGCCCCTACGGGATCAACCTTATCGTCTTTTGAGAATACGGCTATTTTGGTCCTATCACCGGCTTCCCGAACGATAGCTCGTATCTCGACTATTCCCTCAATTATTTCCGGCACTTCTATCTCGAAGAGCTTCTTTACAAAGCTTGAGTCCGAACGCGACAATATGACCTGCGGACCGTGGCTCGTCTTCGATACTTCGAGTATATAGGCCCTGACTCTGTCGCCCTGTTTGTAACGCTCTTTTGGGCATTGCTGCGACCTGGGGAGCACTCCTTCAGTCTTCCCGAGGTCAACCACAATATCGCCCTTCTCAAATCTGTGCACGGCCCCGGAAGCTATCGTGCCGACCCTCTTCTGGTAGTCGTCATGTATTATATCGCGCTCTGCCTCACGGATCTTCTGTATGATTACCTGTTTTGCCGTTTGAGCGGCTATGCGTCCGAACCCGGCTGACTTTATCTCCTTGCCTTCGCTTAGCATCTTTATCTCGCCGGTAGCGCGGTCTATAACAGCCGTAACTTCGGCCTCTTTATTTCCGAGTATCTTTTTTGCTGCGCTCGCCAGGGCGGACTCTATCGCTACAAAGAGATACTCTTTCGATATGCCCTTTTCGCGCTCTATATGTTCCAGTACTGTCAGTAATTCTTCATTCATCGCATACTCCTATATCTATTCTTAGCCTTGCAACGGCTATCGACTTACGTGGAATTACCGTCGATCTGCCGCCGGATTCTATGACTACCATCTCTTTATCCATGCCAATAAGTTTACCGACATGGACCTTCTTGCCATCTATCTTCTCGTAAGTCGTCGCTTCAATATCCTTGCCGATAACACGCTCAAAATCGCGGTCGGTAACAAGACGCCTGTCTAAACCGGGTGAGGCCACCTCTATAGTATAGCTATCCTTTATAACATCTTCCTCGTCAAGGGTTTTACTTAAAAACTTATTCACCGCCTCACACTCGGCTATTCGTATGCCATCCGGCGTATCCACGAGAAGGCGCAGCACCATGCCCCCCTGTTCGCGGCGATACATTATCTCCACAAGCTCTATCGAGTTATCGTCTAAATAGGCTTGCGCCAATGCTTTAACGCGTTCCGTAACTTCCGTTCCATTAATATTAGCCATATGTAGACAAAAAAAGCGGGTCCTTTATTAAGAGCCCACTTTTCCCTCCTTTTAAAGAAAAGTATTGATTCTTTTATACTATATATGCGTGTGTATGTCAAGAGTTTTTTACGCTACATAACCCTCTTCCCATGAGTAAAAAGGCTACCCGGACAGTGGCCCGGATAGCCTTTTTACTCTGCGATTTCGAGATTAAGCCTGTTTGGCGAGCTCTTTGATCTGGAGTCCATAGATTTTGGAGGGTTCATTTATGTCGACTTTCTTGGACGGGATTAGACGAACTATACGCTCCCCTATAGTCTCTATACCTATGCCAGGATGTGCCAATCTGCTTGCATTCTGGGTATCTCCGCCGAGGCCGAGACTCAGCGCAACCGTAAGAACTTCGAGTAGGCTTATGTAATCGAGGTTACCGAGCTGCCTGATATCGATGCATGCCTTGAATGCTTCGAGGGTTTTATAGCTATCGCCGGTTAAAGTCTTCTCGCTTCCCAGCACAACCACCTTATCGAACTTATTGGGTTTTTCATTAGCGATGTTAGTCAATAGAGTTTCAGAATTTCCCAATACCACGGTTATATTATCGAGCACGCCGCGTCTTGTGAGAGTATTCACTAACTGCTTCACTTTACATGTGAGCGCCTGCATATCGGACTTCTGCTCGTCCGGCATCCACCCGGCGGTTTCAATACCGATGATCACTTTAACTTTTTCTTTCGCCTGCTCATGCTTCGCTTCCGACGCTAATATTTTAATCCTGTTCACAAGCGTCTCGGCCTGCATAGCCTCTCGAGCCTCCAGGGCACGCTCATTTAAAATGGCGCCTTTATTCGCGACGCCGGGTTTGAAAATCGGCGCGCTATCGATCATGACACCCGAAATGCCCGAAGCATTTACTGCTTTCGGTGCCGCCTGAGTACGATTAGCGGTTTTGGACGCCGGGATCTCAAAATCAAGATACTTGATGTCTGCGCCACTAAAGTAAGTCTCCTCATTAGTGGTCACTCTTATCATAAAATTGGAGTCGTCAGTATCAAAATGTTCGGCGGGTATATCTAACTCCCTGTAGGATTTTTGGGTTCTCTTCATCGCCTGAACTGCGTCACTGGCTTCGATCTTTGGAAGCAGATATGGGACATTATCTTTTACATGCCAATCCGGATGTGTCGCCAACTTAACCATCAAGTGTGAATATCTGCAATAGTCTATCAGAAAGAGGCTTCCTGTATTTAATCCGTCTACATCTCCATAGTTTTGTTTACCAAAATATATAAGCCCGTTTTCGGAGACGCCTATTATATGCCTGCCGGATGCGCTATCTGCATACCCCTTCGCTTGTTTAAGTAGCTCGCCAGTGGTATACCTCGTGGGTATAGTATAATCCGGTTTGACTATCTCAACGCCTTTAAGCAAGGCCTGCACTTCAGGACGCCCAAGATTGACAACTCTTATCCGTTCTCCTTCAAGAGTAACAATTACTTCGAATGTTTTGTCCAATAATTCACTATTATCGAATAGTTTTTTGGCTTCATCGGCAAAGCCTTTAGTAAGCCCCTTTCTTTGAGTCTCTATGGCTCTCTTTTTTTCCGGAGAAAATACCGGTTCTGCCATAGCGGACAAGTCGGCCGACGGATATGGCTGTCCCAAAAGGCGACTGTCACCTTTCCCCTCTTTCTTGCCGAGCGCGACCATATCGACAGATCCATCGGTCGCCTTAAATTCCGCGCGGGCCTCGGAAATAGCGAGAGCAGCTGCAGCAGCTACTGCAGACGTCCTATTTGGGGACACCCTACTGGCCTCCCCGCCGACTTCCGGCTTCGCCGGTAAATGATCGCTGTCCGGAATTTTAATTTTATTCCTTACATTCGCCGGGATGACAGAATTTTTTAAAAGCTCTTCACGGAATGTATTGCGAGTCTGTTCGTCAAATCCCTGATCTGCGCCTACCCTGGACTCGTTATCTTCTATCCAGACGCGGCCTAATACGATCTTTCTCATGCTCTTCCATTTAATGTGAGATAACGGAAGTTCGGTAGCAGGGCCGTATATCTGCCTTCCTTCTTTAAGTGGTAACACAAGAACCCCGTCTCGTAGATAACTGGAATATTTTTCGCTTGAGGTAACCGCGCTCTTTATCTCTCTTGAAGCCGAATCGAAGGATGAATCCACCAGCCAACCCGTCTGCTCACCCCCTATCTCCGCCCAACAATGCTTAAAATCTCGGTTGGTCACGGTACGAGCTCCCTCAAATAAGAGCCCGTTGACTATACCGTAACTAAAACACAGGAACCTGGACAGGCGGCGGGAATCAAAGGCCATCCATTCTCTTATCGCTATGGCGTTATCCTGTAGACTAGCAGACGTCCTATCCAGGGACACCCCGTCGCTGCCATCCGCAGCCTCCCCGCCGGCTTTTGCGATCGGAGCAGAGGACTTAGCAGGACCGAATATATCTTCGCGCACGACCTCCAGATTCGCCGGGGTGGCGCTTTCTGGGATGGCACCACTATTAATGGCACCACTATTACCTGATCCCGAACTATAAAACTCTTGTTTTAATATTTTATACGCCACAAAAGCCGGGTCATCGACGTCATCGATGACGAGAGGTTTATAATCATTTTTTTCATCGCTTTCGTAGAAATCTCTGAGGGGCCTGGCAATACTTGATACCCCGGTAAACGGGATTATAACAGGCGATATAACCGTTCTTTTCCTCTCCAGAGGCTTAAGAAATTGGTCGGCTGTGTAGTCAATGATGAAATAATAAAGCTTATCTTCCGAAACAAACCGTACGGTAGCTACAAAATGATCATTACCGCTATTGGATCTTACAAATGCCTCGAAGCCATTGTCTGTCAGGAGCTGGCATACGGCGCTGGAGATCGGGCCGCATCCGCTGGGATAGAGCCTGTCTCCGTTCTCTGTTAAAGTCAAATATATCTGTCTTGAGGCGATATTCAATCTGCCGAGGATCGACGCGAAACGCAGCACCTCTCCAGCCGCCTTCTTTCCAGTTTCCTTTTCATAAAGACCTATAAACTTCGCCGAGTCCACCGACCTGAATTCCGCTGGAAAAGATTCCACCGTCTCTGTGGAGTGCACCAGGTTCACATCTATGTTTTTCTCTTCATATGGCACGTCCATCCCGCCGTCGCGCGGCTCAAAGTGGTTGTCAAGCGCCGCAGGCGCAACGTTTTTACCGGAAAGAATATCGAGATACTCGCCGTATGTAACTATCTTGTCTTTACGCACATCGGCGCCGACACTATCGATCAATCCTGCCTCAACGGATTTTTCTACACCGTTTATCAGGAATTTTTTCATCTTGGCGTTCGGCACAAGATAATATTTGTGATGATTTTCGCTGATATCTCCTTTCGCATCATATTCCCAGTTCCTATCGAGAATTATAAAAGATGGTCCATATGTCCCGGCATCCCCGTTATCACTGAAACTTGTGTCATGCTTTGTATCGAGATACCCTACATCCATCTTTAAGTTTGAGAACATGAGAGGCATTTTGAAGCTCCTTATATTACCTTCCAGCAGCACGTTAAGGAACCTTATTTTGCCGTCCGGGATGTCTATGTCCCGATCCCTGCCCTGTCCAATCATATCACGCCACTTCCAATCGCGCACGCCGTGTACGGCAAGACCTATTTCACCGCCGTACTTTCGTATCTCTTTAAGCTGAGATCTGTATTCTCCTTTGAGCGCTGTAAAAGTATAATCATGGTTTTGCGGCGGGTTGCCGTCGTTGTATATGCTACGGTTCAATTCTTCGATAGAAGGCAATAATTCGGCGCAAAATTGATAAACAGGCGCGCCCAGATGTATAAGCACATTCCCATCTGCTCTTATTCTTGCAATATACTGCGCCAGGTCACCCCTAACATCCAAAAGCTGGTAGTATGCATCGTTATCTTTTCTCACCTTAAGCCGGCGTAAATACGCGATTAGTTCGTCGATCTCTTTATCGGTCAGCGCAAATAGACTTACCTTGTATCTCCAGTCATCCATCGTCACTTTTTCGGCCTCGAACATGGCCTTCATCATCTTTTTCAGTGTCCCGATATCGTATAAACCGGTCTTCCATACGTCCCTGCGGCTGTCATGAGGCATAGACCGAAGATCTACGAAAGCAGGCCTGGTAACACGGGGTAATTTATGGAACACCCCATCGCTGCCATCCTGGGCCGCCCCGCTAGCGGATTCACCAGATCCGGCGCCCTGTCCGGGGTGAACCGTAATAGCGATATGGTCAAGTTCACCATCAGTAAGCCCATACTTTTTGCCGAGAGCCTTAAGGTCGACAGCATTTGTGCTTCTAAACTCTGCCCAAGCCTCTTCAAGCGCCTTAGACACCTTAGGCAATGCTTCGGAGGACAAGTCCTGGACCGCCGGACCGGCTTCTACCGAGGTGGCGCTTTTTGGGCCGGCCACATTCTTCCCGGCCTTAATCCTTACTCGCACCCTTGGCTTGCCATTTTTCCCAACATCTTTCGCGACCTGTTTTTGTTTCGCCAGCCTGTAATAATAAGCGTTTGTTGTAAAATTCAGGCCGGTTAATATCTCCGACGCGGACCAATTAGCGCCATCCTTCTTCCTAATCAGGAATAAAGACGATCCCAGATCGGTAAGTTCAGCTCTATATTTACCAGAATCCTCGGACATCTTTATAGAAAGGTTTATACCGTCAAAAAACCAGCTTTGATCCAATATTATCCTGTAAGTGTCCTTATCAACCCACCCCTCATCGCCTTTTCCCGATATGATACACGTCACCCCTAATGGCAGTCTATAACGGCCGACGCTCCGGATATTGTCCGGATCCTGTTTATCCAATACCAATAACTGCCCTTCTTTTTCTTCGCCTTCTTCTTTTGGTATGTTTGAATATTCGATCTCATAAGGGCTTTTCTCAAGCGCCTCACCGAAGCCAATCCTTACGCTGCCGTCGCACAACACCGAAAGCGTTTTGTTCTTCATAGTACGCTTTTCTGTCTCTTTCGTGTATGATTCAAGCTCTATCTTCGCGGCATTTACGATAAATGCAATACCGCTTTCGTCCAGCGCCATCAATATCTCGTTTTTAAGCTCCTCTCCTGCTTCACCGAACAGCATTAGGCCGTCAAAATTATTATTACAGAGAAGCTCTGTCGCATGTCCTTTCAGCTCTGACACTATAGCGCCTTTAAACTCCTGATTCGCATGCGAAAGCAGATTAAAACCCATCACCGCCTTTTTGTGATCGCTGTTTTTTATCAATTCTATGATATTGCGCCCTGAGAACGTATCCTTAACCTCCTCAGCTCTATACTTGGAGCGCATCCTGTAATATACACGCGTCACATAATCCCTACCCTGCTCAAAGCGCTCTTCCTGCAGCATCCACTCGATCCTCTTCAACCTTATTTTATTAAAAATAATTTTCAGGATAATAGCGATAATTATGCCGGCTCCAAGACATATAGATACAGGTATAATGTGCGGCCCTATGAATTTATCGACATTGCCGATACTCTGCTTCTCAGGCAGCACCTCCTGTAAAGCCGCTAAGGCGCCCGTCGCCATAAGGCTGATAGACGCTACGCCAATTATAGACGACAAAGCCGTCACCGGATGATCGAAAGACACTCCCTCCGGGCCTTCGACATGAAACACTATACGCCTGTTAATTTCGTCGAAGACAAGCCCCTGGTTATATCTTGTGAGATGGAATATTTTATGATGGGTAAATTCCTTCCCAGCAGGCCTGGAGAAATCAAACACACCGTCGAATTCATAATAAAGACTGCCTCTGCTGGTAAAGTATTTTACTTTTACCATGGATATATTCTTATCCCACGGGCAGATTATCGTCTCCGCCTCCCGGATATCACCATCGACATCGCCATCCTTTATCGCCTGTAAAATATGCGGGATCGCGCGTTTGGGAACGTCGATGGATAAAATGACATCGGTCGGCATAGGCTGAACAGTATCGATCGGCGCGCGCGAGTCCGGCGCGGCGGGCTCCGGGCCTACGGGTTTACTTTCTAGGAATTTTTCGGAGGAGGCGTCTGCCCCCTTTGCTAGGGCGACGTCATTGGTATTATCTTGGCCTTTGAGCTTGTCAAGGACGAGGCACGCCCTTTTAAAGGACAGGCCATCCGGCCTATCATTAAGAACAATCTTGACAATTTCTTCGAAGAAGAGATCCCTCCTCACCATGTCTTCTGAGGATATACGATAATAGGAATTAACCACGCTTCCACATGCCTCATCATCTGATAGAGCGATGTCGCTCAAGACCCCGAATATAGAGCCGTCGTTGGAGCGCATCATACCCGAAGATTCGGTCACCCCGATAAATTCAGGTCTGGAGTTGATCCAGAAGGCACCGCCCCGGATACTCTTTTCATCACTGGATAGCAATATATTCATGGCCCTACGCAACTCCTTCAGATAGACATCCCTGCACTGGTAATAGACAACGCTCGCCCATGAAAGTTCCGCCGCGTGATCGATCGCGTACGAATATATACCGTAAACTGTCTCAAACCAGGGATCGTCTTCACTAGGCAAGGCCATGTCCTTCAAAACACCGCCATTATTAAGCGCATCCTTAAGGCCGTCTACCGTATCCTCCATCAAATATTTCCGTAGCATCTCCGGCCTTACGAGTAATTCGATCCCGTCTTTTACGACTTTTCCAACGCACCCGCGGCTCAGCGCCGCGTCAACCGCCCGCTGATGACCCAAGCCGCCTTCCGCGCATACCGAAAATACATACGATCGCCTTGTTTTGACATCGGTCCCGATATAGATCCACGCCCTCTTCCCACCCCTATTGAGCTCGGTATACATGGCCTGGCGAATATCCGGCAGTTTTCTGAAAAACTCATTTGAATCGGAAAAGAATCTCTGGCTTACACATACATCTTTGATATATGTACTCTTAGTGTCGGCAAGCATATCCTCCGGACTGACACCGCGTATATCATATGCGACATCATAATAATCCCTGTATATGTGTCCTATCTCCGTTTTCGGGAGGTGAATAACCGGCAGAATGACCTCGCATACCTGCTCGTAAATATTTGAATGACCAACCATGTTTTCAGTGAAGTTCAGCGTGTCGGCCATTATGCTGTAAAGAGTGAGCCATGCGATGTCGACATCAACGCGCAGGTTCGCCGCCTTATATTCTTCGTATATCATGAATGCGGCCGATGGACCTCTTTCTATTCTGCTTCCGTCATCGGAAAAACGAACGCTGCCGGAAGGATGATGATCTATAGTAAGCCAGTTGCCTGTTCCGGCGGAATCGACCTGCGCATATTCCGCCGCGTTGTTTTGCGCAAAAATATCCCGAGCCTTGCCGAAACACATGTTTCGCAGGATATCCTTCTTGAAGACCTTGTTAATGACAAACTCCGCAACCGGATCCACGTCGGACGCGGATCCGTAAATAACAGGCACGATCATAACATCCGTCCGTCCGGTCCGCTGCATCAGCATATATAGCAAATACGACATCGTGAGGGTGCTCACAAGAGCGTCTATGTCAAAATGGTCCGCATGAACCACAATGATCCGTTTGTCCGCGCCGCCGGTTTCCGCAATACGCCTAAAGTCCTGGCTGAAATACTCCTTGGGCGATAGCATGTTTTTATTACCAGCGTCCGCGGGAGAGATCGCCAATTTTTTAAAATCCGCGAATGATGGAATACCGGGAACCGGGAAAACCGGGTACGCTCCACCTTGGGACGCTCCACTTGGTTGCGTGCCCATTTTTAACACGTCCCCATCCTTATTTTTCTCCTCGGCGATCTCACCGAAGGACTTTGAGTGGATCTTTTCGACCGGATTTCTTTCCGTAGGTCTGATCTCCTGCGCCCAATATACACTGTCTCCTATCTTTTTTATCCAAACCGCGTCGGTCGGAGGGGCTTCAGTTGCAGATCTAAAACACCCGAAAGATGTCATTTCCCCTTTATAATTACGAAAGCCGTAAAATACGGCATCGTCTTCAATGCTATCTATTATTATCGGCACGGACTTACTTACACAACGGTCAACCATGTCATGCATTCCGGAAACTGGCATTTTAAGATGAAGCGCCTCACCAATAGTTCTGTGTACAATTTCATCCTGGAAGCGCAAGGCAAACTCATTCTTAAAACTTTCGTCGAGGACTTTTGAGGAAGGCGCAAGCGCAAAGGCTGTATCGGAAGAGGTAATTATAAACGAAACTAGGAGAATGACCGAAATCATCCTCCTAATTAATATATATTCTGACTTTTTATTATTAAACATATTGCTGCAATTATATCACATCGCTACGTTAAGTCAATAGAAAGATATCTAGCTTTTGTCAGCTTAACTTACGCTCGCAGATAGCGATGTATTTTTGCGGCCACCTTCGGGAGTGTACCTGTCGGGGACGCGAAATTTCCCCGGCGTGGAAATTTCGCTCGGAAGATCGCTCGCTCTTTTTGCATACAGTCCTGTTGTAGCTGACGTTTCCTCCTTCGGAGGACAGGTAAACGTCAGCTACATTGTTGATAACTAGGGCAAAAAACCGTGCCCGCTCGCGATCTTCGACGCCCCTCCAGGCACACATCCCTCGGTGTCCACAAAAATACACCACCTATCAACTCGCTCCATTTAAAGGAAAATCAGCAATATCTTTTTAGGTGGGCTAATTTTCCTTCGACACGTGTAGCGAGCTGATAGGGCGGAGTTTTGGCGTTATCCGACTGAAGCAAATACTTCCGAGAAGTAAAAAGGCTACCCGGGCCATGTGGGTTGAGCCGTAAATTTTGCGGTGGTGTTCACTACACAAATCTTTTTGATCTGCCTATTCTAACCAGGTTAGAATAGCTTACTTAGATAAATATACCTTAATAATCCTTGACGAGCAAAATTAGGCGAAGCCCACTGGCCGGGTAGCCTTTTAATTCAGGGGGAGAGAATTGAGAAGGCGGTAACGCAAAACTACCGCCATCTGTAAGCGAAACATTTGGATAGACTACGTTTCCCTCTTGAAAAAACGAAGCTATTACTTCAATATTGATTTGATGTGACTGGTGAGGTCTTCGGACTTGATGAGATCGACTTTCGCGGTCTTGCGGTCTTTTACTTCTATCATGCCCTCTTTGGCATTTCTCTCCCCTATCACGACCTTCACCGGTATGCCGATAAGGTCGGCATCTTTAAATTTTATGCCGGCAGATATATCTCGATCGTCGTATAAAACTTCGTACCCGGCCTTCGAGAGTTTTCTGTATGCCTCATCGGCCAGTTTCTTCACGGTTTCGTTAGCGGCATTAAGAGCCAGGATTATAACGCTGTATGGAGCTATTGAAAGCGGCCAAATTATTCCGTCCTTATCATTCGATGTTTCGATAAGGCTCGCCATTATGCGGTTTACGCCGATGCCGTAGCAACCCATTATTATCGGATTTTCTTTTCCATCCTTATCGAGATAATTAGCCCCGAGCGCCGCGGAATATTTCGTGCCGAGTTTGAAGGTGTGTCCTATTTCAATAGCCTGCTTGATCTCTATAGCTTTTCCGCACGCAGGACATCCATCGTCGGGAGTTATCATACGGAGATCCGCAAACTCCTTGGTTTCGAAGTCCCGCCCAATATTCACATTTATTATATGAGCATCCTTTTTGTTAGCGCCTGTAATAAAATTAACCATATCCCTTACGCTACTATCGGCAATTATACGAATATTTTTAAGGCTCACCGGCCCGGAGAATCCTACAGGAGCGCCGGTCACTTTCTCTATAGTAGCGGCATCGGCAAGTTCGAGAATTGTACACTTAAGATAATTCTTCACCTTGGTCTCATTGGCTTCAAAATCACCGCGCAAAAGAACAGCGACCGTCTTGTCATCGGCCTTGTAAAGAAGCGTCTTAACTAATTTTATCTGCTCTGTCTTTAACAGTTCCGCCACCTTCTCTATCGTAGTAATACCGGGCGTCTCTACTTCGGCTATCGGGAGCGTCTTCTCTTTTTGATTTTTAGCCCTGCCGCCAACACCGTCCGTCTTCGCGACCTCGGTAGAAGCAGCATATTTACACTTATCGCAGGTAACTATCTTATCCTCGCCGGCGGCTGCTGGCACCATAAACTCGTGAGAAACGTTTCCGCCCATCATTCCAGGATCGGCTTCAACCGGTATGAACGGCAGTCCACATCGCGTGAATATCGCGCAATAAGCGTCGTACATCTTCTTGTACGTCTTATCGAGACCCTCGACATCGCAATCAAAAGAATAGGCGTCTTTCATTATAAATTCGCTAGTCCTCATAACGCCAAAGCGCGGGCGCGGCTCGTCCCTGAATTTGGTCTGTATTTGGTAAAATGTTTGAGGAAGCTCCCTGTAAGACCGGATATTATTAGCAACGAGATCTGTTATTATCTCCTCGTGCGTAGGCCCAAGCACGCACTCTTTTCCGGAACGATCCTTAAATTTTATCAGCACGGCCCCGAGCAGGTCGTATCGGCCTGTCTTCTTCCATATCTCGGGCGGATGCACC
>Ga0268276_1001340_pt1 | contig 24718 bp, 30 predicted proteins | sample saktaG_4_FD_190145 | JGI IMG/M metagenome (GOLD analysis project Ga0268276, IMG submission 190145) | Saline water microbial communities from Sakinaw Lake, British Columbia, Canada - sak_2010_1_5_45m | ecosystem: Environmental > Aquatic > Non-marine Saline and Alkaline > Saline ... | reverse complement strand
CAAAGCAAACAAGTGATGTTTCAATTTGAACTTTTTTGGTCCAAAATGGTGCAGATAACTCCTGCAGTTTAATTGTTTGAGCAATTGCTCAAGTTTTTTAAGTAGCTTTACCTCTTTTTTCATACTAGTTTCACCTCGAAATTAGTATGTTCTCAGGGTAGATTAACTTTGCCCTGAGGACATTTTCAACAGAGCCGTTCTAATCAAAATACTTTTAAAGCAATTATTTCTAGTGTGTTTATGCCTGACGCCTGTGTAGCTCAATGGCAAAGGAAATAAGATTCCAGCCATTTCGCTAGAGACGCCTGTGTAGCTCAATGGCAGAGCATCAGTTTTGTAAACTGGAGGTTGGGGGTTCGACTCCCTCCACAGGCTTTGAATGTGGTTAGCCAAAATTCTGGAAGAATTTTGAGCCTCCACAGGCTTCGTCAGAAGAGTGTGGCAGCGAGAATCTTCGATTCGACCTCCACAGGATTCGAACTTAAAAAAGAAGTTTTTATAAATCCCCCCAACATTATTGTTTTATGAAAAAAGAGTTGGGAAAATATTTTATATTTATAGTCCTAATAGCACTTGTTATTCTATCCTATAAAATAATCTCTCCGTATATTATAGTTCTTATTTCCTCTTTTATCTTAGCTTATCTTGTACACCCAATCTATACCAAATTATCAAAAAGACTCAACAAAAACCTTTCGGCTATGATTTGTATTTTAATTCTAATCTTAATAATTCTTCTTCCTCTCGGGGGAATTATCGGAGGAATAATAAATCAGGCAAGCGGAATTGTTAATAATCCAAATTCGGAAGGGTTTATACAAAAAATTATTGAACTTCCAATAATCTCAAAAATACCAATCGATCTTGCAGATTTAATTGGAAGGGGAACAAATATTCTAATAAATCTACTTTCTTCCGCCTTGAGTTATCTCCCGGGATTGTTTATTTCAACAATTTTATTAATTATGGCAGTTTATTATATTCTTATTGATTGGGACCCTCTTCTAAAGAAACTTAAAAATTATCTTCCAAAAGAGGAGAGACAAGAAACAATAAAAGATATTTCAAACACTACCCGGGGATTAATTTATGGAACTCTCTTAATCGCAGCAATAGAATTTGTAGTAGCCGCAACAGGATTTTTTTTAGTAGGAGTAAATCTCTATTTCTTACTTCCAACGCTAATTTTCTTTTTGGCATTCATCCCTTCAATAGGCCCCGCCCTTGTTTGGGTTCCTCTCTTAGTTTATTATATAATCCTACAAAATTGGTATCTTGCCGCGGGCGTTTTAATTATCGGGCTTATCTTGAGTGTGGTTGTAGATAGTATAATGAGAGCAAAAATAATGGGAAAGCGTTCAAACGCGAATCCTTTAGTTATTTTAATTGGTATCCTTGGAGGAATTTCTCTTTTCGGAATATTTGGATTTATAATCGGCCCTTTAATACTAATTTACACGATAAAACTTCTTCAAAAAATTGTAGAAAACAGATAATTAATTTAATTTAACCGCAGTTCCGTAAGCCAACATCTCTGAGGCTCCTGCCATAACCATTGATGTAGAAAAAGCCATTCCAATAATCGCATCCGCACCCATCTTTATTGCATGATTGACCATTCTGTTAAATGCCTCATCTCTTGACTGAGAAGTCATATCCGAATATGTCTTAATCTCTCCACCAACAAGGTTTTTCATTGCCGCCCCAATATCTCTTCCGATATTTCTTGCCCTTACAGTATTTCCTCTTGCAATTCCAATAATCTTCATAATTTTCTTTCCCGGAACCTCAAGCGCGGTTGTAACAATTATTTCTTTAACCATATTATCTTTTATTTCCTTTCTTTAATAAATCTTTTCTTTCTTCTATAGAATCTTCTTTTCTATTAAACAGAATAAAAATACCGATAATAAAAAGGGGGATGCCATACATCAAAAAAACAAATGCTGGAACTTCACTATAAAAGATCGGAACTATTATTAAAATAAATCCCAAAACAACCATTACAATTCCGGTGATTAAACTTGAAGTATTCATTTTCTAAAAAGACAATTGCCTCCCTCAATTTTAATTGCTTTACCTTTTACGATTGCATCCGAGATTTTTTTTCTCGCAGATTTCAACAAACGAGAGAGAGTTGGCTGACTTATATCCATCTTTTTACCCGCCTCTCCCTGTTCAATTTCCTCTAAATCGACAAGACGGATAGCTTCAAGTTCATCAAAACTTAAGACAGTTTCCTCCAAATTAATCATCCTTACTCCGGCCGGCTTGAAGTAAGTAACATTTGGTTTAAAGCCAATTCTCCTGCAAATTCTAGGTCTCATAGATATTCTATGCCTTTAGCTCTTTTAACCTTTTCTGAATTTCGTCCTTATCCAAATCAAGCTCTTTCAATTCAGCTTCCAAAATCTTTTTCTCTTCTTCAGCTGTTAAATTCACCTGATTCGCTACTGGGCAACAACCAAGTACTAATCCGCGTCCTCTTCCGATTCCTCGTCCAAGTCCCCGTCTAAGTCCTGATCCCGTTCCACACGGACCGAGTCCTCTTCCAGTTAAAGGTCCTTGTCCTAAAGGTCCTGTTCCATCTCTCTGTGGCATTTTTAACTCCTCCGACGTTTTGTAAAACGTCGCTATTTAGTTATGAATACATATGCACAATACTTTATAAATGTTTCGAATACCCATTCATAACAAGAAATATTCTTACTTATATTTTCTCCAAAATTCCGTCAATTCTTGATTTTAATTCCGCCTCCGGAACATAACCAACAATTCTATCAACCTCTTCTTCATTGTTAATTATAACAAGTGCCGGAATTCCCTGAATAGAAAAACTTGCAGAAAGTTCTGGGTTTTCTTCGGTATTAACTTTTACGAACTTAACTTTTTCTTTGTATTCCTCACTAAGAGACTCGAAAACCGGAGCCATCATTTTGCAAGGTCCGCACCAGTCAGCATAAAAATCCATTACTACGGGAATATCTGATTTCAAAACTTCTTTTTCAAAATTATCTTTCTTTATGTGTATCATTTCTCAAAAAAAACCTCTCCAATATATAAAGTTTATCCCTCAATTATTTCTGCGTTCCCTGCCTCAATCAAAATTTTAGCTATTTCTTTAGGAATATTTGCAACCTGTCCCTTTTCAAACGGACCCATCTTCTCATTATCCGAACCAACAAACTCCCCAACCTCCTGAAGAAAACAAACAAGCTCATTTTTCTGAATTTCTGTCTTACTTCCACTGAGTGCCTCACTCAGTTTTTTATCAGAAACATCAATACACTTCATGAACTCTTCAAATAACTCCTTCTCAAAACTTAACATATTCTCAAAATCCTGTTTTGAAATTCCTGTTTCGGCAGCGATTAAAACAAGAGTAAGAATCTTTTTCCTTCTCCTCAACATTAATTCCTTAAAGAGCGTTATTGCATTCTCTAGTTGCTTCTTAGTCTTCATTATAACATCAGAAAACACATCATCCTCCTTTGAAGCAACCTCTTTTTTATCCTTGAGATAATTTGAAACTTCACTAACAAAGTTTTTGGCTAAGGGCTGAAGATTATCTGAATACCTCTCCTTTCTGGAAGCCTCATAAATATCATTATACGTAATCATAAAAATAGGAAATAACAAGTGCTTTTAATGATTACTATACTGAAAAAATTATTTATTAAACCCTACTTTTTTAAGCAAATCTATGCCCATTATTCTTCCAAGACTGCCCAATCTGGCAGTTTTTTCTGAGAAAACCTTCTCCTTGGGAATAGAACCATTGTAAAAAAGTACAGGAACGGGATCTGCAGTATGTGACTTGAGCTTACAAGGAGTAGAATGGTCTGCAGTCACAACAACTTTTATCTGATTTGGAGGCGCAAACTTCCTTATAAAATTGAAAAGAGTTTTATCGATGTATTCAATCATCTCCTTTTTCTCAAAGGGCTTATTGTCATGTCCTGGCAAATCTGTCTCTTTTATATGAATGTACGCATAATTATATTTTTTATGGTTCTTTTTAAGCATCTTTATTGAAAAACTACATGCCTCCTTTAAACCGTCCCACAAATTTTTGTAAGCATCAAGTCCTTTAAGCTTAGGATAAACAAAAGAATTTACATCCATCCCACAAAGCTTAGAAAATCCAATTTCAAGAGGCATATAAGCTACAGACATCCATCGGGAATATTGTTTTAATTTTGGAATTTCTATTCCCGCACCCCTCAATAAAATATAATTCGCCGGAAGGAGCCCTCTCTTTTTTCTTGCAATATTAACCGGATGTTTTTCCAAAACTTCATGAGCTTTTTCAACAAACTCATTAACAATATTTGCGGTATATTGGGAATTCTCTTCCTCGTCTGTTGGAACCGAAAATCCAATTTTATCTATAAACTTCGCTTTTCCCTCACTATAGGTGGAGTCATTTCCAGTAATGCTATCAGAGAATCCTCCCTTCAAAACTAAAACAGCCCGATGTTGAATTGTTGGTTCAAAGATAAACTCACAAGGAAGTTTTATTTTACTTATTTCCTTGCTTAAAAGTTGAGCTTCTGCCGTTGTAAGGGTTCTTCCCGCCCTTCTATCAACAATGTTTCCCCTCCCAATCGAATCTATTGTTGCAAAGTTAGCTCTTAATGCCAAATCTCCTCTTGTTAGCTTAAGATAAGCTCCTCTAGCCTCAAGCTGTCCTCTTGTACTAGAAAGTTGTTTATTCCCAAAAATAGAAACTATCGCATCATCCGATTCCGGAACAAAAGTAGGTTTAACCGGATACATATAGCCCATCTCTCCTCGAGTAGCAAGAAAATCCATATTCGGTGTTTCGGCGGCTTCCAAAGGAGTTTTGTCTCCCAGTTGCTTATTAGGCAAATCCCCCATTCCATCAATAACAACTAAAATCCCTTTCATATCAATACATAAGCACTCCTCTTTATAAAAATTTATGTCTCCCAAAATATTATAAATCTCACATATCTGATAGAAACATGTTTAAGTTTTTAAAAGAAAAAATAAGCAGCTGGGCAAAGAAGCTTTCAGAAAAAGCCCCAGAACCGGTAGAAATAGTTGAAACTAAGGAAAAACCAAAGAAAAAGAAAGAAAAAAAGATTGTTTCTAAGAAAAAAGAAGAAAAAGAAATGCCCGTTCCGATGAAGTTTAACCCTGGTTCAGAGAAATATGAACCAGACTTAGAAAAACTTGAATCAGAGATAAAAAAGGAAGAAATAAAGAAAGAACCAAAAATAGCTTCAAAAGGTTTTTTCGCAAGAATAAGAGAAAGGATAGGGAAAATAAAAATATCTGAAAAAGAATTTGAATCTTACGAAGAGGAACTGGAATTGCTTCTCCTCGAAAACAATGTTGCACTAGAAATAGTAGATAAAATAATAAAAAATCTAAAGGAAAGAATTGTTGGAAAGGACCTTCCAAAAAAAGAAATTGAAAATGAAGTTAAAGACGCCCTGAAAGAAATACTTGAAGAAGTTCTGGTTGAACCCTTCGACATTTTAAAACAAATAAGAGAAAAATCAGAAAAGCCATATGTTATTCTTTTCTGTGGAATTAACGGAAGCGGAAAAACAACAACCATCGCAAAAATGGCAGACTATCTCAAAAGAAACAAAATTACAAGTGTTCTCGCCGCAGGAGATACCTTCAGAGCAGCTTCAATCGAACAACTAAAAAAACACGGAGAGAAACTTGGAGTTAGAGTTGTTGCTCATGACTATGGTTCAGATCCGGCAGCAGTAGGTTTTGATGCTGTAGCATATGCAAAAAAACACAATATCGATGTGGTTTTAATTGATACCGCCGGAAGAATGCACACCGCAAAAAATCTTCTTAAGGAAATGGAAAAAATAGTTCGAGTTTGTAAACCAGATATCAAACTCTTCATTGGAGAATCAATCACTGGAAACGACGCGGTAGAACAAGTAAAAAGTTTTGACTGGGCAATTGGAATTGACGGAATGATTTTATCAAAAGCAGACATTGACGAAAAGGGTGGAACCGCCCTTTCATTAGGTTATGCAACAAAAAAGCCAATTTTATTCTTAGGAACAGGACAGGAATATAAAAACTTAGAACCGTTCAAAAAAGAAATATTTATCGAGAAGCTCGGCCTTTAAATAATCCCTTAATCCAGTAATAAGCAAAAACCGCAAGAGCCCCAAAAAGATTATTTCTCATATCTGTCTGAGTATCCCACATCTCTAAATCTCCTGCCCCCGCTTTCAAAAATCCAGCACCATCTCCCAGGAAAACTCCTCCTGCATACTCGAGTAATTCGTGAAATGCAGTAATTCCTAAAACAAGGGTAATCAATGCAAAATACTTTATTTTCTTACTCTTAAATCCCGCAAGATGATCGTAGGCCCGAGAGAGGATTAGTGCAGAAACCACTCCAAAATAAAAATGTACATAAGTATCAAATTCAAAAGTTACAAACTTCACACCCAAACACTCATTAAAATAACATCCAAATACTCCAAAATTATGAAATACTAAAAAAATCCCAAATAAAAAGAAATGAACTGGATGTAAATTTAATTTAGTCTCAAAAGAATAAACAAAAACTAATAAAAAAATCAACGCTAACCCATCCAAGACATAGGTACTCTTAAGAGTTATAGAATATATTTCAAAACCCAAAAGTAAAATTATGAAAAACCAAAAGATAAGCTTATTCCACCTCTTAAAATCCATCTAAGAGAGAGGAGTTAACTCTTTAAAAAATTAACGAACCACAACTTTATTAACTCTTATTCTGCTCAAAAAGATATGTTAGAAAGACTTGGGGAGGTATTGAGAAGAACCACAGATAAAATAGCGAATGCCATATTTCTTGATAAAAATCTTGTTGATTCAATAGTAAAAGACTTACAAAGAGCGCTACTTGAAGCGGATGTTAATGTGGTTCTTGTAAAGCAAATTTCAGATAAAATAAAAAAAGTAGCCTTAGACGAAAGGATAAAAGGCCTAGAAAAAAAGGAACATCTAATAAAACTCCTACATGAAGAATTAGTTGGAATTTTAGGAGAACACAAACCCCTAAAACTAGAGAAGAAACAAAACAGAATTATGCTTCTCGGTTTATATGGTGCAGGAAAAACAACTACAATCTCAAAACTAGGAAACTATTATGCAAAGAGAGGACATAAAGTCGCAATTGTTGGTTTAGATGTTCATCGTCCTGCCGCAAAGGAACAATTGAAGCAACTTGGAGAGAAAAACAAACTAGCAACGTTTGTTGATATGGAAGAAAACAACGCAGTTAAAACCTGGAAAAAAATAGAAAAAGATTTGAAAGAATACGATTTGGTTTTAATTGATACCGCTGGACGTCATACCCTTGACAAAGAACTAGTAAAAGAAATAAAATCGCTAGGGAAAGAAACCAATCCAACAGAAACTATTTTAGTTATGCCGGCAGATATTGGACAGGCCGCAAAAAAACAAGCAAGTGAATTTCAAGAAGCTCTTAAAATTTCAGGAGTAATAATAACCAGGATGGATTCGACCGCAAGAGGAGGTGGTGCTTTAACCGCCTGTAATGAAACTAAAGCTCCCGTTTATTTTATCACAACAGGAGAAAAAGTAAATGATATAGAGGAATTCAATCCAGAATCTTTCCTATCTCGTTTGCTGGGAATGGGAGATTTAAAGACCCTCATGGAGAAAATCCGTTCTGTTACAGATGAAGGAAAACAAGAAGAAATACAAAAAAGAATGGAAGAGGGGAAGTTGAGTCTTTTGGATGTCGTTGAACAAGTAAAATCCATGAACTCTATCGGAGGGTTAGATAAAATAAAATCAATGATTCCGGGTTTGGGTGGTGCAAAGATTCCAGAGAATATTTTAGGAACCCAACAAGAAAAAATAGCCAAATGGGAACACATAATCAAATCGATGACAACCGAAGAGGTAAACAATCCCGAAATCCTAGAAAAACAAACTCAGAGAATTGGAAGAGTTGCAAAAGGCGCAGGAGTAAATAATTCCGAAGTCAGAGCTTTGTTAAAACAATACAAAGTATTAAGTGAAATGGTTAAAGGCGGAATGGGGAATATAGATGCCTCGAAAGGCATGTCTCAAAAACAAATGCAAAAGCTCATTAAGAAATTTGGAAAAAAGATGCGTTTTTAAGAATAATATTTATCCAGCGTCGCGTCCATCTCTTCTCCGGTTAAAGAATAATCAGAAACCCGAACTATCCTCCTGCTGGAAGTTCTAAGAAAATCTACCAATTCAGCTCGCCATCTTCCCGACCTTGTATTCTCAACGCAAACAACCACTATCCCCTTATCACTAAGCGGGATACACCCATAATTCAATGCATCCCCCTTTGAGATTGCTCTTATCACTTTCTTCGGAAGGCAGGCAACAATTCTTGGCAAATTCATAAAACTATCAATACGAAAGCTATTTAAATTTTTAGTTTAATTAGGTTAAATGCCCAAAGAGAAAATCATCGCCCAAGGCGCAGAAGCAAAGATAATTCTTTCAAACAACTTTATAATAAAACACCGGATTTCTAAAGCTTACAGAATTAAAGAACTTGATAAAAAAATAATAAAACAAAGAACAAAATCCGAAGCAAAACTTTTAGAAAAAGCCTCAAAAATTATTAACGCTCCAAAACCCTTTTTCATTCCAAATACGGACTTTTCCAAAATAAAAATGCCATTCATCGACGGTAAAAAACTTTCGGATAATTTAGATAATTTTCCATTAAAAAAACAAAAAGAAATCTGCAGAGAAATAGGGAACTCGATAGCAAAACTTCACAATTCAGAAATAATCCACGGCGATTTAACAACATCCAATATGATTCTTAAAGAGAACAAACTCTACCTAATCGATTTTGGACTCGGATACATAGGCAGAAAAGACGAGGACAAAGCAGTTGACTTGCATGTATTAAAGGAGGCCTTGGAAGCTCGTCATTTCACAAACTGGGAAAAACTCTGGGAAAAAGTAGAAAAAGGATATTCAAAAGAAAATAAAAATTCAAAGAAAACTCTAGAGAGATTAAAAGCTGTTGAAAAGAGAGGAAGATATAAACACTGAGTCCTTCCTGTCCGTCATTTCATTCCAAAAGAGAGGAAGATATAAGCACTAGGCCTTGTAAACCTTATACCCGCTTCTTACCTTATTCTTAACCTTCATACCAATCTCGTCTCCTTTTTTTGCCTTCTCAACTTTTTCATGCTGTATCTGCATGCTATCAATCTTCTGTTCAAAATCGGTCTCGCCCCCAACTATTCTCACCATATCGCCAACCTTAAGCGCTTTCAAAAGCTTAATGGCTGCAACACCCACGTGCTCAAAATAGTTTGAAACTACTCCAATTGGTTTTTCTTCTGCCATGTTTTATTGAATAATAAGAAATATTTAAACTTAACGAAATAGCCCCTCCAGGATTCGAACCTGGGTTTCAGCCTTCAAAGGGCTGAGTCATTGACCACTAGACCAAGGGGCTAATTTCCACTCTTTAATCTTATTAATATGCCTTGGATTACAAAATCCTATTGCTTTTAAAAACTTTCTTAACTCAGATTTTTTAGTAATGTAAAGAGAATTTCCTTTTGAAATTTGTGAGCAACTTATTCCGAGAGCAATTAATCCGTTTCTAACGTCCATTAATAAACCTAAATTATAATTAGTAAAATTAATCTGGTAAGAATTTTGGTTGGTTATTTTGTATACAGAACCGTCTGTATCAAAGAGTCCTCGAATACAATTTGATAAAAAAAGGGGATTATTTTTTACCCATGAAGGGATTCTCAGACAATTTTTTATTTTGTTCCCGGGAGGAAATCCCTTACCCTCTAAAAAGAGTATAAGCTCTCTACTATGACTCTCAAGATAAATTGCATTTTTATTTTTAAAATACCGAACACTAACTTGTATTCCAAACAACCCTTCAATTAGAGGCTTGACATAATTTACTAAATAATCTTTATCTAATTTAGAATCCCCCACAATCCGAATCATATACGTTCCTTTTTTATATGATTTAGTTCTATGCGAATTTCCATCACCAAGCATAATCCCATAAAATTCGGAAAGAGTTTCTGAATCTCGGGGAAAAATTATAGTCTTAGTATTTCCTGCAGAGTTTTTGCCCCCCTTCTTTTTCCCCCAGTTTTCCTCTCTTTCTTCTAAAAGAAATCTGGAATATTTTTTATCGGGATCAATTTTTTCGTAAATTTCTCTGGAAATTAAAGAAGTCTCGTCTACGTATGCTTTCAATCTTCCAAAAGGGATATTTAATCTTTTTGCAAATTCTTTCCAAAGAATATGCTTTTCCTTACGAAAATTTTGTAAGATTTCTTTCTGCTTATTTTTTTCAAATTTTAATCTCACCTAAGATAAAAAGAAAGAAAGTTTATAAAACTACTGTTTGACTACTAAACTACTTTTAACCAAACTGTCTGTTATAATAAATAGTCCGATTAACTTCATGCTGTTTAGGGGAAATTCTAAACAAGTTCTTTACTCTGAAGGGTTTATACTTTTCTCCAATCAAAGTCGCTGCAAGTTTCCTGAACTCGTGGCTTCCCTCTGAACGAGGTTTAAACATAGTAGAAGGCATAAACAGAGATTGGGCCCTCATAACATTCAAATCATGCGGAATAACCGCCATCACCGGAACTCCAGAAGTGTCTTCAATCTCTTTTGTAGACAACTCAAAATTCTTATCGTGAACTTTATTTAAAACAAGCCCACTAATAGGAGTTCCTCTCTGCTTTGCAAGTCTAACCGCCTTCATGGTGGTTCCAAGTGTAGAATAATCTGGAGTCGTAACAACCAACAACTGATCCGAAGCAAGAATTGTAGCGAGAGTTTCTTCTCCCAGGGAGGGAGAGGAATCAATAAGAATATAATCATACTTCTTTTTTAGCATGTGCACATAATCCTTGAGTTTCAAAAAGTTAACGTCAATTCTATCAAAAAGTGAGGCGGGAATTAAATCAAACTTTTCTAATTCATGTATCGCATCAACTAAATTAGCTTTCCTAGCCAAGACATGGTGAATTGTCTTTTCAGGATTTATAATATTGAGATGCAGCCCTAAATTTGGAGCAGAGAAATTAGCATCAATTAACAAAACCTTCTTTCCAAAATCCGCAATAGCATCTCCAAGAGCTGCCACGATGGAAGTTTTTCCTACTCCCCCCTTTAGACTTACCACCCCCATAACTTTACCCATAAGGAAAATAGGTATTTATTGTTTAAAAAGTTTTACTAAACAAGCGTAACGACATTTCCAATAACCAAAAATTCATAGCAACCTTTAAAAACCAAAATTCCAATTAATAGACATGCCAAAAAAATCTGAAAAAATAGAAGAAAAAACCGAGAAAATTAAGGTAAAAAAGCTTTCTCAAGAAGAATATGAATTAAAAATAGTAGAACTTGCAAAAAAAGGATTGACTTCAGAAAAAATAGGAGAAGAACTAAGAAGGCAAGGAATACACCCAAAAGAACACAAGAAGAAAATAACAAAAATAATGCAAGAAAATAAGATAGAATCAAATACAGATTTAAAGAACGCAGAAGATAAACTTAAAAGAATAAAAGATCATTTTGAGAAAAATAAGGGAGATAAGAGGTCTATGAGAGAAAAAGACCGAATTTTCTCACGTATAAGAAGGATTAATTTACATCTCAACAAATAAGAGAGGGTTTTATTAAAAATGGAAAAGGTGGAAGATTCTTTGACAGAGCAAATTAAACAAGTAGCAAAAGAATTTCTTGAAATATCCAAGGAAAAAGAAATTGAAGTAATAAGCCACTTCGACACAGATGGTATCGCCTCTGCATCAATACTAACAAAAACTCTTAAAAAATTAGATAAAAGATTTTCTGTAAAAATAATAAAACGTCTTGAAAAAGAATTTATAGAAAAACTTCCAAAGGAAAAAGTCATCCTTTTCCTTGATTTAGCGTCGGGAAGTTTAGATTATCTCAGAGATTCAAATATAAAGAATATATTCATAATAGACCATCACGAAATCTCTCAAGAGGTTCCAGAAAATATAAGGATAATAAACCCGGAAATTCACGAAAAACAAAAGATAAGTGGAGCCGGACTATCTTATCTTTTCTGCAAAGAAATTGATAGTAAAAACAAGGAATTAGCTAAATTGGCAATAATTGGCATGATAGGAGATAGGTTAGAAAAAGAAATAGGAAAAATGAATAACGGCATATTAATCGACGGGGAAGTAAAAACAAAACGTGGACTTTTGATTTATCCCTCAACAAGACCACTAAATCGAACACTCGAATTTTCTTCAAACCCTTACATTCCGGGAGTTACCGGAGATATAAAAGGAGTTTTAGAACTACTGAGAGAAGTTGGACTTAACAGCCAGAAACAGGGAGGCTACAAAAGCATTATTGAACTAGATGAAAAAGAAATGCAAAAACTAACAACCGCCATAATGTTGCGTAATCCAAAAGCTAAAAGTAAGAACATTGTGGGAGATATTTTTCTAATAAAGTTTTTTAATAAATTGGAGGATGCAAGAGAATTAAGTGCAAAGATAAACGCATGCTCAAGATTTGGAGAAACCGGAATTGCAATACAATTATGCATGGAAAATCCCTCTGCAAAAAAGAAAGCAGAAGCAATCCACGTAAAATATAAACAATTTTTAGTTTCGGGATTAAAATATGCAACTGCTGTAGAAAAGATTATAGGAAAAGAATTTGTTATAATAAATGCCAAAGAAGATATTAAAGATACTATGATAGGAACAATAACAAGCATACTATCCAGCTCACCAATCTATGATGAAGGAACAACCATCTTTGGGATGGCTAATAGCGAAGATAAAATAAAAGTTTCGGCAAGGAATGTAGGAGACAATGGAAAAAATGTTAGAGAAATTCTATCTAAAATAATAGAAAAGATTGGTGGAGAAGTCGGAGGACATAGGGGTGCTGCAGGATGCTTAATTGACCAAGAGAAAGAATCTGAATTTATAAGATATCTTAAAGAGAGTTTTGAACTTGAAATAGTAAAGATTTAAAATACATCTGTTTCTACCTATTTTATGAAAATTGAAGAAGGCGACGTATTAATGTGTACTGTTGATAGAATAGTTGGAACTGTGGTCTTTGTAAGAATCGATGAAACTGGTGAAGAAGGAAGCATTGTTGTAAGCGAAATTGCTCCGGGAAGAATAAGAAATTTAAGGGACTATGTTTTTCCAAAAAAGAAAATTGCTTGTAAAGTTCTAAGAAAGTTCTCGAACGGACATATAGAACTCTCATTAAGAAGGGTGACTCAAAAAGAAGAGAAAGAAGTTAAGGAACTCGCAAAACTAGAAAAAAACCAAACAAACATCCTTAAAAGTGTTCTTGGAGAAAAGGCAGAAAAAGTAATAGAAGAAATTAAAAAAACAGATAATCTCTACGAGTTCCTACAAGAAGCTAAAGAAAATCCTTCAAAACTTGGAAAGTTAGTGGATAAATCCTCAACAGAAAAAATCCTAACAATACTCAACTCTCAAAAACAAAAGAAAGCCACCCTAAAAAAAGAAATTCATCTCTCAACAACAAAACCGGAAGGCATAAGCCTAATCAAAAAAATACTCTCCTCCCAGAAGGAAGTAGAAATAACATATATTTCTGCAGGGAAATATCTAATAAAAGCCGAAGACCAGGACATCAAAAAAGCAGACAATAAGATAAGAGATGCTCTAAAATCAATCGAAGAACAGGCAGAAAAACAAAAGATGAAGTTTTCGGTAATCGAAAAATAGACAACGAAAGCTTTAATAAAGCAAAAACGAACAAATAGATACAGAAGATGGAGAAAAACAATGAAAAAGATTCAGAGAAAAGGTGTTTTTATCCGATTGTTCTAGGAGTTATTTTTGACCCAAAAACAAGGAAAATTCTAATTGGTAAAAGAAAAGAAAGAGATGAGTATATCCCGGAGCTATCCTGGGCTTTCCCGGGGGGTATGCTCGAACATGGAGATGATTTAGAAGAGACATTAAAAAGAGAAATAAAAAAGAAAACCAACTTAAAGGTTGAAAGTTTGGGTGCGATTTTTGCAAAAACATATCCAGAGAAAAAAGAATTTTTATCAATATATTACTTATGTGAGATAGTCAGCGGAAGATTAAAAGCAGGTGAAGATTTCTCGGAAGTAAAGTGGGTTTCTCCGGAAGAAGTGGAAAAGCACTTCACAACTTCTTTTCACCCCCATTTAAGAGAGTACATCCTTAATCTTAAATAAAATGTCAAAATTAAAAGTTTGTAAATCTTGCAAAAAATACACTCTAAAAGAAATTTGTACTAAATGCAAAGAAAAAACCAAAGACGCCCATTACAAATTTATCAAAATAAACTCTTCTGCACAACCTCTTTCTTTGCCCCTTCATTCTTAAGTGTGGGGCATGCCAAGCGGCGAACAATTTCCATATCCGCTTCCCATAGCGGGATTAACTTTTGATTATAAATAATTGCTGCAGGATGGAACAGAGGAATTAACTTTATCTTAATCCCCTCAAATTCCATAACCCTCGCCTTTCCGTGAAGAGAAGTTATTCCGAGTTGATTTTTCATTTCATCAACATTTCCGTTAGCCAAAAAGAATTTAGTCGCGTAATTTCCAAGAGAACAAATAACTTTTGGTTTTATCTCCTTTATCTGTTTAATCAGCCACGGAGTATGCGCTTTTATTTCTTCAGGAAGCGGGTCCCTGTTTTCAGGAGGACGACATTTTAAGATATTTGCAATATAAATATCCTCCATAGTTAACCCAACTTTCTCGAGAAGAGCATCTAGCTTCTTTCCCGCAGCACCCACAAAAGGCAATCCTTGTTCGTCCTCATTCCTTCCAGGAGCCTCACCAACAAACATTATGTCAGCATTAAGATTTCCTCTACCAACAACAATATTTTTACAATTCTTGAATATCTCAGTACTTTTAACAAGTTCTATTTCATCCATCAAAAAACAAGAAGATTAAACATTAAATAACTTTCCTAGAATCCATAAGTCTTATGCACCTTATACCTTTAAGAACGAATGCAACAATCCCCGCTGCTAAGATAACTCCGCCTACAACCCAAATTATCCATGTCCTACTTTTTCCCCCCTCGTCGGTAAATAATCCTCCGGAGGAATCTTCCTCAGAATCACCAGCAGCAATATCTTCCACAGAATCTTCTTCTGAAGTACTTGCATTAGTCGCATTGGTTACTGCTCCGCCTCCGCCCCCAGGACTAGTAACAGCGGGCGTAGCAGCCGCAGCAACGGGAGTTGTAACAGTATAAGCAGAAAAACCCATTGAAACCGGAACTTGACATACAGTCGAACCAGAATCACCTGTACAACTCACATAGTCATCAACGTCCTGTCCACCTGCCCCATTATCATCCGTCCAATTAAAGGTATTACTAGCACTATAAGCAATAGGAAGAGTTATTTCTACATAATCGCTAGCACCCCCCAAATGTAACTCATCGATTAACTTATTCCACTTCTTAAGGCTGGAATTCATTCCAATCAAATCCGCAGCAGGATCACAAACAAAGGCGTTACTCAAATCAATTTTAGTTGGATCGAGAACATTTACTCCATAAAAACCAATAGCCATATCCCCACAATGAAGAGTCATATTCATATTCTTCGTTACAGAGGTATTTGTTTTAATTCCAACCTCATAAACAATTCCCCCAAAAGTTTCTGTGAAATTATATCCTGTTTTATTGAATGCGGGGATATCTACGGTATAATTATCTGGAAGCTCTAACTTAAACACAAAAGAGCTATCTGTTGTAGAAGTCTTCGTTGTAAAATTAGAACAAGCCGAAAGGGCACAATTATTAGAAGGGTCACAAACTTTTATTCTATAGTAATAGGTTGTCCCGTTGGTTAAAGCATATCCTAAATTATCCAGCATAATATCAATAGAATGGAAAGGCTTGAAATTAGCATTAGCTAGATAACCCGCCCCACTATCTGTTAGAGTAATGTTTTTATTAGCAGTCGCACATGTTGAATCATTCTTAAAAAAGTCTAAACTTAAATTGGAGGGCTCATTAGTATCAAACTTACCAAACGCAGCATCCGAAAGCTTCTTTATTTCACTAAACATAATTACCGGAGCGGTTAAATCATTTACATTCGCCACAAAATTAAATGCAGCACCAGAAGCACAATTTGGAATAAATGAACAGAAAGGATCATCACAATCAACTAGTCCATTCTCATCGTCGTCCACCCCATTTTTACACTCCTCATAAACATTAAATCCAAACTTTTGGAAATTTTTACATTTAGGATCCTTAGCATTACTTGGATTTGAACAATCCACAAATCCGAAATCAATAGTCCCAGGAGTGTAATACCCTGGACCAACACTATCCGCCGGAACAATTCTTGAACCAGAAGCCCCAGCACTTGTCATGAAAACTTTCATAACCGCTGTTTTATTATACGCTAGGAAAGATTCTATATCTTGTTTAGCTAAAGCTACCATAACCCCCGAAATTTCTCCACAACTTAATTTTTTACTAGTAGTCACAAGAGCATTTGTAGGAACCCATGAGCCCTCAAAACACCTCATCAACTGCTGAGTCTCAACAACCCCCGAAGTAGTATTTCTTCCAATATAAGTTATTAAGAAATCATAACCAGTTTGATTTGCTCCAGAGACAGGCACAGCCACACAACCATCGCTAGAATTACCATTTGTATCTAGATACCAATAAAATTTACCCGTATCATTTCCCACTCCTTGGGTTGGTGTTTGTCCCGCTATGCTTCCAACCATATAACCATTACATAAAATAGACTCGCTTATATTAAAAACTCCTGCACCAAAATTAAATCCCTCATCATTGATTCTCATTCCCATTCCCATTAAATCAATAGATCCATCAACACCGTCTTCTGCCGCCATAAGAAGATTTCCTTCATCCATTGCAAGTTGAAAAACATCTCCCTCCATATTACCAAAATGCTCATACTCTGCTTTATTCATACACCATCCGCTATTTTCACTTGCAGAAAGATTATTATTTGCATAACTATCATTCTTATAAGTACAAGTCGCGTTTTGTGAAGTACAATAGGTAGAGTTTCCATCCCATTGCCAACAACCAGTTTTACCTCCAACTCCTCCTGGAGCATTCATCACCATAAAAACCGAAGGCTGACAAGTCTCACTCATATTCTTCCACTGACACAAACCACTAAGAGAAGCATTCTCACAATTAGCCTGTGCCCAGTCCATATTCATACAAGCAATATCACACCAACCACCCATCATGGAATAATTATCCTCTCTCCAGGTACAATTTGAATTAGTACCACAAGTTGTAGAATTCAAATCCATACAAGTTGAAAACGGAGCGTACTCACACCATCCAGTTCCATCTCCAGCTCCGGTCCAGGTATTATTCTTCCACTGGCAATTTCCAGGCAAGCCAGCACAAACCTCTTCATTACTCGCACTCCAACAACTAGCACTATCCATTTGAGTCATATTCATCTCACACCAAGCATTTGTTCCCATAGAAGAAGATTCATTAGTACAACCAGAAGTTAGTCCGCAAGTAACTAAATCGTCATTAAACTTCCAACAATTAGCTCCAGGCATATCACACCATCCGGTTGGATTCCAAGTATCATTAATCCAACTACAATTCAATCCACTAAATGCTGCTGTTTGATTACAAGTTCCCTCGGTCGTTTGAGCAAAGCAGTTACCTCCAAAAGAACTTCCCCCACAAAAGTTATCAAAACCACAATCAGTATCTGAACAATCAATAAAACCATCCGAATCGTCATCAACACCATTAAAACAAATCTCTCCCGCAAATCCGTTAGGACTGCACAAACCAAAGGTAGGGTCCCAAGTACAAGATAAAGAACTTCCAGAACACGAAGTAGTATCAAAACAAGAAAAGCAATCAGAACTACAAGTCTTTTTTGTTTTATCTACACAAAATCCAGCGTTAACCAAATTATTTGTATCATTTACCCATTTACATCCGCTACCGTTATTTGCCATACTTGACTGACAAGCGGTAAAAGCATTATTCATAAAATTACATCCTTCACATTCCGAGTTACAATCTTTTGAACCACCATTTTCCATCTCACTTGGAAAGTCACACCATCCCAAATTGTTAAAAGATTTTGTTCCTGCCGTATCATTTGCCCATTTACAAGAACCAAGTGCAGAACCGACACAAGCAGCCTCGGCAGAAGCAACACTTCCCCATGCAGTCCCATTATTTTGAAACTCACACGCCCAACAAGAAGTATCACAATTTCCTTTATTGTTCATTCCCTGTCCCGAATCAATATCAAAAAATCCGGTCATCTCACACCAAGAATCTTGTTTAAGAATATTATTATCAACATAATATTCTGTCTGCCAAGTTCCACCAGCAGAAGTACACGAAAATTGACTATTAATAACTCCAAAATCCATATCTCCTCCAGAACCTCCAAAAACAGCGTTGCTGTTAAATGTACAATTTTGAATTGGGTATGTTGTATTCTGCCACTTACAAGGCATCATAAACTCGTTAGCTAACTGCATACAAATAGTATAATTATTTTTAGAGGACGGGTCTTCACAATATTGAGCTGGAGGTGCAGACTTCTTTTCAGATTTAGCTCCAACCGCACAATACGCTCCAACTGTAACAGAACTATTACCCCATTTACAATTTGGCAATGGTCCATAATTACATGCGGATTTAACAAGAATATCCGTACATGCTAAATTTGCAGAATTATTAGCATTTGTGTATGCATTCCCGCCAGCAACATGTCCTTCACAATATCCTGGATTAACTCCACTACCACAAATATTACCTTCTGAAGAATTATCTACCCCATATACTCCTCCTCCAGCAACACAATAAGCACAACCAGTTAGATTACCACAAACAAGTGGTTGATTATCCGCAAACCAGCAATGAGCCTCGGCACCGAACATAAAACCCCCGGAACCTCCCCCAAAACCATCTCCCGAAGGCATCACACAATTCCCAGTAGAATTATACCATCCTCCCGCAGAAAAACAAGAATCGGAATCTTCATAAAAACCAAATCCTCCGGCACCATAAGCACTATCCGAACAAACACCTCCAGTCCAATTACAGGGCATCATTAAATTTTGTTTAGCATAGGTTGCAGTTTTCTGAAGTCATTATCTCGCCACAAGATTTAACCATACACCATCCCCCGCCATAAGAATTATTTGTATAATAACAATTCCCCTGGAAAGAAGAGATACAAGCAGTTTCGTTATTATCATGGTTCCAACAACCAGCAGTTTGACAACATCCTATATCTGTGGTTGTTGCAAGAGAATTTTTATTTTGTGCATCTGCTAAGTTCTTTACGTAACACCAAGGATCTTGATTTTGATCATTTGCCGTCCATTTACAAGTTCCTCCCTGCGCACCACAAGAAGCTTTATTTGCATCGTACTGCCAACAACCTTCGGCTACTCCTCCCCAATCGCCTCCTCCCGAAGACCAATCCATCATGCAACCCCCTTGAGGTCCTGATGTACCATTCGGATACCACATTGTGAAATAAGGATCCCACGAACAATTCATTGTCGCGGCAAAAGGGTTATCGCTTTCACAATAACTTTCGTTCGTTCCGTCGTATTGCCAACATCCCAAATCCATACAACATCCAGAAGATTCATAACACCAAGGATCTTCGGCTTGGGTTTTCCAAAGACACCCACTTACTCCCTCACAAATTCCTTCACTTGTTCCGGAATTAACCCAACAATTACTAAACGTTTCCGCAGAAACGAGAGAAGAGAATAAAACAAATGAGATGAAAACAACTGTTAAAACTAAAATTAAAAACAAAACACCTCCCTTATCACTCATCTTCTACATAATATTACTAGATATTAGCATTTATAAATGTTTTTTTTTTGAGAGAAGCATTTTTAAATTCAAAAAGCAACAAAAAAGCATGACTGAAGAAAGAACACTTGTTTTAATCAAACCAGATGGAATTGTAAAGAGTCTTGTGGGAAATATAATTACTGCACTCTCGGAAACTAAACTAAAAATAGTTGCAACGAAAGTTGTTAATGTCTCGAGAGAACTTGCAGAAAAACACTATTCCAACCTTAAGAAGGAAAAACCAGATATTTTTGAAAATATTTTAGATTATTTTATGGGAAAGCACCACAACACTCCAAGAGTTGTTGCTTTAATTTATGAAGGAAAAGGTGCAGTAAATAAGGTTAGGGAAATCTGCGGAGAAACCAACCCAGAAAAAGCACATCCAATTTCTCTAAGAGGAAAATACGGAAGAATAAACTCTACAACAGGAGTTATGGAAAATGTTGTTCACGCTTCAGATTCTGCAGAAAATGCAATAAAAGAAATTGCATTATGGTTCAAAGAAGAAGAAATAGCAAAGGGCTAAAGGAAATTTTAAATGTACACTCTACATTACATAATACCCTTAATTATCTTTTACTTTTATCGAAATAAAATAATGCTCTGGGGACTACTCCTTGCTAATCTCATAGATTTAGACCACATCTATGCAAGATTGGTTGGCAACGTTAGTTGGTTTGGTTCTGCCTGTCCAAAAGGATTTGGAACCCAATGTAGCTTTGGTCTTTATTTTTCTCATAGCTGGGCAATGCTAATTATTGGAATCCTTCTGATTTCATTAATCTTCATGAAAAAGAAATATCTAAAATTTATAGGTTGGTTGGGGGCGGGAATTATTATTCACCTATTATTAAATTATCTTCATTATCTAATAAGTTTTGGAATTTAAAATAGAATCTTATTCCTCGTCAACAATACCCTTATCCGTCACCCAGAACACACACTCGCTGTCTGGAAGATTAGGTGAATCGATTAACTTTGAAACCCTGCTTCCTTTTTTTCCTCTTCTCAAATACATTCTATAGGTAGATGCGTGCCCAACAATATTTCCTCCAATTGCGGTTGTTGGGTCTCCAAACATCTGGGCGGGATTTGACATAACTTGGTTTGTAACATACACCGCAAGATTATGTGTTTCCGCGAGTTTCATTAAATCATGTAAGTATCTATTCAATTTTTGTTGCCTATCTGCTAACTGCCCTCTCCCAGAAAACTCCGCTCTGAAGTGTGCAGTCAAAGAATCAACAATAACGAGTTTTATGGGCTCTCCTTTCTTTATCATCTCCCCCACTTTTTCTAAAAGCAAAATCTGATGATCAGAATTGAAAGCTCTTGCTACAAAGATATTTTTCAAAACTTTTTCCGGATTCGCCCCCAAACCTTCTGCAATCTGTTTTATTCTTGCAGGCCTAAAAGTCCCTTCGGTATCAATAAAAACCGCCTTCCCCGAAGCGCCTCCTTTTTCAATAGGAAGTTGGGCATTAACTGCCAGAGTTAATCCTAATTGCGTTTTTCCGCTTCCGTAAGCTCCAAACGCCTCCGTTATTGACCTACTCTCAACACCCTTTCCACCCAGAAGGTCGTTAAGACTCTTGCTTCCTGTTGTAATATAAGTAACATTCTCTCTTTTCTTAGAAAATTCAATCCCATCCGTGAACCCCAAATCAAGCATATCCCTTGCTGCCTGAATTGCTTTTCTCGCAACCGCAGAACTAATTCCTGCCGTATCTCCAAGCGAAGTCGGACTCATAACCGCCAGAGACATTAAATCAAAGACTCCCGCAGATTCTAACTTAGCAGAAACCGCCGGGCCTATTCCCGGTAAATCAGTAAGTTTTGGGTCTTCTTTAACCGCAGAAGAAACTTCATCAGAAATAACCTCTTTAATAGTCTCGTCATCAGATTTATCCAGTCTCTTTATAGCCATAGGAAACCAAAAAATTCCTTCTTTATAAAGATTGTTCGTCTAGTGAATATATCTTAGAACATACTAGAAACCCTAATCAAGCCTAAAAAGAGGTCTGCCACAACAAAAACAGCGAAAATAATAACTTCGGTTTTTCCTCCAGTAGAGATTTTTCCAGAGTAGGTTTTCTTTAAGGGATAGAATGGTTGTATCCCTTCTTTTGTAAAACTATCCGCAAACAAATGAATACCATATCCTAAAAAAAATGGAAATGAAAATGTTGGAAGAAACAACACAAAAAAAAGCGTCATAGGGAAAAGAAGGGTAAAACTATGAAAGATTCCTCTATGCTTAACTAACCATTGTAATGGTCTTAAAATTTTATATCTCCCAAGGTAAGAATATTGTGAATCAATATCCGCTAAAAGTGTTGATAAAATAAGCACAATTCCAAAAGTAAGTTTATAGTTTATTTGAGGTATAAAAAATAATAAAAGAAAAAAAGCGATAGCAAGGTGAGTTTTTGTTAGCATATTATCAATCTTCTCTTACTAGAAGAGATTAAACCCCTTTATTAATTTTTTTCAAACTTAGAAATCAGCTCACCTAAATCAATTTCTTTAACAGACTCTACATTCAACTCCGGATTATTAAAGAATTTGTTCATTCTCACACTTCCAGAAAAAAGCATTTCTTTCCCCATTAAATCTTCTCTCTGATTGGATAGTTTTTCAACATCTTCCAAATCCGTTAATCCAAGATTTCCAAGATTTTCATGAAATAGAACCGCCCTAATTGTTGCCGTACCATCATCAACAACTATTGTAATCAAAGCCCTTTTCTCTCCAGCAACCTTCCCGTGTTCAACACAATTAAATCCGCCTCCATCCTGAATTGCTTTCTTTCTACACTCTGGACAAACATAAAAAAACTTGGGCTCAAAACTCTGAACAATAAATGCCCTCACAGAAATATTATCTCCTATAGAGAACTCTCCTATACTCTTCTCCTTAACCATTCTCTCTGTTTTTACCTCTCCAATCTCTTCTGCACTTTTCTTAAATTCAGAAAAACTTCCGAGATGAATTTCATTCTCTCTCATGCTTCCGTTAACAATCTCTATTACGCTACCCTCATTAACACTCCCGTTCTCAATAAGATCTATATGGTTTGTATCCCATAAAACAACCTTTATATTTGAAGTTTCATCCGCAAGAATAAAGTTTGCTACTTTCCCTTCATCTCCTTTTTTTGTTGTGAATTTCCTCACAGGAAATATTCTTATAATTTTTGCGATAACATTAACCTTCCTCATTCCGGGAAGAAGTTCGTCTATCTTAAGCTTCTGGTTATCAAAGTTTATCCCCAATTCCGCAGCCACAATTTGTGCCGCCCCGTCATGACTTATCAATCCGGAAAGTTTTGCTCTTTTAGCCTCAACTCTTCTTTCAATCTCTTCCCTTTCCAGATTGGAAAGCTTCGCAATCCTATCAAGAATTTTATTGTACGCCTCTTGTTGCATAAAAGAAAAAACAACCCCCCATTTTTAAAGATTTGTGGTTTCCACAAATCTTATTGTAGTACACTAAGGTATATCCCTTATAATTAATATAAAAAGGTTTAAAGGATAATGTTGCTACAAACGATTATTAATAAAAATCTTAACGAAGTTTGATTTGTTGGGTTAAAAGGAGAGTATTAATCACAGCAAAAAACAGAAAGAAGTCATTCAAAAACTTTTATAAACTCCCTTCCTCAAGTCTATGAATGGGAATCGCTCTAGTCAAAATAAAAATAATGCCTACCTCTCCAGAGGTGGATTTAGAGGAAATAAGGACATTAGCAAAAGAAATCGTTGAGGGAAATAAAGGTAAAAAGCTCTCTTTTGAAGAAGAACCGATTGCTTTTGGACTAAAGGCGGTTATTGCTGGATTTTCAATAGACGAAGAAGATGAGTTAGAACCAATAGAGAACGCGTTGAGAGCTCTAGAGAACGTTAATTCTGCAGAAGTAAGTGATATGCGTAGGGCTTTCGGATAAATTTTAATAAGATTTAAAAAAAGCTTTATTCTCTTAGATATATGAAAAAGAGTGTACTAATTTTATCACTTTTGGTATTTACTTTAATTTTATCCACAATAATTATTCAAGCAGAAGAAAATTTAGTAGTTGAACCAGCAAAGCCAGACACAATCTCCCCTGCAACAACCAACACAACCTCCCCAATAACGGATACTGACAATTCCGATGAACCAGTAATCTCCGCAACTTTCCAAAAATTATTCAAACTAATCTTTAAACTGAAGGAAGTAAAATTTAGCGAGGTAGTAATAATGTCTGCGCTGCTTATTTTATCAATCCTAATAATCCAACAAGGATTTTCTTTGGGTTTTGAAGATAAAACCGCCAGTTGGCTAATTGCAATAGTTATTTCCCTTATAGCTTCTTCTTCAGGAGCGATCCAATATGCGACAGTATTCTGGGAAAAGATAGGAGAAGCTCTTCGAATTCCGGGGAGTGCATCAACGTTCTGGGTTAGTGCAGGAATAATTATCTTAATAATTGTCTATTTTGTCTTGCTTTATTTCAAGAAAACATCCGAAGAAGCAGAGATAATAATTAATGCAAGGAAAATTGGCGAAATAGAGGGTATGAAGGACCTAGAAGAAAAAATAGAGGCAAAGGTTAAGAAAACTACTTAACAATATTTGAAGCTCTCGCTCTTTCTTCCTCCCTAGCAATTAAAGCTTTCTGATAATTTTCTACCCCTTTTACCGTTTCAGAGATTTTTGTTTTCTTAAGCAAGGCTAAAACTTTCTTTTCAAGATAGCTAAGTCCTATAAAAGCCAAAATAAAAGCCACAAGAATGATAACTCGCAACCAAGTG
>Ga0268276_1001339_pt1 | contig 24723 bp, 18 predicted proteins | sample saktaG_4_FD_190145 | JGI IMG/M metagenome (GOLD analysis project Ga0268276, IMG submission 190145) | Saline water microbial communities from Sakinaw Lake, British Columbia, Canada - sak_2010_1_5_45m | ecosystem: Environmental > Aquatic > Non-marine Saline and Alkaline > Saline ... | reverse complement strand
AGGAAATCGCCTTACGGCAGCTTATTTAGTGCAGGAGGGGCAGGAGTTAGTAAGAAACATAAGAGATACAAATTGGCTCAATAACAGCGACTGGCTCGCTAGCGAACTTGGGAATGCCTGTTCGTCCGAATGCGAGTTAGATTATAAATCAACCGAGGCGATTCCGTGGATTCAGACAGATCGCTTAAACATAGGTGATGTTAATGGATTTTATACTCTTACTACAATTGACGCCTTGCCAACAAAGTTTAACAGAAAAATTACGGTTAACCCCATAGATGGTACAGATTACGCCGTATTAGTCAGGGTCGAGGTTTCATGGGATGAGAAGTCGAATTTACTTTATACAAAACAGGCAGCAGGAGATTGCAATACAAAATATAATTGTGTTGAGGCGGAAGCAACACTATATAATTGGTATCCGGCGCCAATTCCTCCTCCCGAATAATAATTTTTTTAAAATGAAAAAAGCAGATATTTTAAATAAGGAAAAAGGGTTTACGTTAATAGAAATGGTGGTATCTATTGCTGTGTTTTTGCTTATATCTGGAGCTGCGGTTGGAATTTTTCTTTCTATAATAAATCGCCAAAAGGAGGTTTTGTCAGAGCAAGAACTTTTAAATCAAATTAGTTATGCCGAAGAATATATGTCTCGCGCCCTTAGAATGGCAAAGGTTTCAACATCCAATACCGACAGTGGCTGTCTAGACCTGGGGGATATTTATGTTCTCACTCGACCCGACGAAAACAGTTTTTATAATGGCATAAAGTTTTTAAACCAAACAGATGGAGAATATGTCGATGGTGAAAGAAATGCTATGTGCGAAGAAATATTTTTGGATAATGTTACCGATCCCGCACGCCCCGTTTTAATGATACAAAAAGGCCAGGATCCGGCGATTGCCCTTACTTCGTCAGACATGGAGATAAAATACATAAGATTTGGCGTTAATGGTCTTACTGGGAGTTTGGCTGATTGTCCTAATTCGTCGGAGTCCGAATGTTTTGCGGCGACAAGCCAAGACGAGGTACAGCCGAGAGTAACGACGCTTCTAAAGGTTGAGCTTGCCGAGCGCTCAAGGATTTTCCAGACAACAATTTCGCAAAGAAATCTGAATGTTAATTTGACGCCCCAATGATAAAAGAAGCAAACAACCAAAAAGGTGTTTCGTTAATTCTGACAATTTTTGTGATGGTGATTTTGCTGGCAGTTGTTTTGTTTATCTCGCTATTGTTATACACTGAAGTAAGAAATGTGAAAAATCTGAGTGATTCTGTAACAGCTTTTTTTGCCGCCGACAGTGGTGTGGAAAAGGTTCTTTACTACGATAGGAACGTTTTGCTTACAATAGATACTGGCAATGTTTGTGATGACGGCGACAACCCGTGTCCTTCTGAGCAAACTTGCGATGGCACATGTAAATACACGGCCACTAGAGGATTATGTACGATGGGTGATGCTGGTGCTTGTCAAGAGGGCGATACGAGCCTGGCTTGTAATGGCCTTGTTCGGGAGGGCGCGGGGGATGGTGGTGAAATTTATGACTATCTATATAATAGTAGTGAATTGAATCCCGACGATTATCTTGACGGTTGTGACCCCGGAGTTTGTAATGCTTGCCAAGTTTCTTTTGATACAGAATTAAACGACAAAACATATCATACTGTGGCAAAAGTATACCCGTCGGCCGATGGAGCCTTTACAGATTTTGATATTAAATCTAGGGGATCTTTTGAGCGTTCATCTAGGCGGGTTGAAGTTCATATTTCTTCCCAGTATGCGCCAGAAGCAATTACTATAATTAATGCCTGCGCCACTCCAATATCCGCTCCCGAGGGAGGCGATATTAAGATATCTGCCGAAGTTCACGTAAACATTCTTGGTACTACAATAGGATCTGTTTATGCTATTATTAAAAATGTGCCAGGCTCGTCTTCGGGGATTGATAGAGTGAAGTTAGAGGAGAATCCCATATACGGAGCATATACTGGAACATGGTCAACGAATGGCGTAGCTCCTGGGTCTTATTATGTGGATATAGAGGTTACGGACACCCAAGATCCGGTTGTGACAAAAATAAAATCAAATATTCCACCCTACCCGCAATGCATAGGACAATAAAAAAATATTTCCCAGTTTTATCAGCAATAATCTTGCTGGGTTTTGCATTTTTGCCTGGACTTTTTTCATCTGCGCAAGGACCAGCTTTTGAAATTTATGGAAACTTGGGCGGTTGTAATAACGTGAACAAATATCCCTTAGTTACAGATACGCAAGTAGTTGTGTCTGATAACTTTGTTACTATAACAGCTCACGTGTGTGATGTGTCGGGAGTGGCCCTTGTGTTAGCTAATATTGAAGATCCAAATGCCGGACTTTATGGTGAACCAAGCAGTGTAAATTTTGCGATGAGTAATGATGGCTCAGGTACCGGAACGTGGCAAGTGGTTATAGACACTACAAACAACAGCCGTATAAACTGGGACGAAAACTCTCTTTACTACATTAATATAGCAGTTACAGATGCCCTTTTTAATACCAACATAAACAGAAGCACAGGAGAATTCGATGCTTATCATCACGTCGGGTATTTTTCTATGAGCGGAGCTTTGCCAACATCCATAACTGATTTTACCACCTCTTTGTCGTCTGTATCTACAGGGAGTACGATTACTCTTTCTGCTACGCTTCTTGATATGTCTAGTTCTCCAATACCGGGAAAAGAAATTATTTTCAGGGACATTACAGATAGTGCTGATATTGATTCGGTAACTACCGATGCAAATGGTGAGGGGCAAGTAACATATCAAATACCCACGGATGCTACGCCTGGCGTACATACTCTTAGAGCAATCTTTGATGGCGAGGCGTTGCTGTTGCTTCCATCGGATTCTGATATAACTATAGATATATCAACAGATGAAGATAATCCAGTAGTAACAATTACCTCTCCGACAAATGGTACTAGCTACGAAAGTACATCGGTTAATTTTAACGCCTCAGCCACAGATGATAGCTTAGGTTTCTTGGCTCCTAATTTAGATTCTTCTTTAGTCTCTTGGTGGAGAATGGACGACGTTGATGGATCTGGAAACCCGACCGACTATATCGGCAACAACGACGGTACAAAATATGGTGATGCACATCAGATATCTGGAGGGAAGTTTGGTAAGGGATTTAGTTTTGATGGCGATGGGGATTATGTTCAGACGGGTCCTGTTAATTTAGGCGATGGTTGGGGCGAAATCACCACGTCTGCATGGATATATGTAAATGGATGGATAAATTATTCCGGGATTATAGCGGCGCGCAATCTTAGTACGGGTGACTTTACCGGTTTAGACCTTAGAGATTCGGGAAGTCAAACGCTGTCTATGTATGCTGATACGGGTAGTGTTTCGGGTTACGCGCGCAGTTCTGCGATTCAGGCAGGACAATGGTATCATGTGGTGGGGACATGGAAGTCTGGAGAGGCTCCTAAGATTTTTGTTAATGGACAAGACGTTACAGATACTGGAACAAGCGTAGCAGCAACGGGAACAATTTATCAAAAGGACTATTTTGAAATAGGTTGGGACAAATCCACATCTGGAGGATATAGATATTTCAACGGCTCAGTCGACGAGGTAATGATATTTAACCGAGTATTATCGTCTGGCGAAATTAAAGCTCTTTATGACGCCACCGCCATCAACCAAAGTTTGACTCTGAGCAATGGTAGCCACGACTACAAAGTTTATGCCTCGGACGCGTCGGGCAACATTGGTTTCGCGGGATCAAATACATTTACCTCAAGCACGACGGTCTTTAATGGTTGTACTAACCTGCTTACTGTTGACCAGATAAGCTTATGTGTCAGTGATTATCCTATCTTTAGTGTCGCCACAGATACATGCCACGGAGTGGATAATATTAGCATATGTGTGGGAGGGCTGACACTTTCTACGCAAGCGCCATAGATTTAAAATATTTTTGAGTTTATAATAAAATAACTATTTTGTATGGAAAAAAGAAATATAATTTTAATAATAACAGCGACCGTTTTAGTATTACTTTTAGTAGAAGTGGGTGCTTATTATACAATTAAATATGTTTCACGCCCATCACCCGTAGCTAATCTATCGGTCGATGTTACGGAAGTTGTCGAGGCTAATTCGGTGCCGACACCTGAAGAGATTGAAGCCCAAAACAAAATTGATTATCCAGATATTATCACCGGGATTGTTTACTTTTCGAAGGATAAAAATCCCTTAAAATCTTCCATTAAAACAAGTGGGGGAACGGAATACATTTTATCGCCCAATCAACCTTATACGATTTATGAAACTTTCGGCGTAAGGGATGGGGATGCCGTCCAAATACAGGGAAAGATTTTGGAAAATAATAAATTAAGCTGGGTAAAAATGGAATCTGTCCAAAAATAATTAAAAAATATTATGGCAAAGAAAATAATATTTGTATTCTTATTTGCGATTACTTTAATAATTGTCCCGGCAGGATATGCTGGGGCGGCACAGTATTATATTGGTGTGCAAATTACCTCAGCTCAAGCGCCGGGTAATCCTGCTGGAGTTACGGATAACAATTATTGTCTACCAAAAGGGACTACGCTAATTATAAAAGATAGTAGTGATAATAATCCACAAGGCACTAAGGCAATATCTAAGCCGATTTGTGCAGGCGATACGATATGGTCAAATCTGGTTAGTCTTAGTACTGGGACAGAGTATAAAGCATATATATCTATTGGGGGGGCTTCTCCGTATAATCTAAGCACAAGTATTAACGGTTATTATTGTCCTGGATTTTGGAATAGGGGTCGTTCGGTACTTTACAATGACAATGGTTATTATGGTTGCTGGGTTTCTCTTGATACAGAAAAGAGTTGTGGCGAAACTTGTTCTCATTTTGGTTTGACATATTCTACTATGAAATACCAGTGGGACTCAGAACCCGCTGATGACAGTTATAACTGCGCAACAGAAAGTTTTCTAATGGGTGCGTCATGTGCTAGTTGTAGTAAGGGGTCTACTTATAATTATTATGATACTATTACTCACGATTGTTGGGATTCACAGAGTTGGGCCACAGTTGATCCTGCTACAGTGATTTCTAATATTAGTGGCCATAGCTATATTCAGGTCTGCAGATGTTATACTCAAAACGCCTCCTCTGCCGTTACTCACGACCTATCTTTTTCTTTTTTTACGCCATAGCATAATTTCATGAATAAAAATGTAAAAGTAATCTTGATGATTATTTCGATTGTTTTTTTAACAATCACTTTTTTTTATTTTTTTGGCATTTTGGGTAGTAAAGGCCAGCAAGACCAAAAAACAGACTTGTTTTCTATGACCGACCAAGAAATTATAGAAACTTTAAAAACGAACAAAGATGTGGCAGAATATGTTCAGACTTACGGCGATTTTACAATAGAAAGCAAAGAAGTTTTGACGAAAGAAAGCATTTTATCAGGTCAAAATGGGCAATCCTTTCAAGAAGTTTATAACGGATTGGAATTAGAAAACAACAGATATACGAAAATCAAACTTATTAATTCTGATAGAAGTATTGGGTTTATCGCAGTGATAGATTCTAAGGATAATAGTGTGCCAAAAGCTTTCGGGATTATATTATTTAAGGCTTCAGCAAACCAAAGTAATGGAGAAAAAACAAGCGAAACAACGGATTGAAAAACTCCGAGATCTTATAAACTATCATAGGCATTTATATCACGTTTTAGACAAGCAAGAGATCTCGGATGAAGCGCTAGACTCCTTGAAAAAGGAGCTTTTTGACCTAGAACAACAATATCCTGATTTAATAACTCCTGATTCTCCTACCCAAAGAGTTGGCGGGAAACCCCTGAAAGAATTTAAAAAATTTAAGCACTCCCAGAGAATGCTTTCTTTTAATGATGCTTTTTCCAATAAAGATATGGAAGATTGGTACACTAGATTTATTAAACTAGTCCCAGAAAGTCAAAAAAATAAAATTGACTATTATTGCGAGCTAAAAATTGACGGTTTGGCAATAGAGCTAATTTATAAAGATGGGTTTTTGCAAACTGGCTCTACGAGGGGGGACGGGAATGTTGGCGAGGATATTACACAAAATTTAAAGACGGTTGAAGCAATTCCATTACAAATTAATAACAAAAAAGATTTAATTGTTCGTGGAGAAGTCTTTATAACAAGAAAAGAGTTTGAGAGAATAAACAAAGAGCAAAAGGAAAAAAACTTACCCCTTTATGCTAACCCAAGAAATATTGCGGCAGGGTCGGTAAGGCAGTTAGACCCAAAAATTACTGCCAGCAGGAAACTTGATTCTTTTGCTTATGAATTGATTACTGACCTTGGGCAAAAAACGCACGAAGATAAGCATAAAATATTAAAAGATTTGGGTTTTAAAACCAATAATCACAACAAATACTGTGAATCCCTGGAAGATGTTTTAAAATTTCGTGAGCGCTGGATAAAGGAAAGAGAAAAATTAGATTACGAAATTGACGGGGTAGTTGTGATAATAAATGACAATGATATTTTTGAAAACCTGGGCTTTGTCGGCAAAGCTCCAAGAGGAGCCATTGCCTACAAGTTTCCTCAGGCTCAAGCAACAACAAAAGTTTTAGACATTACTGTTCAGGTGGGTAGGACAGGAGCAATGACTCCGGTTGCAATTTTAGAGCCGGTGCAGGTTACCGGAATTACAATAACTCGGGCGACACTACACAATGAAGACGAGATAAAAAGGTTGGGTTTGAAAATTGGAGATACTGTGATAGTTGGTAGGGCGGGAGATGTCATACCAGATATTATAAAAGTTTTACCCGAATTGAGGACTGGGAAAGAGAGAAATTTCAAAATGCCAGAAAAGTGTCCTTCTTGCGGTACAAGGCTTGTAAAACTGGAAGGAGAGGTTCTTTTACGATGCCCAAATAAAAAATGTTTTGTGCAGAAGAAGAGAGGGTTTTACCATTTTGTTTCTCGCACTGCTTTTAATATTGATGGTTTGGGTCCAAAAATTATTGATAGATTATTAGAAGAGGGACTAGTAAAAGATCCAAGCGATTTATTTAAATTAAAAGAAGGAGACGTTTCTGGATTAGAGAGATTTGCAGAAAAGTCAGCAGAAAACCTAATAAAATCAATTCAGGAAAAAAGAGAAATTACGTTGGCAAAATTTATTTATGCTTTGGGTATACGAAACATAGGAGAGCAGACAGCAATTGATTTGGCTGAGCATTTTGGTTCTATTAAAAAAATTAAGACAGCACAATTTGAAGATTTCGATTTTATAAAGGACATTGGGCCGGTTGTTGCAAAGTCTATATATGAATGGTTCCAAGATAAAAATAACGTCGAATTTTTAGAGAAACTAGGAAGGGAGGTAAAAGTAGTAACCCAGGAAGCTAAAATAAAAAATAAAAAGTTGGCGGGGAAAACATTTGTTTTAACGGGTAGTATGGAATCTATGAGTCGTGACGTTGCCAAGGAGAAAATAAGACAATTATCAGGAAATGTTTCTGAATCGGTATCTTCTAAGACCAGCTATATTGTGCTGGGGTCAGACCCCGGGAGTAAGGCTGACAAAGCCAAGAAACTTGGCGTAAAAATTTTAACGGAGCAGGAGTTTTTAAATCTAATAAGTTAGATGGTATTTTTTTCTTACTTAAAAAAACTTGATTGGACGCTGATAGTTCCAGCTATAGTGCTTACGTCTCTTGGACTAGGGGCTATTTACAGCGCGTCTCTTGCCAAGGGAAACTTTGGAAACCTAGAAAAACAGGTTGTTTTTTTTGTTATAGGATTTTTGGTTATGGTGGCTGTAAGCTTTTTTGACTACAGGATGTTAAGAAATAATTCCCGCCTGATTTTAATATTATATTTTATATGCTTAGCCATGCTTGTCGGGCTTTATATTTTTGCCCCCATCATTCGTGGAACAAGAGGGTGGTATAAGTTTTGGTTTTTGTCACTTGATCCGATTGAGCCGACAAAGATTGTTTTGATTATTTTGTTGGCCAAATATTTTTCGATGAGGCATGTTGAGATGTATAAAATAAGACACATTATTTTTTCGGGGCTTTATGTTCTTCTACCGGCGATCCTTGTTTTTATGAAGCCAGACATCGGAGGAACCACCGTTTTGGTTCTGGTATGGTTGGGAGTTTTGCTGGTTTCGGGTATTAAGCTAAAGCATTTTGTAATTCTCTTTTTATGTTTTTTGCTTGTTGCCACCCTGTCATGGACATTTCTGTTTAAGGATTATCAAAAGCAAAGAGTTACTGCTTTTTTATTTCCATATGATTATCTTGGAGCTTCGTGGTCTCAAAATCAGACAAAAATTTCTATTGGCTCCGGACAAATTCTTGGGCAGGGCCTTGGAAAGGGGAGTCAGGTTCAATATGGATTTCTGCCCGAACCGCATACAGACTTCGTTTTTTCTGTAATAGCCGAAGAGTTTGGTATGGTTGGGGTTTTAGTTTTATTTGTAGCCTATGGATTTTTAATCTGGCGCGTCTTGGCAATTGCCATCGAGTCGCGATTTAATTTCCCCAGAATTTTTGCAACCGGTTTTGCAATTATTTTAATAGCTCAATTTTTTATAAACATAGGAATGAATGTTTCTCTACTTCCGGTAGTCGGGATTTATCTTCCGTTTATAAGTTATGGAGGGTCGGGCTTAGTAGGTAATTTCATATTTTTAGGCGTTCTCCAAAGCATGAAATTAAGAAGATAGACTAGGGACTGTTGACATTCTTCTATAAAAAGAATATACTGTATTTAGTTTCAAATTCGCAAAAAAAGTGGTCACATTACTATAGGAGGGACAATTTAAAGTCTACGTTTCGGTTGTTTTGAATACCGAAATTTTTTGTTTTTTTAAATTACATAAAAATTTAATATTTTTAATTTGTAGGGTCGAACTCTCTCTACAGCAAAATTTTTAATGGCAGAAATTATAAGTAAGGTAAAGAACTTTTCAAAATCTAAGCTTTCCTATTCAACTCCCCACCTTTTGACGATGCAAAAGGAAACATGGGATGATTTTTGGAATGTGAGAGTGAAAGAACTTTTAGAAGAAATTTCTCCGATCAGAGATTACACCGGTAAAGAATTTGAACTTTGGTTTGGGGGCTATAACCGCTCAGCCACTAATTATAAAAACGGTCTCGAGGCTAAGAAGAACAACGATTCTCTTGAAGAATCGTTAAGAGTCAAGATAAAGCTCGTCAACCTTAAAACAAAAGAGGTTAAGGAGCAAGAGGTATATTTTGCCGACTTTCCCGCTATGACAGAGAGGGGGACTTTTGTTTTGAATGGAGTAGAAAGAGTTGTGGTTTCCCAGCTTATCAGGTCTCCTGGGGCGTTTTTTACAATGAGGACCTCAAAGGGTAAGAATTTTTTTGGCTCTAAGATTATTCCAAACAGAGGCGCTTGGCTAGAATTTGAAACAGAAGAGTCAGGATTTATAGGAGTTAAAATTAACAGAAAAAGAAAAGTTCCTGCAACCACGTTGCTGATGGCTTTGGGTTTGGACGGCGTGGAAAAAGTTGAAAAGGCCTTTAAAGATGTAGATACAGGAGAGATTAAATATATACAAGAAACCTTAAAGAGAGATACTTGCAAAGACCAAAAGGAGGCTTTGGTGGAAGTATATAGAAGATTAAGGCCGGGAGATTTAGTTACTCCAGACACTGCACAAGATTTAATATTTAATATGTTTTTTAATTTTGACAGGTACGACTTGTCAAAAGTGGGAAGATGGAAGACGTGGTTACGTTTGCCAAGCCTGACCCCTAAGCACCCGGAAAAAGAAATTGAAAAAGAAACTAGGACATTAAAAATAGAGGATATTGTAGAAGTTGTTAGAGAAGTTATTAGGTTAAACAATGATCCTTCAGCAAAAGCTGATGAAGTTGACCATTTGGGAAATAGAAGAGTTAGGACACTATCTGAACTCTTACAAAACCGTTTACGAGTTGGTTTGATGAGAATGGAAAGAATCATCAAGGACAAGATGTCTACTTTAGAATCTGCTACAATAACCCCAATACAGCTTATAAACCCAAGGCCCTTAATGGCTGTTATAAGAGAGTTTTTTACCTCTTCGCAGTTTTCTCAGTTTATGGATAACGAAAATCCGTTGGCAGAATTAGAGCACAAAAGACGCTTGACCACAACGGGTCCCGGTGGATTAACAAGAGAGAGGGCAGGATTTGAAGTTAGAGACGTTCAGCCATCTCACTACGGAAGGATTTGTCCAATTGAAACCCCCGAAGGTCCTAATGTTGGACTGGTGGGACATTTAGCTTCTTTTGCCAGGATAAATCCTTATGGATTTATTGAGGCTCCATATTTTAAGGTAAAAAATGGAAAAGTAACAGACGAGATAGAATACCTTTCAGCTCAGGAAGAAGAGCGCCATAGTATAGCGCCCGCTTCTGTCCCTCTTACAGATTCTCTCAAAATTTTACCTGAAATTTTACCAAACAAAGTTGAAGCCAGAGTAAAGGGAGAGCCAGCCGAAGTTGATATTGATAAAATTGATTATATAGATGTTTCCTCAAAGCAGTTTATTTCTGTGGCTACTTCTTTAATCCCGTTTTTAAATCATGACGACGCCTCTAGGGCCCTTATGGGATCAAACATGCAAAGACAAGCGGTGCCGCTAATAAGACCAGAAGCGCCACTTGTTGGAACGGGAACGGAAAGAAACGTTGCCAGAGACTCCGGCCAAGTTATATTGGCGGAAGCAAACGGAATTGTAAAAGAGGTTGATGCTCAGCACATAAAAGTTGAGTATGATATTTCTGGCAAAAAACGTGAGGAAAACTATGAGCTTCAGACCTTTGTTAGAACAAACCAATATTCATGTTTTCATCAGAAGCCAATAGTTGAAAAGGGCGAAAAGATTAAAAAGGGAGATGTTATGGCCGATGGAGCTGCTATTTCTCAAGGCAGGTTGGCTTTGGGTAGAAATATTTTAATGTGTGTTTTGCCTTTGAGAGGGGGAGGATTTGAGGACGCGCTAACAATTTCTGAAAAGTTGGTAAGAGAAGATGAATTCACTTCAATACACATAGAAGACTTTACTTGCGATGTTCGCGAAACAAAACTTGGTCCCGAAGTTACAACATCTGATATTCCTAACGTTGGAGAGGAAAAATTAAAAGATTTGGACGAAGAAGGAATTGTTAGAGTTGGAGCAGAGGTTGGCCCTAACGACATTTTGGTTGGAAAAATTTCTCCAAAAGGAGAAGCCGAGTTAACACCGGAAGAAAGATTATTAAGAGCTATTTTTGGCGACAAGGCAAAAGACGTTAAAGACTCTTCTCTGAGAATGGAACACGGCAAAAAAGGAAGAGTTGTAAACGTTAGAATATTCTCTCGAGACCTTGGTCATAAATTAGAGCCCGGGGTTGTAAAAAGAATCAGGGTAGAAATTGCCGAAACAAGAAAGGTAAAAGTTGGAGATAAGCTTGTTGGAAGACACGGAAACAAAGGGGTTGTCTCAAAAGTTTTGCCGGAAGCCGAAATGCCATTTTTGGCCGATGGAACTCCAATTGACTTGGTTATGTCGCCATTGTCAGTTCCTTCACGTATGAACTTAGGGCAAATTTTGGAAACTCACCTAGGATGGGCAGCCAAAAAATTAAATTACATTGCGATTTCTCCTGCTTTATTGGGAGCCGATCAAAACGACATAAAAAAGGAATTGAAGTTGGCAGGTTTGCCAGAATCTGGTCAGGTTACGCTTTACGATGGCAGAACCGGTCAACCATTTCCTAAACCTATCACAGTTGGCTATATGTATATAATGAAGCTTATCCACATGGTTGATGATAAGGTTCACGCAAGGTCAATTGGTCCGTACTCATTGATTACTCAACAGCCCTTGGGAGGAAAAGCCCAATTTGGAGGTCAGAGATTTGGAGAGATGGAAGTCTGGGCATTAGAAGGTTATGGAGTTGCCCACACGCTACAGGAAATGCTGACCATCAAATCAGATGATGTACAAGGAAGAGCGGCAACCTATGAGGCCATTCTAAAGGGAGAGCCAATAAGGAATCCAAATATTCCAGCATCTTTTAACTTGCTTGTTGCCGAGCTAAAATCACTTGGCATGGCGGTCGAAGTTAAGGAAAAACCTCGCTTAGAAAGAGAGGAGCAAAGGTAATATTCAATAATTTTTTCAAAAAACATGCGAGTATTAGACTTAGAATCATTAAGAATAAAAATTGCTTCTCCTGAGGATATAATGTCATGGTCTCATGGCGAGGTGATAAAGCCAGAAACGATTAACTACAGAACTCAAAAACCTGAAAAAGATGGTCTTTTTGACGAAAGAATTTTTGGACCCGAAAAAGATTACGAATGCGCCTGCGGAAAATATAAAAGGATAAGATATAAAGGAGTTGTTTGCGACAGGTGTGGCGTTGAGGTTACAAAATCTTCAGTAAGAAGAGAAAGAATGGGGCACATTAAGTTGTATGCACCCGTTTCGCACATTTGGTTTTTAAGAGGAGTTCCTTCAAGAATGGGGCTGGTTTTAGATAAAAGTTCTCAACAGTTAGAAAAAGTTATTTACTTTTCTTCATATATAATTACCAAGGTTGACGAACAGGCAAGGGACAGGATAATGGAAGCAATTGAATCAGAATTTAAAGCCAAGGTAAAGAAAGAAAAAACAGAGGCTGCAAAAAACGACCTAAAATCTGCGAAAGAAAAGGCAAAAGAAGAACTTTTGGATATTAAACCGTTAAGAATTTTATCTGAAATTGTTTATCATGCGCTTTCCATGAAATTTGGAGAAGTTTTTGAGGCAGGAACAGGAGCAGAAGTTGTAAAAGAGATATTTGAGAAAGTTGACCTGAAAGCAGAAACAGAAAAAATAGCGGAAGAAGCGAGACAAGCTCCGCCGGCCATGAAGAAAAAAGTTTTAAGAAGACTGAAATTATTTCAAGGAATGTTAAGAGCAAATGTTAGACCCGAATGGATGTTTATGGACGTTTTGCCAGTTTTACCGCCAGATTTAAGACCAATGGTTCAGTTAGATGGCGGAAGATACGCCTCATCCGATTTAAATGATTTATATAGGAGAGTTATAAACAGAAACAACAGGTTGAAATATTTGCAGGAAATAAAAGCTCCACCGGTTATCGTTAGAAACGAGAAAAGAATGTTGCAGGAAGCTGTTGACGCTTTGATAGATAACGAAATGAGAAAGGGCGTTACGACCACAGCTACAACCGGAGGGAAGAGATTGTTAAAATCTCTAGCTGCAATGTTGGCAGGAAAACAGGGAAGGTTTAGGCAAAACCTTTTAGGAAAACGTGTGGACTATTCAGGAAGGTCTGTTATCTCCGTTGGTCCAGAATTACACTTTTCTCAGTGTGGTTTACCAAAAACATTGGCTTTAGAAATATTTAAGCCGTTTGTAATTAAAAGAATTTTAGATAAAGAGCTAGCCTACAACATTCGTGGAGCAGCGCGTTTAGTGGAGGAAAAAACTCCCGATGTTTGGGCCATCTTGGAAGAAGTTATAAAAGACAAGCTGGTTCTATTAAATAGAGCTCCAACCTTGCATAGACTTGGCATTCAGGCCTTCAAACCAATTTTGATGGAGGGAGAAACAATCAAATTACATCCTTTAGTTTGCGAATCCTTTAATGCAGACTTTGATGGAGACCAAATGGCAGTTTACTTACCGCTATCAGATGAGGCGCAGAAAGAAGCTAGGGAAATTATGCTTTCAACCTTAAATCTCTTGAGGCCAGCAACCGGAATGCCGGTAATGGGTCCTTTTAGAGATATCGCTTTAGGATGTTACTTTTTAACTAAATTAGACAGCATAAAGAAAGAAACAGATCCTAAAGATATGAAAGTTTATTCGAGCGCTTCAGAGGCAGTTACTGCTTTTGAATATGGATTTTTAGGATTAAACGATCAAATAAAGGCTCCAAATTCAAAAACACCTATTGACTCAGAACAAAAGATTGAACTAATTGAAACAACTGTTGGTCGGTTAATTTTTAATGACAGCTTACCACAGGATTATCCCTACATAAATAAAGTCATTGATAACAAAGCCCTAAAAAGCTTGGTAAGGGAAATCATCGAGAAATATCCTAACGAAGATGCTGTTGTTGTCATAGACAGAATAAAAACACTTGGGTTCGAGTATTGTACTTTATCAGGAATCAGTTGGGGCATGGATGACTTGATAGTGCCAAAAGAGAAAGCAGGGCTTATAGACGAAGCAGAAGAAAAAGTAAGACAAATTGATAGTCACTTCGAGAGGGGGCTTTTATCTCCAGAGGAAAAAACCTCGCAGAAGATTCTACTTTGGCAGGGCGTAAAGTCAAAAATTGAGGCGTTATTAAGAACTACTTTGCCAGCCGATGGTCCTGTTATGTCAATTATTGGGGCTGGTGCCAGAGGAACTTGGGCTCAACCTGTGCAGATGGCCGGTATGAAGGGTTTGGTGAATAATCCATCTGGAAACATTATTGAACTTCCTGTGAAGTCGTCCTTTACAGAGGGCTTTAATGTGCTGGAATATTTTATTTCGACGCACGGTGCCAGAAAAGGTACTGCCGACACCGCATTAAGAACTTCTTCTGCTGGATATCTAACCAGAAGGCTGGTTGATGTGGCTCACGACGTTATTGTAACAGAGGGAGATTGTGGAGATAAAATTGGCCTTACTGTATATAAAAAGGATGCCGATGCTATAGAGCAAGACTTTGTTTTCAAGATAGTTGGCAGAACAGCCATGGAAACAATTGAATATAATAAGACCGTTTTAGTGAAAAAAGGAGAAATTATCAATTGGAAGGCGGCAAAAGCAATTGCTGAAGAGAAAGGAATAGAAAGAGTTATTGTTGCCTCTCCTCTTGCATGTAGGTCATCAACGGGTGTTTGTCAAAAATGCTACGGATGGGATTTGGGAAGAAACGACCTGATAAAAATTGGGGAAGCAGTTGGAATAGTTGCCGCTCAGGCAATTGGAGAACCTGGTACTCAGTTAACATTGAGAACTCACCACTTAGGAGGTATTGTGGGCGCGGGGGACATTACTCAAGGTTTACCTAGAATCGAAGAAATTTTTGAGGCAAGGTCTCCAAAGGGTGAGGCGACAATATCCTTAACTGAGGGAAAGGTGGTTGAAATAGATGAAGAAAATAGAATAGTGAAAATTCAATCATCTAAGAAAGGGTCATCTAAAAAGGATATAATGGAATACAAAATTCCCGGGAGAACAGCAATTTTGGTTGAGAAGGGTCAGGAAATAAAGGAAAGCCAGGCTCTTTGCGACGGAAGCTTAGATTTGAAAAAACTTTATAAGGCATCGGGACTTGAGGTTGCTCAAAGATATGTTTTGCAGGAAGTCCAGAAAATTTATTCTTCTCAGGGAGTTGATATTAATGATAAGCACGTCGAAATAATTATCCAAAAAATGTTTTCAAGAATACGAGTTAAAGAAGAAGGTGACTCGGGATGGATAAGAGGAGAAGTTGTAGAGAGGGCAATTTTCAACGAAGAGGTAGAAACATTAAGGGCAGAGAAAAAAATTCCGCCAATTGGTGCTCAGATATTGCTTGGAATATCAGAAGTCGCGTTGAACTCGGAGTCATTCTTGTCTGCGGCTTCTTTCCAGCAAACATCAAGAGTTTTAATTAAAGCTTGTCTTGAAGGAAAAGAAGATAAGCTCCGCGGGTTGAAAGAAAACGTAATCATCGGAAAACTTATTCCGGTCGGAACAGGATTTATCCCTAAAGGTAAGGAATAAACAATAAAAAGCCCCGGAAACGGGGTTTTTTATTGCACAGAAATCATCTTGAACGAATTTGCTGAAGTGATATAATGAACCAATATAATATGTCGAAAAAAGCGAATAATAAAAACGAGAAGGTAAAGAACGGAAGAGATAAGAAAGCTGGAGGGTATGCCGATTCTATTCTAAGTTCTTGGGCCAAAAGATGGATAAAGGCCATCCTGATGTTTTTGTTTGCAATAATCATTGTATTGTCTTTTCCCAATTTTAATAAGGCAGGATATGGGGGAGAAATTTTTTCTAAAGTTTGTAATTTTCTGATTGGAAATGCGTTTTACACAATACCTCTATTTTTGTTTATTTCAGGTTTAATTTTTTTGAAGACTCGGAAAAAAGGGAAAAATCTAGCTATGGCACTGGCTATTTTTATTTCTGTTATCGCCTCCGCCGGAATTTTAGCTGTTAAGGAATTGGCCGTGAAAGAGGTGGCCATAAAAGGGGGCGGGTGGATTGGGTTTTTGCTGGCAAAATTATTTGTAGGGCTTTTCGGAATTCTGGTTGCTAATATTATACTTGGTGCTATTTTATTGATTGGATTATTTATTTTTCTGCAATTTATTTGGAGCGAATTGCCGAAACGAGAAAAGGAAGAAAAAACTACATTTTCAATTAATGGGCAGAAGAACGAAGATGTAAAAATTAAAGGTATAGAAAATGAAAAAGAGCAGGAAAAAGCCAAGCAAGGTCCTTCAAAAGTAACCTTATTTAAAAAAGACGACGGCAATGGGCCAGAGAAGGCCGAGATTAGAAAGCCGGGCACAGCTTCAAAAAACGACTATGTTTTGCCTCCGTTGGATCTATTAAATAAAAATGAAGCTGCACCAACCTCCGGGAACATTAAGGAAAACTCGATGATAATTAAGAACACGCTTGAGAATTTTGGTATTCCGGTTGAGATGACCGAGGTTAATGTTGGCCCAACCGTTACGCAATATGCTTTTAAGCCCGCCGAAGGTGTAAAGCTTTCAAAAATTACAACGCTGTCAAATAATTTAGCATTGGCCTTAGCCGCTCATCCTATAAGAATTGAGGCTCCAATTCCCGGAAAATCCTTGGTTGGAATTGAAGTTCCAAATAAGGTTAGGTCTGTAGTAACTTTGAGAAATATAATTTCTCAAACTGTTTTCCAAAATTCCTCTAGTCCCCTAATGCTTGCATTGGGTCGAGACATCACTGGTTCTCCGACATATACCGACATAACAGATGGCCCGCACTTATTGGTAGCTGGAGCCACCGGAACAGGAAAAACAATCTTTTTGAACAGTTTAATTTTAAGCTTACTTTATAAATATACGCCAGACCAGTTACGGCTGATTATGGTTGACCCAAAAAGAGTAGAGTTCCAACATTATAATGATATCCCTCATTTATTGTGTCCCGTTATTTACGATGCTACAAAAACAATAAATGCCCTACAATGGTTAACACGCGAGATGGAGAGGCGCTTCGAAGTTTTTTCAGAGGTTCCAACAAGAAATCTTCATACTTATAATCAAAACAAATCTGTAATTGCTTCAGGGTTACAAATGCCATATATTGTTTTTGTGGTAGATGAATTGGCAGACCTGATGGCGGCAAAGGGTAGGGAAATTGAAGCGGGAATTGTAAGGCTGGCCCAAATGGCAAGGGCTACAGGAATTCACCTTGTATTAGCGACGCAGAGGCCGTCTGTGGAGGTTATTACGGGTTTAATCAAGGCTAACGTGCCAACAAGAATTACCTTCCAGGTTGCTTCGCAGATTGATTCTAGAACGGTTATAGACACTTCGGGAGCCGAAAAATTATTAGGTGCCGGAGACATGCTTTTCTTGTCTTCCAAGTCTTCAAAAATTTCCAGAATACAAGGGCCATATATTTCAGAAAAAGAAGTTCAGAAAGTAGCTGCGTTCATTGTTGAACAAGGAAAAAAGATGGGAGATGCGCAGTCCGCTATCAGTCAAAGTTTATTAGAAAGCTTGGAGCAAGCTGAGTCCGGAAAAGAGGGTGGAGAATTTTTTGGCGGAGCTGATGACGACCCGTTGTTTGCAGAAGTTAAAAAGATTGTTTTGGAAACCAAAAAAGCTTCAGCTTCATTTTTGCAGAGGCGCCTGAGAATTGGCTATTCGAGGGCTGCCAGACTAATTGATATGCTTGAGGAAAGAGGAATTGTTGGGCCAGCCGACGGCGCTAAACCAAGGGACGTCTATGAGGGAGCCGAGGCTTCTGGTGTGCAATTGGTTTCCGGCGGAGGACCGGATGAATCAGAGTCAGAGGTGGCACAACCGGAAGAAGATGGCGATTGGAAAAAAGTCTAAATTTATAAGGTAAAAAATAAATTATGGGAAAAGATAATAAAAAAGAAAAAGCAGATCCAAAGGAAAATAAAGCATTAAATGCTGCAATTGATGAAATCCAGGAGAGATTCGGGGCAGGCGCTATTATGAAAATGCGCGATATCCACGCCGTGAATGTTGACGTAATTCCTACCGGTTCCATTGCAATGGATTTAGCTCTAGGCGTAGGCGGAATGCCACGAGGAAGAATCATAGAAATATATGGGGCAGAGTCATCCGGTAAAACAACATTGTCTTTGCATGTTTTATCAGAAGCTCAAAAGAAGGGAGGTACGTGTGCTTTTGTTGACGCAGAGCACGCAATGGACCCTGATTACGCAAAAAGAATTGGTGTTAATGTTGACGACTTATTAATATCTCAGCCGGATTCAGGAGAACAGGCTTTGCAGATTGTTGAAACGCTTGTGAAAACAGGGACGGTTGACGTGATAGTTGTTGACTCTGTTGCAGCATTAACTCCACAGAGAGAAATTGAAGGGGAAATTGGCGACCAGCACATGGGCTTGCAAGCACGTTTAATGAGTCAGGCATGTAGGAAACTTTCGGCGATTATGGCAAAATCAAACACAATGGTTATATTTTTAAACCAGACAAGAATGAAAATTGGAATGGTTTTTGGAAATCCGGAAACAACGCCCGGAGGTTTGGCTTTAAAGTTTTACGCTTCTGTAAGGGTTAATTTGGCAAGAACCGCACAGATAAAAGCGGGGGATGAAATTATTGGTAATCGCGTAAAAGCAAAGATTGTAAAAAATAAAGTGGCGGCTCCCTTTAAAACAGCTGAATTTGATATTTATTATAACGAAGGAATATCAAAATCTGGCGACGCATTAAGGACCGGTCTCAACATTGGTTTTATAAAACAAGCAGGAAGTTATTTTACGCTTGAGGGTGAAAAAATAGGCCAGGGAACAGAAGCTGCTAAAGCTTACTTAAAGGAGCACCCCGAAGCAATGAAAAAGATAAAGGACGAGGCAATGAAAGAAAAAGAATAAAATAACTAAAAACAGCCCGAGTGGGCTGTTTTTAAATACATAATTCTCTATTTTGGTAGATAAGCCATCAACCCCATCTGGCGGGCTCTCTTAACTGCGGTTGCAATCTTTTTCTGATGGTAAGAGCACAGGTTTGTCTTTTTTCTTGGTTTTATTTTGTAAAAACCGGAAACAAAACGAGACAATAGTTCTGTGTCTTTAAAGTCTACGTTATCAATATTTTTTTGGCAAAAGTAACACACGGTCTTGTGAGCGAGGCGAACAAGATTGCTTCGGAAATTACGGGCATCATTTGCGGAGCAAATGATGTTTGCGTCGCAAATTTGGTTGGATATATTATATACACTAACCTAATTTGCGACGATGCCTTTTGCCCTTAATTTACGTTGAACACCTTACGCTATTTATTTTTTTGTTTTTTTATTAGAATGGTATATCTTTTACGTCAATTTCGTCTGCGGCATTATCTTCGAAGGTAACCGGTTTTGTATCGCCTGTTTCATCTTGAGCAGGCGGGGTATAATTTTCTTCGATTATCGGTATCTCTTCTTGTTTTATTGTTTCTAAATCTGCATCTTGCGCGGCCGATTTTCTTGATTCGCCGTAATTTGAAGCGGGACCAGATGGTGCGCCTCCACCACTTCCTCTTGGCCCTAGTTGCATGCTTTCAGCAACTATCTCTGTTTTATATTGTTTTACTCCTTGTGCGTTTGCCCAGCTTCTTGTTTTTATCCTTCCCTCTATTAAGACCAAAGAACCTTTAGTTAAATATCTTGCGCTTATATCGGCTAATTTTCCAAAACAAACAATATTGTGAAATTCAGCTTCTTGCTTCTTTTCCCCATTTGAGGTGTAAAACCTGTTTGTTGCAATGCTGAAACTTGTTACTTGTTGACCCGACGGCAAAGATCTTACCTCCGGATCTCTGGTAACATTTCCTAATACGAAAGCTTTGTTTAGATTCACGGTCTTGTGAGCGAAGCGAACAAGATTGCTTCGGAAATTAGACTCTGATATATCGAATACATCTTGAGTCTAATTTACGCTGAACACTTCTTCTCTTTTACTATTCTCCTAAAAGTTCTTCTAATTTTTGTTCAATATCTTTTAATTCTACTTTTCCTTTATCTTCCGAAGTTTTAGCAGGGGAGGGCTCTGGTTTATGCTCTACTGGTGTGGCCTCTGCTTTTTTCTCTGGCTTTGTTTCTAATATCGAGGCTTGTTTTGTTCTGGTTCTTCTTTCCTTTTTTGCCATTAGTGGCTGTTTTACTACAATCATATGTCGGACAATATTTCCTTCTTTAGAAATGGCTGTCTCTAATTCTGGCACTTTTTCTGACTCCATTTGAAATTCTATAGTACCAACAAATCCCGATGCCCGCTTTTCTACAGGGTACGCTAGGCTTTTGGCCATAGGATTTGACTGGCTTAAAATTGTGCCCTCTTTGCTCTGCACGGCAGACTCAATTTCTCTTGCTCTGGCAGTTGCTTCTTCTGATGTTATTTCCGGAGAAATAATATATGTTAATTCGTATGTTTTCATATTAAGTTGCGAATTTATTAGCGGAGTTAAATAGTAGGGTTATTATAGCAGATTGTTACAATAAATCAAGGCTTATACGTCTTAATTGGCTTCCAGGGCGTCTATGTCAGATTGTATCTTATTAGCCCATTCTAGCGCTCCTTCTGCATAAAAAGTGTGTGGAGAGCTTGCTGACCCCGAAAAATATATCATTGCGGCATCCCATTCTCCTTGCTCTGTTTTTAGCTTTGTCCCAGAATCTGATAAATATAATCCTCCTGCCAAAAAAGCATCTTTTATATCCCAAGGATTGGCCGGCTTATTTGTAATATTTTCTATTTTATCTTTGTAAAGCATCCATGTTGAGGGAATAAAGTCGGCTGGCCCCATTGCTCCACCCCAGCCAAAACTCATAGGACAGGTAACCAAAGTATTTAGAGGGTCTTTCCCTAGTTCCTCCATGATATTTATAAATAATGGTAAATCTCTTGTTGGGTGCATTGTTTTTAGTCTTTTTTCGCTATCGACAGCGCGCACACCTTCGCCAGTTTTAAGGTTTGTCAGATAACACATATCTGCTTTCTCTAAAGCCAGTTCCTCCTGAAAAATGCCCATTAGAAAAGCTGGCCTTGTTCCGGTTATTTTTTCTACATATTTAGCATTCTCTAAGGCTTCGCCAAATGTTATTTTTTCTTCAACAAAAAGAAGTTCAAACTCTTTCGATAAAATTTCATTTGTTCTTTTGACTGACAAGCTTTTTGTATCCTCGGGAGATTTAAGCAAAGTTTCACTGGAAACTTTGCCTGATAAGTCCTGCTTATAAGTTGGAAGATATTTTACGTATAAAAAAACAATCTCAAGAAAAAGAATAATTAATGCGAGAACAAAGATATAAAGTTTATGGGCTCTAAGCATTTTTGTTTCTTAATAGTATCAGAAAATTATTCAAAGCACCAAGTCTGTTTTAATTGGATTTTATTTATCTTTCGTATATAATATTAGAATGAAAGTAAATTCATCCATTTTTAAAGCATACGACATAAGAGGAATATATCCTTCGGAGCTAAACGAGGAGGTGGCTTATTTGATTGGCAGAGCCTTTGTGAGGCGTTCTGGGGCGAAAATAGTCACAGTGGGCTCTGATATGCGGCTTTCCGGCCCAGCCCTTAAAAAGGAGCTAATACGCGGGATTACAGACGAAGGAGCCAACGTTAAGGATATTGGCTTGGTCCCAATTGATGCTATTTATTTTTCAGTCGGAAAGTTAGGTGACGAAGCCGGCATCATGATTACAGCCTCCCATAATCCAAAGGAATACAACGGTTTTAAAATGGTGATGAAAAACATGGAGTGGCTTAATGGAGTAGATTTGCTTGATGAGGTGGAAAAAGTCCCAACACAGACCAGTAACATAAAAGGTGAAGTTAAGGAGGATGATATTATTGCTCCATATATAAATCATGTTTTAAGCTTTGTTGAGGTTGATAAAATTAATCCTTTTAAGGTTGTAGTTGACGCCGGAAACGGGATGGCAGGTAAAGTTATACCAATTTTAACAGAGGGGTTACCACTAAATATAATTCCATTAAACTTTAAATTAGACGGAAATTTCCCAGCACATCCTTCAAACCCATTATTGCCGGAGTCTCAGAAAGAAATTTGCGAAACTGTTATTAAAGAGAAAGCAGATTTTGGAGTCATTTTTGATGGCGATACCGACAGGCTAATTTTTATAGATGAAAAAGGAAAATTTATTCCAGCTGATATAACATTGCTTTTATTAGCAAAAACATTTTTAGACAAGGAGCCCGGAGCAGGAATTGTATATAACGCCATTTGTTCTAAGGCGGTGCCAGAAATGATTGAAAAATGGGGTGGCAGGGCATTGAGATCAAAAGTTGGGTTTAGTAACCTGATGAAACTAATGAAGGAACAAAATGGAGCCATGAGTGGCGAACTGTCTGCCCATTATTCTTTCAGAGACAATTTTTATGCAGATTCTGGGTTTATAGCCTTTGTGTTGGTGCTTCAATTATTATCAAACTACGGTCAGCCATTTTCGGAAATTGTGAAGCCGTTTTCCAAATATTTTAAGGCAGCAGAATCCAACTTTGAAGTCAAAAATAAAGACGGCGTTATAAGCAAGATTAAAGAAAAATATTCTGATGGCGAGCAAGACTTTTTAGACGGTATAACGGTAACATATAAAGATTGGTGGTTTAATGTGCGCCCCTCAAATACAGAACCATTATTGCGTTTGACAATTGAGGCCGATACAAAAGAGTTATTAGAGAAAAAACAAAAGGAATTAGCAAATTTTGTAAAAAAAGAAAATGTTTAATCCCGACAACCTACCAGAGCAACCAAAAGAGCCAAACGATTGGGAAGTTCTTGGCATACCGGAGAAATCTTCCCCGGAAGAAATAAAGACTGCCTATAGAAGGGCAGTTAAACAAACGCACCCCGATATGGGTGGAGAAGAAGAAGCTTTTAGGCAGATAAATGAGGCGTATGAAAGACTTTTAAAAAGAGCGGAGATGCCAGAGGGAACGAAGCCAGATTCAACAGATTCAGCGGCAGCGGAGGCCGCCAAAAAATATGAAAAAATGCGGGACGATTGGGAACAAGAGAAGGAAAAAGACCCGTTCGACGAAAATGACCCCGATAAGAAGATAGATTTGTACGGATAAAAACAGCCCCGCTAGAGGGCTGTTTTTGCATTGCTTTTGGTGTGGTATAATACACTAATTATTACATTAAGAAAATTATGAAAAAAGACTTAAATAAGTTCGGTGCGCGAGAGAAAGCGTTCACACTCATTGAGCTAATTGTGGTTATTGCGATCATTGCTATCCTGGCATCAATTGTGGTGGTCGGCGTGACGGGATACATACAGAAAGCCAAGATAGCGAGAGCACATACGGAGTTAGAACAGATATGGAGAGCAACAAACGATTTTTTCTTTGAGTATGGAGAATATGCAGCAGCAAGCCAGGCAGATATTATTTTTTGGGGGGAAGATCCCTATTCTGTGATAGGCGGCACAAATCGTTATTTATCAGAATTTATAGGAATTGACTGGGCAGATGCGTCGTATCTTTGTAGCGGCTGTAAATACTACTACGAGATCGATGATTCTGACCCCTATGGATCTATCGATTCAGTCGGTATAGGAATATCAGAAAACAGAGACTATGCTAATGGAGGTAAGTATTTGATAAGATATTTCCTTTCCAATGGTGAAATGGGTTATGACTTTGAAGACAATCTTTAAAAACAGATAAAAACAGCCCCGCCATGGCGAGGCTGTTTTTTAATGGCTCAACGACGTTGAGTTGTTTAGGAGTTATAGTTTAGATTAAGCCCATTTTTTCTCGGACTTCTTTCATTGTTGTTTCTGCAATTATCTTAGCTCGTGAGGCGCCCTTTGTTAAAACTTCCTTCACATAAACATCTCTTGTTTCAAGTTCCTTTTGTTTTCTGCGGAATGGTTCTAGATAATTTATCAAAACCTGTGCTAAGGATTTTTTAAAATCCCCATACCCCTTTCCCTTAAATTCTTTTTCAATATCTTGCGTTGTCCTGCCAGTAAGCAAACTATAAATTGTTAAAAGGTTTGATATGCCTGGCTTTTTTGTAACGTTATAAATAACATCTTTCCCAGAATCTGTTTCCGCCGTCATAATTTTCTTTGTAATTTCTTCTGGAGAATCAAAAAGAGAAATACAGCTTTTTGAATCGTCCGTCTTAGACATTTTCTTTTTCGGGTTTGTAAGGCTCATTATCTTTGCTCCTGTCTTTGGCAAAATTGTTTCAGGCTCGGGAAAAACTTTTTCAAACTTTTGATTGAATTTTCTTGCAATTGTTCTAGCAAATTCAACGTGTTGTTCTTGGTCTTTTCCCACAGGGACAGCCTGCGATTTGTATAAAAGAATATCAGAAGCCATTAAAACAGGATAAGTAAATAAGCCAGAATTTATATAGTCTTTATGTTTCTTTGATTTCTCTTTAAACTGTGTCATTCGGGAA